>Ga0306925_10006148_pt1 | contig 11123 bp, 13 predicted proteins | sample flu12Cox44000176_FD_203755 | JGI IMG/M metagenome (GOLD analysis project Ga0306925, IMG submission 203755) | Lab enrichment of tropical soil microbial communities from Luquillo Experimental Forest, Puerto Rico - flux8day.12C.oxic.44.000.176 (v2)... | ecosystem: Environmental > Terrestrial >...
AGAGCACAAAATCCAGCTTAACGAGTTGGAGGAAGCCGCGCTCGCCGCCGAGTTGACCGATGATATGGTCGGGCTCGGGCCACTGGAACCATTACTCAATGATGACACGGTTACCGATATCCTGGTCAACGGACCCTTTGACATCTATGTCGAGCGCGGCGGCAAACTCGAAAAGACCCCGACACGGTTCCGTGATGTCCAACACGTCGTCAATGTTGCGCAGAGAATTGCCACCGGGGTCGGTCGCCGCATTGACGAGGCCAGCCCGATGGTCGATGCCCGTCTCGCCGATGGCAGCCGCGTCAATATCGTTCTGCCACCGCTGGTCTTGAACGGTGGCACAATTTCGATCCGCAAATTTCCCACGCAAAATATCACCCTCGAAACGATGGTTGGGCAGGGGAACATCTCGGCCGAGATGGCGCAATTCCTCGATATCGCGGCGCGATGCCGTGTCAACATCCTGATCTCGGGTGGCACCGGCTCGGGCAAAACGACGCTGCTGAATGCGATATCGCGCCATATCGACAGTGACGAGCGGATCATCACCATCGAAGATGCCGTCGAGCTTCGTCTGCAACAGCCGCATGTCGTGCAGATGGAGACCCGGCCTCCCAATATCGAGGGCGTCGGCCATATACCGCAGCGCGAGCTTGTGCGTAACGCGCTGCGGATGCGGCCGGATCGCATCATCGTCGGCGAAGTACGTGGCAATGAAGCCTTTGACATGCTCCAGGCGATGAACACCGGCCATGACGGTTCAATGTCAACAGTCCACGCCAATACACCCCGCGACGCCCTGTTTCGGCTCGAAAACATGGTGTTGATGGCGAGCGCCAATCTGCCATTGCGAGCGCTGCGGGCACAGATCGCCAGCGCCATTAATATCGTGGTGCAAATCGAGCGGATGCGCGATGGCGTCCGGCGTATCGAACGGATTTGTGAGATCAGCGGCATGGAGGGCGAGATCGTCAGCACCCGCGACGTCTTCGTTTTCCAATATCAGGGCGAAAACCGCGACGGGATCATTCAAGGCATCTTTGAACCGAGCCGTTTGCGGCCGGATCTCACCACCAAGGCCGCGCAATACGGCCTCGAAAAGCAGTTGCTTTCAGCCGTTGGTATCACCAGCGGCCTAATCACGGTAAGCTGACATGTCAAACCTGGGTTTTCTACTTCTACTGCCGGTTCTGCTCGGCATAATTTGGTTGTGGGTCGCCCGTAACGAGCGCCGCCAGCAATTTGTCCAGCAACGCTTGGCCAATGCCACCGCGGACACCTCTGACAGGGAATCTGAACCGCCGTCATTGATCCGCAAAGTCAGGCAAACCCCAACCGCACTATTCCAGTTTACGCGTGACGTCGTGACGTGGCTCGATATCGAGCTTGAAGCGGCTGGAAAGCGGATCGGGGTGCTGCATCTGCTGATCGCTGGATTAATTTCCGCGGTTCTCGTTATTGTATTTGCCAAATTCCTTTTCGCAGCCAATCCAGTATGGTTTATGCCACTTGGCCTTATCGCGGCGGCAGCGGGGCCTGTTGTATTCTTGCATGTGAAGCAGTCTAGTTATCGCAAAAAGTTTCTTGACGTATTCCCGGATGCTTTGGATCTGATCCGGCGCGCCGTCAAGACCGGGTTACCAGTCAATGAGGCACTGGCGGTAGCGGGCCGTGAGATCGCCGATCCGGTGGGTAGTGAATTGCGCCGCACTATGGAGCAGGTGCAAATCGGCGTGCAGATGCACGATGCCCTAGAGGAAACGGCCGACCGGATTCGAGTGCCTGATTTTCGGTTCCTCGTTGTCACGCTGATACTGCAACAGAGGACCGGTGGCAGTCTTGCCGAGACATTGGGCAATCTCAGCGGTGTAATTCGCGCTCGCAAGGCGCTGCGCCAAAAGGCCCGTGCCCTCTCCGCAGAAGCCAAGGCATCGGCGGCGGTATTGGCCATTCTGCCGTTTGTGGTCGGTGGCCTGCTGTACGTGATAAACCGAGACTTGGCTATGTCTCTAATCGGCGACTCACGGGGTCGTTTTATGGTGGGGGTCGCGTTTCTCAGTCTTGTGACGGGCCTTACCACAATGGCCGTAATAGTCAGAAGGGCACTACGATGATCGCATTCAGTCATACTACTGAAATTTGGGTATTGGTAGCGGCGACCGCGGCAACCGTCCTGTTTGGATTTAAGCGGTGGCGCATTGCCGAACGCGATAGGCTTCAGCGGGTTCGGCTAGACACGTTTCGCGGCGCGGTCCCGATGCAAGCCGGTGACGTGCCGTGGTATCGCCGCCTTGGTAGTTCGATAGCTGCGAGTCCTATCATCGGCACCGTCGAGCAGCAGCGCCTACTCAGATTACTGGCGGCAGCGGGGATCAGAAACCGCGGCAATCTTGCCAATTTCATTGTGCTGAAAGTCTGCTGTGGAATCGTTCTGGCGGGCCTCGTATGGATGGGCCTGGAATTGGCGCAACTGTTTGCGAATGTCGTGGTGATCCGGCTCGGCCTGCTTGGCATAGGGTCTATAATTGGCTGGCGACTGCCGGATTTCGGTCTCAACCGTCTTGTTAAGCGGCGTCGGTTGCGACTCGAAGCCGGAATCCCCGACGCGCTAGATCTGCTCGTGATCTGCGCCGAGTCCGGGCTAAGCCTTAACCAGTCAGTCGAGGAAATCAGCAAACAACTCCGGGCGTCACATAAGGATGTCGCCGACGAATTCGCCATTACATCAGCGGAAATGCGAGTCGTGGCGGATCTTAGTCTAGCTCTCGATAGTATGGTTGAGCGGATGGGGTTGGCCGATCTGCGGAGCCTAGTCGCAACCCTCAAACAATCGATGAAATTCGGCACGCCGCTCGCTGAGTCGCTGCGAACGATTGCAGCAGAAATGCGGGCGACGCGTCAGGCCCGCTACGAGGAACGCGCAGCGCGCTTGCCGGTGTTACTGGTAATTCCAATGGCAATGTTTATCCTGCCATGTCTGATGATCATCGTCGGCACGCCAGTGGTGCTACGGGTTATGGACGTGTTCAAGACCTTTTACATAGGGATCGGTCACCCATGATTTCCCAATGCAAAAAACGCTTCTGGAAATGCTCGGCCGGTGCCGTCGCGCTGATGACGGCACTGGTTCTTCCAGTGCTGATCGGGATGGCCAGCCTCGGCATAGAAGTCGGACACTGGTACCTTGGCCAGCGCGAAATGCAAGGTGCGGCGGATGCCGCTGCATTCAGCGCTGCGGCTCAATACGTCGCCGACCAAGAAGCAGGAAATACAGCGAGCACTACCTATCAAACCGTTGGCGTGGAATATGCCTTGACCAATGGTTTTACGATTCCAACATCGCAAGTTTGCCTCTTCACGTCGAGCGGCGATAATTGTGGGACCGTGCGAGCCCTCGATTCGCGAGCGATTATCTGTCACTTTCCGCCGTGTATTGTTGTCGAAATCAATCAGAATACGGCAAACTGGCTGACGACAAAATTATCGCTTGAGCCGGGGAAAAAGGTACTCAAAGCAATCCCTACGCCAACGCTACTGGCGCGGTCTATTGTGAGAGCACAGAGTACCTCATCACTTAGCCAGGGTACAGATTGCATTCTTGCACTGGCAAACGATCCCCAGGCGATACGGATTCACGGCAATGGTGATCCCTCGGCCCAATGCGGAGTTGCCATCGACGGTGGTCTTGACCAAAACCCAGGCACGCCAATCCAAGGTGGAATCACCTTTAACGGCTCAAATGCCAAGGTCAATATCAACGCGTTGGTTGTCGCGGCGGCGACCGCAAATTGTCCTGATGGAGGAGCCCACTGTGAACAATACAATTCCACTGCGGCATTGACCAACGTCACAAAGAGCACGGCGACGCCTGATCCCTATGCGTCTCAGGTCGCCGCGTTATTTACAACTACACCCCTTGGCGTGAAAACGGGTGGTGTCGCGATTGTAAATAAGGGTTCTGGCTACACCAATGGAACCTGCACCTTCACGGTCACTGGTGGTACCTACTACGCTGCGACCAGTTCACCCGCAAAATTCACAGCTACTATCGCGAGCGGCAAGATCAGCTCGATTACAGCGGTAACCGATCCTGGCGCATATGCCAGCTTGCCAACCCCAATCGGCTCAGTTTCGGCGACATCTACCTGTGGTGGCTCTAACGCGACCTTCGCGCTGACTGAAGGCTGTTGGACGTGGAACAGCGCAATCCTCCCCGTTGTGTCAGGTGTCACGCAGGCTCTTGCCGGGCGAAAATATTGCTCGGTTCCTCTCTTGGGCGCGGGCTCGACGAATTTTCCGGCTGGCAGTTATTGGATCGCTGGCGGTGATGGTAGTTGCCCCGGATTCTGCGTGTCGAGCAATAATGCCACTGTGACTTCCGACGCTAATGGTGTCACATTCTTTTTAACGAATGGTGAAGGCTCAGGAACCTTCGGCACGAGTTCCTATGCTACAACCTCTATCACTAGCGGAAACGTTTCGTTGTGCGCACCCGGCACGGGCTGCACCGCGACGTGCAGTAATAGTGCCGGGCCGACATCATGTATGCTATTCATTCAAAACCCGGCCGCGACCGTATCGACGTCGCTAAACGCACCAGCAGCCACAGTCAACTCTTTTGCCGGTAACGGAGCCAGAACGCTGTCCGGGCTCATTTACCTGCCCAAGCAGACATTCAGCGAGACAGGTAACGGACCGATTCTCGGGTGCGTGGCTGTGATTGCCAAATATTTCGATATTGGTGGGACACCGACTTTTTCAGACGGCTGTCTGCCGGGCCAAGGGATTGGTGGGGGACCGAGTATCGTCTGGCAACTTCCGCTATTCTATCAATAATGGTGAATGAAATGATCCGGCGTCTTCTCAAATCCACTGAAGCCACGGCGGCGGTTGAGACCGCAATCTTCGCTCCGATTTTCGTCGTCTTGACACTGGGTATCACCGATCTTGGGGCTGGGATGTTTGTGAGGATCCAGGTTAATGCTGCGGCACAAGCGGGTGCGGCTTATGCCGTCATCCACGGAGCCAAAGGTGCCACCTGTTTCACACTCACCGCAGGGTGCCGAACTGCCATCTATACCGCAATGGACGATGCCGCTGGTAACCCGTCATTCTGCACTGGCTCTGTGTGCAACGCTTTCATCCAGGGGTGCGCCGACGGTTCGCCCAAATGCATCATCGTCACGGCGAGCTACCCGTACACGCCGATTCTAGGCGACGCCGTGTATGCCTGGGGGAAAACACAGACGGTTTCAGCAACGGCCACAATCAGGATTCTCTGAAATGAATTTTTTTAAAAACAATCGGGGCGTGGCAGCAGTCGAATTCGCCATTGTGGCCCTTCCGGTCATGCTGTTCATCCTCGGCATCATACAAACCGCCTGGGTGGTGTGGGCTGACAATCTGTTGCATGTCGCGGTCGATACTGCGGCTCGTTGCACCGGAATTGGATCACAGACACCACCCTGTGTCGGGAACACGCTTCCGAATATGATATCGACAGCCACCACAGCCTTCGCTCCATTAAGCGGTGCCAAGTTTCAGAATAACGGGCCTTGCAATTCCGATGGCGGCTCCGGATTAACTGGAACATATACCGTTAATATCTTGTTTGCCATTAATCTGAAATTCACAGCGCAGTCTTGCTATCCCACAGTGTCCTAATGCAATCAGCTTTACTCCTGCGTTGGTGCAGTCAGATCCTATCCGCGGCGCTGGGCGGCTATGCGGTATTCTGCCTTCGCTTCGCCGTTGTATTATTGGACCCTCATATGGTCGGTCTGATGTTCGTCCAAACTCTGATATGTGGCGGTCTAGCCACAGCCATTGTCTATTTCCAGGACAAATACCTCGGTTCATGACATGTATGATAAATTGATGCGTCTGCCCTTCCTGGGCTGGGTGCTGTTTGTTGCCACGGTGCAAGTGGCTGGGCTTAGTCGTCACACAGCGACTGTGGATTTGAATTATCTATTCTATGTGGCAATGCGATTATCGACCGTCGCATTTATGTTACTGGCGGCGTCAGCAGTCATCCTGCGGAGCGCCCCATCCGGGAAGGCCAGTGGGCTAGAGCCACGGATCTCCGCCTTGCTGGGTACGTTTCTCATTTATGCGATTGTGTTGCTGCCCCGGCGGGACCTGTCGCTAACGGAAGAGGTTGTTTCGACCCTGTTCACGATGATCGGCAATGTCGCGGCGGTGATTGCGCTGGCGCAGCTTGGCCGCTCTTTCTCGATCATGGCCGAATCCCGACGACTGGTGACGACCGGGCCATATCGCTTTGTGCGGCATCCCCTTTACGCGGCAGAAGAGATTGCCACGATCGGCATGTTCATGCAATTCGCGCTACCGTGGGCTGCGTTACTGTTTGTTGTGCAGGTCGCCTTTCAACTGCGGCGGATGCACAATGAAGAATTGGTGCTGACTGCCCGGTTCCCAGAATACGACGTTTATAGTCAGACGACTGCTCGACTGATACCAGGGATATATTGACCATGTTTGCCAGCGTCGCCTTGACTCTGACTATTGTATTGATTGCGAGGCAATTCGAGAAAAGAAATCCTATCGAAATAAATCAATCCGTTGCCGATGTCATTGTAGATTGGAAGTTGGCTAGTCTACACTTTATCGCTAAACGACTGCTTGCACCTGTAACAGGCGCAAGTACAATGATCATTGTCAATGCAGCGGGTGGAGGTTGGATTCGTTTGCGATCTGACGGGTGGTGGTTTCTGCTTTCCGCTGCGGTTCTCGTCTTGACAACCGATTTCTGGTCCTACTTGATACACCGTGCGCAGCATAAAATTCCCGCACTGTGGGCCATGCACTCGCTCCACCATAGTGCGGAAGCAATAAGTATGATTACGGGTGCGCGCCATTTTTGGTTCGAAGACCTCATTGGATCAGCCGTTTTACCGGTGGTGGCGGTCGTCTTTGCGGCTCCACCAGAAATGGTAATGATAGTCGGGATCTTCTATTTTCTAGCTGGCGAAGGGCTGGCGCATTTGAATATGCGTCTGACGTTAGGACGGTTTGCATTGTGGATTCAGAACCCGCAATACCATCGAATCCATCACTCACTTGAGCCGCAGCATAGAGACATGAATTTTTGCAAGTTATTGCCGCTGTTCGACGTGTTCTTCGGGACTGCATGGAAGCCCGGAAAGGATGAATTTCCGGCGACTGGTTTGGACACGCGCGAGAAGCCAGCCGGTGTCTTGGAGGGGTTGATATGGCCCGTTCGCCACAGACTCTCCTGGAGGGTGTCCCAATGACTTTCCCCGTTGCTATAGGCGAGGCGACATCCGACCCCAGTCGACGAATTGTCACCCTCGACGGTCTGCGGGGACTTCTGACGATCTCAGTCATGCTATCGCATTACTTTGGCGAGGTTGCTCATGGGTTTCACTTCGCCATGTGCGGTTGGGTCGCCGTCGATATGTTCTTTATCTTGAGCGGTTTTTTGATTGGCAAGCTAATACTTGAACGACATCACCACGGCAATTTCTTTCGCGTCTTTTATGTAAGACGGTTCTTACGGATTATTCCGGTCTATTTTATCGTGGTTCTGATAGCAGGAGCCATTATTAATTGCTTTCCTCGGCCGTGGATGGAGGTTGCACCAGATTTCCCCATGTGGAGTTACGTATCGTTCACTCAGATATTCTACATGATCTCAACGCAGTCTATAGGGGCGCATTGGCTTGCGCCTACATGGACAATGAGTGTAGAAGAACATTTTTACCTAGTGGCTCCTGCTCTCATTGCATTCATGCCCCGGAAGTGGCTTGTCCCTGTGCTGGTATCTGGTGCCGTGTTCTCTTTCTTTCTACGACTCTACATCTTTACTACCGGCTATGGGACGATGGCGGGATTTGTTCTGCTTCCGGCCCGCGCCGATACGCTGATCTGCGGTATGCTCGGGGCTGTGGCAGTACAATCGACGCTGAATTGGGAGCGCATCATACCCGTTGCTCGCACGATACCGTGTGTAGCGATAATGGGGGTTGCTGCCATCGCGGTCGTTACGAACGGGAATATGACAGCGTTTTACATTGTGAACCCGTCTCTGATCGCGATAGGCGGCAGTGTCTATATACTCTGCGTCGTGCTCGGTGCCCTGAATGGAATAAACTATAGGTCAAAGACACTCAGGTTCTTTGGAAACAACGGTCTGTGTATCTATCTGATCCATTTACCGGTTCTTGGACTGATGCACGGACTAATCTTGGGTGGAGTTCCAGACATTGCGACTCCAGCGCAGTGGTTGGTCACTATCGCATCCCTAGCGGTAACCGTCGTGCTCTCCCGCGGTCTGACGAAGTGGGTTGAAGAACCGCTCTCTGCTTATGGACGTACTTGGCGGTGGAGCGCGCCCCGCAATATTGCACCACCAGTGCGTGTACTGACATGAGGAACCAACCGACGTGGTAGCGACGGATATTGCGATTTCATCGGTCGGGTCAAGCCGCCTTCGCCTTTCTTTGCCGCTGTTGATTGGTCTATTATGTTACGCGGCGGTAGTGGCGTTAGGTAACCGCGTGCTTGCAGATCCCGACACGTATTGGCATATTGCCATCGGGCGCTGGATCATTGCGAATCACACGGTGCCGACGGAAGACATCTACTCATTCACGATGCCCGGCGCGGCATTCACCCCGCCAGAATGGTTGGCTGAGATAGTCATAGCGTCGATCTTTGACCATTTTGGCTGGGCCGGTCTTGTTGCCGTCACCGGACTCTGTGCCGCTGCCGCTGTTGGGATACTATTGCGTATATTGCTGCGCACTCTTATACCAGTGCACGCGTTGATCGCGGCGGTGCTTGCAGCGGGGCTCGCCGCATCCCATGTGCTGGCGCGCCCACATATATTCGCTCTGCCGATTCTCGTCTTGTGGACTGCGGAGTTGGTGAGGGCGCGTGACAAGGATCGTGCGCCGCCGCTGTGGCTCGCAGTAGTGATCATAGTCTGGGCTAACATTCACAGCAGTTATATTCTCGGTATCGGTCTCGCCGGATTGCTTGGGGCAGAGGCCCTAATTCTGGCAGACAATTGGTCTCAACGGTTTCGGACGGCGAGGGCCTGGGCTCTATTCGGCTTACTTTCGACTACCGCAGCATTGATCACGCCGTTTGGGATTGGTGGCCTGCTGTTGCCGTTTCATTTGATCGGGATGTCTTTTGCCTTTTCGGTGGTGGCGGAATGGGGGAGCCCGAATTTTCAGCACTTCCAGCCCCTCGAAATCTGGATAATGGGCTTGTTGGCCGCTGGGTTATCCTTCGGCTGGCGCTTGCCGCCGACCAGAGTCGGTATAGTGCTCCTGCTTCTTCACATGACTCTCAGCCACTCGCGCTATGCAGAACAGTTGGGTTTTATCACACCACTATTGCTCGTGTCTGCGCTTTCTTTACCGCTTGCGAAATTGGGTGGTCCAAGAACTTCGTCTCTTGACCGCGCCTTTGCGTCGTTGTCCACACCCGCGAATTTGCCCGGTTGTTTATTGGCTGGCTTAATACTTGTTGGAACCAGTGTAGTTGGACTCCGAAATGGCGTTGACCACAATGTTGGTACGACCCCGGCTGCGGCGATTTCAGCGGCCGAGGCTCAACATGCTGAAGGTCCAGTGTTGAACGATTACAATTTCGGCGGGTATCTAATTTTTCGGGGGATTAAGCCGTTCATAGATGGGCGGTATTTCTACGGTGACCCATTTATCCGGCGCTACGTCGAGGCGGTAAATCTGAAAGGCGATGAATTCCCGGTCCTGCTTGCGCAGTACGGGATCAGATGGACGCTGCTCCAGCCCCATCAGCCAGCAGTGGCTTTGCTCGATCATCTGTCGGGATGGCGGCGGGTCTATGCCGACGAGATTGCTGTTGTGCATGTTCGTGATTGAATTCAGATAGGAGTATGCGAGATGAAAATTTTCGGTCGGCTTCTGATTTTTGTTCTCGTGATCGCGATCAGCCTCATGTTTTATTTTGGGAGTCACCGCAGTCCTCCCGTCCGTGCTGCTCCATCACCGCAGAAGCCGCCGGATCTGACCGCGATGTTCTACGGCAATGGCAACTACCAGCAGTGGGTCGATCGCTTCGGCACCGTCAGCCGCTCGGCCTTTGACGCCGCGGGAAATCGGATCGGCACACAGGTGGGTCACGTCGGCGGGCCACACGGGATCGTGGTCGAGATGACCTATCTCCTGCCGGATGCGGACCATCCTCTCGGGCAGGCTTTTGACGGTCAGGGCAAGCCCATGCGATTGGACACTGGCCCTGACCAGCCAATCGATCGAACAGAACAGGGGCCGCTCGTTAGCTAGGAATGAGGACGGCCACAGGGCGACGCATCGATGAGCCGCATTAGGGGCAGAAGTGCCTGAGGATCGGATTGCCGCTGCCTCCGATGCTACCGAACGTTTTGAGCGGGCCCTCGATGATCAGCGCCTCCTTGGGCACTCGAACCAGCGCGGCAAAGGCGCTGCCGGTGAATTTTTGGCAACCGGCAATGGCACACTGTTGCGCTCGCCGGGTCGGCCTCGGCTGTGTAGCGCACCGCGCCGCAGAGGCAGCCGCCCTTGATTTCCATCTTGATCTCCTTGCTCTGTTACCCTCTCGGCGCAAAGCCAAATGATTGTTGCCCATACATGGTACCCAAGACCAACTTTGTGATCAGCCCGCCCGGAGCGGAGCAGACCGGATGGTAGAGACGTTGTGAACGGAGGCGACGAGATTAATAAATAAATAGTCACCGACAAAAGGAGGAAACCATGTGCGAATTTCTGATATCTTGCATGAGAATAATAAGCTAAAGAAAAAGAATCTTTCTCGCCCTCAAGTCGGTCTGCATTCAGATGAAAACCTAACTCAACTCGTAAAGGACTGCACAAAGGATGGCCGACTCAAGCACTTCCACTACCTCAACTGGGGTCGAGCGCCGGCGCGCTCGTCGAACGACTGACCCGAGGCTTGGTGCATCGCGGTGCGTCCGGTGAAGGCTTGCCAGCGCCGCAGGATGACATCGACATAGCTGGGGCTGATCTCGAGACCGCAGCAAACCCGACCGGTCATTTCGGCCGCGATCAGGCTCGTGCCCGAGCCGAGAAACGGGTCATAGACCAGCT
>Ga0306925_10006149_pt1 | contig 11123 bp, 12 predicted proteins | sample flu12Cox44000176_FD_203755 | JGI IMG/M metagenome (GOLD analysis project Ga0306925, IMG submission 203755) | Lab enrichment of tropical soil microbial communities from Luquillo Experimental Forest, Puerto Rico - flux8day.12C.oxic.44.000.176 (v2)... | ecosystem: Environmental > Terrestrial >...
CCCACTAGGCTGTATCTAGAGGATTTGCACGTCGGCCAACGGTTTGTTTCCGGTCTGTATCACATGGACGAGAAAGGGATCAACGCCTTCGCCGCAGAGTTCGATCCTCAGCCCTTCCACCTTGACTAAGGCGTTGCTCAAACCAGCATCTTTCGCGGGCTGTCAGCGAGCGGTTGGCATACTGCAGCCGCGACCATGCATCTCCTGGTAACCGGAGGCCTGCCCCTGGCCAATGGCATCATCGGATTAGGCGGAGAGCTCGCATGGACAAAGCCCACGCGACCCGGCGATACGCTGCAAGTGGAGAGCGAGATCCTTGAAATATTGCCGTCATGCTCGAAACCGAACCAAGCTATCGTTAAAGTCCGAAGCACGACATTGAATCAACACGGAGAACCGGTGTATGTATTTACGGCAAAGGTCCTCGTGTTCAAACGCCCGTCCGCGTAGCCGATGAAACCTGGGTCTGACCGGCCGACCAATCTAAATGGCGGAGTTGTTCAGCGTGCCGCAGCAAACGCGTATTGGTCTGGCTGTTTATCAAACGCTTGCTTGCAGCCGGCGCAGCAAAAATAGTACGAGTCTCCGCGATACTCCGACCTGTGATTTGTGGAAATTACATCTACGGTCATTCCGCAAATCGGGTCACGAGCCTCCTGCCGCAGCACCGGCAGCGCGACTTTCGACTTCGCCGCTGGAGTAACTTTGCGGGTCTGGATAATCTCAGCCAGGATACTTACCGCGATTTCCTCAGGCGAAGACGCGTGAATGTCGAGTCCCGCAGGTGCGCGTACCTCCGCTAATCGTTCGCCGGAAATTCCTCGTCCTCTCAGGTATTCAAATGTCTTGGCCGCTTTGACTTTGCTGGCGACGAAGGCGACATAGGAAGCCACGGTTGCAAGCGCGGCTTCCAGCGCTTCCTCATCGCAGTGTCCTTGGGTCGACACAACGATGAAAGTACTGGATGTAATTTTCATCTGACTCAGGTCCAAAGTCGTTTGGAGGAGGTCAGCGTCCGGAAATGCGTCGCGGTTCGCGTCAGGCGCAGCGACAGAAACCGCATAGCCGATGGTCTTGGCGAGTCTGACCAGGGTTTGCGCAACCGGAGATCGGCCGAGAATCAGTACCTGCGGCTTGGGCAGGACCGGCTCGATGAAGATGTCAAGCGTGCCGCCACTGTGACAAGTCATGGTGTAGTCCACAATCCCTTCCTCGGGCGATGATGATGGGCTGATGCGGATCAACCGCGGCTGGCCTTCCGCCAGCGCCTTCAGAGCCTCGTTCACCACGACCGGTTGTGCGCAGCCGCCGCCGATCCAGCCCCAGATCTTGCCGTCCGCCTGAATGATGGCTTTGTTCCCAGGTTTCCCCGAGATTGGCGCCTCATAACGAACCACGAGCGCAACGGCAAACGGTTCGTCCTTTGCCAGAAGCTCGTCCGCTTTGCTCAGGAATTGATCAAACATTTCAGTTTCCCTTTTGCCATTTGCTACAGATACTTTTCGAGTGCCAAAAGGCTCTCCAAATTATGCGCAGGTAGGAAGACGTCGATATAAGGAAGCGCCGCCTTCATACCCCGCGTAACGGGTTGATATTCCTTGAGCCCCAAGAGTGGGTTGAGCCACAACAGTTTGTGAACCCGGCGCCTGGCGTGCCGCAATTCTGCCGCTAGCATTTCCGGTGCTCCCGTGTCCCATCCGTCGCTGAGAATAATAAAGACCGTATTTCGAGTAAGTACCTTGCGGCCCTGCCGCCGATTGAATTCGCGAAGCGATCCGCCTATCTTGGTTCCACCCGACCATTCGGGTGCTCTTCGTGAGAGCCCTCCCAAAGCCTCGGACAACTCTCTCGCCTTTAGTGCATAGCTGACTTCAGTAACACTGGTGCTGAAGAGAAACGTATCCACACGCTTGAAGTGTTTCTGCAACGCATAGGCGAATCGCAGCAGAAAGAGACTGTAAAGATTCATCGACCCGCTGATATCCAGGAAAATCACCAGCTTCTTCTGCAGCGGCCTTCTGCCTTGAAAGGCCAAGTTGATCGGGTCGCCGCCATGAGAGATATTTCGGCGAATGGAGCGTCGCAAGTCGACGCGATCGGCGCGACGATTGATCTTCATTCTTCGCGACAGCCGGAGACTCATTTGTCTGAGGAGGCGAAGCGACAACTGCTCGAGCGCCGCGAGGTCGGCCTGCGGCGTCTCTGAGAAGTCAATTTTCCTTAGACGTTGCTGCGAGCTTGCGCCCACGACTGATCTGCCTTCACCTTCGCGCGCGGCAGCATCGTCGCTGGCCATGCCAATGAGCAGGCGTGAGTGTGCTAACGGCTTCTGCGTCGATCGATCGAGCGGCCGGCCTGTTTCCACACTGGCTTCTGCCTGGCTTCGCGCAGAATGCCAATATGCCCGGAAGAGGCGGTCGAACAACTCCCACTCCTCTTGGGAGGAACACAGCACCGCTCGCAGCGCGATCGCGAATCGCTTCTGGTCGGCGACTCCGATGGTTTTGGCTGCTTCGAGCGCCGCAAGAATTTGCTGCATTGCGACCGGCAGTCCGTTGGAACGGGCGTACCGGCAGAACGCCACGATGGAAGCCGCCCAGCGATCGGGTTCATGATCCATGGGGTTCATTTCAAGCAAAAGGGCCTCGCAGCATCGCCCAGCCACCATCGGATGGAAGATCTGCCAACTAAGATTGCGCGAGCAATTTCTCGATCCCGGTCGCCTTGATTATCGCGCTGTCCTCCATCGACTTGGCCAGACAGCCCAAGGTCTGCTCAACCGTAGCAGCGTCCAACCGGTGCTTGCCGAGCGCCATCGCGGCTTGCGTGCAGTCCAGCGTTTCGGCAACGCCGGGCGGTTTCGTTAGCTCCAATTGCCGCACTGCCTGCACCAGGCCAACCGCCTGCATGGCGAGCTCGTCTTCGACGCCGGGCAGCCTGGCTCGGACAATCTTCATTTCCTTCTCAAAGCTGGGATAGTCGATCCAGTGATAGAGACACCTTCGTTTCAGGGCATCACTCAGTTCACGGGTGCGATTCGAGGTGAGGATGACGTAGGGAACGTACTTCGCCTTGATTGTACCCAACTCAGGAACAGTGATCTGAAAATCGGAGAGCAGTTCGAGCAGGAACGCCTCGAAGGCCTCGTCCGCACGATCAATCTCATCAATGAGCACCACTGGGGCGGCATTTTCCGCGAGGATGGACAGGAGCAAAGGGCGTTCGAGAAGAAACTCCTTGCTGAAGATATGCTTTTCCTTCTCTTCGACCGTCTGCTCAGTTTTCTCCTGAATCTTGATGGCCAGCAATTGCTTTTGATAATTCCACTCGTAGACAGCCGTGCTTACGTCGAGCCCTTCATAGCATTGCAAGCGGATGAGACGCGCCCCCAGCAAGGAAGCGAACACCTTGGCCACTTCGGTCTTGCCCAGGCCGGCGTGCCCTTCGATAAGAAGCGGTTTACGCAGGCGAAGAGTGAGGTAGAGAGCCGTCGCGAGAGCGTCGTCTGCGATGTATCCCAGGCGCTCGAAGCCCTGGACGAGATCGTCCACGTTCTTGATTTCGTCCGCAGAAGAAGCCCTTTGGGTGTGCGCCATCATGGTCACGCTTTAGCCGAAAACAATCCCTTGAGCGCCTGGAGCAAACTGCGGAACATGCCTTTGATGGCTTGCCATGCAATGGAGCCGGGTTGGATCGGTTCAGGAGGCGTCACTGCGGCACTCGCTACTGCAGGTTGATCGGCGGACTGTTGCAGCAACGCCTGGAAGTTCTGACTGAACTTCTCAAACATGATGTTGGAAACTTCGGTGATGACACGCGCTCCCATCTGCGCCAGGATACCCACGACATTGACTTCTGAGGTGCTGGTGACCCGGGTCATTCCGTTATCCGGGGCCGCAAGCTTTCCCGTCATCGTCATCGACGCGCTGCCCCGCCCTCGCACATCCTGTCCTTTCCCCTGAATTTCTATCTCATGGTTCTGCGGGTCGAGACGAAGAATCTGCACCTCGCCTTTATAGTCCGTAACGCTGGGGCCGACCTTTACGCGGATCGATCCCTGGTAGGTCTTGTCGTCGATCTTCTCGGTGATCTGCGCTCCGGGCACGCAGCTAGCAACCTTGGTTGGATCGCTCAGCAAGCTCCACACCTTTTCGATCGGGGCGCTGACCTGAAAGGTTTTCTCGATCCGTAAGGCCAACTTAACTCACGACCCCTTTCTCCTTGAGAATGGCCCAGACTTTCCACGGTGTGATGGGCATGTCAATGTGCTGCACACCCAGGTGCGCGAGCGCGTCGACAACGGCATTGACAAACGCAGCCGGCGAACCGACGTTAGGTGATTCGCCTACGCCCTTCGCTCCCAGCGGATGATGAGGAGAAGGCGTGCAAGTCTTGTCAGTTTCCCAATGAGGCGTCTCCACGGCAGTGGGCAACAGGTAGTCCATAAAGCTACCGCCCTGCACGTTTCCGCTCTCGTCGTAATCGATCTGTTGCATGAATGCAATGGCGAGGCCCTCGGTCAGACCGCCATGAATCTGCCCGTCAACAATCATGGGATTGATGACGTTGCCGCAGTCATCGACCGCGATGAAGCGGCGGACCTTGACTTCGCCGGTCCCCTTGTCGATGTCCACGATGCAGATATACGTCCCGAACGGAAACGTGAGATTGGGCGGATCGTAATAGTCCACCGCTTCGAGGCCCGCCTCCATTCCTGCGGGCATGTTGGTGTAAGCCGCGAAGGCGATGTCCTGGATGGTCTTCGACTTGCTCGGCGCACCTTTCACGAAAAACTTGCCGGGCTCCCACTCCAGATCTTCCTCGCTGCATTCCAGCAGATGCGCGGCGATCTTCTTCGCCTTCTCGCGAATCTTGCGCGCCGCAACCGCGGTGGCCGCGCCCGAGACCGGCGTACTGCGGCTGGCATAGGTTCCTAGTCCGTAGGGAGCGGTATCGGTGTCGCCCTCCTCCACGACGACATCAGCGGCCGGAATGCCTAGCTCCTGCGCGACAATCTGCGCGTAGGTTGTCTCGTGGCCCTGCCCCTGGCTCTTGGTTCCCATTCGGCAAATCGCCTTGCCAGTGGGATGCACCCGGATCTCAGCACTGTCGAACATCTTGATCCCGGCGATGTCGAACGTATGCGCCGGTCCGGCACCGACGATTTCGACGAAGCTGGAGATACCGATGCCCATGAATTCGCCCTTTGCACGCTTCTCTGCCTGCTCTTTGCGGAGTTCCTGGTAGTTGATCTTCTCCAGCGCCAGGTTCATCGCCGCTTCGTAGTTGCCGCTATCGAAAGACCAACCCAACGGCGACGGGTACGGAAACTTTTCCGGACGGATGAAATTCTTCCTTCTCAGTTCGACCGGGTCGATTTTCAACTGCTGTGCCAGAACATCCACCGCTCGTTCAATCAGATACGCAGCTTCGGTAACCCGGAACGAGCAGCGGTAGGCAATTCCCCCCGGAGCCTTGTTGGTATAAACGCCGTCGACTTCACAAAAGGCATTGGGATAATCGTAAGCCCCGGTGCATATGCTGAAGAGGCCGGCCGGAAATTTCGTGGGCTGAGCGGCGGCATTGAACGCGCCGTGGTCGGCGAGCGTTTTCACGCGCATAGCCTGAATCTTGCCGTTGCCGTCGGCGGCCAGCTCGGCCGTCATGTGGTAGTCGCGCGCGAATCCAGTGGACTGCAGGTTTTCCGATCGCGTTTCAATCCATTTCACCGGACGTCCTAACGTCAACGATGCCACGACGGAGCAAACGTATCCCGGATAAATCGGCACCTTGTTGCCGAACCCGCCTCCGATATCGGGCGAAACCACCCGGATATTCTGTTCCGGAATTCCGCCCACCAACGCAAACAGCGTGCGATGGGCGTGCGGCGCCTGTGAAGTCATATAAATCGTGAGCTTACCGGTGGCGCTATTGAAATCGGCAACGCAGCCGCACGTCTCCAACGGTGCCGGATGGCAACGCTGGAACACCGCATGCACACTGGCTTTGACGGCCGCATTTTGAAAAGCCTTGTCGGTAGCTGCTTTGTCGCCCACTTCCCAATGAAAGATGTGATTGCTCTTTTCTTCGCGGTCTTCGCGCAGAATCGGCGAACTCGGATCGGTCGCTTTGTGCGGGTCAACCAGCACGGGCAACTCTTCGTATTCCACTTCCACGAGCTCCGCAGCGTCGGCAGCCGTGTACCGGTCTTCGGCGACGATGAAGGCCACTTCCTGTGACTGGAACAGGACCTTGCCAGTCGCCAGAACCATCTGCTTGTCGAAGAAGAGGGTGGGCATCCAGGCGAGGTTCGCTTTGGCCAGGTCTTCTCCGGTGATCACCGCCAAAACGCCAGGGAGTTGCTTGGCCTTTTCGGTGCTGATGCTCTTCAGACGGGCATGCGCGAAGGGGCTGCGCACCATTTGCCCGTAGACCATGCCCGGCAAACGGACATCGTCCACATAATTGCCCCGGCCCTGGATGAATCGCGAATCTTCTTTGCGCTTGATGGAGTGGCCCATGCCACCAATTTCAGGAGATGTTTGCTGCATTTACTTTGCCCCTCCTTGTTCCATCTTGCTGGCGGCATACTGCACGGCCTTGACGATGTTCTGATATCCGGTGCAGCGGCACAGGTTGCCGGAGATTCCCCAGCGGATGTCCTCTTCACTGGGCATCTTGTTCTTCTGTAGCAGGACGTAAGATGACATCAGCATGCCGGGCGTGCAGAACCCGCACTGCAGTCCGTGCTCTTCTTTGAAGCCCTCTTGCAGCGGATGAAGCTGGCCGTCTTTGATCAGGCCCTCCACCGTGAGCAACTCGCGGCCGTCTGCCTGCGGGGCGAACATGGTGCACGACTTGACCGTTTTCCCATCAAGGACGACGGTGCAAGCGCCGCAGTGACTGGTGTCGCAACCGACGTGCGTGCCGGTGAGCCCCAGTACTTCGCGAATGAAATGGACGAGCAAGAGCCGGGGCTCAACTTCAGCCTCACGATCACGTCCGTTTACCTTAACGCGGACCAATTGTTTTTTTGCCATGCTGATCCTCCGCAAAATCCCTTGAATCTATTTGCCAGCTCGTTCGGCCGCACGCTCCAGGGCGCGAACCGTTAGCTCCTTCACTAGCCCCTTCTTATATTCCGCCGGTCCGCGCAGGTCCGAACTCGGTTGCGCTTCCTCAGACGCCAGTTGCGCCGCCTGCCGGGTGTTTGCTTCGTCGAGTTCCTTCCCACGCAGGAATGCTTCTGCATTGCGCGCCTTCACCGGCGTGGGTCCGACATTGGTGAGGCCGATACCCACTTGCTGGTAAACTCCGTTCCCATCCAGAGTTACCTGGGCCGCCACGGCGGCTGTGGCGAAATCGCCCACCTTCCTCTCCAGCTTAAGGTAAGCGCCTCCGCTGCGGGCCGGAGGCAGCGGGATGCGGATCTCCGTCACGATCTCGTCGGGTTGTAGCGCGGTGGTGAACAATGTAACGAAGAAATCTTCGACGGGTATGACGCGCTCGCCTTTTGGTCCGGTGGCCACAATCTTCGCGCCCAGCGACAACATGGTCGCCGGATGGTCGTTGGCCGGATCGCCATGAGCCAGATTGCCAGCCAGAGTTGCGAGGTTTCGCACCTGCGGGTCGGCGATGACATGAGCGGTGTCGTGAATGATGGGGAACCTGGACTGGATGAGCGAAGAGTTTTCCAGATCGGCTTCCCGTGTCAGCCCGCCGATCTTCAGATACCCGTCCTCTTCCCTGATGTAAGCTAATCCGGCGACATGATTAATGTCGATGAGAATGGCGGGCCGCGCAATCCGCAGCTTCATCATTGGAATCAGGCTTTGCCCCCCGCTCAGTATCTTGGCATCGTCACCGTGCTGCTGCAGCATTGCGATCGCTTCGGGGATGGTGGAGGGGCGCAGGTACTCGAAGGTTGGCGGAATCATTCTTTACTCCATCGTCGAGAGTTCAGCAAAAATAGCGGCCACCGAAAATGCGATTGCGAGCAACGCAAACGGCGGACGCTACGTTATCACATGGCCGTGTGACGTGAAAACCCTGGGTCGATTCGCGATTCGAAACTCCCGATCTACGGATTGGGGTTTCCTTGACTCCGTTCTCTCCAGTCCTCGATCGCATTCCGAATCGCCTCTGGAGCCAGATTGCTGCAGCGCATTTTGTATTCGGGAATGCCTCCCAGCGCGTCCGCAACGTCCTGTTCCCGGATCTGATACGCCCGCTCCACCGGCTGGCCCAACACCATTTCGGTCGCCATGGACGAGCACGCGATGGCGACCGCACATCCCATGCACTTGAATTTCGCATCCTGTATGACATCGTTCTCGATGCGCAGAGTGATGAGCACAGTGTCGCTATCCAACGGGCTGCGCACGATTGCCTTGCCGGACGGCGCGTCCACGCGCCCGACATTGCGCGGATTGGAATAGTGCTCGCGCACCAACTCGCTGTACAACATCGTCCCCTTAGTTGAAGTGTGCCCTAACGGGAGACTATGATACGTCACCAGTGATGTCGTCGGACCTCTACAGCCAAGCCACCCAACTCGCTTCCGGGGAGAAACCGTTCGCGATTGCTACCGTGGTCCGAGTCGAAGGCTCTTCTTCCGCCCGTCTCGGCTCGCAGGCCATCATCGATTCACAGGGCATGCTGTTGGCGGGCTGGGTGGGTGGCGGTTGCGCAGAAAGCGCCGTCAAAAGCGAGGCCTTGAAGTGCATGGAGACTGAGCGGCCTCAACTGATTACACTGGACCTGCGTGATGAAACGTTGGGCGTCGGAATGCCGTGCGGAGGCAAAATGGACGTTTTCATTGCGCCCGTTCTGCCCAAACCCGAGTTGTTGATCGTGGGCCACGGCCGCATCGCCGAGACCCTGGCAAACCTTGGGAGCCTGATGGGGTTCACCATCACCGTCAACGATCCCGCCGCCAACCGCGACGCCTTTCCCACTGCGTCGCGGCTTGTGACTGAGGACTTCGACCTCACCGAAACGCCGATCGGCCGGAAGAGCTACGTCGTCATTGCGACCCAGCACAAGCGGGACCACCTTTGGCTACAGAAGGCGCTGGAAGGCAACGCGGCGTATGTCGCTCTGGTGGCCAGCCGCCACCGCGCCAAACTGGTGCTTGACTACCTTGCAGCGGCGGGCCTCCCCGCGGAAAAATTAGCGACTGTCTGGGCGCCCGCTGGTCTGGATCTGGGTGCTGCCACTCCGGAAGAAATTGCCTTGAGCATAATCAGCCAAATGGTCGTTTGTTTTCAGCTTTTTTAAGCTAACTCCGGATGCCGGTGGCAAGCTGGGGCAAAAGATTTCGCCCAAAATTTCCGCTGCCCGAAGGTGATCTTCGCTAACTGCGTGCGTATCTTTCATGGTCGTTGCCAAGCGTGTGTGTCCAAGCCTTGCAGTCCTGACCGCCAACGGAATGCTGTGCCTATCTTGCTCCGTGGCGTTGGCATGATGGAAAGCGTGCAGACCGTGAGCGGGCAATTCCAGACTGTTTGTGATTGGTCGTAGCACATACCGCACCCCGTCCACGTTGTCCAGCGGCCTACCATTCTTCGAGAACAGCAGTCTCCTTGAGGATCATCGCCTCGGTTCAACAAATAACCTTCAAGGTGTTCTGCCCATCGCTCCGAGATCGGAAACAGCCGAATAGCAGGTTTTGGTTTTCGGCGTCTGAAGTTTGCCCCTCCATGCCGATCTGCGTACTTCCATCGTGCGGTCCACCAGATTCAAGCAGTCCACTGTCAAACCGCAGACCTCCGCACCACGAATGCCGGTCTCGGCCACGATCCAGAACAGCGTCTTGTACGGCTCGTCAGCCACGGCGATAATCTGTCGTATCTGAAAGCCGCTGTACGCCCTGTCTGGAGTCTCGTTTCAACGCGGCAGGATCACACCATTGCAAGGATTCTCTTTCAGATAGCCCCAAGCGATTCCGGCCTTGAACACCAGCTTTACTGTCGCCAGAAAGTTCCTGATGCTACGGGGCTTCAGCTTTGAGCCAGCCATCCACTGCTGTAACGACTGATTGCGGATACGGCTGACAGGCGCATTGCCAAAATACGCCTTGAAGTGACGCAGATGTGCCTGTTCACTGTTCCGACTACTCGGCTTGTGCTGCGCCATAATTGTGGTCTCCCACTTCGTAGCCAGTTCGAGGAACGACAACTCGATCTTGGGACGATACTCGGGCCGGTTAACCGCGTTCATCGTCTCCCCTGCCTAACACTGATCCCGCTGACCTTTCGATCGACTCTCAGGAGCGATCCGGTGAAAGCTTGTTGTCACATAGAATCTATGTGTTGTCACATGGAACTGACAGGCGTGATCCGTTCATTTACGGGAAGCGTGTTGAAACACACAAGATTCAATCTAGGTACATTGGTACCATACTACACATATCTTCGTCGATCTACAGGCCGGATTTACCCTCCTCGACGTGCAACCGATCTCACAACCGACTCGAAGCCGGTTCTTGAAAAAGAGATTCGCTCTCGGGCATATGAACGGTATGAGGAACGCGGTCGTGAGGATGGCCACGACCTCGATGACTGGCTGCGTGCCGAAAAAGAGCTAATTGAAGCGGCCGGAAAAACTGCTGTGAAAGTCTCGCGTCTTTAGGTTCATTTGTCGCCTCCAGTCGTGCAATCTGCCTCTCCCATTCGCAGTAGCGTTTGCCGACGCGGGATCACGACCTCGTGATTGTCGCGATCAAACTTTCGACCCACACTACACCGTCTGCCACAGGGATACGGAAGACCCCCAGAGGACAACCGCCGATGCCGCCAATCTTGCGCCCAAGGCAAAGCGATCTGCGGTTACGGGAGTTGGAGATTCTAGGCAGCGAGTGGCTCGCTTTAAAGCTCGCAACCGCCCAGCAGGCGGCGTTTGCAGCAGAAAGTAACGAATGATGGATGTAGTCTTGAAACACGCTTATTTTGCTCCAAACTCTAACCACATTGCAAGCCGCCGACTCTCGGTTGCAATTTCGCCTCTCACCCGTGCGGGACGGCAACTTACACCGCCCTCGATCGAAGTCTGCAGGAGGTGATAGACATTCCGTTGCAAGTACCGCCCCAGCAACTGCCAGGCAAATCCGCCACTGTTCAAAG
>Ga0306925_10006152_pt1 | contig 11119 bp, 10 predicted proteins | sample flu12Cox44000176_FD_203755 | JGI IMG/M metagenome (GOLD analysis project Ga0306925, IMG submission 203755) | Lab enrichment of tropical soil microbial communities from Luquillo Experimental Forest, Puerto Rico - flux8day.12C.oxic.44.000.176 (v2)... | ecosystem: Environmental > Terrestrial >...
AGTTGCTCGAAGGCAATCGTCGGGACCACAAAGAGATCAATCGATGCAATTCCCTCAATGTGATTGCGAAGGAAGGTCTTCCAGGTCTGCAAAGGCCGATCCCGTCGCGGCACCATGTAGATCGATACCGTCGATTGGGCTACCTCGATGCCCAGTTTGAGCAGCTCGCTATGGATCCTGGGAGCACCCCACAGAGGGTTCTCAAAGCTCATTCTTCGAATGAGGTCGCGCACCTCTTTGTCAATCCGCGGTCGGCCCCCAAGCTGCCGCGACTTCCATCGCCAATAGGCGGAAAAACCCATTCGATGCCAACGTACCACCGTCTCGGGTCGAACGATAGTTATGGCATCAAGAATGCGAGGGAAACGACGATAGAGCCAGATGAACAGGGCGCGATCGGCCCAACGCAAATGCAGTCGACGTGGTGCGCGCTGCCGGAGCACATTGAGCTGATGCCGCAGCACCAGGATTTCGGCTTCCAGCCTCCGTCGCGATTTGAAGCAGTCGCGCAGCATTCGCACGAGAAGGAAGCCGATTGCAATCATTTAGCGATGATGTTGTGATTCGCCGGTGATCGCCAGTCAATTGAATCAAGTTTTCGGAAGCGACAATGGTCCAGACCTTCCGAATGCTCTTCATCAAGCCGGCGATCTGGCTCTCCGGATGTTGGCGGGGATTGCCGGGAAATGGCTTTAAATCATCGACCGAATGCCAGACGATCCGTTCCGTCAGGCCGCGGGGCAGTCGCCCTTGGGTTTTGGGCGAGGCGCGCGACCGGCGGATCGGCTTAGTTTTGGTAATCTTGGTCATGATCTTCCGCACCCCATCGGCTCGCCGGAGGAGGCGAGTCGCCAGAGATACGGAGGAGAGTAAGAGAGCCCCTAGCGTGTCGCTATTTGTCGTTTTTGTCGGCTATTGTCGTGAATTGAATTCCCGACGATAGCGACATTTCCCGACAATATGGCTGGCTAGTGGGGGCCCGGCTTTTCGTCGCTATTTGCGGTCCGGCGCCGCCGCCGGCAGCATTTCCGACAGAACGGCGTCTCGGGCCTTGCGAACGGTGTCGCGACTGACGTCGTACCAATCCGCCAGATTCGTTTCGGGCATATCCCTCAAGACAACCGGAGTGAGCTGGCCTAGCCGAATAGCCTCCCGCATATCCTGTTTGACCTGATCGAGTTTCTTCGGTTTACGTCCCCGCGGTCTCGCCAAGTGGGTCGGGGCTGGTGTCGGAGAAGCAGCGACCGAATGAGCGTCCTTCACGGTCACACCCGCATCGGCCGGCATGTCTGTGTCGTCGGTCCACCATGACGGCGGAGGTAACTCGCGGCGCTTGGCAAAATCGAGTACTGCCTCTTTCATCACCACGATGTGGTCTGAAGCCCAAGAAATCTGCGAGGTCCTGAGGAGATCGCGGACATGATGACCCTTGACGATACCGGCCTTGTTCTCGGGAGTGATAAGCCGCAGGCCTGACCGCTGATCCTCCCTAAGGGGGCCAGAATCATCGAGACGACCATTGCTGATATCCGTCAGCAAAATGTGTACGAGATCCTGGATGTACTGGTCCGCTTCGCCAGGATTGGCAAGCTCCCGACCCCACGCACGCGTCAGCTGTGCAACCGTCAACCATCTCTCTTTGCGAAACAAGACCGACATGGCGTCGACGCGCCCCCCTTCATCGTGAGAGGCTGAGTTTGGAGGATCAAGAATCAGCCTGTAAATATGGAGCGACTGATCGTGATTGTTCAATAATATCTGCAAACAATTCCCTGTTCTTGATGTGTGTTGCCGATATCTTTCCCTGATACGGCGCCAAACATTCCCTGTTCACCTGCGTAGGGAATTTGGCCGGAAACCATTGAATCCGCTGGCTGATTCGACGCATAACACGCAGGCGAGGGGCGGGATTTCGCAAAATTCCCTGTTGCCTGGAAAATGTTGTTTGACAAGCGCTTGCGTCTACTAACCTTAGCAAAACGTCCCATTGTTTCCCAATACGTTTTAGCTGAACTTACTAACCTGGCTTCGGCAACCGGGCGTCCGATACCGAGGCGCCCATCTTGAAATCTCGCATCAGCGGGCTCCGCGCAGGCTTACGATGATGTTTGTTTGCTCGATTCAAGTCGAAGGGCAGTCTGACTGCCCACGTCGGCTGCTGGACCAACGCTGCGCGGGCAAGCTCACCGCTTGACGCAGGTCCTGTGTGTGCGGCGGCACGTTAGCTTTCGCCAGCTGCGGACATACCGTCACAAATGCTTACCCCAGCTTTGAGCCGGACCGGACTCCCGCACCGCAGCAAATAGCATTCACTCCGTCGGCGCGACCAAGTGGAGTAAGCGGGAAGGTGATGCCGAGCGCCTTGGCGGCTTGAGGTTCAGGAACAGCTCGACGCTCGTGGCCTGCCAGCGCACGGCTTGGAGCCCGCCGGGTCGCGTCATATGCCGACTAAATGGCCCGTTGATTTGTTTCGGGGCGTGTCGAGGCCCAAATCGAATGAGAGATGCCAAGGGGCGACAGGGCGGGACTATCTGTCGTGCGACAAGCTATCGCCTTCATCTGCCGGCAAACGTGCCCGATGCCTCCAGCCCCTTCCAGGCCAAGGGACAGCGGGCTAGCATCGGCGCCGCCTACCCTTGGCGCGCTTCGTGGCCTAGCTGGCCAAAATCACATGTCGCTGGAGTAGGACCCCGGAACGCACCGGATGATCGAGGAGATCAAGCTGTTCCTGAAGGCCCGATGAATCGCATCCTCACCACTCATGTCGGCAGTCTGGTACGTCCGCCAGAGTTGGAGACCTTCCTCGAGCAGCAGCAGAACGGCGAGGCCTACGACGAGCGCGCTTATCGCGACTGCCTTGCGCGGGCGGTGGCCGAGGTCGTCAAGCTGCAGACCGAGGCCGGCATCGACGTTGTCTCGGACGGCGAGTTCGGCAAGTCAATCAGCTGGTCGCGCTACGTACTGGAGCGACTATCCGGATTTACGGAGCGCGTCGACCAGGGCGCCGGCTTCCGCCCCGCCATAGCCGGTAAGGACCGCAGGGACTTCACCGAATTCTACGACGAGTACGAGGCCGCGCACGGTTTCGCCGGCTTGGGCAAGCAAGCCGGCCGCCTCGGCGCCTGGGTGATCACCGGTCCCATTTGCTACACTGGCCACGCGTCGCTCCAGCGCGACATCGCCAACCTCAAAGCGGCGATGCGACAAATCGGCGTTGCGCACGGATTCCTGCCAGTGGTGGCGCCGGCGAGCGTGGTGCCTATGCGCAAAGACGAGCATTACAGCAACGAGGAGGAGGCGCTGTTCGCGATCGCCAAAGCGCTGCATGAGGAATACAAGGCGATCGTCGATGCCGGGCTGATCGTGCAGATCGATGACGCATTCCTTGCCAGCACCTACGACATTATGGTGCCGCCTCGCTCACTGGCCGACTATCGCAAATGGGCAGCAGTGCGGGTCGAGGCGCTCAATCATGCGCTCGCAGGCATTCCGGCCGAGCGCGCGCGCTATCATATGTGCTGGGGGAGTTGGAACGGGCCGCACACCAACGACGTCGCAATCAAGGACATCATCGATCTGGTGCTGCGCGTTCGCGCTGGCGGTTATTCGCTGGAAATGGCCAATCCGCGCCACGAGCACGAGTGGCGGTTGTGGGAGAAGGTCAAGCTGCCGAAGGGCAAGGTGCTCGTCCCTGGCCTGATCAGCCACGCCACCAACATCGTCGAGCACCCTGAGCTCGTGGCCGAGCGGATCGTACGCCTGGCGAATCTCGTCGGCCGCGACAACGTGATCGCATCGACCGATTGCGGCTTCGCGCAAGGCCCGTTCGCACGCCGGGTCCACCCGTCCATCCAGTGGGCGAAGCTGCGCGCGCTGGCGGAGGGCGCGCGTCTTGCGACTCGCCAGCTGTGGCGGCGCGGGAGGAAGAATTCGGTTGCTGGTAAGGTGGACAAGCACGCCTGACGGGTGCTTGGGTTAGACGCAGCTTCGCGCGCATTTGTCCACGCGCCTTGCCCGCCCTGTCGATCACCTCGTCATCGCCGGGCAGCGTCAGGTCATCGTGCGACCAGCGCCAGCAGCTCATCACGCTTGCTGCTGGGAAACGGATCGGCTTGGAGGAGCAACACCGAGCCGCCGCGTGTGTCGCCACAGCGCGCAAACGCGCGCTATGGCTCATGCGGCCACAGGATCACAATAGGGGCTGGGTCGCTTGCACCTCCCTCGGCCAGACGGTGCGCAGCTCGCCCTTCATCCATTCAGCCAAAATCTCCTGGTTGTAGATGTTGAGGCCGTTATCGCCGAACTTCACCTTGGTAGCGGGGTAAGACAAGTTCGTGAACTCGGTGGAGGCGAGTACCTCGCGGACCTTTTTCGGATCGCGGCTCGCCGCTTTTTCCAGCGCCTGGCGAATGATGAGACCAATCACATAGCCCTGGCCGAGCTGCTCGTTGGCGGGCGGATAAGGCTGGGTCGGATAGGCCGCCTTGTAGGAGGCGACGAACTCCTTGTTGCCGGGAACGTTGAGGTCCCAGTTCCAGGCCATTGGTGCGAAGAAGCGGTCGCCGGCTTCGCCCAGCCCCTTGCCGACCGAGTCGGTGCCGGCGGGGCCGGCGCCGAAGATTGGCATGTTCGCCCCCACGCCGCGTAGCGCCTTGATGATCAGAATCAAATCGTTGGTGAAGCCGCCGAGGAAGAGGAGATCCGGTTTGTAACGAAGCACGGGAGCAACGGCGACCGACGGGTCGGACAGGCCCATCTGGAAGGACTGCGAGAACACCACATCGAGATTGAGCGTCTTAGCGTGCTCCGGCAGTTGCTTCTGGACAACGAGCCCGACTGCGTCGTTGCTCATGAAGATCAGCGCCGTCTTCGGTGGGCTGCCCTTGCCCGCCTTCCACATCTCATATGCGCTCGACATCGACCAGTTCCAGACCGCGCCGCCCTGCGGCGTGATCTTGAAGGTGTACTTGTAGCCGCGGGTGACGATGCCGTCAGCGTAGGAATTAGTGATCAGTGGGATTTCTGACTTCTCGGCCTCGACCTGCGCCGCCAAGGTCATGGCGCTGGCGCCCGCGCCAGCCAGCACGATGGCGCCCTCCTGGTCGATCATGCGACGCGTGATGCTCGCCGACTGGGTCGGGTTCTCCGAGGTGGTGTCGGCGATGACGAGCTTGAGCTTGGCGCCGCCCATCGACTTGATGCCGCCCTCGCGGTTGACTTGGTCGACTGCGATCTGCATGCCCCAGGTGCCGCGCGAGCCGACCTCGCCCAGTCCGCCGGTCAGCGCATTGGGAGCGCCGATCACGATGTCGCTCTGCTGCGCGCGGGTGATGCTCGGGAGCGCGAGTGCCGCGGCGGCGGTGACCAGCCCCTTGAGCCCGGTTCGGCGGGTGATGGTCATTGGTTTCCTCCGTGTGCGTTGCTTCGTTTTGATACTCATGCGCCTATCGTTATCGAAATTCGGAGGATAGGTGGAACGCCCTTTTTGGGGCGCCACCGATCCCACGTATTCCATCTTACACCCCGAGATAAGCACGCCGAACGAAATCGGAGTCGGTGAGGGCGTGGCGGTCGCCTGAGAGCACCACGCGGCCGTTCGCCAGGATCACGCCGCCGGTCGCCAAGTCGAGACAGGTGGCGTTTTGCTCCACCAGGAGGATGGTCGTGCCCCGCCGGCGGATCTCGGCCAGACGCTCGAAGACGAGTTCGGCCAGCACCGGTGAGAGCCCGAGTGAGGGCTCGTCGAGCATCAGGAGCCGCGGAAAATTCATCATGGCGCGCCCGATCGCCAGCATCTGCTGTTCGCCACCCGACAGCGTGCCGCCGACCTGGCGACGGCGCTCGGCGAGTCGGGGAAATAGCGCGAAGACCGCGGCGAGCGCGTCGGAGAACGCCACTGACGCGCGCTTGGCGAGAAAGCTCACGGTGAGGTTCTCTTCGACGGTGAGGTGGGCGAAGATGCGCCGTCCCTCCGGTACGTGCGAGATGCCGGCACGCGCTACCTCGTGTGGCGACAAGCCGACGAGGCTTTTGCCGTCGGCGGCGATGCTACCGCCGCTGCTGCGCACCAGACCTGAGATGGCCCGCAGGATGCTCGTCTTGCCGGCGCCGTTGGCGCCGAGCAGCACGAATGCCGCGTGCTCGTCGAGCGCGAACGAGACTTCGCGCACGGCATAGAGGTCGCCGTAAGCCACGCTGAGATTGTCGACCGCGAGCAGCGTCATCGCAGCGCGGTCTGTTTGGTGCCGAGATAAGCCTCGATCACGACCGGATCATGGGCGATCTCGCTAGGCGTGCCGTCGGCGATCACCCTGGCATTGTGCAGCACCACCAGCCGCTTCACTATCGCCGCCAGCACTGAGAGCACGTGCTCGACCACGATCACGGTGATGCCGCGGCTGCGGTTGAGGGCGAGGATCTCTGTGATCAGATGCTCGGCCTCCTCGTGGGTGAGCCCCGACATGCTCTCGTCGAGCATAAGCAGCCGGCAGTGGCCGGCGATGGCACGGCCGATCTCGACCCGCTTGCGGTCGGCAAGCGTAAGCTCGCTCGGGCGGCGCTGAGCCTGCGGCTCCAGCCGAAACTGTGCCAGAATCGCCGCCACCTCGTCGCGCGGATCGCGGGCGGCAGGCAGGCATTCCGAGGCAGCGACGAGGATGTTCTCCGTTACCGTCATGCTCTCGAACAGCCGCACCTTCTGGAAGGTGCGGCACATTCCGGCGCGCCGGCGCAAATGGGCCGGCATCGCGGTGCAGTCGGTGCCGAAATAGGAGACGCGCCCGGCGCTGGGCGGCAGATTCCCGTTCACGATCTCGAACAGGGTCGACTTGCCGGCGCCGTTGGGGCCAATCAGCCCCATCACCTCGCCCTCCGCCACCTTGAACGAGACATCGCGCAGTGCGATGAGGCCGCCGAAATTGCGGCTGATGCTGATCACCTCGAGTGCGGCCGCGCTCACTTGGTGGCTCCCCTGGCCGCGTCCCTCACAATGAGCCCGATTAGCCCCTTCGGGGCGCGCAGGATCACCACCAGCAGCATCAGGCCGTAGGCCAGGATGTCGAGGCCCTCGACGCCGATCTTGGTCGAGCCCCAGTTGGTGATTTCGGAGAGAAAGATCATCAGCGCGCCACCGATCACCGGGCCGAGCGCCGTGCCGAGCCCACCGAGCAGCGCAGGGAGTTGCAGCTGAATCGCCTGCGAGAGGCCAAACGCCGCCTCCGGGTCGATCGCCATGTAGTACTGGATGTAGAGCACCGCGGCGACCGAGGTGAGCGCCGCGCTGAGCAGGAAGCCGGTGAGCTTGGTTCGGAACGCTGCGACCCCGGCGGCGGCCGCCGCCACCTCGTCGTCGCGCACCGCCCGCATTTCGAGCCCGAAGCGGCTCGCCAACAGCCAGCGTGTGGTCCAATAGTAGGCGACCACGAAGGCGAGCCCGGCATAGAGGAACGGCGTTGGCGAGCGCGACTGCATCGCCCACAGCGAGGTGCCGACGAACTTGAGCGCGAGTCCGTCAGCGCCGCCGGTGAGGTCGACGAAATGTCGCGACAGCTGCACCAGCGCCAGCGACACCGCCACGGTGGCGAGCGCGAAGAATACGCCGCGCATGCGCAACGTCATGCTACCCATTACGAGGGCGACAGCAAGCGAGATGAGCGTGCCGGCGAAGCCGCCGATCCAGGGTGGCACGCCAAACTTGTTGAACAGGATGCCGGTGGTGTAGCAACCGAGCCCGAGAAAGACGCCATGGCCGAGCGAAAGCTGCCCGCCGATGCCGGCGACGATGTTCCAGGCTTGGCCGAGCGCAATGAAGATGAGCGCGCGGACCATTGCAGCGATGATGTAGTTGTTGACAAAGGGCAGCAGCGGGATGAGCGCGATGATCGCGATCGGCGAAAGATAAAAGACGAGCGGGCGCGTCAGCAGTCGTGCCCGCAGCGGTCGTGCGATGTCACGGGTTGTGAGCGGCGCGTCTATCACTATTCGGACCTCAGGCCGAAGAATCCGGTCGGCCGGAGCGCGATGAACAGCAGCAGCAGCAGGTAGAGCGGGACATCCTGCAGCGCCGAGTTCCACATCATCGCGGTCACCTGCTGGATGACGCCGCAGAAGATGCCGCCTAGGAAGGTGCCGCCGATGCTGCCGAGGCCGCCGATAGTGGTGGCGATAATGATAATTGGCATCAACGAGAAGCCGACCGACGGAGAGGTCGGGAAGTAGGTGACCAGCACAGTGCCGGCGAGGCCGGCGAGCCCGGTGGACAGGGCGAAGGCCGTGATATTGATGGCCTGTGAATTAACGCCGACGACCTCGGCAGCCTCGAGATCGTCGGCCACCGCACGCACCGCCTTGCCCCAGGCGGTCAGCTGCAGTAGCAGCGAAACCGCGAGCGTCGCCACCACGGCCACGATGCAGGCGACGATCTGTGCCTGCGAGAAGAAGAACGGCCCGAGCACGACGTATTTGCCGGTGAAGTTCGAGCTGGCGGTACGCGCGTCGGCGCCGAAGATGAGCTGCGCGATCATCTGCAGCACCAGCGCGCAGCCGATCGCGGCGAGGAGTTGCTGCAGGGTGGCTTGGCCGACGAAGTGGCGAAACACGATCTGATATTGCGCGGCACCGATCAGCGCCATCAGCGCGAAGCTCACCGGCAGGATCAAGAGGGGCTCTATGCTGAGATTCTTCGACGCGACCACGCCGGCATACATACCGTACATCACCAATTCTCCGTGCGCGAAGTTGACGATACGCATCACGCCGAAGGCGAGGCTCAGTCCGACCGAAAGAATGCCATAGACGCCGCCGACCAGGATTCCGCTCAGGATCGCTTGCAGCGCAAGCAGCGCGACAGCTTCGGTGCCGGCCATGGTCGATCTGCGATGCCGTTGCACGCGGAAAGGGGGCACCCATCGCGCCCGAGCGCCCGGCCAATGTCAAGGCGGCGGCGAGAAGTGCCATAAGCGGCTGCGAGCAATCGCAACAAGGCAGCCCTTATTACCTCGTCGGCGCGTGCGATCAGGAGGAGTGGCATCCTAAGGCCGGGTATCCTGGTCCTCTTGGCCGCCCCTCAGTCATCGATCAGTTCCTTGCGCTTTTCGCGCCGATTTCTACTGATCCCGATCGATCGAGAGGCGCCCTCGTACCAACCGCTTGATTTAAGCTTGGCCGTCCGATTTGTCTTTTTCTTCTTGGCAGTTGCCGATGTGTTGAGCTTTGGAGCTTGCACCACAGTCGGATTATTTTTGGACATGTATCGCCGACCATTAGATAAGCGAACCCCTGTGTTTATTGCGATGGCGCGGCCGACGTAGTTTCCAACCGGGCGCCAGGCGTCGTGGGCGCTCGCCGGAAAGTCCCGGTGGCAGTGGAATTCCCGCGTAAAGCGCTTGCCTCGAATCGGTTTTCTGGCGAGAGACTCACGCGGCGGAGTTCGGTGACCTCATCGAGCTCCCGTTCCCGAGCCGCACGGTCGGGTGGCTCATTTACCACTCGACCGTGCACCGCTTTGAAAGTGAGAGCAGCGTCGACATTACTGCCGACGCTGTTCCCGAGCCCAACAGGTTCTCGCCTGTCACCTAGTTCATCGCATCAGGAGCCATCCATGACATGGCTCAGACCGGTCGATCGAACGTCCGGTACGTTGACCCTCAGCGCAGGTACACTGTCGTGCTTAGCCCATCATGGAACGCCCCTTTCGGAGCGTTGCCCCACGACGACCGCGCTGGAACACACGACAGTGCCGATGGACAATCCGGATCGTATGCCTTCATTGGGCGTGGTCAAGCCGCAACAAAAATTTTTTGACGATATCCACAGCCGCGGCCGCCACGCCGAGCAGCGGAAGAACCTCCCGTCGTTTCATTTGACCAAGATGCATCCGTTGCCCCTAGTCTAGCCAGAGTGACAGCATACCGGATTGGCGGGGATCAAGTCAGCGGCTTGCTGCGCTGCGGGATCTCGGCTCGCCTTACCGCCACTTTGGGTCTTGGTTGTGTGAAAACGCTGTGATTGGGAGCAGCGCATAGGCTCGTTCCGCGGCGCAAACCCAGCTGCCAGGCTGAACGCAGCGGCGCCCCGATCGACTTCTAGTCGAGGTCGGTGGCTTGCGGTCACCTCTTAAGCGAATGCCGGACCCTCCCTGGAACAGCAACGAAGGCATGTCCTAAGGACTGCCAGGAGTGGCTGCACACCGATGATGCTCATCACCCGCGTGAGGTTGTAGGCGAGGACGTGCAGAGCCATTTCGGTAGCAACGTTGCGCAGGCGCTTCATTAGAAAGTGGGTTGCGCCCATCCGCATCTTGAGCGTGCCGAAAGGATGCTCGACAGTCTCGCGGCGCACACGCATGGCTTGCGGGTTCGCATCGAGACGTTGCTGCACGGCTTCGTCGGCTGCACGACGGGAAGGTCGGCGGGCTTTTCGCCTTTGAGAACCCGACCGGTGTAGACCCCAGCCTGACGGTACCCATCGGTCAGATCATTTGCGTAGCTCATGAGTCCGCCCGCCACGGTGATCTCTCAAGGTCACCAATGATGTCCGACGCGATGAAGAGCTGTGCAGATATGGGCTCTCATGCACGAGAATGGTATGGATGCACGACTATCGGCGGAGAGACCACATGACCTATGAGGCGATCAATTTCAATAAGAAGTTCAATTTATTCCACGATCAGTGGCGGCCGAAGGTCGTAGCCGAAATGAACGATTATCAGTTTAAGGTCGTGAGGCTGCAAGGCGATTTCATTTGGCACGATCGTCGGCGGGTGAGATGTTCGTCGTTCCGAAGGGAGTTGAGCACAAGCCGTACGCCCAACACGAGGTCAAGCTATTGCTGATCGAACCGCGTGGGGTGTTCAATACGGGTCATGAGGGTGGCGAGCGCACAGCCGAGAATGATGTTTGGATTTAGAACCCTATGGACGGACGTTATATCGTTTACGGATCGCCCGGTTCGGGCTCGGTTCCGGTCGAGGCCGCGTTGACGCTGATCGGAGCACCATATGAGGTGATCGGCGACACAGTTCTGCGCGACGTTGCCCGCAACCCCGCTGTATTCAAAGTCAACCCTCTCGGCCAAGTACCCGCGCTGGTCATTCCCGGCGGCGAGGTGATGACTGAAAGTG
>Ga0306925_10006153_pt1 | contig 11119 bp, 11 predicted proteins | sample flu12Cox44000176_FD_203755 | JGI IMG/M metagenome (GOLD analysis project Ga0306925, IMG submission 203755) | Lab enrichment of tropical soil microbial communities from Luquillo Experimental Forest, Puerto Rico - flux8day.12C.oxic.44.000.176 (v2)... | ecosystem: Environmental > Terrestrial >...
CGCCTGTCTGTTCCTGCCAGAGTGATCCGAGAGGAGCTTGGCCTGCCAGACCCGGTTCCAGCCGGATGACGTGGGCTGTTTTACAAGACACTGTCGCCTAAGGAGTTAGGTCGGTGCTGCCATGCTGTTTCGGGTTGCTGATCTACGGCTCCACAAACGCGATTTCAACGAGAATTTTCCGCCCGGAGCGATCGATTTTGGTTCGGAATTGCGTCAGGTCGGTCCGCTGCACATCCTGGCCCGAGCCGAGCTGATCGTCGAGCATCGTGGACACAAGGAAAACATCGAGGACATCCGGGTGGTTGGCAAGCTGGATGCGACGATGGAAGTGAGCTGCGCGCGTTGTCTGGACCCGGTGACGCATTCGATTGGCTGGGCCTTCGATTTGCTGTACCGGCCGCTGGGTGTGGATCGGCGTGCGGAGGAAGTTGCAATTTCCGAGGCCGATACCGAGATCGGCTATTATGAGGGCGACGGTCTTTTGCTGGAAGACGTATTGCGCGAGCAAGTGCTGCTGGCGACGCCCGTGAAATTGGTTTGTCGCGACGATTGCAAGGGATTGTGTCCGCAGTGCGGCACGAACCTGAACGTCGAGACGTGCAATTGTCAGCAGCCCAGCGATCCGCGCTGGGCGGCGCTGAGCGAGTTAAGAAACAAGCTGCAAAGCTAGAGTTCCGATCCCGCCGTGCGGGATCATCATGTGAGGATTTTTCATGCCTAATCCAAAACGGCGGCATTCGCAGGCTAGAACGTCGAAGCGCCGCGCCCACGATCATCTGAAGGCACAGTCGCTGTCCGATTGTCCAAACTGTCACGAGCGCAAGTTGCCACATCGCGCCTGCCCGAAATGCGGTTACTATAAGGGCCGCGAGGTCATCGAGCAGGAAGAAGCCGCCAGCTAACTGTCCAAAGACGAGCGCCGCACGAGGTTACGAAGTAACAGGCAAGCATGCCAGCCACGATTGCTGTTGATGCGATGGGCTCCGACAAGGCGCCCAAACCAGAAGTCGATGGTGCGATACTCGCCGCCCGTCACTATAACGTGGAAGTGTTGCTGGTGGGGCAGGAACACATCATCCGGCAAGAGCTGAAGTTCCACCCCCTGTGGAAGCGGCTGCCGATCCAGATCGTTCCCGCTAGCGAAGTCATCGGGATGCACGAGAAGGCCGCACAGGCGGTTCGCTCGAAACGCGACTCGTCAATGCGCGTTGGATTGCGCCTGGTGCGCGAGGGACGGGCCGCAGGGTTTGTGAGCGCCGGGAATACCGGTGCGTGCATGGCTACTGCGAAGATGGTGCTGGGCGCGTTGCCAGGGGTTGATCGCCCTGCATTGGCCGCGGTGTTCCCGACCGCACAGGGAACAGCGACCATCCTGATCGATGTCGGCGCGAATGTCGACTCCAAGCCGCAAAACCTGCAACAGTTCGCCATCATGGGCGACGTGTATTTCCGCACGATTTTTGCCGATCGCTTTGAGACCGCGAGCCGTCCCCGTGTGGGGGTGTTATCGGTCGGCGAAGAAGAGACCAAGGGTAACGAGCTATCGCGCGAAGCCTACAAGCTGATCAAAGAGCTGCCGCTCAATTTCGTCGGCAACGTGGAAGGTCGGGACCTGTTCAACGGCAAGGCCGACGTGCTGGTATGTGACGGTTTCGTAGGAAATGTTGCGCTGAAGATCTCTGAGGGCATGGCCGAAACCGTGCGCTTTCTGTTGCGCCAGTCGCTGCAGGCGACCATCACGCGACAGGTGGGATTCATGCTGTCGCGACAAGCGTTTGTCGATTTCAAGAAGCGCCTGGACTATTCGGAGTACGGGGGCGCCCCGCTGCTGGGTATCAAGGGCGTGTGTATCATCAGCCACGGCTCGTCGAACGGCAATGCCATCAAGAACGCGATTCGGGTCGCGGCCGAATTTGCCAACAGCAAACTAAACCACGTGATCGGGCAGCAGATCGCCGAAGCCAGCAGTCAGCTCGAGAACAACAACGGCAAGTCCGCGTTTCCATCACATGCCGGCGGTGTTGGCCACGCGCTGGATTAGCCGCGTCGGGCAATTGTACTGTTGTCCTCTGTTCATCTCAGATTCCAGGTTGATTGGATGAGTTCTCATACTTCTCCCATTGGCTTCATGTTTCCGGGACAGGGTTCGCAACAGGTCGGCATGGGCCGGGAGCTGGCGGCCATGTATCCCGTGGCGAAAGAGACATTCGACGAGGCCGACGCCGCTCTCGGCTATAAACTCTCGCAACTGTGCTTCGAAGGACCAGAAGATCAGCTTAAGCTTACCGAGATCACCCAACCGGCAATCCTGACCGTCTCGGTCGCCGCGTGGCGCGTGCTGCAGTCGCAGGGGATGACGCCATCCTACGTTGTAGGACATAGCCTGGGCGAGTACTCGGCGCACGTGGCAGCGGGGACTATGTCGTTTACCGATGCCGTCCGCACCGTACGCAACCGAGGCAAGTACATGCAGGAGGCGGTGCCGGTTGGAGTGGGCGCCATGGCGGCGATCCTCGCACTGCCGACCGAGCAAGTCGAGCAAATCTGTGCGGAGGCGGCGCAGGGCGAAGTATGTCAGGCGGCAAACCTCAACTCGCCGGACCAGACGGTTATCTCTGGCAACAAGGCAGCCGTGGAGCGTGCTGCTGAGATGGCCAAGCAGCGGGGCGCCAAGCGGGCGATTCTGCTGCCGGTGAGCGCTCCCTTCCATTGTGCGTTGATGCGGCCTGCACAAGACCGTCTGGCGGAAGATTTGCGTGCTTTGGACTTCCACGATCCTGCAGTGCCGGTGATGTGCAACGTGGACGCCGCGCTCAGGAACACGGCTGACGCGAGCCGCGATGCGCTCATCCGCCAGGTGACGGGCGCGGTAGAGTGGGTGAAGTCCATGCGTGCACTGATTGCGCTAAAAGTGGCGAACTTCGTAGAAGTTGGTCCAGGGAAAGTGCTCTGCGGATTGATGCGGCAGATCGACCGTTCACCTTCATGCGTGAATGTGGAAGATGAAGCATCGTTGCAGAAGACGATCAACCACCTCAGTCGAGCCTCGCCGCACGCCGAATAGCCGGCAGCCTTCAGCCGCCCGCTTTCAGAGAGGTGAGGATTCGCTGCGCAGGAGTTACTAAGGATTGGTCCACCTGAGCTGACAACGGATGGCCGACGACTGACAACTAATTTAGTAAGGCGAGAAGCCCAGCGTTTTGTCCGAATACTCAACCCAGATGTGAGCTTTGTCGGCGACGCGCTCGTTCACCGTAACCACCACGACAACACCGCTGCTGCTGACATCAAACTTCGTTCCGTTGCCGCCCTTAGGGACTGCCGAGCCGTCAACGTGATAGTTCTTGATGATGCCCCATTCGCCACCTGGTCCCCAGTCCTGCATGAAGTTGCCGAAGGGGTAGTTCGAATATTTGTCCGGATGCTGCTTCCAATCGGGATCGTTGTTCCAGATGGCGTAGGCGTGCTCGTAATTCTTCTGCTGTAACGCGGCGAAAAACGTGTCGACTCGATGCTCTTCGGGATAATGGCGGAAGTTCCACCCCAGGATCGCGCACACCGCAACGATCGCGACGATAGCGATAATCCAATTGCGCCGTTTTCGCGAGGCTAGGGGATCGTACGGTTTGGTCTCGAACAGAGTCATTCCTACACTAGTGTACTCGCTGTCGTGAAGCGCAACAGGTCGTTAGTGACTGGCGGGGGTGACCGCTAAAGCGTCCGCTTGAACAATGCGGTGGCAATCGTGATCATGGCTACGGCTGCAATTAGCAGGTATGCAAGGTCGGCGCGGATCGCGACGAAACCCGCGCCCTTTAAGAGGATCGCTTTGAAAGCGTGCACCGCGTAGGTGAACGGATCGACATACGCAATCGCCTGCAGCCATCCGGGAAACGCCTTGATGGGATAAATCGATCCGCTGGGGAAGAACAGCAGGGTGTTGAGGATGCCGAAGGTGGCGCGCGGTACGAGCGGGTCTTCAACGCGCACCATCATGAGGAACATCATGGTGTTGAACGCAAGCGAAGTTACCACGATCAACAGCAGGATATAGAGGACGTTTTGGGGCTGAAATGGCGTTCCCAAGCCCGCCAGAAGCGAGCCGAGGATCGTGATCACGACTCCGGAGAGCACGGCCTTAACCGTACCGGCGATGTTCAGTCCCGCAACCAGTTCGAACTTGGTGATGGGTGTGACGAGGTAACCTTCGTGCACACCGCGGGCCTTGTCGTCGATGTAGAGCATGCCGCCGCCGATCATCACCGACACGAACATGGCGAGCACGATCGAACCCGGCAGCAAATACTTCATGTACTCGATGTAGGGGTAGAGCTCGACGATGTCGAGCACGATCGACTGGATGATGCGCGGCTCGACGTCAGGAGTATTGAGGGCGACGGTGAGGTCGCTCATCAATGACTCTAGCGTTGAGCTCATGAAATTGTCGGTGTTGTCGACGATGAGAGCGATGCGCGGATGGTTTTCTTGGTAAACGCGGCGAGAATACTCCGGCGGGATGATGATGGCGCCGTCAAGCTTGCCGGTGCGCACATCCTCCATCGCCTGCTTATCGTTGTCGTAGGGAACCGGTGTGAAAGTACGAGCGTTCGACTGTACTGCGGCCAGGGCTTCGTGGATCTTCACTGCCTGCGTGCCACCGTCCTGGTCGACCACGCCGAGTTTCGCGTTTTTGATCTTGCCGCCGAAGGCATTGCCCAGCACGATTAGCTGCACCAGCGGGAAAACCATCGACACCAGCATCAGCGTGGGCGAGCGAAAGAACTTGCGCAGCTCGCGCTCGATAATGGCCCACATTCGGTTCATGTGCCCATCCTCGAACTTGGCGGCATGACGAAGCCGTAAGCCTTCACCTGCTCGTCACGCAACTGACGGCCTGTGTAGTGCACAAAGACGTCGTCGAGCGTGGTGTTCTGCACAGACAACGCTTTCACCTCGACGTTGGAATGTACTGCCAGTTCCACCAGTTCCGTTGTGGTCTTCGAACCGTTGCTGGTTAGGATGCGATAGGTGTCGCCGCCCTGCGCCTCGACCGAGGTAACGTCTTCCAGCTTCTGTAGCTCCTCGATCCAATCGCCAGGAGGATGCGAGAACTGCGCCTCGATGACGTTCGACCCCGGCACCGTGGCCTTAAGCGCGATCGGCGAGTCGAGAGCGACCAGCCTTCCGTGATCGACAATCGCGATGCGGTCGCAGAGCCGGTCGGCCTCGTCCATGTAGTGCGTTGTGATTAGCATCGTCAAGCCGTGCTTGTTCTTGATGGTGGTCAGCATTTCCCACACCGCCACGCGTGAAACGGGATCGAGGCCGGTGGTCGGCTCGTCGAGAAAGAAGATGCGCGGATTGTGGACGAGTCCACGGGCGATCTCGAGCCGACGCCGCATTCCGCCCGAGAGCGTCTTGGTCTGCGCGTCACGCCATTTCGTGAGGTCGACGGTTTCCAGCAGCTCGCTGATGTTGTGTTCGCGCTCGTCTGTTGGCACGCCGTAAAGCTTGGCGTAGATACTGAGGTTTTCCTCGACCGTGAGATCGATGTCGCTGGTCATGGCCTGCGGGATTACACCTATGCATTGCCGTGCATCGTCGGGATCTTTCTCTACGTCGAAGCCGTTGATGATCGCGCGCCCCTGGGTGATGGGCAGCAGCGTCGTCATCATGCGGATGAGTGTCGACTTGCCGGCTCCGTTGGGCCCCAGCAGCCCGAAGATTTCTCCCTGCTTCACCGCGAAAGAGACCTCATCGACAGCGGTGAATTCGCCATACTTCTTGGTGATGCGGTCGACTACGATCGCATCGCCGTTGGTAGGGGCTACGCATCCGTTTGTCGCCTTCGGCTTGAAAGTAAACCACCTCACTGCGGGCCTTTTTGCAGACTGCGCGGTAGGCGTACTTCGGCGGTCATCCCGGGAACCAGCGCTCCGTCGGGGTTATCGACCTTGAGCTTTAAGCCGATGGTCTTGATGTCACGCTTGCGCCGGCTCACATCGCGCTGTGTGGCGTAGTCGCTTTCCACCGCTTTGAAGATCACCGTACCGTCGATGGGCTGGCCCGCGGGCAATCGCACTTTCAGCTTGTCGCCCACGGCGACATAACGCGCGTCCGTTTCAGGTGCGGCAACACGTACCCAGGTGTCGGTAAAGTCGATCAAAGTGACGATCGGAGTGCCAGGATTCACTACCTCACCCTGTCGCGCGGCACGCACGGAGACCGTGCCGCTGACAGGCGCATAGATCTTGGTGTACCCCAACCGGGTTTCCGCTTCGGCCAACTGCGCCCGAGCGTTATTGAGTTGAGCTTCGTTCATGGCGACGTTGCTGGCCGCCGTGCGCTGTTGTATGGTTCGCGCCGAGGCGGTGTGCCAGTCGGCCTGGGCGGCATCGAGGTTCTTCTGGGCGCTGACGACGAGCGCTTGCTGGGCTTTCAACTGCTCTTCGGCGCGTACACGGTCTTGTTCGGAAGCCACGCCGGCGTGCGCCAGTTGAATTGTGCGTTGCGAGTCGCTTTGAATTCGCGCCAAGTCAGCCTGTGCCTGAGACAGCGCGGCCTGGGCGGCAGCGACGCGCGCTTCGGCGTTGACAACGCCACTGTTGGTTTCGCCGACGGTCTGCTGTTCGGTGGCCCGCATGGCAGAGACCTGCGAACCGTAAGCCGTGATGACGGCCAGGGCCGAGTTTCGTTGTGCTTCCAGCTCGGCGGAATCAATCTCGGCGATCAGGTCGCCCGCCTTAACCTTTGAGCCTTCGTCGACGTTGAGCTTGTCGATGCGGCCCATGATTTTCGAGCTGACAATCACCTGGTTGGCATCAACGATGCCGATCAGCACGGTGTCGCTATTGCGGTCAGTGGACAGGAAGTAGTACACCATCGCTGCGGCCACCAACAGCAGGATGAAGATGAGAAATTTGACCTTCATGAGAGCCTCATCATTTCGATCTCCGTCGAGCCACGCGATGTGGCCAAAGCGGCGTAGGATGCAATGCGCCCAGGGGACGGTGTTCGGCGGCAATCCGTACGGCTAAACGAAGGCCTTCATCGCGATCCGCGAAGAGCGCGGCGGCAATGAAGTCGAGCACCGCGACCCGTCGCGCGTCGATGGCTTCGGGAGAGAACGGGTCGGCGGCGCGCAGTTTCTGCTGTACGGGAGCTGTCACGAAATAAAAGACGATGGCGGCAACCATCGAGGGAATGAACTGGAAGACGTCGATATGCCGGAACTGGCCACGTTCGACACCCTCTTCGAGGGTGTTCTGGAGCTGGAGAGCCAAGGGCCGCGTGTAGAGCTCGACAATTTCCGACAAGTGCGGGGACATTCCGCGCCCGGCGCTCATCATCTCACTCTGAAAAAGGCGGGCGTAATGGGGCCTCTCGGCAATGGTGTCGAAATGCGTGCGCGCGTAATCGAGAATCTTTTCCCCCGGCGAAGCCGGGCCATCGAGCACCTGGGTCAGCCGCACAAACAGCGGACGGAAGAACTGGTCAAGCACAGCGCCGTAGAGCGCATCTTTGTCGTGGAAGTAGTAATAGAGCAGGGCCTTGTTAACACGGGCAGCGCCGGCAATGGCATCCATGCGGGCGCCGACAAGTCCCTCCATAGCGAATTCGGTTCCCGCCGCTCGGAGGATGGCCTCGCGGGTGGCCTTCGGCTGGCCACGGCTGCCCAGCCGGTTGGATTTTACGAACTTGGAGCGCGGTGCCATAATTAACTAACTGGTTAGTTAGATTACCACGATGAGGGCCGCGGTTCAAATTCTCTGAGGCAGTCGAGTGTTTCCGGCTTTTAGCTATAGGTAGCCGGCCGGCGACCTACAGCTTTCCGATGTGAATGCTTCCGTCTCCAGTGGAGATCTCGATCAATCCACCGCCGCCGTTCAACTTGCCGCGCAGCCGCGAGCGTTCCATCCCGCCGTTTACCGTAACCGGGATGTCGAGCGTGATACGTCCGTCGCCGGTGTGGGCATAGAGTTCAGCCGCAAAATCGCCGGGCAATAGAACTTCCACCCGACCATCGCTGGTGTGGATCAGCCAGCCGCGGTCGAGCTTCGACCCTTCGCGCGCCGTCAGCGAGATGCGCCCGTCGCCGCTGCTCAGGTATACGTCGCTCACCGTGCCGTCGACTGTGATATGTCCATCGCTGGTGCGGGCGCGGATAGGACCGGTGAAGTTACGCACCTCGACAGCGCCATCGCTGGTGTCGATGTGCGCGCCAGCCGTGGTTCCGTCGATATTGATATGGCCGTCGCTCGAGTGCAGGTCAAGCGCCGTCTCGGCCGGCACCTGCACTTCGACGCGCACTCGGCGATCGTGCCAGTTGATGTGAAATCCAACCTGATTTGGAATATGAATCATCAGCTCGACCTTGTCGCCTTCTTGATGTTCGCTGATCCTGACGCCACCAGAACCGATTTCATAACGTTCGGTAGTAACGCGAGCCGAAATCGTATTGCTGACCCCACGAGAGATCTCGATAGCGGCATCGTTGGTATCGACGCGCAGTGAGGGCTTCGCCCCGACGGTGTAAGTCTTGTTCCATTCGTCGGCCAAGGCCGGCAAGCTGAGCAGCGCAAGAGAGAAGGTAAGAACCAGAATGATTTTTCGCACAGACCCCTCCACGCGGTTGTACGTAGAGGAGTCTGACTTGGTTCCGTGCCAGAGGAGAGATCAGTTTGCGCTGCCCGGGGCATGGCGTCCCACTGGACGAGACCGTCGCATGCCCCTTTAAGGCATCGCTCCCTGCACTGCCATAGACGCGCGGGCGGGGCTGGGGTTAGCGGCTGTAGCGGTTCTGCTTCTTCTCGGCATGGCGCTCCAGTCCCAACCGGAGTAGCCGGTCGATTAGCTCCGAATAGGGCAAACCACTTGCCTCCCACAGCTTGGGATACATGCTGATTGAGGTGAAGCCGGGCATGGTATTGATTTCGTTGACGTACAACTTGCCGGAGCGTGGCTCCATCAGGAAGTCTACGCGCGCCAGCCCGGCGCAATCCACCGCCTGAAACGCCGCGATGGCCAGTTTCTGCACTTCTTTCAGCGTGGCTTTGGGGAGTTCGGCCGGAATGATCGAACGCGAGCCTTCGACCACGTACTTGGCGTCGTAGTCGTAAAACTCTTTGATGGGGACGATCTCGCCCGGCACCGAGGCGGTCGGGCTGTCGTTGCCCAGCACTGAACACTCGATCTCGCGCGCCTTGGCATTCTTCCCACCCACTCCCTGCTCGATCACCAGCTTGCGATCGAAATGCGCGGCGTCGTCCATGGCAGCGGCCAGCTCGGACGAGTCATGCACCTTGTTGATGCCGACCGACGAACCAAGGTTTGCTGGCTTTACGAACACCGGATACTTCAGCGAACTTTCGATGAGTTGGCGGACCATTTTCGGTTGTTCACGCCAAGCGCTGCGTAACACCGTGACATGCTTCACGATCGGCAGTCCGGCGTCGCGGAACAGGCGCTTCATCACGTCCTTGTCCATGCCGGCGGCCGAGCCGAGCACGCCGGGGCCAACGTAGGGGATGTCGGCCAATTCCAGCAGGCCCTGAATGGTGCCGTCTTCGCCGAAGGTGCCGTGGAGCACGGGAAAGATTACGTCCACGTCGATGGGATGGACGGCTGCGTGGACTTGCGGGATATCGCTCTCGAACGGCACTAGCGCCGAGTGATCACGGCTAGGGATCGGCGGTACCACAACGCCTTCTCCTTTGGCTAGCACGGCCGCAGCCGCCGTTGCCTGGGGATCACCGGCGCGCAAAGGGCGCGACTCCGATTCAATCGCCTTTTTCCCCGCAAGTAGGCGCTCGGCATGAGCGGCGGTGACCCAACGGCCTTCTTTTGTGATGCCGATCGGCACTACGTCGTATTTCGTCTTGTCGATGGCGTTCAGCACCGAGGCCGCCGACAGCAGCGACACTTCGTGCTCGCCGCTGCGCCCCCCGAACAACACGCCTACGCGGAGTTTCTTCATGTCTCGAGTGTAAATCGGCAGGTTGAGGATGACGTTAGCTCGGAAGATGCGCCGCCGCTTCGGCTTTTAGCTCCAGTACGCGCACGTCCTCGCCACGGCGAAACCTCATTCCTTTGGTTTCGGGTCGGAAGTACTGGCCGAAAGCGACGCTGTCGCCTTTGCGGCGGAACGTCGCCAACGTCTTCAGCGGTTCGGGGCCTTTCAAGACACCTTCTGCCTGGTCGACGGTCGTGATTACGCATCGTTCGCACGCCTTTACGGCGCGCAGCACAGTATCGCCGATCGTGATGCGCTGCCAGAAGTCTTCCTCAAAGGGGCTAGCGTCGGAGATCACAAGATTTGGGCGAAAGCGATTCATGGGGATCGGCGCAGGCGAGCGACGATTTAACTCATCGAGTGATGCTTGGCTAATGATTAGCACGGGCGAATCGTCGTGGAACGCCACATCGTGTTTCATGCGAAAAATGTCGCTACGAATCGATGCCAGGCGGCACGCGGCGCCAATCGCTTGGCTGAGCGCCGCGTTGATAGCCTCGGAGGCGAGGACGCCGATATAGCCGTGTCCCCAGACATCCAATGTCACTTGCTGCTCAGTCCAGTAGTCACCGCTGAAAGGAACAATGACTTCGCCACGCGTCAACCAGAGGCGCAGCCGGCCATTTTCCACGTGGGGATGCCATGTCGCCAGGCGCGGGCATTCGCGCTGCGTGATCATCTTCGAATCAGCATCCACCAGGATCCAACGGCGGTCGTGCTCGAGCCCGTAACCGCAGACCAACGCTTCCTCTACCGCGGTCCCGCGGAGCGACTTGATGGGATAGACGAAGATGTCGGCGACCTTCACGGTGCTCAGATTATAGAGAGACCACTCTGCATGTCCTCTTCCGCGTGCTTCAGGCTCTCGCAAGTTCCCAAGTCGCGCCAGTACGAACCATCAGCACGAAACGCCGCGACCTTCTCGTCGCGTGCGGCAAGGTGGAGATACGTCTCGACAATCGAGAATGCCGCGGTTTCTCTCATCATGCCGAGCAATCGCGGCGAGATAACGTGGATACCGCAAAAGGCGAAGGCTTGCAAAGGTTCAACGGGGCGAGCTAACTCGGTGCGCTGCTCGCGCTCAAAACGGCGCCCGCAGAGCAGACC
>Ga0306925_10006160_pt1 | contig 11112 bp, 13 predicted proteins | sample flu12Cox44000176_FD_203755 | JGI IMG/M metagenome (GOLD analysis project Ga0306925, IMG submission 203755) | Lab enrichment of tropical soil microbial communities from Luquillo Experimental Forest, Puerto Rico - flux8day.12C.oxic.44.000.176 (v2)... | ecosystem: Environmental > Terrestrial >...
GAAGGGTCGATTTGCGGCATCCGCAGCACCCCGGAATGACACCGCGTTCCGTGCTATTTTGCCGTCATGGATGTCGTCGATCTCCGCAATTTCTACGCCCAGCGCCTCGGCGTTGTGGCCCGACGCCTGATCGGCCGCGGCGTTCGCACGCGCTGGGGCGACACGAGGGCGCTGCGCGTGCTCGGCATCGGCTACGCCACGCCCTATCTCGGCCTGTTCCGCGAGGAGGCCGAGCGGTGCCTGGCGCTGATGCCGGCGCCCCAGGGCGTGGTGCGCTGGCCGTCGACCCGGCCGGCGCTCGCTGCCCTGGTCGACGAGGACGAGCTGCCGCTGACCGACGCCGCGGTCGACCGGCTGCTGCTGGTGCATGCGCTCGAAATGTCGACCGATCCGGCCGAGCTTCTTCGCGAGTCGTGGCGCGTGCTGGCAGGCGGCGGTCGACTCCTTGTGGTCGTGCCCAACCGGCGCGGGCTATGGGCGCGCATGGACACGACGCCCTTCGGTCACGGCCGGCCCTATTCGCGCTCGCAGATCATGCAGCTTCTCCGTGAGACCTGGTTCACGCCCACCGCCTGGGACGAAGCCCTTTACGTGCCGCCGTTCGAGGGCAGCCTGTTCCTCCGCTCGGCCGCGGCCTGGGAGCGTGCCGGCGCCCTGCTCGCGTCGCCCTTTGCCGGCGTCCATATCGTTGAAGCGACCAAGCAAGTCTATCGCGCCATCCCGGCGCGGCGCGAGAAGCGGCGGCTTGTTCCGAGCCTCGAACCGGTGCTGGCGCCGTCGCCGGGCGCGGCGGCGTTGCGCTTTAGAGCATGATCCCGAAAAGTGCAAGCCGGTTTTCGGATAAGATCATGCGCAAACCAAAATTCAAGTCACGCCGATGAGGATGACAATCAATTGCGATATGGGCGAGGGTTTCGGCCTTTATCGCATGGGCAACGACGCGGCGATGATGCCGCTTATCGATTTGGCCAACGTCGCCTGCGGCTTCCACGCCTCGGACCCGAGCATCATGCGGGCGACGGTGCGGCTCGCGAAGCAACACGGCGTCAAAGTGGGCGCCCATCCGTCGCTACCCGACATGCAGGGTTTTGGCCGCCGCGCTATGGCGGTAACACCCGCCGAGGTCGAGGACCTCGTGATCTATCAGGTCGGCGCGCTCAAGGCTTTCCTCAACAGCGAGGCGATGCCGCTCAACCACGTCAAGCCGCACGGCGCACTGTACGGCATGGCGGCGCGCGATGGCGCCATTGCCGCCGCTATCGCCGACGCGGTGCGGCCGTTCGGCGTGCCCATTCTCGGCATGGCCTTCACGGCGCACGAAAAGGTCTACGTCGAAAAGGGCGTGGAGATGATCGCCGAATTCTACGCCGACCTTGACTACGACGGTGAAGGCAATCTGATCCTGAGCCGTGTCCACGACGCCGTCGACCCGGCGCAGGCGACGGAGCGCGTTTTGCGAGTGATGCGCGAGCAACTCGTGCGCACGACCGCAGGCCGCGACATCCCGGTCCGGGCGACGACCGTGTGCGTACACTCCGACACGCCCGCGGCCGTCGCCATTGCCGGCGAACTAGCCCGGGCGCTGCGTTAGAGCGTGATCCAGAAAAGTGGAAGCGGGTTTTCCCAAAAGATCATGCTCCAGCAAAGATCCTAAAGCTCTTTGCCGATCAGCCGATCGACCGAATAGGGCCCGCCGCTGTGGATCACGATGAAAAACATCACGATGCCGAGCAGCAGTACATATTCGGAGCCGTCCTGGCCGACGGCAAAGCCGCCCTTGAGATGCACGAAAAGGAAAGCGATGAGCAGCTCGATGGCAAGCGCCGCGGCGAAAAAGCGCGTGAACAGGCCGACAAGGACGCACAGCGCGCCGACCGTCTCGGCGAACATGGCGGCTGCGGCAAAAGCCGAGGACGGCTCCAAACCGTTCTTGGCCATGAACCCACTGACGCCGGCGAGTCCGGCCCCGCTGACCTTGACCCAGCCGTGCATGAACAAATTATAGCCGATGACCGCACGCCTTCTCGCTCGATGGCGCCCTTGGCGCGGCTTGCCGTTCTGCGAGCCAAAGATATAACACTTCCCGGCCGCCGATATTCAAGCCGGCGGCGGCAGAGTCGACGAAATCTCTCGCGGATTTGAGGCCGATGCGCCCTATCTTCGCTTCCGTGTTCGCAGTCCTGACGCTCATGATTGTGGCGCTCGCAGGGCCGGATCGCGCGGCCTGGTCGCAAAATTCCCGCACCATCCGCATCATTCTCGGCGTGCCGCCTGGCGGCAGCATCGACTTTTTGGCCCGTATCCTGACCGATCAGATTTCCAACGCGACCGGTCAGACCATGATCGTCGAAAGCAAGCCCGGTGCCGGCGGTATCATCGCCGCTGAGGCAGTGGCGCGCGCGCAGCCCGATGGCAATACGCTCCTCATCAACAACAACGGCACCATCATCAGCGCCATCCTGCGCAAGCCGAATTACGATCCGATCGCGAGCTTCGAGCCGATCTGTTATCTGGTGACGACGCCGCAAATCATCGCCGTCAACAGCGAGGCGCCCTATCGTACGCTGAAGGACTTGTTCGACGCCGCGCGGCAACAGCCCGGCGCGTTATCGATCGCGAGCGTCGGGCCGAACACGACCCAGCATATCGGCATCGAGCGCCTCAAGCGGCTTGCCGGCGCGAACCTGACCTACGTGCCCTATCCGGGCGGCGCGACCACCATCAATGCGCTCCTCGGCGGCCATATCACCGTGGCGGTGCTGAACTGGTCGGAGATCGGCGAGCATATCTTGGCCGGCAAGGCGCACGCGCTAGCCACCATGGCACCGCAGCGCATCGAACCGCTCCCGGACCTGCCCACGGTCGCCGAATCCGGCTATCCGGATTTCGAGACCGACGTCTGGTTCGGCATTGCGGCCCCGGCGAGGACGCCGAAGGAGACCGTGGCGCAGCTGATCGAGTGGTTCAGAGCGGCTGTGGTGGCGCCCCAGGTCAAGACCAAGCTCATGGCGCAGGCACTTTATCCCAACCCCAAATGCGGCGCCGATTTCGACGCGCATCTACGCCGCCAGGCCGAGCTTTACGCCCGGCTCATCCACGACCTCGATTTCAAGGTCGAGTAGCGACGCCGCAACAGCCGACGCGGCGCCTCACGACGCGAACGGCACCCAGGCGCGCTGCACCGCCGGCCGCGCGCCGATCGCGTCGTGCCAGCGCTGCACATTGGGATAATCGCCGAGCCCGATGTCGCGCACGCCATGGATGTGCACGTCGGAATATATGGTCATGTCGGCGATGGAATAGTCGCCGCCGACATAGTCGTGCGACCCCAGATGGCGGTCGAGGATGCCAAGCATGTCCCGCAGATTGGCCTCGTAGTGCTGCTGCGCGACCGGTGCCTTGACCGGCGAGCGGAGGGTCCAATGACCGAACTGCTGCGCCAAGGTAGTGAAGGTCGCCGAGCCGTAGAACAGCCATTGATCGACCTTGGCGCGGGCGGCGCCATCGCTCGGGTAGAACTTGCCCGACTTCTCGCCGAGATATTTGAGGATCGCGCCGGATTCGCACAGCGTCACCGTCGCGCCTCCGGGACCGTCATGGTCGACGATGGCCGGGATCTTGTGGCCGGGACTGATCTTCATGAAATTCGGCTCCATCTGCGCTTTCTTGCGCAGATCGACTGGAATGATTTTGTGCGGCAGGCTGGTCTCTTCCAGCATCATGCGCGGCTTGTAGCCATTGTCCGTAATCCACGTGTAGCAGTCGATCATTCCTTCCTCCCGAACGCCACGATTCCACCCGCCAGTATGCCTGCCGCGGTCGCTTCTGTCACACCCGCCAATCAGCCTTCGATCACCAGCTTTGCCGCCGCGACTTCGCCGTCCGTCATATAATGGTTGACATGTTCGATCTTGAGGTGCTGGCGCGCGCGATAGGCCGTGACCTCGGCGATGACCTTGGTGTCGGCAAGCTCGGCGATAATGAACTCGCGCTCGGCATTGGTATCGTCATCGGTGGCGTGCGTGATCTGGAACGTGAGCTTGGTGAGCGAGAAGCCGGTATCCTTGGTGCCGGCGCCGACCCAGGCGACGCGGGTGTTGTCGAGCGGGCGGCGGCCGGCGCGCCAGAAGCTCGGCGTTCCGAGCGTCGCTTCGGCATGTTGCAGGCCCAGGCCCCAAAACCGGATGTGATGGCGGCGCCGCGGACTATTGTCGATGCACTTCTGAAAGCCGACATCCTGGCCGCGGCCAAACAGGTAGAGCGTGCTGAACGGCGCCGTCGGATAGGGCCTGTTGAGCAGGAAGGCCCGCACCATGCGCCACGAGCTTCGCACGTTCAGCCGATCGGCGACCGACCAACCGGCGGCAGCGAAGGCCGCTTCGAGCTGGCGCCGCGTCCCGATTAGGACGACATTGACCGGATCTCCGGGCAGGCCGTCGCCAGTCAAGGTGTAGCGCGGCACGCGCTTTTGCTGCAGGATTTTCAAACTCGTCCGTACCACGCGCGGCAGAATCACATAGGCCGCCACCGCATAGGTGAACGCCGCCGCCAGTATCCACGGCAGCCGATTGTCGGCGAACCTGAAGACGACAAAGACGATCACCCAGACGGCAAACACCCCCAATGCCGCGACCAGCACGCGACGCAACAAGCGGACGAACATTCTCGTCATCGCGCTACCCTCGCGACGTGCCTCCGGCCGTTAGTCGGGCCAAGTCTCCGCGGTGACCGCGGCGGCATCGGCGCCAATATAGTCCTTGAGATTGCCGAGGCCATCGCGCTCGAGCGCCGCCAGCAGCGTCCGCTTGATTTCGCCGATCAGGCCGATGCCGCGGAACACCAGGGACGAATAGAGCTGAATGAGGCTTGCGCCGGCACGGATTTTGCCCAACGCGGAGGCGCCGGAATCGATGCCACCGGCGCCGACGAGCGGAAACGCATCCTCGACCCGCACATAAGTTTCCGCCAGCATACGGTTGGCAAGCGCGTAGAGCGGTCGGCCCGAAAGGCCGCCGGCCTCCTTCGCCGTTGCGGTCTCGCGCAATGTCGGCGGCCGCATCACCGTAGTGTTGCCGACAATCACGCCGTCGACCCGGCGGGCGCGCGCGATGCCGACGACGTCGTCGAGGTCACCAAGCGCGAGATCAGGCGCGATCTTGAGCAGCACCGGCGTCGGCCCTGAAAGCGGCGATACGCGTTCTCGGGCGTCGACCACGCGGGCGAGCAAATCGTCGAGCACCGCGGCTTGCTGCAGATTGCGCAGCCCCGGCGTGTTGGGTGAGGAAATATTGACGGTGACGTAGCCCGCCACCGCGGCAAAGCGCTCGATCAACCGCACATAATCGGCGACGCGATCGGCGGAATCCTTATTCGCCCCGACATTGATGCCGACGATGCCGCCTGCGCTCGCGCGCGCCGCCAGACGCCGCAAGGCGACATCGGCGCCTTGCGAATTGAAGCCGAGCCGGTTGATCACGCCCTGGTCGGTATCGAGCCGGAACAGCCGCGGCCGCGGATTGCCGGGCTGCGGCTCGGGCGTGATAGTGCCGACTTCGACAAAGCCGAAGCCGAGACGAAGGAGCGCGTCCGGCACCTCGGCGTTCTTGTCGAAGCCCGCCGCCATTCCGATGGGATTGGGAAAGTTCAAGCCGAAGGCGCGCAACGCAAGGCGCGGGTCGTCGGGCGCCGCCGACGGCAGCGGCGCGAACTTCAACATTTTGATCGTAAGCGCATGCGCGTCCTCTGGATCGAGCACGCGGAGGAACGGCCGGGCGAGACGGTCGAGGACACCGATCACGACGCAAGCCCCGGAATTTGCCGCTTGCCCCCGATCGCGTCGGGCAAGGGCTGCGCCCAGCGCACCGCGGCAAGCGCCAGCGCACCGTAGAGATGGGGGAATAGCTCGTTATTGCGCGAGCGCTCCCACTTCAGCGCTGCACCGAGCGCTTCGGCATCGACCGCAATTAGCATCAGATCGGATTGTTCGGCAAAATGCTTGGCGGCGGTCTCCGCCAACTGCGCCGCAGCCGAGAAATGGATGAACCCGTCGCGCAGATCGACGGCGGAGCCGACGAATTTTCCCTCCACCTCGGCGGCGTGCCATTCGGCCCGGTTGCAGATCTTGTAGATGGTCGTCACGGCATTCCCATCCGCGTTGGCGCGCCGCGACCCTATCGGCCCTTGAGCCTTGAGGCAATAATTCCTATCATTGGGGCAGGTATGGGGGTAGCGATGCTGATGCACGCGCAGGTCTGGTCGGCGATCGATCGCCTTGCCGCCCGGGCTGGACTCTCGGCATCGGGATTGGCGCGCCGCGCCGGCCTCGACCCCACGACCTTCAATAAATCGAAGCGCATCACGCCGGCCGGCCGCGCCCGCTGGCCGTCCACGGAGTCGATCGCCAAGGCGCTGGCGGCGACCGGCACCACCATGGAGACCTTCGTCGCGCTGACCCAAAACGGCGACAGCGCGCCGCCGCGGGGGCTACCGCTGCTCGGCTTCGCCGAAGCCGGGGCCGGCGGTTATTTCGACGATGGCGGCTTCCCGGCCGGCACCGGCTGGGATGAGATCGCGTTTCCCGCGGTCAACGACGAGCACGCCTATGCGCTGGCTGTGTCCGGCCAGTCCATGGAGCCGGCCTATCGCAACGGCGACATCATCATCGTCTCGCCGGCAGCGCCGGTCCGCCGCGGCGACCGCGTTGTGGTCAAGACCCGCTCGGGCGAGGTGATGGCGAAGGAGCTCAAGCGTCAGAGCGCAAAATCGATCGAGCTGAAATCGCTCAACGCCGAGCATCCTGACCGCACGCTCGCCGCCACCGACGTGTTGTGGATGGCACGCATCTTGTGGGCGAGCCAATAGGCGTCAGCCACGCCACCACAGCAATGCAGCGCGGAACAGATAAACGATACTGACGGCGAAGATGATGCGCCGCGTCCATTGCCGATAGCCGTGGTCGGTCATGCGCTCGATGACGAACGGCGCGAGTGATGCTGCGGCGATGGCGAGCGCGATGGCGGGCGCCAAAATCCATTTTGGCGCGGGTCCCATGCCCGATACTGAGCCGAAATAGGCGATGCGCACGACGTGGCTGAGCGTTTGCACCGTCGCCTTGGTGGCGTTGGTGGTCTTGCGGTCGAGCAAGCTCTTCTGAAAAAAGATATCGAGGAATAAGCCGCCGACGCCGGCCAGCACCTGGATGACCGTGGTGAGCACGCCGGTGACGAACGGCACGCCGCGCCACTCGATGTTGGGCCGCCAGGCGCGCGGCAGAGCCTCGATGGTGAACGGCATGAGCCCGAGGCTCAGGTACACCATCATCTTGTTCGGCACGAAGGCGGCCGCATACAGGGCGGCAAAGGCGACGGCCGCGCCGACGACATACTTGCCGACGATCGGCCAGCGCACGTAGTGGCGCCACTGGACCGCGCGCCAGCCATTGGCGAAGAGCTGGATGATCGAAAACAGGATCATCGCGGACGCGACGTCGAAATCGTTGAGCAGCACGCCGAGCAGGATCATTCCGCCGGCCATGCCGAACACGCCGGAGATAAACGAGCTCAGAATAATGGTGAGGGCGAGAATGGCGTAGGCGGCGGCCGTCATGTCGGTGATCTTAACCTCCCGCTGCGAGGAGGTTTCAGAAATTACGCCGAACGCGTAAACGCGCCTTGCCGGCGATGAAGGTAATGGATGAAATGATAGTTGAGCCCGGCCTTGACGAGACTCATGCCGCCCCAGTCGGTCATGCCGCCGCCGTAGCCGGCATCCAGGCCGAGATAGAAGCCGGTCCAGTTGTAGACGGGGGCGCCGGTGGCTCGGCGAATACCGCGCGCGTGAGGCCGAGCGTTACACCGGCGATCGCAAAGAGAGCGATCACCCTACTCGTAAGTCTCGTCACAACCGTCGCCCCCGCCGTTATGACTCATGCTATTGGATTATTGTGCGACGATGGTGACCTTTTGGTCACAGGAGTTTGCGAAAGAATCGTGTGCTGGTTGTGCGTAATGGACGGCGCACATATTGCCCATTGCGCACAACCATCCCGCTGTCAGCTCACGCCGAGCGAGCGAGTGCGCCGTCGATCATGTCGATGGTGTTGGCGATGCCATAGGCGGCAACGAACGAGCCGAAGCGCGGGCCTTTGTCCTGGCCGAGCAGCACCTGATAGAGCATGTTAAACCAGTCGAGCGCGACGCCGGGTTTGCCGTCCTTGCCCTTCTTCTTCGGATCAAGGAACGGTTCTCGGCGGCCGACCTCGTAGACCATGTCCTGAATGGCCTCCGCCGGCGATTCCGCCTGCAGTTGCGACAACGCGTCGCGCAGGTCGATCAAGGCAGCGCGTTCGTCCGCACTCGGCTCGCGGAACTTCTTCGCCGGCTGCACAAAATCGCGGAAGTAATGGATGGCGTAGTCGACCAGCCGGGCGAGATGCGGATGACTTTGCGGCGTCACGCCCGGCCGGTAGCGGCCGATGAAGCCCCATAGTGTCTCGGCATTCTCGGCGTTCGATGCGGTGACGAGCGAAAGCAGCATCGCGAACGGCACGGGATTGTCGGCCTTCGGCGGCGCGCCGCTGTGGATGTGCCAGACCGGATTGCCGAGCTGCTCCTTCGGCCCCTGCCGCGGATAGGCGTCCAGGAACTGCAGATACTCGTCGACGTGGCGCGGGATGACGTCGAAGTAAAGCCGCTTCGCCGCCTTCGGCTCGCGATACATGAAGAGCGACAGGCTCTCGGGGCTGGCGTAGCGCAGCCACTCCTCGATGGTCAGGCCGTTACCCTTCGACTTGGAAATCTTCTGGCCGTTCTCGTCGAGGAAAAGCTCGTAGTTGAAACCTTCCGGTGGCGGGCCGCCGAGCGCGCGACAGATCTGGCTGGAAAGCTTGACCGAATCGATCAAATCCTTGCCGGCCATTTCGTAGTCGATGCCGAGCGCCACCCAGCGCATTGCCCAATCGGGCTTCCATTGCAGCTTGCAGCGGCCGCCCGTGACCGGCGTGGTGATGCGTTCCTTGGTGTCGGGATCCTCGTAGGTGATGGTGCCCGCCTTGGCATCATGCGACACGACCGGCACCTGCAGCACGATGCCAGTGCGCGGCGAGATCGGCAGGAACGGCGAATAGGTCTCGGCGCGCTCCTCGCGCAGCGACGGGAGCATGATGTTCATGACCTCGACGAAGCGCGACAGCACCTTGAGCAAAGCTTCGTCGAAGCGGCCCGCGGCGTAGCAGGCGGTCGCCGACATGAACTCGTACTCGAATCCGAACTGGTCGAGGAAGGCGCGCAGCCGCGCATTGTTGTGGGCGGCGAAGCTTTCGTAGGTGCCGAACGGATCGGGCACCTTGGTCAGCGGCTTGCCGAGATGCTGCGCCACCATCTCCTTGTTCGGGATGTTGTCGGGAACTTTGCGTAGGCCGTCCATATCGTCCGAGAACGCGATCAGCCGAGTCTTGACCTTGTCGTCGGTGAGCACGCGGAAGGCGTGGCGCACCATGGTGGTGCGCGCCACCTCGCCGAAGGTGCCGATATGGGGCAGGCCGGAGGGCCCGTAGCCGGTCTCGAAGATCACCTCGTCCTTCGGCTTCTTCTTCAGCCGCGCCACGATCTTGCGCGCCTCCTCGAACGGCCAGGCGTGCGAGAGCTCGGCGATCTCGCATAAATCCGCGGAAGGGGCGTCGGCGGTGATCATTCTGTCGTTCTTAAACGCTCCGGGCCTGCGAACGGGCCACCGGAAACGCGCGGTATAGCGCCAAATTCCGGCTGCTCAAAATGGGCCGATGGGAAAATAGCGCAGCCACAGGTCGGTGAAGTTGCCTTTTTCCCATTGCCGGAACAGCGCCCAGTTCAGGGCCTGGCGCAAAAGATCATTGCCGCGCTTGACGGCAATGCCGACGCCCTCACCGAAGAACCGGCTCTCGAGGAACGGACCGCCGCGGAAAGCGCAGCAGCCGCCGGAATCGGTGCCGTTGAGCCAGAACGCGAGCGCAATGCCGTCGCCGAACAGGAGGTCGACCTCCTTGTTGCGCAGCGCCGCACGCGCGGCCTCGGCATTGGGATAGGGCCGCACTTCGGCCTCGGTGAACATCTGTTTCAGATAGGCCTCATGCGCGGTGCCGGCGACGACCGCGATCTTCTTGCCTTCGAGCAGCTCCGGCAGCACGTCGCCGATTGGACTGTCGACCCGGGCAACGAAACGCGCCGGCGTGCGGTAGTACGGATCGGTGAAATCGGCGCGGCGGCGCGCTTCGGCACTGGGCGCGATCGAGGCTATAACGGCGTCGCCGCGATTATCGTTGAGCGCATCGAGCAGCGTGTCGAATCTGCGGGCCTGGATGGTGCAGGTCGCCTTGATCTCGTCGCAGAGCAGCCGCGCCAGGTCGACGTTGAAGCCGGCCGGATTGCCGTCCGGGCCGGCATAGTCGAACGGCGGATAGTCGGTTTCGGTGAGGAAGCGGATGGTCTGCAGCCGCGACAGGTCCGGCCGTTCCGGCCGCCGGCGCGGGTCCCAGAATCCGGGAACGGCGACCGGGCGCGGCTGCGCCGCCGCGCCCGCTTGGGTACCGCCTTCGCCGCCCTGGGTGCCGCCTTGGGCGGCCGCCGGCACTGCGCCGCCCAGGAGAGCCGCCCCGGCAACACAGAGAGCGCCGAGCAAGACCGAAGGCCATAATGGGCGATGTCGCGCCATGGTGCGTCCGCATGTGCCGAGGGATGAGCCGCGGCAGTCCAAAGTATACCGCGCCATCGGCGCGCCTTGTGGGGCTTAGAGCATGCGCAGCGAAAGGGGAAGCCGGCGACTTAGGCCGCGCCCCACGGCGGGGAACTGCGGCGGCAAAGACGCCCGGCGCTTGTCACGAAAGGGGCTGTCCTTCGGGACTGCCGCCGAGAAGCTCGGCCTCGATGACGGCGAGCTCGAGCAAATATGACAACGTCTCGCAGCCATCTGTGCGCGCGAGCCGCGCCAGCTCCCGCGTCAGGGCGCCGATATATTGCGCCGCCGCCCGCGGCTTGTCACCGTCGTCTGCCGATATGACACGCGGCGTGTCCGTGTGAGCCATCTTGGCCATACACCCTGGAAATTTCGACAAGTTCAGGACGTAGATACCGCCGCTAT
>Ga0306925_10006164_pt1 | contig 11108 bp, 3 predicted proteins | sample flu12Cox44000176_FD_203755 | JGI IMG/M metagenome (GOLD analysis project Ga0306925, IMG submission 203755) | Lab enrichment of tropical soil microbial communities from Luquillo Experimental Forest, Puerto Rico - flux8day.12C.oxic.44.000.176 (v2)... | ecosystem: Environmental > Terrestrial > Soil...
CATAAGCCTATTGCGAAAAAGAACTTGCGTTCGAAAAGCTCCCCGCCAAGTGGTTGGCGGGGAACTCGGCTTGGCGAGTAACTCGGCACCGCCGGCAAGCGGATCGGAACTGCGTTGCAAAATGTACCAGCTCGCGCCGAATCCTGAACTGAGGCAAGAGCATCCGGCATGAGAATACCCTTGCCTGCTAGAGACGATCTTCGCGAAAGCGCACTTAAAAAGGTATGGGCAGCGAGATGGCGCCTAACTCCGAGGAATCGACCGCCCTCTTGCAACGCGCTGCCGCAGGCGACCAGCGGGCGGTGCAGGAACTGCTTGCGCCTCATCGGGATCGACTCAAGCGCATGGTGCATTTGCGGTTAAGCCGCCGGTTGCAAGGCCGAGTCGATGATTCGGACGTGCTGCAAGAAGCCTTCCTGGATGTCTCCAATCACTTGGGCGAATATGCCGCTGATCCGAAGTTGCCGTTGTATCTGTGGCTGCGGCACATCACCGGACTCAAACTTGCCGAGATTCACCGCCGCCACCTGGGCACGCAGCTCCGTGACGCCGATCGCGAAGTGACCTTGCACCGCGGCGGCTTGCCGGAGGCAGACTCCGTCTCGCTGGCAGCCCACCTGCTCGGCCAGTTCACGACGCCGTCGCAGGCGGCCATCAAGGCCGAGACACGCCTGATCGTTCAAGACGCCTTGAACAATATGGACCCCACCGACCGCGAAGTGCTGGCCCTGAAGCACTTCGAGCAGCTTTCCACCAGCGAAATCGCGGATGTGCTCGGCATGTCGAAAGCGGGTGCCGGCAGCCGTTACCTGCGCGCTATCAAGCGTTTGAAAGAGATCCTCTCGCAGATTCCCGGGTTCATGGAAGGGCAATAAGAGGACCAGGGAATCATGTCTGAATCCGAATCGAGATCGGGGCGCGTGCTGGAACTCGCCGAGGAGTTCCTCGACCGCTGCCGCAAGGGCGAAAAGCCGCCGCTCAAGGAGTACATCGACCGGCATCCGGAGCTGGCGGCGGAGATCGGGGAAGTCTTCCCGGCGATGGCGATGATGGAGAACATCGCCGTCGCCGATTCGTCCCTCGAGGGGGACGACACAGGCAGGGCCGCCAAGGCCGCGAAACCTGCCCTCACGCAGCTCGGCGATTACCGCATCATCCGCGAGATCGGCCACGGCGGCATGGGCGTCGTCTACGAGGCCGAACAGGTCTCTCTCGGTCGACATGTGGCGCTGAAGGTGCTGCCGAATCAGGCGCTCGCCAACGAGAAGACCCGGAAGCGCTTCGAGCGCGAGGCGAAGGCGGCGGCCAAGCTGCACCACACCAATATCGTCCCAGTCTTCGGCGTCGGCGAGCATGATGGGCTGCCGTACTACGCCATGCAGTACATCCAGGGCATGGGCCTAAACGTCGTGATCGAGGAGCTAGCCCATCTGCAGCGCTCGCGCAGCGCTGGCAGCGGAGCGGCACCGGTACACAATGCCGAGCAGTCATCGGCGCCCCGAGCACCGGCGCGGGACATTGCACGCTCGCTCATGACGGGCGTCTTTCGTGCTGCTACGGAGGAGGGCGACGATCCGAAGCTGGAACCTCCGCAGCGCATCGACGCGACAATCGACGACCAGCCAGCGCAATCGGCGGCAGCCAGCGCGCAACCCGTAATAACGGGTAGTGATTCGGATGGCGGCGCTCGGCTCGATTCATCGTCGGCGTCATCGCTGATACGCGGCGGACTGGACAGCTCCGCCGGCAGCACGCGGCGTAAGGCCGGGTATTGGAACAGCGTTGCCCAGCTCGGTCTGCAAGTCGCCGAGGCGCTCGACTACGCCCACGGCCAGGGAATCTTGCACCGCGACATCAAGCCGTCAAACCTGCTGCTCGACGCCCGCGGCACGGTCTGGGTCACCGACTTTGGCCTGGCCAAGGCAACCAGCGCCCCCGGAGAAGAGGGTGAAAACCTGACTCATACCGGCGATATTCTCGGTACCTTGCGGTACATGCCGCCGGAAGCCTTCGACGGCAGGAGCGACGCCCGTGGCGATGTGTACTCTCTGGGCCTGACGCTCTACGAACTGGTCGCGACACAGCCCGCCTTTGCCGAGCGCGACCGCAACCAGCTGATTAAACAGGTGACCACCAGTGAGCCAGAGCGCCTGGATCGCTTGTGTGCGTCGGCCCCACGCGACCTGGTGACGGTCATTCACAAGGCAATTGAGCGCGACCCAGGTGCACGGTACGCGAAGGCCCATGATCTTGCCGAGGACTTGCGACGGTTCCTGGAAGACCGGCCCGTCAAGGCGCGGCGGATCTCAACGTTGGAGCGGCTAGCCCGCTGGGCGCGGCGAAACCGGGGAGTCGCGGCGGCGCTGTGTGTGATCGCTCTCTTGCTGACCGCGGCAGTGCTGGTGTCCGGCATCGCCGCCATCCGCTTTCGCGACCTGGCGCATGACAATGAGGTTGCCCGAAAGTCCGCGGAGGAGGCGAGCGCCGAATCCCAGCGCCGTGGCGACGCCGAACGCTGGGGCCGCTACCGGTCGAATATCGCCGTTGCGGCCGGGGCCTTGCAGCTTCAAAACAGCGGACCGGCGCGCAGGGCACTCGACGGTGCGCCGGAGGAACACCGCAACTGGGAATGGCACTACTTCCACAACCAACTCGACGGCGCCTCGCTCGTGCTGGACGCGCCGGGCGGGAAAACCAGAGCGTTTGCCTTGAGCCCATCGGGCCGACAGGTAGCAGCCTGCGGCGTTGAGCAGAACGAGGTTTACCTCTACGACGTCGCCACTGGCACACGCGATGCCGTCCTGCGCGGTCACACAGCGCCGACGACATTTGTGGCATACCGGCCAGACGGCAAGCAACTGGCCACCGTCAGTGACGACCAGACCATCCGCCTCTGGGATCCATTGACGGGGCGGCAAACGGCCCTCCTCACGGCCAGTCTCCTTGCGCCTAACCCGGACCGGGCTCTCCAGGTTACGTACAACTCGGACGGCACCCGGATCGCCTCCTTCCCTGCCCTCGAGCGGGAGAATTGGGGTTACTCGCAAGGTAGCGGAACGAGCCGGCTGTGGGACCCGAGCATCGGCAAGGAGGTCGAAGTCCTGGCGAAATGGCAGGAGGGGGGCATGGCCACCTTTAGCCCCGATGGCAAGCGCGTGGCCGTCGCCGCCAAGGAATTCGTCCACCTGTACGACGCCCTCACGGGTCGCCAGCTTGCCGTCCTTGGCCCGCATCAGGCGCAGGTCGAGAACCTGGTTTTTAGTCCCGATGGCAAGCGGCTGGTTTCCACGACGAACTGGACGGCCAGTGTCATTTACCTCTGGGATGGCGAGAGCGGCAAAGAAATCGCCGTCATGCGTGACCACACGGCCTACGTCAGGTCCGTGCGCTTCAGCACCGACGGGTCACGGCTTGTTTCTGGGAGCGACTTCGCGGATAATTCGGCGCGCCTCTGGGACGCGGCGACCGGCCAACCGCTGCTGGTCCTGGCTGGACACAAGAATCGCGTCGAGCAAGCGGCCTTCAGCCCGGACGCCAAGCGGGTGGTCACGGGGTCGTTGGACCAAACGGCGCGGCTCTGGGACGGGCCATCGGGGAAACTGCTTGCCGTTCTGAGTGGGCATACGCATCAGGTATACCATGTCCTCTTTAACCCGAACGGTACGCGGGTCGTCACGGCCTCGGACGATGCAACCCTTCGCCTGTGGGACGCGCAGACGGGCGAGTTGATCGGCGTGCTCCGAGGCCACAGCGATGGTTTCAGCATTCCGCCGGCCTTCACGCCCGACGGTGCCCGCCTCGTGTCCGGGTCCAGGGATGGCACGGTGCGCATCTGGGATATGAATCTGGTGGAACGTAACGGCGTCCTGAAGGGGCACAAGAGCTACGTTTACGACGTCGCCTTTAGCCCCAATGGGGAGCAGGTGGCGTCGGCCGCCTGGGACTCAACGGCACGCCTCTGGGACGCCACGACCGGCCGGCAAACCGGGCTGCTGGAGCACGAATCAAGGGACATCCTCTCGGTGGCCTACACCCGCGACGGCCGCCAACTCGCCACGGGGGAACGCTTTCGCGGCGCCAAGCTCTGGGATATTACGTTCCCGAAACCGATGTGCACGGCGCTGTTTGCCGTGCCGGAGTTTCTCCAGGAGGGGAGCCGGGCGTCCATCAATCCGGCGGGAACACTGCTGGCCGCGACGTGCTGGGGCCCGGTGCGACTCTGGGACGCGGCCACGGGGCGGGAGGTCGTCCGACTCCAGGGACTCGGCGAGCCCTCCCTTGACGTGAGTTTCCATCCCGACGGCAGCCTGCTCGCCATTACTGGAACTGACGGGACCGTCCGTCTCTGGGATGTCGCCTCTCAAACTCCGGTCGCCGTCCTGCGTGGACACACCGACATGGTCTCGCGGGTGGCCTTCAGCGCGGACGGCAAACTGCTGGCCTCGGGTTCCAACGACAAGACCATCCGCCTCTGGGACGTCCAAGCCCACCAACAGCTCGCCGTCATCCAGGTCGGGAGTATTGTCTACGGCGTGGCGTTCAGCCCCGACGGCACGCGGTTGGCCGCAGGCTGCCGTGACAACACCATCCGCCTGTTCGACGTCGCCACCCGTCAGGAAGTCGCCGAGCTGCGCGGGCACAGCGACTATGTCCACGCCGTCGCCTGGAGCCCCGACGGCACCCGCCTGGTCTCCGGCTCCGGCGACTTCACGGTGCGCATCTGGGATTCGCTGTCGGTGCAGGAACGGGCCAAGCGTGTGGCCGAGGCGGCTCGGCCCTAGTTCTGCTTCAAACCTGAATTGAGGAGTTTCGCGCGAACCTGGGGCGAGGCTCATGCGTGTGTGTGTGCAAAACTGCCATGGCGCAATGCAACTCATTACCCGTCAATCCAGCAGGGAAGAGGCCCTCGTGGTACGTCGGGCGTGGGTAGGTCGGCGGGGGGCGCGTACCCAGCTATTTGCACGGAAATGGGGGAGGCCAGAAAAAGGTCAAAGTATGTAAGTCGTTTGATAGTAAGCGCTTAAGGACTTCAATGGCCTCTGGCACCCCCTCGCCGTTTCTGTGCAAGGGGGTGTGCCTGGGGGGTGCACTGCACAGAAACTGAGGAATGAAACGACCTGAAACGCGCGCTTCGAGGATGGGCCTCAGTGCCCCTTGAGCTTGAAATCGGCACTCATTGACGTTTGAAGGCACCCATGTCCGAGTCCGCACCACAATCCGAGATCGTGCTCGAGCTCGCCGAAGAGTTTTTGGCGCGCTACCGCAAAGGTGAGCGGCCGCCGCTGCGCGACTACATCAAGCGGCATCCGGAGCTGGCGGCGGAGATCAAGGAGATCTTCCCGGCCATGGCGATGCTCGAGAACATCGCTATCACGGAAGGTACATCCGGCTCCACATCCAGCGGTTTGCGGCGAGCGCCCGTTGGCTTCGGGCCGCCCCCGCGGCAACTTGGCGACTACCGGATCATTCGCCAGGTCGGGCAAGGCGGCATGGGCGTCGTTTTCGAAGCCGAGCAAGTTTCGCTGGGCCGGCATGTGGCGCTGAAAGTCCTGCCGCACAATGCGCTAGTCGACGCCAAGACGCGGAAACGTTTCGAGCGCGAGGCCCGGGCAGCGGCGAAGCTGCACCACACCAACATCGTGCCGGTATTCGGCGTCGGAGAGCAAGACGGTCTGCCATACTATGCCATGCAATTCATCCAGGGCATGGGGCTCAATGCAGTCATCAAAGAGCTGGCACAACTGGGCCCCGGTGGCAAATCTCCGGCTGTCGCCACTTTCGCCAAGCGCCCTGAAGTTTCCGCCATCGCTCAGTCTCTGGTCACTGGCGAATATCACCCCGCGGCAGACGAGACCGTGGATGCTGCAACTTTGCATCATGCCCAGGCCAGCGTGGCGGTTTGCTTCGGCGATTCGTCCGCCGCCAGTTCGTCGGTCAGCCTGCCTGGCCAAAGCGGCTCCGTATCAAGCGGTAAGTCGCGCAAGCTCACCTTCTGGCAGAGCGTGGCCCGCATCGGATTGCAAGTGGCGGACGCCCTGGAGTACGCCCACCAGCATGGCATCGTCCACCGCGATATCAAACCCTCCAACCTTCTGCTGGACCTGGCCGGGACGGTGTGGGTGACCGATTTCGGGTTGGCCAAGGCCGACGACCAGCAGGACCTGACCCACACGGGCGATGTGCTGGGCACGATCCGCTATATGCCGCCGGAGGCTTTCGAAGCCAAGGTGGACGCGCGCGGCGACATCTACAGCATCGGCCTGACTCTGTACGAGTTGCTCGCGCTGGAGCCGGCGTTTGCCGACAAGGATCGCAACCAGGTCATCAAGCAGGTCACGACCATGGAACCGACGCCGCTGGACCGGTTGCGACCGGACGTGCCGCGTGACCTCGTGACGATCGTTCACAAGGCCATCAGGAAGGAGCCAAGCCGGCGTTACCAGACCGCCGGTGCGATGGCCGCGGACTTACAGCGGTTCCTGGACGACCAGCCGATCCTGGCCCGGCGCAGCAGTGCCGCCGAGCGCGCCTGGCGCTGGTGTCGGCGCAACCCGGCCGTGGCAGGGCTTCTCGGCGCCGTGGCCATGCTCCTGGTCGGCGTCGCCACCGTCTCGACGATCGCTGCCTTTCACATCTCCGGCGCCCGTGACGAGGCAACGCGGAGCGCCCGCGAAGCGCTCCAGGCCAAGGAGAGCGAAAGCGCACAGCGGAAGTTGGCCGAAGAGAAGGCCAAGGAGAGTCGGCAGGGGCTGGTCCGCTTGCATGTCGCCAACGGCGAGCGCCTTCTCGACGAAGGCGACCTGCTCGGCGCGCTGCCTTGGTTGACCGAGGCCCTTCACCTTGATGTGGACGACAAGCCGCGCCAGGAAGCACACCGAACGCGCCTCGCCACTGTGCTGGCGCAGGCCCCTCGGCTGGCGCATTTGTGGTACCACGAACAGGAAGTCGAGCATGCCGCGTTCAGCCTAGACGGCCTTCGGGTCGTCACGGCCAGCAAGGATCACACGGCGAGTATATGGGACGCCGTCACAGGTGAAGCGATCACTCCTCCGCTGCGCCACGGCCACATTGTCTGGAAGGCGGCGTTCAGTCCGGACGGCCGGCGCGTCGTCACGGCCAGCCATGACGGGACCGCGCGGATGTGGGATGCGAGCAGCGGACAAACCGTGGGCCACGCCATGCCGCACAGCGGTCCGGTGGAAGATGTGTCGTTCAGCTCCGATGGCCGGCGCATCGTCACGGGAAGTACGGATGGAACGGCCCGGGTGTGGGACGCAGTCACGGGCGAACCCGTCACGCCGTTCCTGAAGCATGCGAGCTGGCTCTATTCCGTGTCGTTCAGCTTCGATGGACATCAGGTTGTCACCGCCAGCAACGACAACACGGCACGGGTATGGGATGCCGCCACCGGTCAGCCGATTGGTCCGCCGCTGGAGCATGCGGCGGCCGTGAAGTCCGCCGCGTTCAGCCCCAACGGCCGCCTGGTGGTGACCGCCAGCGATGACCGCACGGCACGCCTATGGGATGCGGCCACGGGTCAGCCCGTCGGCTCGCCGCTCAAGCATGGGGACCGCGTGATCCGCGCTGTCTTCAGTCCCGATGGCAGATACGTGTCGACAGGGAGCTTCGATCGCACGGCCAGGGTCTGGGAGGTGGCGACGTGTCGGCCCGTCGCACCGGGTCTCAAACATCACAACTCCGTGCGCTATGCGTCGTTCAGCCCCGATGGCCGCTACGTGGTCACGGCGAGTAACGATCACACCGCGCGGGTCTGGGAAGTGGCCACGGGCGAGCCGGCCACGCCTCCCTTGCGGCATAACTTCCTGGTGACGAGCGCGTTTTTCAGCCCGGATGGCCGCCGCGTCGTCACCGCCAGTGGCGACCGCACGTCACGAGTCTGGGAACTCGCCGTCCGAGGCGAGGCGCCCCTGACTCTGCGCCATGGTGATAACGCCCAGTGCGCTGCATTCAGCCCAGATAGCCGACTCCTGGTGACGGCCAGCGACGATGGCACAGCGCGCGTGTGGTCCGTCATCACCGGACAACCCGTCGGGGCGCCGCTCCAGCACAAGGACAAGGTCTACTATGCGTGCTTCAGCCCGGACGGCGGCCGCGTGGTCACCGGGAGCAAGGATCGAACCGCCCGCATCTGGGAAGTCGCCACCGGCCGCGAAGTCATCCCCCCTCTTCAGCACGCCGGCAGCGTAGTGCAGGCCGTTCTCTCGCCCGATGGGAACCGTGTGCTCACTGCCTGCAGGAGCGGTCGCACGGCCCAGGTGTGGGATGCGCACACGGGAGCGCCGCTCGGGGCGCCAATGGAGCACAAGGGCTCCCTTTTCGGCGCGTCGTTCAGCTCAGATGGTCGCCGTGTGATCACGGCTAGCGACGACGGGACAGCGCGGGTCTGGGATGCGGCCACAGGCGCTGCCGTGACACGTCCCCTACTGCACCAGGGCCCGGTCGAGGAAGCGTCGTTCAGCCCGGACGGACGCTGGGTGGTCACGGCCAGCGCCGACTCCACGGGCCGCGTCTGGGATGCCGAGACCGGCGACCCGATCACCAAGCCTCTCCGGCATGGCGCGGGGGCAGCATACGCGTCGTTCAGCCACGACGGACGCCGCGTTGTCATCGGCAGCCGTCAGGGGATCGCGCGGGTATGGGACGCGACTTCGGGCGAGCCGGCGCTGCCTCAGCTCAAGAACGGCATGGGCCTGATTCGGGCAAGGTTCAGTCCAGACGGCCGCTGGATTGTGACGGGTGGGAGCGGCGATTATGCCGCCCGGCTGTGGGACGCAGTCACGGGCGAGTCGCTGAGCCCGCCCCTGAAACACACCGGCTGGGTGCATCACATCGCCATCAGTCCGGACAGCCGCCTTTTGGCAACGGCCTGCCACGACGGCACGATCAAGATCTGGCGCTTGCCGGCACCGGACCCGCGGCCGCTAGAGGACCTGGTGCTGCTGGCCCAGCTCATGTCGGCCCAGCGCGTGGAGGCCGTCGACGGCCTGGTCGGCGTCGAGCCGGCGGATCAGCGCCGCGCCCTCGAGCGCCTGCGGACTCGTTACCCCATTGACTTCGCCGCCTCGTTCACCGAAGCTCTTGCCTGGCATGAGCGCGAAGCCCAGGCCTGCCTGCGGGAGAAGAACGCCCCCGCGGCACTGTTCCACCTGCTGCATAGCCGCCCTTAGCCGGTCCATGAAAGGATGCGATGTCCGAATCGGAAGCAAGATCAGGCCGCGTTCTCGAACTCGCCGAAGAGTTCCTCGAGCGCTACCGCAAGGGCGAGCGGCCGCCCCTGCGCGAGTACATCGAACGGCACCCGGAGCTGGCTACGGAGATCAAGGAGATCTTCCCGGCCATGGCGATGCTGGAGAAGATCGCCGTCGTCGATGAATCTCTCGAAGTCGAGGAATCCCGAGCCCGAAGTCAGGCGCCGCCGGGGTTGGTACAGCTCGGCGACTACCGCATCATCCGCGAGATCGGCCACGGCGGCATGGGCGTGGTTTACGAAGCCGAGCAGGTGTCTCTCGGCCGGCACGTCGCGCTGAAGGTATTGCCGCACAGGGCACTCGCCAATGCGAAGACGCGCAAGCGTTTCGAGCGCGAAGCCCGGGCGGCGGCCAAGCTACACCACACGAACATCGTGCCGGTCTTCGGCGTCGGCGAGCACGACGGATTACCGTACTTTGCCATGCAGTTCATCCAGGGCACCGGGCTCGACGTGGTCATCAAAGAGCTGGCGCGCTTGCAGCCAGGGTCAAAATCGGACGCCAGCCCGACCCAATCCGTGTCGCGGCGGGATGCCTCGGCCATCGCAAAGTCGATGCTGACCGGCGCCTACCACGCAACGGATTCGGCCGATCCCGCACCGACGCATACCGCCCTAGAGCCGGCGCTCCGTGAAACGAGTGAGTCCCCATCCGCAAGCACGGTCGTGCCGCCCTTGGACCGATCGAGCGGCGTTTCTTCCCTCTCGTTCTCCGGCATGAGCGATTCGTCCTCGGGCAGCCGGCTGCGCAAGCTGACCTACTGGCAGAGCGTCGCCCGCGTCGGCGTGCAGATCGCGGATGCCCTGGAATATGCCCACAAGCAGGGCATCGTCCACCGCGACATCAAACCGTCCAACCTGCTCCTCGACATGGCCGGCACGGTATGGATCACCGACTTCGGCCTGGCGAAAACGGACGATCAAGAGAACCTGACTCGGCCCGGCGACGTGCTAGGTACGTACCGCTACATGCCACCGGAGGCCTTCGCAGGTCAAGGCGATGCTCGCGGGGACGTGTACAGCCTCGGCGTGACGCTCTATGAAATGGTGGCCCTGAGGCCTGCGTTCGATGAAACGGATCGCAACAAGCTGATCATGCAAGTCACCACCTCCGAGCCGCCGCCCGTAGGGCGCGTGCGCTCCGGAGTGCCGCGCGATCTGGAGACGATCATCCACAAGGCGACCGAGCGGGAGCCGGCCCGGCGTTATCAGAAGGCCGAGGAGCTGGCCGAGGATTTGCGCCGCTTTCTCGAAGACCGGCCCATCAAGGCGCGGCGGATCTCGACGGTCGAACGCTTGGCGCGGTGGAGGCGGCGCAATCCTATGATTGCCGTCTCGCTGGCCGCCGTCGCCTGCATTTTCCTGACGGCCTTCGTCCTGGTGTCATGGAGCTACTTCCGGGCCGAGAGCGCCCGCCAAGTCGCGGTGCAGCGGGAGAAATCGGAGCGCTGGGAGCGCTACCGCTCGAGCCTGATCGCCATCGGCAGCGCGATGCAGTTGCACAACATCACCGCCGCCCAGAGCGCGCTGGACGCGGCCCCGGCCGAACATCGCAACTGGGAATGGCGTTATTTCAAGCACCAGCTGGACACCGCAGAGAAGGTCATTCGCTTCGGCGATGGCATCCGGGCCATAGCTGTGTCGCCGGACTGCACGTTAGCGGCGGTCCAGTCGGCCAGCGGCCCGGTTCAACTCTGGAACCTCGGCACAGGGCAAAACATCGGAACGCTCCCCCATGATTCGCCGGCAACCTGGTTGGGATTCAGTCCGGACAACAAGACTCTGATCTCCAGGAATGGCAAGAAGTTCATTCTTTGGGACGTGACTGCGGAGCGGGAGC
>Ga0306925_10006165_pt1 | contig 11107 bp, 8 predicted proteins | sample flu12Cox44000176_FD_203755 | JGI IMG/M metagenome (GOLD analysis project Ga0306925, IMG submission 203755) | Lab enrichment of tropical soil microbial communities from Luquillo Experimental Forest, Puerto Rico - flux8day.12C.oxic.44.000.176 (v2)... | ecosystem: Environmental > Terrestrial > Soil...
GACGCCATCCTCGCCACCAACACGTCGAGCATTCCGCTCGAGCAATTGCGCGAAGGCTTGCCGCGGCCGGAGCGTCTCGTCGGCGTTCATTTTTTCAATCCGGTGTCGCGCATGCAATTGGTCGAGGTGGTGAGCCACGATCGCGTTTCAGATGATGTGCTGGCCGCGGCGCGCGCCTTCCTCGGCCGCATCGACCGCTTGCCGGCGCCGGTGAAAAGCGCACCGGGTTTTTTGGTCAACCGCGCGCTGACGCCGTATCTGCTCGAAGCGCTCGCCATGCTCGACGGCGGCGCCAAGAAGGAGACCATCGACAAGGCGGCGCTCGATTTCGGCATGCCGATGGGACCGATCGAGCTTGCCGACGAGGTCGGGCTCGATATCTGCCTGCATGTCGCCGAGATGCTGCGCGGCTCGCTCTACCGCGACATGCCGGAGCCGCCGCAATGGCTGAAGGATAAGGTCGCCAAGGGCGAGCTCGGCAAGAAGACCGGCAAGGGCCTCTACATCTGGCAGGACGGCCATGCGGTTAAAGTTAGAGAAGACGCCGCCGCGCCGCCGCCGGACATGACCGATCGGATGATCCTGCCTATGCTCAACGTCTGCGTCACCTGTCTGCGCGAGGGCGTCGTCGCCGACGAGAGCATCGTCGACGGCGCCATGATCTTCGCCACCGGCTTTCCGCCGTTTCGCGGCGGACCACTGCATTATGCGCGTACGCGCGGCATTGCCGAGGTGCGCGACACGCTGAAGCGGCTCGCACAAACCTATGGGCCGCGCTTCCAGCCCGATCCGGGCTGGGGTTCGCTCTCATGATGCATTCCGGCGCGCGACCGGCGCGCTTTACCGATCCGGCGCAAATCGCTGACGCCATCATCGCCAAGGTCGGCAAGACAGTCGTGCTGGCGTTGCCGCTCGGGCTTGGCAAGGCCAATCACATCGCCAACGCGCTGTTTGCCAGGGCCGCCGCCGACCCCTCGATCAAGCTCCGCATCTTCACCGCGCTGACGCTCGACGCGCCGGCCACCAAGAGCGAGCTGGAGCGTCGCTTCTTCGCTCCCGTCGCGCAACGGCTGTTCGGCGGCTATACGCCGCTCGCCTACGCCACCGCTATCCGCAACAATGCGGTGCCGCCGAATATCGAGATCGACGAGTTCTTCCTGGTCGCCGGCCGCTGGCTTCAGTCGCTCTATGCGCAGCAGCACTATATTTCCGCGAACTACACCCATGCGCTGCGCTACATACTCCAGCGTGGCGTCAATGTGATCGGCCAGCTAGTGGCACACCGCGCCGACGAAGCCGCGCATCCTTATAGCCTCGCCTGCAATCCCGACTTGACGCTCGACCTCTTGAAGCTGCGGCGCAAGGGACAAGTCGACTTCGTCTTCGCCGGCCAGACCAACTCGGAGCTGCCGTTCATGCCGGGCGATGCGGCGATCGGCGAGAACGAATTTGACTTTCTGCTCGACGGCCCTGCCACCGATTTTGCCCTGTTCGCGGTGCCGCGCGAGCCGGTGTCGCTTCCCGACTATGCGGCGGGGCTGCATGCGGCGAGCGTCGTCGCCGACGGCGGCACGCTGCAGATCGGCATCGGCTCGCTCGGCGACGCCGTGGCGCGGGCGCTGGTGCTGCGCCACCATAATAACGCGGCATTCTGCGATCTCCTGACGCGGCTCGGCTACGATCACGCCCGCGACGCCGCCGTCCATACCGAGCGCTTCGATATCGGTCTCTACGGCTGCACCGAGCTGTTCGTCGAAAGCATGCTCGATCTGTTCCGCGCCGGCATCCTCAAGCGGGAGGTCGACGGCGTGGTGCTCAACGCCGGCTTCTTCGTCGGCTCGCGCGCCTTCTACAAGGCGCTGCGCGAGATGCCGCGCGGCGATTTGCAGAAATTCGGCATGACGGCGATTTCGTTCGTCAACGAGCTCTATGGCGACGAAGACAAAAAGCGCCGCGGCCGCGTCAAGGCGCGCTTTCTCAACGATGCCATGATGGCGACCGTGCTCGGCGACGTGATCTCCGACGGACTCGATGACGGTCGCATCGTGTCCGGCGTCGGCGGCCAGTATAATTTCATCGCGCAGGCCTTTGCACTCGACGATGCCCGCGCCGCCATCGTGCTGCGCTCGACCCGCACCGCGCAGGGCAGGGCGCGTACCAACATGCTCTGGCGCTACGGCCACACCACCATCCCGCGCCACCTGCGCGATATCATCGTCACCGAATACGGCATCGCCGACATCTGCGGCAAAACCGACCGCGACGTGATCGCCGCCATGCTGGCGATCGCCGACTCGGGCTTCCAGGATGAGTTGCTGCGGCAGGCCAAGGATGCCGGCAAGATCGAACGCGACTACGAACTGCCGAAATCCGCCCGCGACAACACGTCGGACATGATCGCGCGCACGCTGCAGCCCGCCGCCGACGCCGGGCTCTTGCCGGCGTTTCCGTTCGGGACCGATTTTACCGACGTCGAGCAACGCCTCATTCCCGCGCTACAGCGCTTGCAGGCGGCGTCGCCAACCGAGCTTGTGGGTCTGGCGCTGCGCGGGCTGGGCGCGCGTGGTGATTTTGCCCATTGCCTCGACCGGCTAGGTCTGGCGCAGCCGAAGAGCGTAACGGATCGGATTTATGCGTCGCTCATTCGCGGCGCCTTGAGCGCGTGAGACGAATGATATCTACGCGGCCGCCAGCATCGCCACGGCCCAAACCACCACCACCACGGCTATGAGGGCCACGGCCCATACGTCTTGGCATTCGCACAAAGTTGGGGGTTACCACATGTCGATCACCAACGAACACGCCGAAGATGCGCGTGGCGCGACTCGGTTGCGCTCCGGAGAAGGCATTAGGCTGCTTCCGGCACTCCTAGTCTCGCCTGCCCTCGCGTCGTGCGCGTAATCGCCTTCTGTCACCGGCAAATCAGAGTTATTGACGGGCAATCGACAAGCTTCGTTGAGTGATAATCTTGGAAACAAACGCCAGACGGCCATGCTCGCGCGGGAGGTCCATCCAACTTACGCGAGCGTTTCTTCGGTCGGACTCGCCAGCTACTACTCCGAAGGGGCACGGACCGCCAGCGGCGAGATAACGAACCTCTCGACCGGGCGTTCCGTGGTCGCTCGAGTCAGTGATCGAGGTCCGTTCGTTCCTGGAAGAGTTGTGGACGTCTCATGTTCCGCGGCTGGGTCATTGGGAATGACAGAAAAAGGCACCGCCAAGGTCAAGCTTGACGTCGTTCAATAGCCAAAATTTTGCGCCGCCTCGCTCTCAAGCCCGCATTATCTCAATTTCGCCCCATAGCGGCTCTTTCTATTGTGGACGCCAGGATTTTCTGGAGGGTTCCGTGCCTAGCGAAGGTTCCTTCCTGTCGCGCTTCACGCTGAAGTTCCTCGAAGTGCTCGCCGCGGGTTTTGCCACTGCGGTGTCTGGCTTTCTGATCGCGCATTTCACCGGCTTCTTTGCCGCGACAACCCCTATTCCCGCAGTGAGGCAGCCGTTGGTCATCCAACACGGGTTCCAAAGTGGAACCCGGGGTGCAATCCAAGTTCAGCCGGCAGAGCCGGCTTCGGCCGCGCCCGCACCGGCGCCGTCCGGTGTGAACGCGGCCCCGTTGGCGCCACTGCCCCAATCGAACACTGCGGATCAGCGGGCTTCTGCGAATGTAACCGAGGCCAAGCCGCGTGCGGCGGAGGCAAGACTACGCGACGCGGCAAAAGGTGCGGCTACAAAATCGTTTGAAGCGCGCGTTCGCGCTGCGCTCGCCAACGCGGGCGCGACCAATCCGACGCCAGTTGATGCGTCGCGCCGACAGGCCGTCGCGCCGATTGACACGAAGCGCGCGCCCGCCGCCGCGCCACGGGCCATCGAAACGACGACCGGCTCAATCGTCAGTGCGCCGCGGCCGACCGACACCGCGCCTCCTTCTGCTCCCGTCGATCCGTCGCCTATCACCGCCACGCCGCCGCAGGCGCTGTCGACGCAAAACCCCGCGGCGCCAACCTCCGGAAACCAACTCGCTCCGCAGGCGACGGTCGAGATCAAGTCGCAGCCGGTCGCCGCCGCCGATGCCGATCGGCCGGCACTAGGGGCCACGGCCCCGCCCAGCACGGATCAGGACGGCCCGTTGTCCACCATCACCAAGCGCTTGCGCTCCGACAAACCGCTGCCCGAGGATCAGGTACCACGCCCGCCAATGCCGGTCGGACAATAGGCTTGTGATCCGCTCCCGCGCTTCGCACAAGCCGTATCAGCGTGGCGTGCCCCAACCATTCCTCGCTCATTGGATGCCCTTCACACTGAGCGGGTAGGACGGGCTCACATCGAACTGTCGATTAGTCAGAGGGTCTAATTTTTCGAGGAAGGTCGGTCTGTGCGATCGAGTGTCGTTTCGTCGGTTTCTTGTCACTGGACTTGGACAGCTGAGTAATTAGCTGCCGGAGTTCTTCTATGAGTTCATTGATCGTCTGCTCGAAATTCGGCGCGAGCAGCGGAGGCTTTCGTTTAACTCGCGATGGCGCGGTTGTTGCTTTCGGCGCGAGTCAAGCTTGGCGCCATTCCTGCGCCAACTCGTTGTTCATTGAAGCCCCACGGCTTGATCGCTCCAGTTCCTACTCGTTCGAAGTGTCGGTGTCCGCTTCGAATCATGCGCCGCCCAAATCTTAGCCGCTTCCGGCAAGGCCCGGATTGTTGACGACGCCTTTGAGCCTGACGCGGTTCAGCCGCTTGAGGCTGAGCGTCTTGTTGGCGCGCAGATATTGCTCGACCACCTCGGCGACCGGCTTGCCGGTTTGCGGATTGACCGAAGCCCAGCCGGCGACGCGATAGGTCTTGTCGGCCTCGACCGGGGTGCCGTCGTCGAGCGTCAAGTCGGAGATGCGCGCACCCGCGGCTTCGTTCGGCGCGCAGGCGTAATTCATCCCGCCGACGCGCACCATGTCGCCGCCCTGCTGGTAGTACGGGTCGGGATTGAACAGATTGTCGGCGACGTCTTCCATGATCGCCTTGATCTGGCTCCCGGTCATGTCCCGCACATAGGTCTCCGGATAACTGATCGCGGTCTCCGCCAGCACGGCCTCGCGCGTAATCGGCGTGCGGGCGAGAAGCGTTGTGCCCCAGCGGAAACCGGGCGACAGGGCAATCTGCGCGTTAAGCACCTGCCGCAGCGCGTCGCAGATCGCCTGGTCCATCGGGCCGTTGAAATTGCCGCGCCGGTAGAGCAACTGATCCGCGGTCGCGAGCGTTTGCGATAGCGCGGCGACGTGCGGCGCCCGCAGCCGCTCGACCAGCGCCGCCATGGCGGCGTCCGGCTTGATGAGATTGGCGTAGACCGGCAGCAGCATGTAACGCGCCTCGCGCAGCGTGCCCTTGCCGACGTCGAGATCGAGCACGGCGAGGAATTTGCCGTTCGAGCCGGCGCTGGTGACCAGCGTCTTGCCGCCCCGATTGGCGACGGCGACCGGCCGCGGCACGGCGTCATGAGTGTGGCCGCCGAGGATGACGTCGATGCCGCTCACGCGGCTGGCGAGCTTGAGATCGACATCCACGCCGTTGTGCGACAGCAGCACCACGACGTCGGCGCGCTTTGCGCCCCGCAGCTCGTCGATAAGCTTCTGCAATTCCGCTTCGCGGATGCCAAAACTCCAGTCCGGCGTGAAGCGTTTCGGATGGGCAATCGGCACATAGGGAAAAGCCTGGCCGATGACGGCGACGCGCATGCCGCCAACGTCTTTCACCGTTGCAGGCTTGAAGACGCGGCCGGACGGCGAGTCGAACGCCGGCTTGTCGGCGAACGCCGCGTCCTCGGTCAGAAAGACGTTTTGCGCCAGGAACTCGCCCTTGAAGCTTGCAAGATTCTTGCGCAGCGCCGCCTCACCATAGGTGAATTCCCAATGGCCGGTCATGGCGTCGACGCCCAGCAGGTTCGCGGCCTCGACCATGGCGGCGCCTTGCGAGGCGTCGGCGAGAGCGGTGCCCTGCCAGGCGTCGCCGCCGTCGAGAACGAGCGCGTTGCCCGCTCCGCCTTCGTCGCGCAGCCGGTCGATCAGGGCTTTCAGTTGGGCAAACCCGCCCATCGGGCCGTAGCGATGCGCGGCGTCCTGATAATCGAGATAGGTGAAGGCGTGGGCGAGCCGGCTGCCCGGTGCCATGTTGTAATATTCGAGGAACGCGCCGCCGACGATATGCGGCGGCTGGGCGCGCATGGCGCCGACGCCGAGATTGACGCTCGGCTCGCGGAAATAGACCGGCTGCAGCTGCGCGTGGCTGTCGGTGAAGTGCAGGAGGCGCACATTGCCGAACCGGCCGACGTCGTAGAGATGGTCGTCGTCGGCGCCGAGGGCCGCCCGCGGCGTTACGCCCGATGCCGCCGCGGCCGCAAGGCAGCGCAGAAGATTCCGGCGGTGCAAGGCTTAAAGCTCCTAGTGAATGACCAGCGCCTTCCACGCGGTTTCCTGTTCCTTGGCCTGCACAATCGACGCGCGTGCCAAAGCCTCGGCGCGGTTGGCCTCCTTGACCGCGGTATCGAAATCGCCGGCGGACGCCGCCTTCTTTGCGGCCGCCAAGGCCTGCTCGGTCGGTATCCAGCGGTTCTTCAGCGCGCCGGCCGCGTTCTCGGCGTCTTGCGCGGCCTTCAGCGCAGCGTCGACATCGGCCTGGCTGCCTGCGGCCCGAGCCGGCATCGCCGCCGCGATCACGATCAAGCTCGCTGCAACAAAAAAAGCCCGCATGGTTGGCGCTCTCTTCATGGCCGCGCCGCCGGGCCTGAGATCGGCAGGCCGTTCGCCATGTAGGACAGGAAATACTCGACGTCGCGAAACTCCTCGTCCTGCGGCTCGAGCGGCACGCCGCGGGTCTGGCTGTTGCAGGTGACGAAGCGCCGGCTGACGGTGCCCATGCTGTTCCACTCCGAGCGGTAGATCGGCATGGCGTTGAGAATACCGAGCGCCGGCGCTAACACTTCGGTGCGGATGTGATTGCCAGGATTCTGCACGTGGCAGCTGGCGCACGAGAAGTTGAGTTGGCCGCGTCGCGTGTAGAAATAGCGCTCGCCGTTTCGGAACGCGGCCAGCGCGCGCGGGTCGTTCGGGACCTTGATGTCGAACGGTTTGCCGCGCGACGTGAACGCCATGTAGGCGGTCAGCGACGCCATCTCGTCCTTGACGTATGAGAACGGTGCTTCGCCGTTTGCCTCGCGGCATCGGTTGAGCGCAAGCTCGAGCGTGATCACCTCGCCGGATTTTTCGTCGAAGTACGGATAGTTTTGTCGGATGCCGATGCCTTTGTCGGGAAAGCAGTCACCGTAGCTCTTGCCGTTCTTGAACGCCGCAGCGAACATATCCTTGCCGCGCTCGATGGCGAAATCATAAGGCGGCAGCTCCTCGATCTGCTGCCACTGCTTGCGCAAGTCGGCATCCATCGAATAGGGGCCGTTGACGAAATCGTTCAGCGCAAGCTTGGGAAATTTCTTGGTGAAGTAAGCGCGGAACGCCTTGAAGGCGGCCTCCGGATTGATGGCGTCGTCGGCCGCCACCGGCGGCGCGCCGGCGATGGCCAGGAAGACCGCGACAATCACAAGAGCAGTGCAGCTGTTCCTCAAAGCATGCTCCGGCTGTCAGCGCGTGTAGAGAAAATCGACCACGGCTTCGATCTCGTCGCGGGTCATGATGAGATTGCGCCCGAACGGCGGCATCACCGACTCAGGGTTTCGCTTGGTCTCGTCGAACACGATGGCCGCAAGCTCGCTGCGGTCGGGGAACCGCGCTTTCATGTCGGCGAGCGGCGGCCCGACATTGCCGGGCGAGTCGCCGCCCTTGATGTCGTGACAGGTCAGGCAATTGCCCTTGGCGCGGTCGAAGGCGAGTGCTTGGCCGGGCGGCGCCTGTGCATGGGCCGAAACGCCGTTCAACAAGAAGCCGCCAGCGCACAACAAAACGCCCACCACGCCTGCGGCAAATCGTCCGCTCCGCATCGCCTTCTCCCGGATACGGCTGCGCAAGAGCAACGTTCGCCGCGTATTGTCAAGCGGCGCCACGATCGATCGCGTTGCCTCCGTTTTGGCGGCGGTTGCGATCGACTGGACCCAACATTTCGAAGAATTAATTCGTCCGTCAGGTCGTCGTAAGCAGCGATCGCCCATGTGTGATGGAAGGCCCTTTGGAAGGCCGCTGGGCCGCTTCCACCCATGGAGAATTCGTGATGCTTCCAAGCAATCTCTCACCTCGCAAATCGCTGACCGCCCGACGCCTGGTGCTGCTGGCCTCGGTCGCCGGTATCAGTGCCGCGGTGCTGTTCGCCGGTCCCGGCGGATACTATTCTGCCTCACCGGCCTGGACCTCCGCCGCAAGCGCCGCTGACTCGACCTTGCAGCATCCGGCCGGCTTTGCCGACATCGTCGCCAAGGTCAAACCCGCCGTTATCTCGGTGCGCGTGAAGATCGCCGCCGCCGAGACCTCGATGTTCCAGCAGAACAGCGACCGCGACGACCAAGGCGCCATTCCGTTCCAGCCCGGCTCGCCGATGGAAAAGTTCTTCCGGCAGTTCGGCGACCAGTTCGGCCAACGTGGGCAACGCGGCCAACGGGGCCAGGATGGCATGCCGCAGGGCCGCCAGACCATCACCGGCGAAGGCTCGGGCTTCTTCATTTCGGCCGACGGCTACGCGGTGACCAACAATCACGTCGTCGATCACGCCAAGTCGGTGCAGATCACGACTGATGACGGCACCGTCTACACCGCCAAGGTGATCGGCACCGACGGCAAGACCGATCTCGCGCTGATCAAGGTCGACGGCAAGGGCGACTTCCCGTTCGTGAAGTTCGCCGACAAGGCGCCCGCCGTCGGCGACTGGGTGGTCGCAGTTGGCAATCCGTTCGGCCTCGGCGGCACCGTCACCGCGGGCATCGTCTCTGCGCGCGGCCGCGACATCGGAGCCGGCCCGTACGACGACTACGTGCAGATCGACGCGCCGATCAACAAGGGCAATTCCGGCGGCCCGGCGTTCGACGTCGACGGCAACGTCATCGGCGTCAACACCGCGATCTATTCGCCGTCCGGCGGCTCGGTCGGCATCGGCTTCGACATTCCGGCCGACACGGTGAAGACCGTGGTGGCGCAGCTCAAGGCATCCGGCCACGTCACTCGCGGCTGGATCGGCGTGCAGATCCAGCCGGTGACCGCGGGCATCGCGAGCTCGCTCGGGCTGAAGAAGGCCGAAGGCGCGCTGGTCGACGAGTCGCAGAGCGGCAGCCCCGCCGCCAAGGCCGGCATCCAGTCCGGCGACGTCATCGTCGGCGTCAACGGAACGCCGGTGAAGGACGCGCGCGATCTCGCCCGCACCATCGGCGCCATGGCGCCGAACGCTTCGGTGAAGCTCGATGTCATGCGCAACGGCGAAGCCAAGACCATTGCGCTGACGCTCGGCGAGTTGCCGAACGAGCAGCAGGCCAAGGCGGACGAGGGCGCAGGGCAGCCGACCAGCGGCGTGCCCCATCTCGGGCTAAGCGTGGCGCCCGCGAGCGAAGTCTCTGGCGCCGGCCAGCAGGGCGTCGTCGTGACCGCGGTCGATCCCGACGGTCCGGCGGCCGAGCACGGCTTTGAGACCGGCACCGTCATCCTCGATGTCGGCGGCAAGGCGGTCGCCAATGCCGGCGACGTGCGCAACGCGCTCAAGGACGCCAAGGCCCAAGGCAAGCACGATGTGCTGATGCGGGTGAAGATGGGCAACGCCACGCGCTTCGTAGCGATGCCGCTCGGCGATGCGTAAGGCGTAGCGTACTGCGTAAACATCGGGGACGGGCCCTTCGGCCCGTCCCTTTTCTTATGTGCCGGCCGCCACCAGCGGGGAACTCTCCGGGAATCTGACTTTGGAGCTAGCCCCGGTCAACAACTTTAAGTATCGTCGTGCTGACAAGATTGTGTGAGCTGGGGAGCATCTGACATGGGATCAATTCTCCAACATGTCGGCAGTCTCTCCAACTGGTCGCCCTGTTTCTTCTTCTGGTGGCTGGGATCGCGCGCCTGCACGTGCGCTCAGGAAAGTGGAAGGCTTCTCCCGCCACAACGCGACTGGTGATCAATCGGGTGTTTGAGGCTGCCATCGCCGCCCTGATCATCGGAGTGGCGAGCCCCGCGGTCGGTCCGGGGCTGGATCGGTGGCTGAACGGCGATCAGACGTATCGCGGCTCCTGTCGGACAGCGGCAATCCCGTTCCCAACGCCAGCGTTAATTTGATCACTGTCGGAACCGCTACGACAAGTGCCGAAGGGCTGTTCGAGATTACTGTCCCGCGCGATCGTCTGCTCAAGGAATATAAAATTCGGGTCAAGGCGGCAGGGTATGAAACCCGTCCTCATAAAGAGCGCCGATGAGATGAAGAGCGTCGACAATCGCATCTCGCATCAGCTGGTCAAGACGCTTGAATCTCCCCTCATGATTGCGCATTTCTGCGGTGTGCCGTTTGTCGTCGTCACTCTCCGCGTTGAGAATGCTGGCTCATCGACAATCTCCGATGTCTGAGGTGAATTATCGAGCGATGCCGGCACCCTTATTTTATCGCTGGCCACCTGAACAATTCTGAATCCGCTCGGTTGGTTCGCGCCTATGTCGGGACCGCCTCCGATATTCGCGGGAGCCAATCTGTATTGGCGTGTTGTCATGATGAGCCCGGCCAACCTGAGCTCAATGTTCAACTAAATAGGAGCTTTGCCCGAGTACCACTCCTAGGCGCCTTGCGCCCAGAATTTGACCGGAACTGTCGAGCCTCTCACCGATAAGGCATACGATTTCGTGGACGACTTCGCGGACAAGCACTTCGGCTGGCGCGCGAAGGCACCTGGCATTTGAAGATCGACGTCGTGGCGGAGAACGAGGACAAAACATTCGCTCGCGACTTTAGCTCACCAACGTCGACATGTCTCACCTGCGGGCCTCCGTCAGCCTATTGCGGCGATGCATGGCCGCGAATGCTCCGACGCCGCTGGCGCACGACGGCGGGTTGGCAAATTCCGTCTGTAAGTAGGGCTGCCTGGCGGCCGGACGTTTCCGCGGTTGTGGTGGTTGCGCCGGTTGTGGCTGCAATGGCGCCTGCCGCAGCGCGCACATGGCATAAA
>Ga0306925_10006167_pt1 | contig 11104 bp, 7 predicted proteins | sample flu12Cox44000176_FD_203755 | JGI IMG/M metagenome (GOLD analysis project Ga0306925, IMG submission 203755) | Lab enrichment of tropical soil microbial communities from Luquillo Experimental Forest, Puerto Rico - flux8day.12C.oxic.44.000.176 (v2)... | ecosystem: Environmental > Terrestrial > Soil...
AGGGGTGTCATGAAAGTCGCAACATTGGTGTTCGCGTTGCTCGTGACGTGCGGTTCCGCCTACGCTGATCCCAATTGCAACGGCTGCAAATCCGAGAATACTCCGCCGGTCGCTCGAACGGCCGCGCCTGTGCCATTGCTTTCGACACCGCCGGTACGCACTGCTGATCCCTGCAACGGCAGCGGTTGCAAAACTGAAGATGCTAAGCCTGCCGGTCAATCGGCCGTGCCCCCGGCATGGTTTCCTGCGTTGTTCGGTAAACCTGGCGGCATGTAGGGCTTGCTGACGGCCACCGCCGTCTCGCGCTCGCCGACCTTTCCGGTGCGGGATTTGCGTTCGCTGAGGGTGGTAACCGTTACCAGCCCTCGATCGCGATCAACCTGCACCGAGATCGACGACATCGCGGCCAGCTTGCGCGCGGTGTTCGCCTCCGACCCCAAGCCTGCCGAGATCCCCGCCGACCGCGACGGGCGCAGCAGTCGAGCCATTGAGGCGATTGCCTTGGCAGCCGCCGAGCGCCAGCGTCATCAGGCTCAAAAGGATCACGATGATCCGCATCTTCCGGCTCCGGCGGAACCGCTGCTGGTTGATAGCACATCCGTAAGGCCGCCGCATAGGCAACCGCGTCGCCCCCGGCGGTCGGGCGCCCGCGGACCGCGTTTTCGCGACCAAAAATCGACCACGATGTTCGCCGAACGACCCGCGTGCGTACACTCTTCGTGACATCCGGTCGGCTGGCGAGCCGGCGCACTGCGGCTTTTGGGGTTCGATCGAAGCCGGAAAGTCGGCCGCGATTTGCCTGAAAATTGCCGATGACTTCACCGCAAAATCCGCCACAATAGGCGTTGATCCAAGAGAACCCGGCTTGCCCGGCATCTCTCTAGGCGCAGACCCCGCGAGGACCCCTCATGAAATCACTGAAGCTCATCGGCCTGGCATTGGGCGCATCGCTTTCGCTGTCGACGGCAGCGTTTGCCGAGGACATCACCGTCGCCGTAGCGGGGCCGATGACCGGCGGCGAGTCGGCGTTCGGCCGCCAGATGAAGAACGGTGCCGAGATGGCGGTCGCCGACCTCAATGCTTCGGGTGGGCTGCTGGGCAAGAAGCTCGTGCTCGACGTCGAGGATGACGCCTGCGATCCGAAGCAGGCGCGTTCGGTTGCGGAAAAGATCGGCAGCGCGCGGATTCCCTTCGTCGCCGGCCACTATTGCTCCTCTTCGTCGATTCCCGCGTCCGAGGCCTATGCCGACGGAAACGTGCTGGAGATCACGCCGGCCTCCACCAATCCGTTGTTCACCGAGCGCAAGCTCTGGAACGTGGCGCGCGTCTGCGGCCGCGACGACCAGCAGGGCCAGGTCGCCGGCGACTACATCGCCAAGAATTTCAAGGGCAAGAATATCGCGATCCTCAACGACAAGACCACTTACGGCAAGGGACTTGCCGACGAGACCAAGAAGGCGCTCAACAAGGCGGGCGTGACCGAGAAGCTTTACGAGTCCTACAACAAGGGCGACAAGGACTTTAACGCCATCGTCTCGCGGTTGAAGCTCGAGAACATCGATCTCGTCTATGTCGGCGGCTACCACCAGGAGGCCGGCCTGATCCTGCGCCAGATGCGCGATCAGGGCTTGAAGACCGTCCTGATGGCCGGCGACGCGATGGCCGACAAGGAATATGCTTCGATCACGGGACCTGCCGGCGAAGGCACGCTGTTCACCTTCGGGCCCGACCCGCGCAAGAAGCCGACCGCTGCCGCGATCGTAGAGAAGTTCAAGGCGAAGAACATCGATCCCGAGGGTTATACGCTCTACACCTACGCCGCGATGCAGATCTGGTCGCAGGCTGCGGCAAAAGCCGGCACCACCGATCCGAAGAAGGTCATGGACACCATCAAGGCCGGCGCCTGGGACACCGTGATCGGCAAGATCGAGTATGACGCGAAGGGCGACATCAAGCAGCTCGATTACGTCGTCTACAAATGGGACGACAAGGGCGGCTATGCCGAAGTCAGCCCCAAGGGTTCCTGATCGTCGGAATGGGCTGCCAGCCAATCGGACGCCCCGGCTCGCCGGGGCGTTTCGTTTTTTGAGTATGCATCCGATCGAGTCGGTCGATCCTCCGCTTGGAGCCTGCTTCTAGCGCCCCGATGCGAACCAAGTATGATGTAACCGCCCCTGGATTCCGCAAAGATTGTCGTGGAACCTGAGGACTAGCGCGCGATCCGGTTCTCGTGCGTGAGGGTAGCCGTGAAAACGCAGACGCTGAGCGACCGCAACATCTTCCTGTCCACGCTGCCGGCGAGCGAGCGCGACCGGAACCTGGCCCTTGCCGTCGTCGGCGTCTCCGCCTTGCTGTTTGCGTTCGCCGTCCCCTATGCAGGGGTTCCGCTCATCAAGGTTCCCGCCTTTGTCGCGAGCTATCAGTCGGCGCTCGCGGTCAACGACCTCATCACCGCGGTGCTGCTGTTCTCGCAATTCGGCGTGCTGCGTGCATGGTCGCTGCTCCTGCTCGCCAGCGGCTATCTGTTCACAGCCGCGGCGGCCGTCATACATGCCCTCACCTTTCCCGGGCTCTTCGCTCCAACCGGACTTCTGGGAGCCGGCCCGCAGACCACAGTCTGGCTGTTCATGATCTGGCACGGCGGCTTTCCCCTACTGGCGCTCGGATATGCCTTCACCAACGGCAAGGACGGCGGGGTCAGGGTCTCGTGGCCGCCCGGACGGGCCATCCTGGCAAGCATTGCCGCCGTCGCCGTCGCCATGACCGCCGCCACCCTGCTCGTCACCAGGGGACATGACGCGCTGCCGATACTGCTCAGCGAAGGTCATTACACGGCCTGGCTGACCGGCGTCGTCAGCTTCGTGTGGTGCCTCAGCCTCGCGGCCCTGCTCGTGCTGCTGTTTCGCCGTCCCCATTCGGTGCTCGACGTCTGGCTGATGGTCGTGCTGTGCGCCTGGCTGTTCGACATCGCGCTGGCCGCGGTGGTCAACGTCGGGCGCTTCGACCTCGGCTTCTATGCCGGGCGGATCTACGGGCTCTGCGCGGCAAGTTTCGTGCTGGCGGTTCTCCTGTTCGACAATGTCGCGCTGCAGGCGCAAATGGCCCGCATGGTGCGTTCGCTGCGCCGCCGGGCCGCCGTCGAGCGCGACCATCACACCGGGCGCGAACGCCTGTTCAGCGCGGTGGTGGAGTCCTCCAACGACGCCATCATCACCGAGTCGCTCGATGGTGCCGTCACCGCCTGGAACAAGGCCGCCGAACGCCTGTTCGGATTCACCTCGACGGAGGCGGTCGGCAAGCATATCCGCCTGATCGTTCCGCTTGGGCGCCGCGATGAAATGTACGATTTTATCGAGCGGATCGCACGGGGCGAGACCATCGAGAACTGCGAGACCCGGCGGCTGCACAAGGACGGCCGCGAGCTCGACGTAATCGTCAGCATGTCTCCGCTCCGCTCGGCTTCGGGCGCGATCATCGGCGCATCAAAAATCGCGCGCGACATCACCGAGAGCAAGCGGACGCAAAAGGCGCTGAGCCAGGAGATCGAGGAACGGCAGCGCATCTTCGAGACCTCGCAGGACCTCATCCTCGTCACCGATACCGCGGGGAATTTCGTGCAGGTGAGCCCCAGCGCGAAGACCATTCTGGGCTATAGCCCCGAAGAGATGATCGGAAGAAGCGCGATCGACTTCATCCACCCCGACGATCTCGACAGCACGCGCGAGGAGATGCGCTCGGCGCGGCGCGGCCAGCAGATGCGCAATTTCGAGGCGCGCTATCGCCACAAGGACGGGCGCAGCGTCATGCTGAACTGGATGGGGACATGGTCGGAGCCGGTGCGCCGCCATTTCTTCATCGGGCGCGACCTGACCGAGAAACATGCCGCGGAGGCGCAAATCCGGCAGGCGCAGAAAATGGACGCCGTCGGCCAGTTGACCGGCGGCGTCGCCCACGACTTCAACAACATCCTGACCGTGATTACCGGCACGATCGGCATCATCGCCGATGCCGTCGCCGATCGCCCCGACCTTGCCTCGATCGCCAGACTGATCGACGACGCGGCCGAGCGCGGCGCGCAACTGACCAAGCATCTGCTCGCCTTTGCCCGCAAGCAGCCGCTGCAGCCGCGCGAGGTCGACGTCAATGCCCTGGTGCTGGAGGCTGCCAAGCTGTTGCACCCGACGCTGGGAGCGCAGGTCGAGATCTGTCCGAAACTGTCCGAGGATGTCTGGTCGGCGCTGGTCGATCCCAACCAACTCACCACCGCGATCCTGAATCTTGCCTTGAACGCGCGCGATGCGATGTCGGCCGGCGGCAAGCTCACGCTCGAGACGCGCAACGTCTATCTCGACGAGGGCTATACCGGCATAAACAGCGAGGTCGCCGTCGGCCACTACGTCATGATCGCAGTGAGCGATACCGGCAGCGGGATCGCACCGGAAAATCTCGACAAGGTGTTCGATCCTTTCTTCACTACCAAGGAGGTCGGCAAAGGGACCGGCCTTGGACTCTCCATGGTGTTCGGCTTCGTCAAGCAGTCCGGCGGCCACATCAAGATCTACAGCGAGATCGGCCACGGCACGTCCGTGAAGATCTACCTGCCGCGCTCGATCGGAACGCAGGACTCCGCAACCGAGACGGGCGCGGCCCCAACCGTCGAAGGCGGCAACGAGGTCATCCTCGTCGTCGAGGACGATCTCCTGGTGCGCAAATATGTGCTCACCCAGATCGCAAGCCTCGGCTATTCCACGCTGGAGGCGGCCAACGCGACCGAGGCGCTGAAGATCATCGATGACGGCGCGGCCATCGATCTGTTGTTCACCGACGTCATCATGCCCGGCGATATGAACGGCCGCCAGTTGGCGGACGAGGCAACGAAACGCCGTCCGCAGCTCAAGACGCTGTTCACATCGGGATACACCGAAAACGCCATCTTGCATCACGGGCGGCTCGACCCCGGCGTTCTCCTGCTCGCCAAGCCCTACCGCAAACCCGAGCTGGCGCGGATGATCCGCGTCGCGCTCGACAGTTGAGGCGGATGACGCCAATAGCACACGGCGTGGCCGCGCTCGCTGAGCGCGCTTTGAGTGGCCTTTAGTATTTCTCACTTCATCGGCGAGATTGTTCGCGTAGAAGGTCAGCCGTCGCAACACAGGAATCGCAGGCATCGGCCGGCGCATGAACTGCCAGCGTCCTCAAGCCGGCCCAAGACCATGGAAAAACGTGACAGCGGTCGCAATCGCGTCTTGAAGAGCGGCGCCATCGAGTTCAATGGCGGCGCAATCGATTGCGTCGTGCGGAACATTTCCGAAACCGGCGCGGCGCTCGACGTCGCCAGCCCCGTTGGAATTCCCGAGCACTTCATCCTGGCGATTCTGCCCGACGGCAGCCGACATCGGTGCCGGATTGCCTGGCGCAAGGAAAGGCGGATCGGCGTCGCCTTCAGCAAAGCCTGAATTGATTTCGGCGCGCTGCGTAAAAGTCACCTGCCGCGGAAGTCCGGCTTGCGCCGTTCGTTGAAGGCGCGCACGCCTTCGCGCCGGTCTTCCGTCGGCACCAGGCGATTATAGGCTTCGATCTCAAAGGCCATGCCGTCCGCAAGCGACATTTGCAGGCCGCGTTGGATCGCCTGCTTGGCCTGTCGCACCGAAATGGGCCCGTTGCCGGCGATCCGATTGGCGATCTCGAAGGTCGCCTCCAGGAGTTGCTCAGGCGGCAGCACGCGATTGACCAATCCCCATGCTTCCGCATCGGTCGCCGAAAACGGCAGACCTGACAGGATCAGCTCTTTCGCCCTGCGTTCGCCGACGGCGCGGGCAAGCGTCTGCGTGCCGCCGGCCCCGGGCATGATGCCGAGCGTGACTTCCGTGAGCGCGAAGCGGGCATTGGTCGAGGCATAGACAAAATCAGCCGCGGCCGCGATCTCGCAGCCGCCGCCATAGGCCGCGCCGTTGACGGCGGCGATCACCGGGATCGGACAGGCCAGGATCGCCCGCTGCATGCGCTCGAACACGAGGTGTTGCGCCTGCCAGGCGTCGTCAGTCATGCCGTTGCGCTGCTTGAGATCGCCGCCCGCGCAGAATGCCTTGGTCCCCTGCCCGGTCAGGATCACCACCCTGAGGCCTTCGATGTCGATCGAAAGCCCCTCGAACAACTCCATGAGGTCGCGCCCCATTTGCGTGTTCAGGGCATTGGCCGCGTCGGGCCGGTTCAAGGTGACCAGCAAGATGCCGTTGTCGCGCCGCTCGACCGCGACCGTTTCGAAATCACTGCGCATGCCTGTGTGTCTCCGCCGCTTCGCGGCCAGTTTGCACCTGACCGGCACGGCGCGTCAAAAAGCGTGAGCGGAGCGGGCCGGCCTGCTCCGTCAGCCTATTCGATCACCTCGTCGGCGGTGGCGACAATGGTAGGCGGAATCGTCCACCCCATCGCCTTCGCCGTCCTGAGATTGAGCACAAGTTCGAACTTGGTGACCTGTTCCACCGGCAGTTCGGCGGGCTTGGTGCCCTTGAGGATCTTGTCCACGAAATACGCGCCGCGCCGATACATCTCGGCAAGGTTCTCGCCGTAAGACATCAAGCCGCCGGCAACGACCCATTCCTTCGCGACGAACATGCCCGGAAGACGCCGCTGCGCGGTAAAGTCGATGATCTCCTGTCGATGCTGCAGCGTGAGCGCATCCTGCAGCACGATCAGCGCATCGGGTGGGTCCTGCGCGATCGCCGCAAGGGCAGCGGTGATGTCTTCGGGGGTTCGTACCTCGATCGACTGCAATTTCACGTCCAGCGACCAGGCAGCGAACTCGCTCTCCTTCCAGGGGTAGGCAAGCGCGGGATTGCCGACATTCCAAAGCACCGCACCGCGCGACAATCCGGGCACGACTTCCTTGAGGATCGCCAATCGCTTCGTGCTGAGGATCGCCGTCTGCGCCGCCCCTCCCGTGATATTGCCGCCCGGCTTGGCGAGACTTGCGACCACGCCGCTCTCGACCGGACTGATGGCATTCGGAAAGACCACAGGTATCGCCGTCGTCGTGTTCTTGACCGCAAGGGCTGCGGGTGTAGTGGAGACGACGATGATATCGACCTTCAGGCGCACCATCTCGGCGGCAAAATCCGGAAATCGCTCCGGATGGCCCTCCGCGTATCGCCGTTCCACGATCAGGTTCTTGCCCTCGACATAGCCGAGCGAGCGAAGGCCTTCGAACAGCGCGTCGTAAAAACTCTCATAGCCGTGGGCGAGGAAGCCCATTCGCCAGACCTTGCCCGATCCTTGCGCGTGCGCGCGGAGCGGCAGAGCCGCAAGGCCGCCCGCGCCGAAAAGGATGAAGTCGCGGCGCTTCATTCGATCACCAGATCGGCGCGCGCAAGGAACGACGGCGAAAAGTTCAATCCGATCGCCCTTGCGGTCTTCAGGTTGACCGCCAATTCGAACGTCGTTGGTTGCTCCACCGGCAAATCCGCGGGCTTGGTGCCCCGCAGGACCTTGTCGACGAGATCCGCGGCGCGTCGATATCTTTCGGGAAGACGGTCGCCATAGGACATCAGTCCGCCTTCCTCCACCCACTCCTTGCCCACATACATGCTGGGCAGCTTGTTTTGCAACGCGAAGGCGATGATTTCCTTTCGATACTCGAGCGTCAGGGCGTCCTGCACGACGAGCAGGACCTCGGGAGGGTGCTCGGCCATCTCCGCAAAGGCGCCGTCGAAATCCTTTGGACTGCGCACCTCCTGCGACTTGAGGTTGACCCCGAGCTTGCGAGCGGCGTCCTGCGTTTCCCTCCAGGCCAGCGAATTGGCGGGATTGGCGGAGTTCCAGAGGACCGCACCGTTGGCGAGGCCGAGCACCACTTCCTGCAACAGTTCCACCCGCTTGGCGCTGGTCTCCGCATTGAGCACGGCAAGCCCGGTCACGTTGCCTCCGGGATGCGCCAGGCTCGCGATCAGGCCGGTGCCGACCGGATCGATCGCCGCGGGATGGATGATGGGAATGGTCTTGGTCTCGTTTTTCGCGGCCATGGCGGCCGGTGTCGTCACGACAATGATCGCGTCGACGTTCAGCTTGACCATCTCGGCCGCGAATTCCTTGAACCGCTCTGCGTTTCCTTCGGCAAATCGCCGCTCGACGATCAGGTTCTGTCCCTCGACATAGCCGAGTTCCCGCAAGCCGGCGAACAGGGGATCGTAGAACTTTTCGTAACGGTGTGCGAGGAAGCCAATCCGCCAGGTCTTTGCCGCCTGCTGCGCGCGCAGATCAAGAGGCCAGGCGAGGATCGCGCCTATCGCAAAAGTGACGAACTGCCTTCGCCGCATCGCCTCCCCCGGGGATTGGACAAGACAAGCCCGGGCCAAACTAGCACGAGTTCCGGACATCGGCGACGACTATCCGAAAGCGGTTGACGTTCGCGACTTGCGGCGCCAACGCCGGAGCAGGATTTGGCTGGCGGCCAAAAAATAGTGCCTTGTTCTGCATCGACGCTTGTCGCTAGTATGCAGCATTCGAGCCAGTCATTTTCGAGCAAGGCACTTCTGATATGCGATTTGTTGCGCGTGTTATGGCACCCCGCGCGGTTATCCCTGCACTGATGGCATGCAGCCTGATTTTATCAGCGGGTCATGCCTTCGCCCTCACGAAGGAAGCTGCGATCGAGCGTTGCCGGATGACGGTCGGAAGACCGATCGTGCAGGCCTGCATGCGTTCCGGCGGCGGCAGCCTCGAGGCGTGCCGCGGGAGAGCAAAGCCGCAAGTCGTGGCCTGCGTGATAGCGGCGCTCAACGCCGCCAATGGGCGTGACAACGTTGCAGTGGCGGTTCCGACCGAAGCCGCGCCCAAGCTTTCGCCCGGAACCGCGCTGCCGGCCGGCTTTGTCGCGCCGCCGCGCACCATTTCGGACATCACGGCGATCCTCGACGGCGAAAAGCCCGACCCGAAGGTGATCGAGAAGCTGAAGTCGGACGCCGATGCCAAGCCGGCGGGCACGGAATCGCCCAGGGACCTGTCGCGATTCTACTTCGATCGCTCCACCGCCCGCGCGCAGCTCGGCATGGTGGCGGAAGCCATCGCCGACGCCAGCAAAGGCGTCGAGGTCGGGCGCGGCGCGATTGACGCCAATATGATGGGGCGGGTGAAGCAGTTCCTCGCCGTGCAATATTCGAATGCAGGGGACCCGAAAAAGGCGCTCGAGATCTATCAGCAGGAGTTGCGCGAAACCAACGTGCCGGGCGCCAAAGGCTATCAATTCGCCGCCAATCGGCTGGTGTGCAACATCCTGCTTCAGATGGGCGATCTCGCGCAGGCGGAAGGCTATCTGCGCCGCAGCCTCGCCCTCATTCAGGAAGCGCGCACCAGCGGGCTTCCCGGATGGCGGGCGTCCTACGACAGAATCGGGCAGAACTTCGAGGCTGAGGTCGAGTTCACCCGCGCGATGATCTTCGAGGCGCGTGGGCAGTTCAGCGACGCCGAAGCGTCCTATCGCGCGACCGAATTGCGCAAGAGTGCCGCCCTCAAGCCTCTCATGGAGGGCCCCAACCCGCCACCGCGATCCAACGTGCTGCAAACGATTGACGGCGCCGTGCTGAGCCAGGCGCGCATGAAGGCGCGTCAGGGACGGCTCGCGGAGGCGGAAGTCGATGCGCGTCGCGCGCTGCTCTCCAGGCTCAAAGACACCGGCAAGTACAATCCCGTGACCCCGCGTTTCGTGATGGGGCTCGCGAGCATTCTCATCGAAGAGGGCCGCTATAAGGAAGCCGAGCAATTGGCGCGTGTGGCCATCGAGATCAACCAAACCGTCGGCGTTCCCGACGACTCGCAATCGACCGTGCAGCTCCTGTCGCAACTCGCCGGCATTCTGACCCTGCAGCGGAAAAACACCGAGGCCAATGCCATCTATGCGCGAATCGACCAGGCGACCGCGACCTGGGAGCCGCAGCGCCGGCAGATGTTCGAGCTCAATCCGTCGCGCATCCTCGCGCTCTACGATTCCGGCCAGGTCGAGACCGGCATCGCCGCGGCGCAACAGCTCGTCAAGAAACTCGCCGCGCGCGTCGGAGAGAACCATTTCGATGCGGCATCCGCGCGCGGCACGCTTGCGATCGGGTTGATGCGCGCCCGCCGCGATGCCGAGGCGATCCGCGAATTCAACACCGCGATTCCCATCATGCTCGCCAACTCCAGCGAGAACGCCGACGATGAAAACACGACAGTCGTTGCGGCGCGGAGCCAGCGGCTGCAGACCATCGTCGAGAGCTATCTTGCGCTGCTTGCGCGCGCCGAGGGCGCGACCGGCGAAGTCGGAGAGGAGACTTTTGGCCTCGCCGACGCCATTCGCGGCCGTTCGGTCCAGCAGGCGCTGGCGGCGTCGAGCGCGCGCGCTGCGGCGCGCGATCCGGCGCTCGCCGAACTCGTGCGCAAGGAGCAGGACCTTACCAAGCAGGTCAACGCGCAGCTCGGCGCTCTGAACAACGTGCTCGCGATCCCCTCTGCCGATCGTGACGAAAAGGGCGCCCGGGAGCTTCAAGCCTCGATCGCGACGTTGCGGACCGAACGCGACAAGGCACGGCAGGAGATCAAGCAGAAATTCCCCGCCTATGCCGACCTCGTTTCGCCCAAGCCGCCATCGGTCGCGGAGATCAGGGCGACCCTGGCGGACGGCGAGGCCATGCTGTCGTTCTATTTCGGCCAGGGCGGCAGTTTTGTGTGGGCCGTCCCCAAATCAGGGGCGGTGGCGTTTGCGGCGGTCAAGGCGAAGGCCGGAGACATCGAGACGGGGATCCGCAAGTTGCGCGAGGCGCTCGAGCCCCAGGCGGCGATGATCTCGGACATACCGCCGTTCGACCTCAAGCTTGCCTATGGGCTCTACGAGCTGTTGCTGAAGCCCGTCGAAAACGGTTGGAAGCCTGCCAAAAACCTGATCGTCGTCACCAATGGCGCGCTCGGCCTTCTCCCGCTTTCGCTGCTGCCGACCGCGCCCGCCGAAGCGGCGGCGGACGAGGATCCCTTGTTTGTCGGCTACCGCAAGGTGCCGTGGCTGGCACGCACCCACGCCGTGACGACAGTGCCTTCGGCAGCGGCGCTGCGTACGCTGCGGCAATTGCCTCCCGGCAAA
>Ga0306925_10006168_pt1 | contig 11104 bp, 15 predicted proteins | sample flu12Cox44000176_FD_203755 | JGI IMG/M metagenome (GOLD analysis project Ga0306925, IMG submission 203755) | Lab enrichment of tropical soil microbial communities from Luquillo Experimental Forest, Puerto Rico - flux8day.12C.oxic.44.000.176 (v2)... | ecosystem: Environmental > Terrestrial >...
TTTCGCTCTTAGCTGCCGCCTGTACCCTGGATCCAACCAGGTTGGTCTCCCGCCAGCGGAGATGGTTCATCGGGCTGTGTTAGAGGCCCGGCAAGGGGAATCGCAGTGAAACAAGGTACGGGCATCTTGGCGTCGCTGGTGGCAATTCTCAGCTCCGTCGCGACGATCAGTTGTTGTCTGCCTCTCGGGTTTGCGGTGGCTCTAGGAGCGGGTGCGGCGAGTGCTTTCTTCACAACCCTGCGTCCTTGGTTTTTGGCACTCTCGGTCGCGTTGATAGCGCTCGGGTTTTGGCAACAGCATCGCGCCAAACAGTGTGCAGTGCGGGGAAGACGCCTTGGCAGCGTTTTGTTGTGGGCTGCCGTTGCGGTGGTCTTGAGTATGATTTTGTTTCCTCAAGAGATCGCCGCGCTCATTGCCGATCATCTTGGCGGGGCATGGAAGCAATGAAGCAACGAGCGATTCCGATCGTGGTGGTAGCGGTTGTTCTGCTATTGGTGATTGCGTATCTATGGGGCCCGTCATCCGTACCGGCAGGCCAAGACCGTCTCGTCACACTCTCGAATGCAAATTTGAGCGAGTTTGCCGCTGCCTTCGATGCCGACTCGAACGTGCCCCGGATGTTGTTACTGCTGTCTCCAACTTGACCTGGTTGTTTGCGGGGGTCTTCCGCAGCGGAGCAACTTCTTGCGCATTACCCTGACAAAAGGGTGCGCGTGCTCGTTGTTTGGGAGCCGATTCTTGCAACAGATTGGAAAGCGCCAAGCCGCAGCACTTTGGCGCGGATTTCCGACCGCCGCGCGAGGCAGTTTTGGGATCCGCAGCATCTCGTGGCAGCGGAGGTCGCTCGGGTCGCAGAGCAGAAATCGGTCCAGCCAGAACCACAATGCTGTGTGAAGAAAGGTTTCAATTGGGATGAGGTCGCCCTTTATGGACCACACGCGCGCTGGAGTGATGGACCTGTGCCGGTGTATTGGAATGGTCCCGTCTATCGAATTGCTTCGGCGCTTGAGAAAGCCTTGAACGAACAGCCGTGAGGGCACAAATCGTGAGTTAATGGTCTGCGAGTTGAGTCCTATTTGTGAAAGAAAAGGTCCGGAGATTGTCAGAGCACCCCGCCCACGGCGCCGGATCACCTTGGATAAACTGTGGCTCCCGAAAATCTCGAAAAGTCTGAGCGGATGTGGCTTATCCTTGCTTCATAATTCGCGTTGATGCGCGTTTTTCTTACGACCTTTTGGAATCTGGTGCCGGCGGCGGGAATCGGACGATACGCGCCTACTCATTCTACGTAACTTATTGCAAACATACGAACGCTAGAACCGCACAACCCGCTGTATGCCCGCCTCCTATGTACAAAATCATGTACAACGAAATCGGGCGCTGGGCGTTGCTCATCGACTCAGGTGCTACGACCACAGAACCCGTTCAACCTCGCCGCCGAACGAGGGGCGTCTCGGCAAAACCAGCAACAGCGATTCGTGCTCAACGCGTTGTGGGAGTTGCCGATCGGCGAAGAAGAGAACGGCGACCCGGGATCGAGTGGATGGTTCGTCCGCGTCTTCCGCCACATTGAGTTTGCCCCGATTTTCGCGGCCGGGAGTGCCCGGCCGGTGAATCCTTTGACGGGGCTCGACTCCAGTCGGACACACGCTTTGCCTCTATCATCGAGACCGTTGGGCCTAGGGAGAAACTCGGTTGAGACTCCGGCAGCCGTAAGTCTGGACCTGCGGGTTTTCAAATACTTTCCTTTCGGGGGGCGCCACGGATGTCGTTGTGGAGTCGTTCAACCTTCTCAATCGCGCGAACGTTGCCCAGATCAATCCGGTGTTTGGTTCAGGCCTCTTTCCTATCGCTGGGTAAGTTGGCCCTCGGCAGATTCAATTCTCGCTCGATTTTGAGTTCTGACGGATAGGTCTTGGTCGATTGGCCATTGGGCCCTTTAAAGCTGTAGGCCGGAATTGCGCAAACGCCGAGAATAGACAAGCTGCTCCAGAGGGCAAAGCAGTGAAACTCGACTCCACCACTGCGGAATCGCAGCACCGACTGATTGCCGTCAGCGCCAAACTCCGGAGGTGCGCTGCGAAGGGATGGCCGCTATTTCCGACGAGTGAAAAGGGGCTTGGGAGACATCTGCCGATGTCGCCGCACGAATCTAACCAAGAAAGGCGTAAATGAGCTTCGGAATTTCCAAAGGTGAAGTCTGAGGGAAAACATCATCGGGAGGACCTTTTGAGGAGAAGCCGAATCCTCATGGCGGTTGTGTTGCTGACAGGAACAATGCTGGTAGGGGTCGCCCACGCCCAGGAACCCGAGCGAAACCAAACAAGAGTGACGCTTCCCCTGACAAGCTTAAACCTGAGCGCGACGATTGATCTCTCCACGGCTACGGACCAGTCCCAGCAAACGAAGGCGCCCAACGCGGACAAGCTGCCGCCCGTTGATGCGCCCAAACCGAAGAGGCTTGGCTGGACCGTTGGCTTCGCGACCCTCCCGGATGCGCTCCGGCCGCAAGCTATCGCTCCCCCGGAAAACAGGGACTCACAGCAGTCGAGCACTGCGAGCTTATCGGGGACCGTGATTGATAAAAACGGAGCGGTGCTTGAAGGTGCGCAGGTGGCCCTAACGGGCCCACCAGGTTCTCCTGTACGGTCCGTTCAATCTGGCAGCAACGGCCAGTTCGAATTCAGAGCCTTAACGCCGGATATTTATAAGCTCACGGTGACCTCACCGGGAATGAACACGTTCACCTCGCCCGAAATTGCATTGCACGCAGGCGAGTTCCGCATTCTGCCACCGGTAAGCCTGTCGGTTTCCACCGTTACCACCACCGTAATCGTGAATGCTGGAAAGAGTGAGCAATTGTCTGAGGAGCAGCTACACATTGCGGTGCAGCAGCGCATCGCGGGCATCATTCCGAATTTTTACAGCTCGTACGATTGGAACGCGCCGCCTATGTTAACGAAACATAAATTTCAGCTGAGCATTCGTTCCATCATCGATCCGGTTTCCTTCCTAACCGTGGCCGGGCATGCGGGTGTGCAGCAATATCGGAATGTTTTTCCGGAGTACGGTAGCGGAATCGAGGGATATGGAAAACGATACGGCGCTGCATTCGCCAATCACGTATCTGCCACTCTGCTGGGGAGAGCTGTTTACCCTTCAATCTTCCATCAGGATCCACGCTATTTCTACAAGGGCAAGGGAACTATCGGGTCGCGTATGCTATATGCCATCTCGACCGCAGTCATCGCCAGGGGTGACGATGGGCGCTGGAAACCCAATTATTCGCGTGTACTCGGCCACTTCTCGGCCGCAGCCATCTCCAATCTTTACTATCCCGCTTCCGATCGCGGAGCTTCGCTGGTCGTCTTTAATGGTTTGGCAGGCATCGGCGAAAACGCACTATCGAATCTCGTCCGCGAATTCGTTCTGAAGCGTTTCACGTCGCACGTTCCCAAAGGGGCGAACGGCCAGCCATAGGATCGGCGAACCCAGTGTTGTTGATCCGTTGAGTTAATAAATTCGGAGGAATGACATTGAACATAGCAGAAAGAGGCTCTGAAGCGCGAGTTAGCAACAGCTACCATCCAGAGGTTTCCAGCGCGGGCGTGAAAACCTACCAGCTGCTCGGGAACCCAGAAGGGCGCGGGACGCGGTTTTCAACGTGGCCAAAGAGTTTTGTCCGGATGTCAACAAGCACGTTGTTTACGAAAAGTATTGATTTGGGGCGAGTCTTCTAAAGTTGCACGAGTCCAAAGGGTGAGGGATGAAATGTTGGGCAAAGTAGCCACGCCGACTTGGAACATCAGCCCCACACAGCTTCTAGCGGGCTGGTGGAATGTTCTGAATGGCCGGCCTCCGATGCTGTCTATTGAGATTACTCGGGAATGCCCTCTCAACTGTCCCGGGTGCTACGCCTACGGTGAACAGCATCTCGGGGTGGGAGCTCCGACTCTGCGGGAGCTGAACGATCTCCGGGGCGAAGCGCTGGTCAACGGAGTTTTGGACTTGGTACGGAAGCACCGTCCGATCCACGTATCACTCGTTGGCGGCGAGCCCATGCTGCGACACAAAGAATTGAGCCGAATTCTGCCCGCGCTTGGACAGATGGGAGTTCACACTCTATTGGTTACGAGCGCGGTGATTCGTGTTCCCGAAGAGTGGATGGCGATCCCGCGACTCCGCGTTGCGGTTTCAGTGGACGGCTTACCCGAGCACCACGACATCCGTCGTAAACCAGCCACGTATGAGCGAATTCTGCGAAACATTCGAGGCTGCACCGTGAACATCCATTGGACCATCATACGCTCGATGCTGGGCCGCTCAGGCTACCTTGAGGAATACTTGAGTTTTTGGAGCCGCCGCCCCGACGTGAATCGGATCTGGGCGAGCATTTACAGCCCTCAGGTTGACGAGCACACCCCGCAAATGCTCACGAGGGAGGATCGCCTCGCTTTGGTTGATCAGCTGCTTTGTCTCAAGGAACGCTTTCCGAAATTCCTCATAAACGATGGAATCGCTAGCGCTTTTCTAAAGCCTCCTCAAACACCCAATGAATGCTTGTTCTCGAAGATGTCCACAAATTACACCGCGGACCTCGAAACACGCATTGAGCCTTGCGTTCTCGGCGGTGCGCCGGACTGCACTCACTGTGGCTGCGTCGCGAGCGTTGGCTTGCACTGGGTGAATTCGGTGGGCGTGGCCGGAGCGCTGAAAATCGGTCATGTCGTTCGTGCTTCCATGGCGGTCGGCCACATTGCCGCCCAGATTCGTCAGGACATCCTTCCTTTACCCAGATGGGAGAGGTCCATAGAACCCTGCAATAGGGACTCAAGCCTGGTGAAAATTGCGGGCGTCACATCAGGTAGCGACATTGCGGGCGGCGTCACCGACACAGTTGTACGGAGGAATTCGTGAATCCCAACGAGGAACGTGTGATTTCTTCGGCCCGACTTCTTGCGAAAAAACTTGATCTCGGGCTGCCTGTTCTTACGCGGTAATTGATAGAGAGGTGTGCCTCAAGGTCGTCTCAGAAAGAACTGGCCTTCCTACAGACTGGCGAAAGTGGATCCTTCTAAACTGGCGCTAAACAGACTCGCTAACTTGAAATCCGTTCGCTCGCCCGCGCTGCAAGCTGGCCCTACCAGTTCCCTATGCGCAACACCACCCCGGTGCGCAGTTGCACACCGTTCGACGAGTTGATGGAGTGCACGTCTGGCAGCCAACTATGGGAGTAATTGAGGTCGAGGACGCGCCAGGCAAAGGCCCGCCCAAAGGCCGCGTCAATGCCGCCGCCCATGGTGAGATCAAATCCCAGAGCCTGGTATTGGACTTGATAGTCGCTGCGCTTGGGATCATGAGGCAGCGTGCCCTCATTCCATTCCTTTTTCAAAAGGTCGCGCAGCTCCGGATTCTGAATTTCGTACGTCAGTCGTCTTCCACCGAAGAGTATCTGAAGGAATGGAGAAAAACGGTGGGTTGGCCTGGGCGTCCAGCGCGGACCGACGGAGAACGTGACCGAATCGGCGCTCTCATTGGTAGGGGTGTTGACGATCATGCACCCGTTCACCTCACTTACGATTTGCCAAGTGAAAGCGATGCGTGCGGCGCCCTGGCCCCCGCCGCCGAAGCAGTTATGCCCATTCAGGAAGCCTTCGTAAATTGCGTAGGCTTGCAGCTCGATAGGAGCTACGTCAGGATGAACTACCGCCTCTACGCTTTGATTCATCAAGGCCTTTTCGTCTGGAGTATGAGGACCGAAGGGAGCACTGATGAGACCCTTCTTGTATTCGGACACGAGTTCTTTGCGCAGAGCGTGATTCTTGCCGAAGAGTCCTGGCCGGTTTGCGCGATCCCAGCCCAAACGCAGGGACATGAGGGCAGCAAAACTGCGCGCGGGATTGCCCAAACTCCGCGCGGCCAGGAGCAGCCAAGGATTCGCGGTATGATTTTCGAGCGGGATAATGAAATAGCGGTCGATCATGTCCTCGCCCATCATCTCCATAATGCCGAGCCCGGGGGTTTGCACCAGGTCGATAAAGCCAGGGGAGGAATGCAACTGCACGTTGCCGAGAGAGGCTTCGCTGAACGGGCCCAAGGTCCACTGGGTGCTGGCGACGGCAGCGAAAGCTAGGGCGCGCAGGCGGCTTATCCAGTAGATACGGCCGTCGCCCCACTCGACCCTGCGATAAAGCGGGTCGTTCTGCTGCTCGATGAAACCATAGATGCCGCCGTTGAGCGGATGTCCGACGTAACTGGCATGCCAGCCATCGCCATCATCCCATCCTCGGGTTTCCCCGATGGAATTCATCCAGTCGTGGAACCAGGGTCCATTCGCAGTGGCATCGACCGTACCCTTCTCGTGGGCGAAGCGCCAACCGTGTTGAATGGAAATTTCGAAAAGGTACTGCTGCAACGCCGACTTCAACTGAAAGCGATTCGACGGTAGTTCACTTTGGCGGAGACCGTTTGTTGAATCCGTGGAGTTCGGCGGTGGAGGCGGCTCATCCCCCCCTCCGAAGTGAGGTAGCGGTATATTCGGTTGGTAAGTGAAACTCGGCAGATCTAGAGCGCGGAGCTGTGCTGCGCTGCAAAGTGGGGCGGTAGCCCAGAGCAAAAGAACAAGTCTCTTCCATTTCAAATGAGTATAGAAACCCACGGGACTCCTCGCGGGCAAAGTTTCTGGGCGAGAGTTCTTGGAGCGGAGCCACTAGGCTACACGCATTCCCAGTTCAGGTACAGACATTCTTCTACAAAATTCTACAAAATTGTCGGATGGCATTAGCCAGGATGCGCAGTGTTTTTAGCAACTCCAGCCGGAGGCCATTCTGGGCAGAACGTAAATGTAGGCAGGTCGTGTCATCGGCCGTTCGTCGACAGACAAGCGCAAATCCCCTGTTGGCTTGCCGTTCTCAGACGCGATCATCGGGCCGGGGCACAACATTGACCAGTCCAATGGACTTTTTCGAAGTGCGTTGAGGTTGGTACGGTGTACCTCGTAACCTTCGGGACCTTGGGCAAGGCGACGGCCATGATGTGCGTGCTCGGCACGTCAAGAACCGCCGCGCCGCCGAATTGCCAGAGTCGACCGCCTTCGCCGAGACTTATAATTGCCGAATCGACCACAGTTCGTACAAGCTGAGTGAAGGTGGAACCCTCCGTCACGGTGCCAGCTGCATTGATAGCGACATCGTGTCCGACCATCACGCTAGCGATGCCTGCTTACTTGCTTATGTCACCAATAGATACGTGCAAGTTTGGCGCAATGGGTCTGTCAACAACACTTAGGAGTTTGGTCTCGTCTCGTACAAACGCGGTCACTTCGTGAGCCCGCTGAAGAGCCAGCCTCAGAATGCGCCGGCCGCTATTGCCGGTTGCGCCAAGAATGAAGATTTTTACAACCGCACCTCGAGTTTGACCACACAGGCTATCATTTACCCAACACGTTGGCATGTCAGGAATGATGTGTTGGACATGCAAAAAGAAATCGATCGTTGGCGCAAGTTGCATCAGCGGATTGCGGATGAATTGCACTTAGCTCGGTGTTTGCCGCTCCATGGGCACGAACATCGGGAACTGATTGTCTAAGGGGAAGGGACAGGATGCCTAGGACAGCACGGCTGATTTTGGTCTCGTTTGTAATGGCTTGCACCTACGCGGCGAGCCAGTCGAATGATGTCCACCACTCATTTGCGAACCCGCCGATGATCAGTAGCCGCGATGGGAAACTTCACGTGGACCTTGTCGCCGCTCCTGCCACGTACACCATCGGAGCTCATGTGTTCCAAGGCATGCTCTACAACGGCCAGTACGTTCCGCCGGTCTGGCGCTTGCGTTCGGGGGATACGTTGACGGTTACTCTTCACAATCAACTGTCGGAAGAGACCAACCTGCATTTTCACGGCATCGATGTTTCGCCGTTGAACAATGGCGACAACGTATTTGTTCACATCGCACCCGGCGGCACGTTTAGCTACGAAGTCAAAATTCCCGAAATGCCGAGACCGATCCAAATGGATTCGTTGATTCTGGGCCCCGGCCAGCGGGTTTCTGTCGTGGTTGTCGGCGGGAACGCGGGCCGCTACCCGTTTAAATCGGTCGAGTTCAAAGTTCGACGAAGTCCAGCCTCCACTGCCGGAAGTGGATCTGGGCACAGTTGTGTCGGAAGGCCCGCCAGCCGACATCGCTACTGCAAGAGCAAATGTCCGTTCGCAGCACGTGAATGGTCCTCTGTTTGTTGAGACTGTGAGGTCAAGCCTGGTCGCACACCGTCGCACCTTCACATTTTCTAGAACTCCGGACAAGACCGCGTTTCTGATCAATGGCAACGCATTCGACGAAAACCGAACCGACGTTACGGTGAAGCTTGGCGACACCGAGGAATGGACCATCCGAAACGAGGATTCCCAATACCACGACTTCCATATTCACCAGACCGGATTTCTAGTGACGGAAGTCAACGGCGAGCCGGCGCAGTTTGATGGGCTGCGCGACACGTATAGTGTTCCTCCGGCGTGGAACGGAAAGGCGGGCGAGGCGAAACTTCTCATTCCCTTCACGAACCCCGAAATTGTTGGGCGGTTCGTGTTCCACTGCCACGTGGTCAAGCATGAAGATAAAGGCATGATGATGGCGATCGAGGTGGTGAAATAGGCGGGGGATCACCCGCTGTCCTTTTCGTTGTGGAAAGGATGTACGCGACCGAGATGAACTCACTGTTCCAGTTCTTCTTCCGACCGCCGCAAGGTCCGGCCAGTATCTTGCTCATTCGCCTTGCTGTGGGGCCGGTCGCAAAAAGGGCTAAGGCCAGATGCGGCGGTCCAAGCGCGTTCCCGTGATGAAAACGTATTAGACCATTTCTCATGGTCAGCGCCGCCTGCCGAAGACAGAGTGAAAACGGCGAACCAGAACCGCGAGAAGCCCGACGTGCGTCGCCGCGACAAGAAGAATCACGACAAAAGCGAGAGCACTGGGGATGAGCCCGTGCGGCAAGTTCCCATGCCAGAGCCTGTGGAACAGAAACAGATGAATCGCGACGAACGCTGCGACGAGGAAGGAGAGCAGCCAGCCTCGGCTCGGGAGGCGGTTGTGTTCCATCACGGGTTCGTTCCGTTCGTCAAAATCACGTTTCCTACAGCAGTTGTCGGTGCTTCCGCGAGAACATAGTGCATGTCGCCGAACCCCAACGGACCGTTGTCGACGAGCCGCAAACCCGCGTCGGTGAACAGGACGATGAGATCTTGCGGCGCGACACGGCCGTGGCGGCCATGAAAGTGTTTAGGCAGCCATGTTCTCTGCGTTGTTCCTCCCGCAAAATCCACGGCTAAGACGCGATGGGAGAGGAAGGGAAGAACAGGGGTGTTCCGTTTGTTCATAACCGAACAAAGGGAGCAGGAGATCCTCGACCGCGCCGATGTCGGCCGTTCCACCTTTTATACACACTTCCAAGGCAAGGACGAACTGCTTGTCAGCGGTTTCGAAAACGTCAAGAATTTGCTGCAGTCGGCGCAAGCGACTGGCAGCGGATCCGTGGGCAAAACGTACGAGCGGATCATTGGATTCAGCTTGGCCATGTTTGAACACGCGAACGAGTACCGGGCGGTGAACCGGGCGTTGCTCGGCTCGAATGCCGAGGCCATCGTGCGCCGGCAGATTCATGCGGCGCTCGCGGGCGTCATTTCCCAGGAAGTGCGGCGGGAAATGCAAGAGGGGAAAAGGGCGAACTACCCGGTCTCAGCCGAACTACTGACACACTTTCTGGTTTCGACCTACATTTCTGTGCTGACCTGGTGGCTCAAGTCCAGGAATCCCGTTCCACCCGAGGACATCAATGCTGCGTATCGGCACCTTGTGCTACCCTGCCTGGCCTCTATTTTCGGGTAGCCTCGGCCCGGCCGCGTCGAGTTCCCGAAGGGCGTCGTTGGCGCGTAAACGATGAACCACCACTCCGACCGTCAACCCAAGCCGGATAGCCCTCCAGCCGAACACGAAGGGCATGGAATGCATCCCTCCACAACGGGAGCCCACGCGAATCATGACCGTCACGCCGGACACTCCGTGGCCATGTTCCGCGAGAAATTCTGGATGAGCCTGGCGCTCACGGTTCCGGTGGTCGTTTGGTCGAGTGAGGTCCAGCACTGGCTTGGCTACACCGCGCCGCCATTTCCCGGGTCGCGATGGATTCCCGCGATCCTCGGTACCGCCGTTTTTGTGTATGGCGGAAGCGTCTTCCTTCGCGGCGCGCGGGGCGAACTTTCCGACCGTCATCCGGGCATGATGACGCTGATCAGCCTGGCGATTCTCGTAGCGTTTGCGGCATCGCTGGCCGCTACGCTTGGCTTTTTTGAGGTGGATGTGTGGTGGGAGTTGGCGACGCTCATCACCATCATGGTGCTTGGCCACTGGCTCGAGATGAAAGCCATCACCCAGGCGCGGGGCGCGCTCGATGCGTTGGGCGCGCTGTTGCCGGATAGCGCGGAGGTGGTGACGGAGAATGGCGTCGAAAAGATCCCGGTTGCGCAATTGCGCGTCGGCGATGTCGTGTTGGTTCGGCCCGGCGCTCGTGTTCCTGCGGATGGTACGGTGACCGAGGGCGTGGCGGACGTGGACGAATCGATGATCACCGGGGAGTCCCGTGGTGTTTCCAAGCGACCGGGAGCTGCCGTCGTCGCAGGGACCGTTGTGGCTGGAGGAAGTCTGCGCGTCCGGGTCGCGGCGGTGGGCGAACAGACCGCACTGTCGGGCATCATGCGGTTGGTTGCCGCCGCACAAGCTTCGGGTTCCCGCGCGCAAGCGTTGGCCGACCGCGCGGCCGCTCTTCTATTCTATGTGGCGGTGGTTTCGGGTGTGCTGACGTTGGTCTACTGGTGGATCGCGGGTGATCGGCAACATGCGCTGACGCGAACGGCGACCGTTCTCGTCATTGCCTGCCCGCACGCGCTCGGCCTCGCCATCCCTCTCGTGATCGCAATCTCCACTTCGCTCGGCGCGCGAAACGGCCTGTTGGTCAAAGACCGGTTGGCGCTCGAACGGGCTCGCGATTTAGACATCGTGATTTTCGACAAGACGGGCACATTGACGCGTGGCGCTCCTGCCCTTTCCGGCG
>Ga0306925_10006169_pt1 | contig 11103 bp, 12 predicted proteins | sample flu12Cox44000176_FD_203755 | JGI IMG/M metagenome (GOLD analysis project Ga0306925, IMG submission 203755) | Lab enrichment of tropical soil microbial communities from Luquillo Experimental Forest, Puerto Rico - flux8day.12C.oxic.44.000.176 (v2)... | ecosystem: Environmental > Terrestrial >...
CCAGGCTCAAGGCATTGGTCAAGATAGCCAGGCACCGCTGGATCATCGAACTGGATTACCGGGAATTAAAACAAGAGTTGGGGCTGGGACACTTTGAGGGCCGTAACTGGCGCGGATTCCACCACCGACGCCACGCTGGTTCCTATTGGCCGCGATCGGAACCGTCTTTCCCCCTCTGTCCGCGCCGGTCATCTCAGATTCGTTGTGTCCGGGCCGGCGCCGGGCTTCCGTCCGCGCGGCTCGCCGCGCACGCCCCGAGCGACATAACCCGCAATCGATTGATATAATTCGCCTGGTACTGGCACGCCTGATACTGCGGCAGTGGCCTCACTGCCCCTTTTGCAGTTCCCCGCCGAGCTGAGCGTCAGTATCGAAATCCACTTCATCAATGTAGGTCTGTCGCGCGGGGCGTGGCTCGGACAACAACGCGAAGCGCATGGCAGCAGGAGCCGAGCGCCCAGCCTGGGGCGATCACTACTCCCGAGTTGGTGTTGCCATTGCTCGCGCGAAAGCCTCTCGGTATTCGGCGCTATCGACCGTTTCGACGCGAACACCGCTCAGCCTGCCTTGTTGGCGGCAATCGGGCTGAGCCCGGAGGCGATCAACGCGCTGGTAGCGAGCCGGCAGAGGGTGCCGATCAGCGACAGCAACTCCGGGAACTGTTGCAGAGCGTTGGCGCCGCGACGGCGCCTGTGCGTGTGGCCGGCAACTCGATCCTTACCATGCGGGCGACAGCGCGCCTCCGCCTCCAAAACGAGCAAACGTCGGACTTGAAGCGGACGGTAGCGGCGATGGTGAAATACATGCCGGTCGGCTATGACGCTCCCATCCATATCCTGAGCTGGTACGACATGCCTGGAGCTATTGAGATCTACATGGCTGCACCTGTTTCCATTCCAAAGGACTTTCGCCGCTTGCTGGCATTCGGTTCGGGCGTTGGTATCCAGATCGGGGAGACCGATCTCGAAGTGGCCCGGGTCCGGCCGTCGCGAATCAGGTGCTCGGACGCCTCACGAGTGCGAACTATCACGCGAGGTCGGCGGCGGAGTAGGGCGCCGGTACACGCGGCTGGTGCGGAGAGCAGGGTTGGGTCACGTGAGCGCCACGGTGCTTCTGCCGAGGCGCGAGGTGATCGTGAGACAGGTAACGCTGCCGCGTGTGGCGGTCAGCGACAAGGAAGGCGCGATCCGGTTTCAGCCCGACACGCTGCATCCGTACCGGGACGCGGAGGTTTGCCGGGGCTGGTCGGCGCTGCCCGGTGCCGCGGTGCCCATTCCCGCTTTAGAGAGGATGCGAGTGGCGAAAGACAAACTAGGCCGCCAAGAAGGAAGAAGTGCAGTTGTGAGGTCTTCTCAGCGGCCTACGAACAGGCCTGTAGATGTCCGCTTTAGGATGTCAGACTCAGAAGCTTTTGCGGATTCTGGGTCAATTGGGGATATGGGCCACCTCGGTCTGGGAACCCCTGGGCCGCCAAGGAAGGTCCATTGCGTTGACGCACGGGTTAGAGTTCCCACGTCTGTCCGCTTGCGGCAACGGAACCGCACGTCGCTCCGTCGTTTTTCTCCGCTCATCCAAGCTGAGCGACGAAGATACGAGGAGCGAGTGGCGTTTAGTGTGAACTGTTTTGCAAGAGCCTCCTGAAACCGCTGGCTCTGACTCGAGTGCGGGGCTCCCTTTCTCCTGTTGGCCAATGAAAGCGGAAAGAAGTCCGGGCACTTTCCCAAATTCAGGCGTGCCCGGACGGCGAGATTTAGATGAGATGAGATGCAGACAAATTGTCCCTTGGAACTGCTTACTGAGCTCCGAACCCGAACACTACCCCAGCCGTATAGCGCCAGTTGTTTCTGTCACTTCGGACCCCAGGGACAAAGAAGTCGACGGCCTGCGTGGGGGGACGGGTCATATAGTAATCGAAACCGGCCGGCCGAACGAAAAAGCGTCTGCTCACCTTGATGTCAAGACCGCCGCCAATCATCATCGCGAAAACAGTATGTGAGACTTGCACGCGACTCGAGAGCGGCCCAATTACTGGATTCGTGCCACAAAACGTATCCAGCGCTGGGTCGCACCGGAAACTCGCTGTCCCATAGGCGCCGCCGAACAACGCTTCCGCGTACGGCTTAAACCGCGACTCATTATGCCAGGTGAAGCGCGGACCGGCTACGAAGTGGGCCACGGTAGTATCCAAGTTGGGTATGGCGATACCAGTGAGGGCAGTGAAGGTTAATGGGGTCAAGTTTGTGTTGGTGACCGCACCGGCATCAAACGCGAGCCCAAGCCAATGGTTGAAGTTGTAAATAAACTGCGCGCTTCCGCCGTGCGCGTCAAAATTACTGAGCCCGCCAAAATTAACGAGCCCGAGCGGGCCCGTCGACGGGAGGTTTGTATTGAAGCGAGTAAACTGATAACCTACGAACGTCTCATATCGGGGTAGTTCTGTGGCTCCGGCTGCGAAAACGAACGATAGGGAGGCCACAATGACCGTAATAGTCTTCTTCATTTAACCTGAACTCCTTAACTTAACTTCGGATTTTTGCCCGGTCAGGCCGACATCGACCCTGTCCGCTAGCTAAGCTCCACTGAAAATTTCCAATGACAAAGCGAGTTGACCCAACGTGACTACTCGACGCTGATTCGGAGCCGGCGCTTTACTTCTTGGGGTTAAATGGCAGGGGAAATCGCACGATCTTATGGCGAACTGTGACATAGATCACATGGATTACAGCATTCGGAGGCCCCTTTAACGCCACTTGCAGCCCAATTTCGATCGTCCCCGATCTTCTCGATCTCCCTGACAGTCAAGCACGTGGTGCCGCGCTCGCGTCACACCTTCACACCAGCGGGAGGGACTTGCCAACCGCCCGATCCCCAAATGCACCAGGTTGGCCGGGGGGGCTTCGGCATGTTTGTCGCGTGGAACCAGGGGCAGGTGTGCATGATCTCGTCCATATCCTTCTCTTGCGTGTCCACGTGTCGGTCGAGGTGGATGATCCCGACCTTGCCGTCCATGCACTACACCAGACCGCGAGCGCAGGGATAGCCGAGATCTGGTCGTGGGCCTAGGTGATGTTGGCCGGACAGGAGATGTCCCCCACATCCCACATCTTGAGCGTCTCGCCAAGATCGATCGCATACTGGTAGCTGTTTTTTGGGAGAGCGTGGAGATGCACCGAATCCCTGCGGCCGGAACCGCGTCCCAGTGCGGAAGGTGCAACAACATGGCACTTCCGGCAATCATCGCTATCGACAAACTCGATAAGGGAGCGTTTTTAAGCTGGATGTCGCGAGCCGGATTACACGATCGCCGCCTTCAGCGCGAATGCAACTGTTTCTGAAGATCGAGCAGGGGCTGCTGGCTTATGTGGATGAAGCCCTCACGCGGCCGGTCGACGTCGACTATGATCGCCAGCACCAACGTTATCGCTAGCGACAGCATGCAGATCGAGAAGGGCTGCCTGAGTCCCGACAGACCGAAGGTGTAACCCACGACCATGACCGCCAGCAGACCGACGACCGCGATGGCGTAGATGACGGCTGCCGGTACCTGGTCCTGAAACGCCATAAGACGTGCCGCGTCCAATTGGATCACTTCCTTCAGCGACTGCAACAACAATCCCGATGGCACGGGGTTGGGATCTTTCTGGCTGTAGGCGACTGCCCGGCGCCAGAAGCTTTCCTGCAGGCGGCCCGATTCTTCCCGCGCGGCGGTGATCTGTTCGTAACCACGCCCATCTTCCCCACCGATGCGGACGTTCGTGTATGCACGCAAGAGATCAGCTATCTCCCTGCCTTCCTCGAGGGGAAGCAACTGGGTGAGCAAGTGGGCCGCCCCGATCGCCTGCGCTTCTTCAAGTACAAGGTGCTTTCTTATTTCGAAGCGCGTCAACGCCATCGACATGGTGAACCCGAGCAGCAGCCCCAGTACCCCGAGAATACCGGCCTCGACGGTCAAGTGCTGTGATTTCGTGTCTTTCGCCTGGTTGCCCGACTTCCGCCCGACACGAAATCCCGCCTCGCTCGCGACTACCATCAGCGCGAAGCACACGAGACCGAGGACGAACTCATTTGCTTCGTATACGGTCTCCATTCATCTTCACCTCACCTCTGATATGTTGTCCGTGAGAATACACTGAAGGGCGAGCACAATCGCAGTGGACTCTTCAGGCTAATACGGGCAAGGGCGCGAAAGTCTGATGGCGGAAGCACCCAATGACTTGACGCGTTGGTAAGGAAAAAGGGCTGAAAATATGCGCTAACTACCATGAGCTTGGGCGGCCGAGGCCGGGCAGTGCGACAGCACCAATTGAATGTCTCCGGGATTCGTGTTCATGTACGAGCGAAAGCGATCGATGGCTTTCTGCCCGCCGATTTGATAGGCTCTCTTCATCTGACGGCTCGCCTTGATTGGGAATTTGCCCAGAACCGATCACAGGTTCTGGGCGGAGAGCCGTCGCCCTCAAACTCAGTTTTCAACAAAAAACTGGACATCCCCTGAGGCGAATCTAAAACAGCAGTGTTCCGTTCTTCATCGCGAACTGATGATGCGCTTTGAGGGGGTGATTGAATGGCTTGATCGCTTTTTGTAGCAAAGACAAAACAGCTCCTATCTAAAAACACCTCCGGTTTGTCTTAGCGCACACACCCAGACTAAGACCGCCGCTGTTTGGACGTCCTTACTCATTTGTTCCCCAAACAGGAAGTTGACGCCCGCCGCATAACGGAAATTGTTCCTGTTGGCCGTTTCTCAGCTAACGAAGCTCGTCGGATGCACCAGGTAGTCGTCGGCCTCAATCGGGCGTAAGGCGATATGCTTGCTGACCTTGATGTCCAAACCACCCCGCCAAGCATGAGAGATCTGATCCAGTCCAACATAGGTAGGCATTGATACAGCGGAGGTACGAGTTAACGCTGATAGCAGAGACACCCCTCTCCCGAAGGGCCACGATCCTCTGGTTGATAGCTGCTCTAGAATCGAGAGCCCCTTCAAAGGCTCTGAAGGACTGCTCGTACCATGCTATGGTTTTGGGAGTGACATTTTTCAGGTGCCGACGCTCTTGGACGAACTCAGAGCAGACGGTAGATTTTGGTTCCCCGAAGGGGAAGCCATTGAAAACATGGGCGGTTAGCTCAGCCGGTTAGAGCGCCTGCCTTACAAGCACTCCGGCCGTGTCCAAAGCTTCTCTGGTTTTTTCTCCACTTTCAAGGTTTTCAACAACTTGGGGAATCTGCTTTTTCACTCGAAGACAACCCAAGCCCGTCGAACACGAAGGGTTTTGTCACGGTTTTGCCACGGTCCGCACTACCTTGCTATTGAGGTCTGTTCTGACCACCCCGGTGTGGAGCGCACCGCGTAAGGTCCGATAACTCGCCGGTCTGCGATGGCCCTTCTCCCCGGGGCGACTAGGGCTCAAAAGTGGTCGCCACGCTGGCTAAGGCGTGGCTAAGCCGGGCTTAGCCGGACGCGTTGGAGAGCCTCTTCGCGAGTTGTCGTTTCCGGTCCTTCCAGGTGCAAGCAAGTTGCCCCAGCCTGGTGCTGTCGATCAACTTCCACCGCCAACCGACTTAGAAGCGAGCTCATGTGGCAAAAGGACGTGCTGGCGGAGGTGGTTTCTTACGCCGCGCGCCACGGCGTGAGAATGGGGGTACACGCATGGGCGATCGCGCCGTGCGCACGCTGCTCGACGTCTACGAGCACGTGTTCAAGGAAGTGCCAAGCCTGCCCAAGGTGCTCGAACACGGTGGCCTCTCTCCAGCTAGGGAGCGGGCCCGCGCGATCAAGATGGGAATTCCGGTCACCGTGCAGCATCCACTCCTGCACGATCTCGCGTTCGGGTTGATCCAGGGCTGGGGACGATCGTGACGACTGACATTTCCAGGCACATGTCGGTGGTGCGTCAGAAAATGCCGACGTGGACCGATAAAATAGAATGTCGTTTCTTTGTTGGGGAGGCAGAAGAGTCGTACCGCGCCGACCTCGAAGGGCTCAGAAAAGTCCAGCGGCGGCCGAGTCGCCTATCGGAACTTTAAGCGGGACGATTTTGACACTGAAGTTGCAACCGACTGCGTCATCATCAACGCCAACCCCCAACGAGTCGCCGACATGCCTGCGCGTCACATGTTCCTGCGGGTGCCGATCCAGAACGAGGAGTACTGGATTGTCGTCGAGGACAAGGCCGCCGATAGATTCACGGACCGGTTTAACAAGCTCCGGGAAGAGGGCCGGACCATGGAATCCGCTGCTGCAAGTGCCGCATAGGCTGATTCCCGGTGGTTAACAGCCCTTCCCGCGAAAAAATCCGCCGACGCTCACCGGGGAAACGGCCAATTCGGAAAAGTGCCCCCAAAATCTCTCTCCGCTTGGCAACCCAAGTAGTGAATTCCGGCCGTGGCCTCAGGCCAAGGTGGATTCCGTCGACCGGAACGGTGTGTCCGACGACGCAAGGCGTGGCAATTGCCGCGACCGCTGAAGCATCGGAGGACCAGCGGAGGGACAATTCGTTGTACAGACTGGTGTCCGGGGCCAAACTGAACTCGGGCTTTTACAGCGCCAGTCAGGCGGAACGGCCTGATCAATAGCCCCGTTCGGCTATCCATGTTTAGTCTCTCGACAGAATCCAATTTTCATCCTTCGTTGTCGGCCCGTAAGGCTGGTGACCAACTGCAACGAGGAGGCTTACAAACGAGGGGCCCAATTTGGGCTTCCTTAACAAAAGTACAAGCGAATCTGATGAAATGTACTGATCCGGCCGCACGGCCTGGAAATGAACATGGCGCGCATTGGAAACGCTTGGCACATTCCGCGTAACGCCGAGCCTCCGGGGGCTGCGAGCATGCGGCTGCCCATCGACGATATTCTTGCCGGTACGGAAGTCAGGCTAATCAGCGGCAACCAGTTCCAGGGCGGCGGCGCTGCGGGCAACCAAACGCAAGCAGCAAGCGCGCTGCTTTTCAAGAAATCCGGCGACACTTCATGGAACCCGCTTCCGGTTGCTTTAGCGGAAGCCATTGGCAATAACAAGTATTTCTCGGCAATCCTTCCTGCGAATACCTTCCACGGGGGCGACGTGGTGCAGTATTACTTCAAGATCGCTTACAGCGACCGTGACACCACGTTCGTTCACGGCAGCGACGGGCGCTCGTCCGCGACGGGAGATGAAGCCAAGGCGCAGGCGGATCCTTTCACCTTCGGCGTTGCGTTCCTGCCAGTCCCAACCGGGAATTTTTTGTCCGTGGACTCCGGCGCGGTGCAAGCTCGAATTTATGCCGATTCGGGGCATATCCAAGCGGCGGGACCAGATTTGGCAGGCGCTGCGCACGCCAACGTGACCACAATTGCTCCGCCAGCTGCGACCGTAGCCGACCGTACGTTCCGGATCGGACGAGTTATTTCGTCAAATCCGGTGCCTAATGGGCTGGAGGTGAAACAGGCGTTCGGCTTGACCCAAATAAAGGCGCGGCTGAGTTTTGCCGCCGAGGGCGTGCTGCGCTATGAGGTGCTCGATTGGGGCGGTCCCCTGCCCTCGGTGTCTACGATCAGCGCGCCCTCGGACGGCACTGAACACTTTTATGGGTTCGGCGAGAAATACAACGGCCTCGATCAGTCGGGGCGGACGGTTGATATTTTGACTTTCGACAATCCGGCCAACAAGGGCGATCGATCGTATAAGGTCGCGCCGTGGTTCGTGAGCACTCGCGGTTATGGCTTTCATCTCGACTCCACGGCCCAAAGCACATTCGATATGCGAAAGTCGAAGGCGGAGCGATGGGTGGTGACGAACCGTCTGCGGTCTCTGCGCTTCCACTTAGTGTGTGGTCCTAAGCTGACCGACGTCATCAGCCGCTACACCGGCCTAACGGGACGGCCGCCTTTACCGCCACCGTGGGCTTTCGGTCCGTGGATTTCCTCTGATATCTGGCGGAACGGCGGCGAGGTGCGCTATGCGGCCTCGAAATTTAAAGAGCGCGGGATCGCCGTTTCGGCGTTCGTGTTCGATTCACCCTGGGAGGTGGCCTACAACGATTTCACGTTCAACCAGACACAGTTTGCCCAGGCCGGACAGTTTGAAGGCGAGCAGTTCGAGGGATTTCAGAGTGTTTCCGAGATGATGACGTTCCTTCGCGATCACGGCCTCAAGGCGATCTGCTGGATGGCGCCGTTTGTCAACGTCACCTCGGACAACGAAGAGGTGGCCGGGCAGAACCTGGGGAAGGCGAGAAATTACAAGGAAGGCGCAACCCGCAATTTCTTTGTGCGCTCATCGCCCAACGGCCCGCCACTAGTCGTGAAGTGGTGGAAAGGTAGGGGCAGTCCCATCGATTTCACCAAGCCTGAAGCGCGGGACTGGCTTTCCGGGCAGTTGCGCAACCTAATCGCGTCGAGCCAAGTAGCGACGAAGACCGGAACCGAGCCTGCAATCGGCGGCTTTAAGCCGGATGACGGCGAGTCGGGCAACGGTCCCAATACATACATCCCGCCGACGGCCGTCTACGCGGACGGCCACACCGGTCGCGACTTCGTGAACGGCTACTGTGTGGAGTATCTCCGGACTGTGTACAGCGTCGTGAGAGCCGCCGGGTTGATTTTCGCTCGCAGCGGGTCGACAGGCAGCCAGGCGTCCCCGGGCTGCTGGGCGGGCGATAACGAGCCCAACTTCGGAGCGGAGAACGGTCTGCCGAGCGTGATCATTGCCGGATTATCAGCAGCCATGAGTGGGTTTTCGATCTGGGGACATGACGTGGGCGCTTATCAAAATTCCAACTTCTCTCCAGTGTCGCCGAGTGACCTGTTTATGCGCTGGGCGCAGTTTGGATGTTTCTCGCCGATCATGCAGATGCACCGGCAAGTAAGCAATACGAATCTGCGACAGTATCCTTGGGGGTACCCGGAACCAGGAGAGACAACAGACAGTAATCGCGCTCTGGCGAATTATCAGTTCTACACGAGACTGCACACGCGGCTGTTCCCGTATCTATATACGTACGCCAAACAGTCGGCAGACACAGGAATACCAATTATTCTACCCCTGGTGTTGATGCACCAGGACGATGTGAAAAGTTTTGATATCGAACAGTCGTATTACTTCGGGCGCGACCTATTGGTGGCGCCGATCATCGAGCCGCAGGTTACGCAGCGAACGGTATATCTTCCTGAGGGAAACTGGCTCGACTTCTGGACAAATGAGGCACACGCGGGCAAGCAGGAGATCACCTGGAGCAATCCGGCTCAGCCGGGCGTACCAGGATCTAAGATTCCGGTGTTCGTGCGGCGCGGCGCGATTCTGCCGCTGATCCTGGGAGAAGACACTGCATCCCTGTGCGATACCAACTATGTCAACAATCCGGCGGTGAAGACGTTTGAGGGCGGGCTGGAGATCCGCATCTACCCCGAAGGCGCTTCTCAACTCATTCTTTACGATGGCAGTGAGATTCACAGTGACACAGCTCCGAACGCAAGCGTAACGTTTACGGCAGTCAAGGCACAACCAATTTTGCTGCGCATATTGGCGGCGCGCCCCGCGAGTGTACAGCGGAACGCGGCGCCCCTTCCGGAAATCGGCGGCCAAGCTGCGTTCGACGCGGCGGGCGCGGCGTGGCGTTTCGATTCAGCCACGGGATTTGTCTTGGTGAAGTTTGCTCACGGCGGCGGCGAAACCAAAATCAGCTTGTGACTAATGGGCGGCTGAACATCCGGCCCACGATATACGAAGTCCTTGGAGGTTAAAATGCCGGCTAGCGTTCTGACGCAACACAACGATAATGCCCGCACTGGAGCCAATCTCGCCGAGACCATTCTCAATACTTCCAATGTCAACGTCGACGAATTCGGCAAGCTGTTTTCCCACGCCGTGGAGGGGCAAATCTATGCGCAACCGTTATACGTCCCGTTCGTCAACGTTCCCGGCAAGGGCGTTCACAACTTGGTCATCGTGGCGACGATGGAGAACTGGGTATACGCCTTTGATGCCGACAACAACACGGGCGCCAACGCACAGTTCCTCTGGGCAAGGCAGATTCAACCGAACCCGGTACCGGCGCACGTTTTTCGGCCTACTTATAACGACGTCGTGGGCGACATTGGCATCCTGAGCACGCCGGTGATTGATGCAACGATCGGCACCTCCGCTGCGAATCCCAGCACAGGAACGATATACCTAGTGCTGGCCACCTGGGATCCGGCGCAATTTCAAAATCTGAAGGACCAGGTGTTTCAGCAACTGCTGTACGCAATCAAGCTGGAGGACGGCAGCTTGAGACCCGCATCTGCCGGACAGTCAAACCCTGTCGCAATCCACGGTCAAGCACGGGGAGTAGGTTACGCCAAGGCGGTCGCCACCCAGCTGCCGGTAGACACCAGCGGCGGATCCGCCCGGTTGACGCAAACCGTGAACAATAAACAAATCACGCTTACCGACGCCACGGGCGGCCAGGTGAATTTTATCCCGATGCAGCAGATGCAGAGGCCGGGGCTACTGCTGCACCACGGCGTGCTTTACATAGCGTTCGGCTCGCATGGGGACTTCGACCCGTACCACGGCTGGGTCTTTGCCTACGACGCGAAAACCTTTCAGCAGAAAGGCGTCTTTTGCGGGGCGCCCAACGGCGGGAGGACCGGTATCTGGCAGGCAGGCGAGGGACTGGTCGCCGACGGTACGGGGGCGATCTATATTGGCACCGGCAACGGCGATTCCAAGACCGAGCCGGGCGGCGATCCGGATCTCGGCGAGAGCTTTGTCCGGTTGCAGTTGCAGGGGGGCGGCCTGAATCAGACCGGCTTCGTCACCGTCATCAAGAACTCGGCGAATCCACTCGAAGATGAGGATCTCGGTGCGGCTTCGCCGACACTTCTGCCGGACGGACTTCTAATCGGCGGTGGCAAGGACGGCAACTTCTATCTGCTCGATCCGGCACAGCTCAATACGAACGGAAACGCGGCGGCCATTGTGCAGAAGTTTTTGGCGTCGCGCGGACCCGGCAGCCGAGCCGAGTTTCCTCAAAGCACGCACCACATTCACGGCTCGCCGGTAGTCTATGACAGCCCTGAGCACGGGGTGCTGGTTTATGTGTGGGGTGAGAATGACGTACTCCGCGCCTACCATTATGATC
>Ga0306925_10006177_pt1 | contig 11096 bp, 11 predicted proteins | sample flu12Cox44000176_FD_203755 | JGI IMG/M metagenome (GOLD analysis project Ga0306925, IMG submission 203755) | Lab enrichment of tropical soil microbial communities from Luquillo Experimental Forest, Puerto Rico - flux8day.12C.oxic.44.000.176 (v2)... | ecosystem: Environmental > Terrestrial >...
TACACGCTGGAGGCTGGACTGAGAGTACACGAATCGCCCCGATCGCTTCGTTGCTCAACCCGTCATATTGCGAGTTTCAGCTCTATATCAATAGCCACTCCACGACGTGTGACAAGCAACCGATACTGTTGCGACGTGGCCGGAACGAGATGGTCTCCCGCGTCACCAGAGGATACACGTTTAGCATCAGTTTCCATGCATCCCGGTGCGACTGTTGATAATCGTGCGTGCCTCGCGGAAAACTGCTTCGAACATCGCCCCAGTCAGCTTTCCTGTCGCGGTATTTTGGTTAGACGGATGGTACGACGCCAGCAAAGTGACACCATTCGGCATGGAGTATTGCTTCGCGTGCCCAAATACCAAACCGACCTTGCTCTTGAGCAGTCCAGCCCGTTTGAGATGTGCGAGGTAGGCGTCGAAGGCGATCTTGCCTAGCACGACCGCGACCCTCACGTTCCTCAGGATCGCCAATTCGCGGTCGAGATAAGTCGAGCAATTCGTGAGTTCTGCGGGTAGGGGCTTATTGTCGGGCGGAGCACAGCGGACCGCCGCGGTGATGTAACAGTCGACGAGCGTCAGGCCGTCATCGCGCCGATCAGAGTTGGGTTGGGACGCGAACCCAACTTTGTACAGGACGGGATACATGAACTTGCCCGAGGCGTCGCCAGTGAAAGGCCGACCCGTACGGTTCGACCCGTGCGCGCCGGGTGCAAGACCGAGGACCAAAACACGCGCGTTCGGGTCCCCGAAGCCGGGCACAGGTCGGGCCCAGTACTCATGATCGAGGTAAGCACGCCGTTTTTCGCGTCCTATCTGCTTGCGATAGGCAACCAGCCGTGGACACTGGATACAGGCGACAAGCTCCTGATTCAGTACGCGGAGTTGGGAGATCATTGCCCGTATTGTAAAGGCGGGCTGATTGAGCCGCGCCTAACACGCGGAACCCACTATATGGAGCCACCTACGAGCTGGGGAAGTTTCGGGCAAGAAACAACCCGGGATCGCGATGAGAGGCTCACATAGTCCACCAACTCATGCCTGGACGCCTCGTCGTGAAAGACCCCAATAAGCCTTCCTTCATCAGTGAGGTCGTTGCACTGCTAATCGAGATGTTGGTAGTCCGGACCGAACTGTTCCCGGAAGCCGGTAAAGAGTCCTTCGAGGCCCAGCGATCAATTCCGACAAAAGCAAGCGGATCGGAGACTTCCTCCAGCATGACGGTCCCAGATATTCCAGGGATCGGCCAAACAGTTTGCCCACGGTCCCTTCCAGCTATACGCTCGACGGAACTCATTCAACTTGCTCGGCTTAGCACGAAATTGCCAAATGATTCGCAACATAACGGCGCCCCTGCGGGCAAACTCGGGCGTTCCGTCTGCGGCCAGACAAAAGTTTCCGACGCAGGGCAGTTACGAGGGGATGGGGTGCAGTCCAGGGGGCCCTCCTCTTCCCCTGCCTCCTCTCTGGCGAAGTCTCGAGGTGGACGCCAGGGCACCACCAGTAACTCGCGGCTGTCGAAGAGGGCAATCGGCAGCTGCGCAAAATAGATGGTGAACCAGCGCTCATCCAGCGGTAACAAGCCCACTGGCTCGCCCCATAGCACCTCGCTCAAGAACACCTCGTGCTTCTTCCAGCGGAACCCGCCCTGGCTTTTCACCCTGCGCACCAGCATGCGGGCGGGATACCCCGGCTCCCGCACCCGTGCGGATAGGGCCGCGGCGACGGCTCCTACACACTGTTTGCCTCCCCAGCGCTTCCTGCGGACGCACTTGGTTGTCCTCCTGGCGAAACCGCCGTAACTCCCGCTGTTGGCTGCGACGGTCGCCCGCCGGTGTCATCGCCACTTCCGGCTTCAGAGTGCGGTGCCTGCGCTCATGCCGCCCGTTCTGTGGCGGCTTGCCTGGCTCGATCCTCTCTACCCTGATCCCCAGCTTGATCCACCACACCGCCAGCCGCGACAGCCCTGCCACCGCCGTCGAAGCAAATGGCGCCCCGGTGTCGCTGCGGATCGCCTGCGGCAGGCCGTTCTCCCGGTGTCAGGTATGCTCCCCCGGTCTGTACCCCAACTCTGCCCAAACCCCATCCACCCTGGCGGCCGGGTTTCGCGAACTCGAACCTGAAAATCAAATGAACTTCGGACCCCATCCATCCGCATCCGGGACCGATGCGTTTGCATACGACTTCTCTCCCGCAGACAGCTCGTCAGGCTTGCCCAACAGCACAATATGCTGGTTCGTGGACACTGCTTTGTCTGGCATGAGCAAGTACCTCGATGGGTGACTGAGGGGGTGGCAAACCGGACCTACGACGCCGCTGCACGGAGCCAAATCGTCCAGAATCCCATTTCGGCAGTCGCCAAGCACTTCGCAGGCAACGTCTGGGCGTGGGACGTGGTCAACGAGGCGTTTAAAAGACGGCGGCGCCATGCGAAGCACGGCTTGGTACGACACTCCGGGCATCGGCTGTCAGTAAAGGTACGGCGTACATCGAGCAGGCACTTCGCTGGGCGCACACTGCTGATCCTGGCACAAAGCTCTTTTACAACGACTACGAAACAATAAACGCCAAGTCGGATGCGATTTAGGCCATGGCTAAAGACTTTAAGTCGCGCAGCGCGCCTCTCGATGGCATCGGCCTCCAGATGCACATCAACCTCTCATTCAACGAACCCAAGACGCTGAATTCATTTGTCGCGAACCTGAAGCGCTTCAACGATCTCGGAATGGACATCCACGTCACTGAATTCGACGTCGCGCTAGACTCTGACGACCCGACCAGCCTTGCAGTGCAAGGAGATGTCTATAGGAGTCTATAGGAGGGTTGCTGAAATCTGCTTGCAGATTTCCATCTGCAGGGTTTTTCAAACGTGGGGATTTACGGACAAGTACTCTTGGATTCCCAGCGACAGCAGAGGCAAGCAGGGATGGGCTCTGCCATTTGACGCGGATTACCAAGAGAATCCGGCCTATCGATCAATGCTTAAGGCACTGCAGTCGCAGTGATCCTGTATTAGGCAAATCAGTCTTCGGCTTGGCCGGTGACGAGGACATTCGCCAACCGATATTCATAAGTGGGCATAAGTTTGCGCCATGTCGGTAGGAAGGGCTTCAGCTCTTCTCCATTCAGCCGTGCACGCAAGTTGGCTAGGTGGGTGTGCCAACCAGCAGCACATCCGGCCACCATCGCGGTTGGAAGGCGACGGTGAGTAACGATGAGCCTCGTTTCACGGTCCTTCGATTGGAGCTCGAAACTAACGATCGAGTCCGGAACCGGATTCTCGGCACGTGCGCGTTCGGCGGAAGCATCGATCCACGAGTACTCCAACAATCGAGGCGGATCACACCGGTTGACGACTCCACGCACCATGGCGCCAGCCTTCTTGCGCTCGGGAACTTCTTCGACGTCGAAGGTGAGCTCAACCTGTCCGCCCTCGCGGAGATCGATCTGTCCCTGCGCCAGCCATGAGGCCAACCGTGTGGGCTCCGTGAGGTAGCTCCAAATCTGCGCGATCTGAGCCGGTAGCAACAGTTCTGTACGGACGGTTCGGGAATCGACAATGTCAGAGTAGTCAGGCATGATGCTCTCCCTTGCTGGAAGGATAAATCAATTCACCGCTCTGAGCGCTCCGACTGTCCGGCGCCTAGTTTGACCGGCCAGCAGACCTCTCATACACTAAATGGTGGCGGCGCTCACTCGGAATCTATCCCGTGAGGCTCTATTTCTGGAGCCCTCGCGGTCGGGCGTGGGAATTCGATACGACAAATCCGTCACCGGCTCCGCACCCAACATCTTTTCTTGAAGGCATTCCTTTGACGATAGAGACAACCACCCCTGAAACCAAGTTGGCTGAGCCCGCCAATCCCTGTAAGCGCGAACTGACGATCGAAATCCCGGCTGACATTGTGAAGGAAGAGCGCGAAAAAATCGTTAGCCGCTACACAAAATCGGCGCGCATTCCCGGCTTCCGTAAGGGCAAAGTGCCGGCGAGCGTGGTTTGCCAGAGGTTCGCAGACAAAATCAAGAACGATCTGGTGGAGGTGTTGGTACCACGATACTTCCGTGACGAAACTAAGAAGCGGGACTTGATGCCGGTGTCCCAGCCGCGGGTCACTGATCTTCACCTGCGCGATAGCGAACCGCTGAAATTCACCGCCCATTTCGAGATCCTCCCGGAATTCAAAGTGGTTGCCTACGACGACATCAGGGTGGAGACGATCGATACGAACGTAACCGAGGAAGACGTGGAGCGAGCATTGAAGAATCTTCGCGAGCAGCGGGCTACCTACAACGCTGTCGAAGAGGACCGTCCCCTGGCGAATGGCGACTTTGCGGTGGTTAGCTTCCGCGGCATTCCCAAGGAAGGCGAACAGGAAGCTGACGCCAAGCCCGTGGAAGTCGATGAGGTGATGGTCGAAATTGGTGGCGCGAACACCATCCCAGAATTCAGCGCAAATCTAAGCGGCGCCCAAGCAGGTGAGCATCGCACTTTCGATGTGAAGTACGCCGACGACTTCTCGGACAAGCGGTTGGCCGGCAAGACCATGACCTACGAGGTGGACGTCAAGGCGATCAAGACCCGCAGCATCCCGGAACCCAACGATGAGTTCGCCAAAGAACTGGCAGCTGACTTAACCACCTACGATGAACTGCGGGAACGGTTGCGTGCCAATATGAAGGCCGAAAAGGAACATGAGGCCGAGCACCAAGGCAAGGATAAGATCGTCGAAGAACTGGTCAAGCGGAATGACTTTCCGGTTCCCGATGCGATGCTCGATCAACAGATCGATCTGCGCCTGGAGCGCGGACTACGTGCTCTTGCGGCCCAGGGCATGACCACCGCCGACATGAAGCGCATGGACTTCGATCGCTTGCGCGCGGGCCAGCGCGAGGGAGCGCTCCGCGAAGTAAAAGCATCGTTGATCCTGGAGCAGATCGCTGACCAGGAAAAGATCGAAGTCAGCGATGAGGAACTGGAACAGGAATTAGCGGGCGTGGCGCTACAGGCGAAACAGCCGGTGGAGCAGGTTCGCGCCCGTTTGACGCAGGATGGGGGGCTGGATAGAATTCGGCATCGCATCCGCAACGAGAAGGCCTTGAATCATCTTTACCGCAGGTCCGCATAGGGCGGCCTGCATTCCACCTCCACACCTCAGCCGTGAGAAAGAAGTGTGGGAAGGTACACCAAGGAGCCGCAAACGATGCTTGTACCCATGGTGATTGAACAAACCAGCCGGGGCGAGCGGGCATACGACATCTATTCCCGACTGTTGCGGGACAACATCATCTTTCTTGGCACTCCTATCGATGACAATGTCGCGAATCTCATTATCGCGCAGATGCTTTTTCTGGAAGCGGAAGACCCGGAAAAGGACATCTCCCTGTACATTAACTCGCCTGGCGGCTCGATCACCGCTGGGATGGCGATCTACGACACGATGCAGTTCATTCGACCTGACGTGACCACAATCTGTATCGGTCAGGCCGCTTCGATGGGCGCCTTCCTGCTGATGGCGGGTAAGAAGAGCAAGCGGTTCGCGCTGCCGAACTCGCGCATCCTGATCCATCAGCCGCTCATGTCGGGCTTGTCGGGACAGGCTACGGATATTGACATTCATGCCCGTGAAATCTTGCGAATGCGCGAAATTACCAACCAGATTCTGGCCAAGCACACCGGGCAGCGACTGGAGAAGGTCGAGCGCGACGTGGAACGCGACTTCATCATGAACGCGCAGCAGAGCAAGGAATACGGGATCATCGACGACATCATTTACAAGCACAAGTGAGGACTGGCCCTGGACAGGTTCCACTGGACTTCTCTGCGCAAGATTTACCAAGCTGGTTCAAAAGTTGTACTTGAATTTGAGGCGCAACCACGCACAGCTTCTATAGTTGTGCTTCAATAAGTGCATAAGAAAGAAGGGATCGCGAGAGCGCCCCATCGCGGGTTCTGAAACGATGGGAGTTCTCACAGGAGCGGCACGGCTCCTGCCGGATTCACGCGGCCGGGAATACAGTTCAGGAAAGCCGAATCCTGACGTGTAATGCAAAGGAGTTGCTTCCGTGAGAACCAGGACTGGTAGCGACGAGGTCCTACGTTGCTCGTTCTGCCACAAGTCGCAGGACGCCGTCGCCAAGCTCATTTCGTCTCCCACTGATTATCCACGCGCCTACATCTGCGATGAGTGCGTAGCGGTCTGTAATTCGATCCTTGAAGACGACCGCTCCGAGACGCAGACGGCAGCCACGCCACATCAGCTTCCGAAGCCCTCCGAGGTCAAGACGTTTCTCGATGAATACGTGATCGGGCAACAGCGGACCAAAAAGAAGCTCGCGGTTGCGGTCTACAACCATTACAAGCGCGTTTACATGAACCGCCAACGCGGTGGCGAAGTTGAACTGGCCAAATCAAACATCTTGCTGATCGGTCCGACTGGGACGGGTAAGACCCTGCTGGCCCAGACTCTGGCCAAAATGCTGGACGTCCCCTTCGCCATTGTGGATGCCACCACCCTCACCGAAGCTGGTTACGTCGGCGAGGATGTGGAGAATATCATCCTGAAGCTGCTGCAGGCAGCGGATGGCGATGTGGCTCGCGCGCAGACTGGCATCATCTACATTGACGAGATCGACAAGATCGGCCGGAAAGACGAGAATCCGTCCATCACCCGCGACGTTTCGGGCGAAGGAGTGCAACAGGCCCTACTGAAGATCCTCGAGGGCACGGTTGCCAATGTCCCTCCGCAGGGAGGACGGAAGCATCCGCATCAGGAGTTCACGCCGGTCGATACCACTAACATCCTGTTCATCTGCGGCGGGGCTTTCGTTGGTCTCGAGCGCATCATAGCGCGGCGCATGGGCAAGCGCTCGATGGGTTTCCGCACGGACGAAGCGAAAGAAGCCGCTTTCACCGAAAGCAAAAAGCGTGATACCGAGTTGTTGGCTCAGGTCGAGCCGCTAGACCTCATCAAGTTTGGACTGATCCCGGAGTTCGTCGGCCGCTTGCCCGTCGTCGGCGTACTAAATGACCTGGACGAAGATGCGCTGATCGAAATCCTGGCCAAGCCCAAGAACGCTATCGTCAAGCAATACCAGCGCCTCTTCGAGTTCGAGAATGTCAAGCTCCGCTTCACCGATGATGCACTCCGCTGCATATCGCGTGAAGCGATGCACCGCAAGGTTGGGGCGCGCGGACTGCGCATGATCCTGGAAGAACTGATGCTTGACCTCATGTACAACTTGCCCAGCCAGAAACGTGTGACGGAATTCGAGGTCACCAAGGAAATGGTGGAGAACCGTAACGTCAACCTCCCCATAATGGAAAAGGCAGGGTAGCTTTTCTCATTCGCGGTTCTACTATCGAAACGGCGCGGCTCAAAAGCGCGCCGTTTGTCATTTTTGCCCGGCGCTGTAGAGCCGAGGAATGCGTAACTAGATACCGCCGAGATGACGGACCCATCTGAATCCGATACCTGCCAGATGTATCGGATCAAGATCAACGGAAGGCGGTGCCCGCTCAGCCATATGACCGCGGGACTCCACAGCGTCGATTGCGCCGAAAGTTGTAGGTAACAAGGCAGCTTAGTGGCTGAAGTCCCGGTTTCAGCACGTGTTATTCTAATCGTAAACGAGGTTGCCGAAAGGGCATCCGGCACGGGGATGTTAAACGGCAGAGTCAGTTTTGTAGCTACTTCTTCCTCAGAGCGGTGGCGCTCTGGACGACAAGGCGGTTCCAGTGACCCAGCGAGAGAAATTCGAAACCAAGAAACTCCCCATGATGCCGATACGGGATGTGGTCATCTTTCCCTACATGATGACTCCGTTTGTGGTTGGCCGGGAGTCGAGCGTGCACGCCCTCGAAGAGGCGTTGGCCGGGGAAAAGAAGATTTTTCTCGCAACCCAACATGATGCCAGCATCGACGAGCCCAAGCCCAACGAGATTTATCAGGTCGGCACCATAGTCAACATCGTGCAGAGCCTTAAGCTTCCGGATGGCAATATCAAGGTCCTTGTCGAAGGTCTTGAGCGCGGCAAGATTCTGCAGGTCATCGACACCGACGGCTACTTCGAGGCCACGGTTCGCACAGCGAAGTACGGGACTGAGTTGACCCCGCAAGTTGAAGCCGCAATGCAGCGTGTTACGGGTCTGTTTGAACAATATGTAAAGCTTTGCCAGTCTCTTAATTACGAGACCATGATCGCCGCCGTGCGCAATGACGATCCGTCAAAGTTGACCGACACCATCGCGGCGAACCTGCAACTGTCGATAGAAGAAAAGCAGGAGTTGCTGGAGATCTTCGATCCCGCAGAGCGGCTGAACCGCATCGCTGATGTGCTCGACGTCGAGATCGAGAAGCTCAACATGGACCGCACCATTCAGTCGCGTGTGAAGCGCCAAATGGAGCGCGCCCAGAAAGAGTACTACCTCAATGAGAAGATTAAGGCGATCCAGAAGGAGTTGGGCCGGGGCGAGAAGAGCGAATTCGATGAGCTGAAAAAGAAGATTGATGCGGCCGGCATGCCGGGCGAAACTCATGAGAAGGCCATTCAGGAGTTGAAGAAGCTCGAGGCCATGCCACCCATGTCGGCTGAGTCGACGGTCTCGCGTAACTACCTCGACTGGCTGCTGGCAGTGCCTTGGAAAAAGCGGTCCAAAGAGATCCGCAACATCGACGTTGCCGAGAAAGTGCTGAACGAGGATCATTACGGTTTGGAGAAGATCAAAGAGCGCATTCTCGAATTCCTCGCCGTTCGCCAACTTGTGAAGAACCCAAGGGGGTCGATTCTCTGCTTCGTCGGACCTCCAGGCGTGGGCAAAACCTCGCTTGGCATGAGTATCGCAAAGGCTACAGGACGCAAATTCGTGCGCATGTCCCTGGGAGGCGTGCGTGACGAAGCCGAAGTCCGCGGCCATCGCCGCACCTACATCGGAGCTCTGCCCGGCCAAATCATCCAGATGATGAAGAAGGCTGGCACCAAGAATCCGGTGTTCATGCTCGACGAAGTCGACAAGATGTCGATGGACTTCAGGGGCGATCCTTCGGCGGCGTTACTCGAAGTGCTCGATCCCGAACAGAACTTCATGTTCGTCGATCACTACCTCGACGTTGAGTACGATTTGTCACAGGTGTTTTTCATTGCGACGGCAAATGTGTTGCACACCATTCCTCCGGCGCTACAGGACCGCATGGAAGTGCTGCGGTTGCACGGTTACACCGAGCCGGAGAAAGTTGAGATCGCGAAGCAATATCTGGTCCGCAAACAGCGCGACCAGACCGGACTCACGGAACAGAACATCGTATTCACCGACGAAGCGCTCACCACCGTGATCCGCAACTACACGCGCGAAGCTGGCGTGCGCAACTTGGAACGCGAGATCGGCAATATCTGCCGTAAGGTCGCGCGGAAGGTTGTGAAAGAAGGCGACAAGTACTCGGTCGCACTGACCGCTGATAACGTGTCTGAATATCTTGGAGTGCTAAAGTTCCGCGACACCGAGGCCCACGAACGCAGCGAAGTCGGGCTGGTCACCGGGTTGGCGTGGACGGAGGTGGGCGGCTCGATTCTTACCACTGAAGTCGCGACGGTTGACGGTAAGGGCAAACTGACGCTGACCGGGAAGCTGGGAGATGTGATGCAGGAGTCGGCGCAAGCGGCCATGTCGTACGTTCGCTCACGCGCGCATCGCCTGGGATTGGCGCGCGACTTCTACCGAAATCTCGACATTCACGTCCACGTACCAGAGGGAGCAATCCCGAAGGACGGTCCCTCAGCTGGCATAACGATGGCGACCGCGATCGCCAGCGCGCTGAGCCACATTCCTGTGCGGCGTGACATCGCGATGACCGGCGAGATTACACTGCGGGGCAAGGTGCTGCCCATCGGCGGCTTGAAGGAAAAGCTGCTTGCGGCACATCGTGCAGGCATTCTCGAGGTCATTCTCCCCGCCGATAACGAGAAGGATCTCGCCGAAGTTCCGGAGAACCTTCGCACTTGCATGAAACTTCACTTTGCGAAAACCATGGATGACGTACTGGCGGTGGCGCTGGAGCATGCCCTTCCCGAAGTTACCGATGAGAGCCCGGGAATCGCAGCACTACCACCAACAGCGGAAGGTCCTGCGGCACATCAGTAGACAATGGTTGCTTTCCATTAGGAGGCCCGCCTCGTGCGGGCTTTTCTTTTGCCTCGTTGTGCTGGAGACTGCGGGGCTGTCGAATCTGCGTAACCTGCTTGCGATTTGATCGCATTGCAGCCATAGTGAATTCATGAAGGTTTTGACGCGCTTCGTGACCTCCGCAGCCTCGCCGCATCAGTTCCCTGCCCTTAGCGCGCCCGAAGTTGGCTTTCTGGGGCGTTCCAATGTCGGCAAGTCGAGCCTGATTAACTCGCTTGTGGCTAGCAAAATTGCGAAGACCAGTAACATGCCCGGACGAACCCAAACCATCAATTTCTTCGAAGTGCGTCGCCCCGGTAAACGGCAAGCCGAGATTATCTTCGTTGATCTACCCGGCTACGGATACGCTAGAGTGCCGAAAGCAATCACGGCCCGATGGTCGCAGTTCATTAATCCGTATCTCGAATCCCGGGAGTCGTTGGTGCTCTGTGTGTCGTTGGTGGACATCTCGATACCGCCGCAGCAATCGGACATACAGCTTCAGGAGTGGCTACGACACCACAATAGACCTTACTTGGTGGCAGCTACGAAGGCAGACCGGATCTCTAGCAACCAGTTGCGGAAAACACTGGAGGCATTGTCCGAGGCGCTCGGTATCACGTCCGACGCGATTATTCCCTTCTCCGCCAAGTCCCGAAAAGGGCATGCCGAGTTGTGGCGCGCCATTCAGGCTGCCGCGCATATCCCCACCCCGGGCACCCCCAACACCGCAGACACTCAGGCGGAATAGTCGGAACCGGTCTCACCGATCCCCGGGGACGGCTTTTCAGCGTGCCGCAACCAGCGGCCCTAATATTGGGCTGCAGCCTCGGAGGGGAGTCGATTCCGCGCGCGCAGCATTGATATACAGATGCTCATAAATAAAGGGACATACTGCTCAACAAAAAGGAGCCAGATAGGAATGGATCAGTTGCGGGTACGA
>Ga0306925_10006185_pt1 | contig 11089 bp, 5 predicted proteins | sample flu12Cox44000176_FD_203755 | JGI IMG/M metagenome (GOLD analysis project Ga0306925, IMG submission 203755) | Lab enrichment of tropical soil microbial communities from Luquillo Experimental Forest, Puerto Rico - flux8day.12C.oxic.44.000.176 (v2)... | ecosystem: Environmental > Terrestrial > Soil...
GATTAGCAGATCGTCGGCCGGAGCGTGAAGTTGACCGTCGTTGTCTTACGTCCCCTGATGCTCGAGGTCGCGGTCTGCGGGATCCACCCGACCGCGCTCGCGGTCATGTCGAACGGGCCGGCGGCGGCCGGGGCCCAGAACGCGTAGTTGCCGTTCTTGTCGGTTGGCAAGGTGAACGAGAATCCCTTCTGGCCCTTGCCGTCGGCGAACACCACGGCGCGCAGCGGGCTTATCTTGCTGGTGCAGTCCTTCCCGCTCACCACGCCGGCCATCTTGCCCCAGCCCTTCGGCGGCGTCACGTTCATGGTGACGTCCATCGGGTTGAAGGTCTGCGGCGTGTTCGCGGTGACGACGAGCTGTGCCGTGTACGTGCCCGGCTGGGTGACCTGGTCAGCCGTCGTCGCACTGAGGGTGACGGTCACGTTGACGGTGCCGCCGGCCGGCACGTCGAACGTCTTCGGGTTCTCATCCAGCCACGGCACGTCCGTGAAGCCGCACTGGGTGAGGCCGGACAGCAGCTCCGATTGCGCTGACGGGGCGAACCCGCCGGTGGAACCGCCGATCTTGTAGTACCCGCACCCGCCGCCGGCGCGATACACCGGGAACTGCGCGTTCGGGATCGCCGACCAGGTATTACTCGACGGGTCGTACGAGAACCCCTGGTTGGTGATGGTGAACCCCTGGTTGGTGACCCCGCTGGAGAGCACCAGCGTCCCGCTGGGCGCACCGGCGACGCCTCCCCACAGGTCGATGGGCAGGTTGGCGATCGGGCTCCACGAGTCCGAGGTCGGGTCGTAGACGTAGGCGCTGGTCAGCGTGGTGCCGTTGTTGTTGCCACCGGCGCAGTAGACCTTGCCGCTGATGCCGCCGCACCCCTCCCACGAGTTGGGGGTCGGGTAGTCGGCGGCGCTGGACCAGGTGTCGGTGGCCGGGTCGTAGACCTCGGTGTGGCTCGACGGTGTGCAGAACGCGTCGGCACAGCCGCCGATGAAGTAGATCTTGCCGTTGGCGGTGGCGACCCCCGGCGCGGACGTCGGGCTCGGGTTGGGCGCGACGGTGCTCCAGGAGTTGCTCGCCGGGTCGTACACGTCGGTCTCGGCGATTGGCACGCCGTTGACGTCCCAGCCGCCAGTGACGTAGAGCTTCCCGTTGAGGGCAACTACTCCCGGCTTCTGCCTGGCTACCGGCATGTTGGCGATCTGGGTCCAGGTGTTCCCGCTCGGATCGTAGACATACCCGGTGTTCTGGAGGGTGAAGCTGCCGTTGATGCCGCCGACGGAGTACTCCTTGCCTCCCAGGAAGTCGGCGGAGTTGTCCATGACCGTGAACGGATAGTTGGCGATCTGCGACCAGGTCGGCTGGGCCGGTGGCCCGGCGTTGACAGGGTTCGAATTGAGGTGCGTGCCATTCTGGGCAGGGCTCGCCTTGTTCTGCAACGTGACGTGCTGCAGCGGCGACCCCGCCTCCGACAGGATCTGGAACGACCCGCTCTGCTCGTTCAGCTGCACGTGCGCGGCCCCGTTGCCCGTGTTCTGGAAGGACAGCGTCTGGGTCGTGGTCGTGCCGAGTACCTGCGTCGAGGAGACCGAGGTCGGCGTGATTACCAGGTGACCCGCTCCCAGCTTGAAGTCCTGCCGCACGGTGTTGTTACCGGCGACGTTGACCGTCGCGGTGACGTTCGAGTGCTGGGAGGCGCTGGCCGTGAACGGGTGCGAACCGGTCAGCGACGAGAACAGGTAGTAGAACCCGCCCGGGTTGTTCGGGTCGTCCGGGACCGCGAACGTCGTGGCCTTGTCGGCCGGGTTGTCGACGCTTTGGACGGTCGCATTGTTGAGCGCGGTGCCGGTAGTGAGGTCGGACACGTTGCCCTCGACCAGGCCGCCGGGAATCACCGCGCACGGCGTGCCCTGTGAGTAGCCCGGCGCGCTGCAGTCAGGCGTGACAGGGACCGTCACGTTCTGGGTCATGTCGCTTCCGCCCACGGCGATGGTCTGCTGGACCAGCTGGTAGCCGGCGAGCTGCGAAGAGAACGTCACGTCGTAGCTGGCGTTGGCCGGCAGCTGGATGCTGTAGTGGCCGGTGATCGGATCGGTGAAGAAGGGCCCGTTCGGATCACCCGCTACGTCGATGCGGGTATAGAGCGGCCACCCGTGACCCGAACCGTCGGTGACGGCCCCACTGACAGTCACCGAGGGTGACGGCTGCAGCGCCACGTTCACCGTGGTGGTGGTGCCGTCGGTGATCGAGACGCCGGTCTGGGTGTTCGTGGCGTAGCCGAACTTCGAGTAGGTGACGTCGTAGGTCCCGACCGGCAGCGAGAGGGAATAGTGGCCGTTGGCGTCGGTGACGGTGTTGCCGAGCAAGGTGGTCACCTGCGCCCCGGCGATCGGCTGGTTCGTGCTGGCGTCAGTGACCGTGCCGGAGAGTGTGCCGGACGGCCCCTTTGTACAGTTCGGGAACTTGAAGTTGCCGATCCGGGTATTCCAGTTGAACGAGCTGGTGGTGGTGTAGTACTCGTTCGTGTACCAGAACGTGCAGTCATCGGTGGGGTCGATTGACAGGCCGGAGTAGTCGCCCCAGCGGCCGTCGGTGTCAGTCTGGCTGCCGGTGCCCGCAAAGAGCGTCGATTCGCCCTGCGCCAGCGTGTTCGGCGGGTCGCCTGCCAGCCGGCCTGCGTAGCGGATCTGCGGGTTGATGCTGGACGACGAGGCGCTGAAGCCGATCGCCATGTTGCCCGAGGCATCCATGCCCGCGCTTCCCATCCACCGCCAGGTGTTGTCGGGCTGGTAGGTGCTCTGCTGGACGAAGCCCGGCGTGCCGGAGGTGGCATTGTTGATCTCCCACCAGCGGAGGCCCGCCACGCCGTTCGAACCGACGGTCATGTTCCCGACCAGCGCCTCATGTCCGTCGGGGAAGCGACGGTAGGCGTTGCGGAACATACTTCGGTCGCCAATAGCGTCCAGCCCGTCGCTCGTGCCTGCCTGCGGGACGCAACTCCGGGTATTCGGGCAGAGCACGTTGAACGGGCCGGGATTGAGCGAGCCGGCGTTGGTGAACGTGGAGTTGGCCGGGTTGGCGAAGTCGGCATGGAAGCGCCAGACCGCCCAGGCGGAAGCATTCGATCCGATCTCCGTGTACGGGTTTGGTGCGCCGGCCGGCGGCGGGATGGACCCGTCCGCGTCGGCCGGCATGAGCTGGTTATCGTTCGGGCCGAGCATCCCGGTGCTGATGATCGTCGCCGGCAGCCCCTGCAGCATCGCCGTCCGGTCCAGCGCGAACGGCTGCGGGCCCAGGAAGTTCACGCCCGCCGAGTCGTAGATGTTGAAGCTCATGTAATACGCGTCGGGCCACGTGCTGATCTTCGGGTAGTCGTAGAAGTTTTGCCCGAACGTGTCGCCGAGGTCGAACGCATACCGGTTGTACGAGCCGGTGGCGTCGTCCGAGGTGGAGACGGCGACACATTCATAGTTTGGAACAAAGGTCGGAGCGGCGACCCCGAGCTGGGTAATGACCCAGCGGTTGGCTAGCCGGTCGAAGAGCACGACCGGGTCGCCCCCGCCGGACGTCTCGCAGGGGCCGCCGAAACCGGCCCACAGCGACTCGATGCTGATCGGGCCGAGCACGGAGTTCCCCGTGGACTTGTCGAAGACCTGGATCCCCGTGTTAACGATCTGGACGTATTGCGTGGTGCCGACCATGCCGTTCGTGTCCGGCGGGGCGCAGAAGCAGTTGACCCCAGGGAACGACTGCCCGTCGAAGTTGAGCTGCGTCGCGGGCATCCTCGGTGCCGCGAGATGGTTCTGGACGGCGCCCTTGGCCTGGATGAGGGCGTTGCTCACGTTCTTGTGCCTGTTCGGGAGCGGCAGAACCGGCACCAGGTGTTTCGGCGCCTTCATCGGCTTAGCCCGCATGTTACGAAGCTTCGGCGAGGTGTCGTTCTTGGCCGATTGCCCCACTATCAAGTGGTGCTTGGCGGCCTTACTGACCTGATGCCCTGTTGCCGCCGCCGCAGCCGCCGTTCGTGCGGTCTGTGCCGTGCTGACCTGCGCGGCTTGCGCCCCGGTTGCCGAGACGAGGCCCGCGAACAGGGCCGCGACTGCTATCAGCGTCAGGAGCCTGAACCTGCCCAGCAGCGATTTGTGCACTGTGCTCCACTCTCCCCTCGGGGGACGCCACCGAATGACGCCAACCCGTCCTTGGGGCTGGCGCGAAGACGGCAGCTTCCTTCCCGATCGGCCGCAAGTACTGAGTGGAGCGTCGGCCTCGCGATGCTCACACGCAAGACCGCATATGTGCCGTTGGCGCAAGTACGCCGCCGGAAGCAGCGATCAGCTAACTGCCGGCGGCCGTTAGCAGCACGGCCTCACTAATGATGGGCAGCCTGCTGAATCGTTCGCTGCCGCAGCGGCGCGGTCGGCCCGGCCCTGCGGCGCGAAGCCGGCGCCTGCGTGCTTGGTGCCGCTTGTGGCTCGTGTACTCGCCATCGCACCGGCTCCGGCACGTGGCGTGCCACATCGATCCAGCCAAACTGGACGGCGCGCAGGACCAGCTGCAGCCGGTTCGTCGCTTTTGCGTAGGCCATGAGCTGATGGATGTGGCGTACGACCGTCCGCCGCGCCACGCCGAGCTGGCGGCCGATCGCATCGTCGGTCAGGCCGGCAAGCAGCATCGCGAGAAGCCGGGCCTCCCATGCCGAGATCACTTGCCCGCCGCCGGCCGGCCGCGATCGGTCACCAAGCTTGCCGTTGGATACCAGCGAATCCAGCGGCACCGCGGACAGCCAGAGTCGCTCGAAAAGCTCGACGAGCGCGTCGAGCAGCGCGGAGGGGCGCACGACCAGGCTGTCCGGGGCGCCCACGAGCGGGTGCCACCTCCCGACCGGCATGAGCGCGACCTCGCCGTCGAAGATCGCCATCTTGGCGACCAGGCCTGGCTGCATCCGGGCCCGCTCGCCGGCCTCGACGTAGTGCCGGATCATCTCCATCGCACCCGGCTCCTCCAGCGCGGCCTGGGTGTAGAGCGTGAGGTAGGAGATGCCGCACGCGAGCCGTTCGATCTCAACGGAATTCTTGTCCGAGGGCACCGCGTACGGCGGCATAGCGATCGTCCACACATCGGACTTGGCGTTGCGCTGGAACTGTTCGAACAGCGCCGGCACCGCCTCCCGGGGCACGATCTCGATCATCCCGTCCAATATCGGCCGGCTGCCAGCCGGGCAGTACTCCTCGGCGATCTTGGCGAACTCCAGGCGGGCGGCCTGCAACTCCTCAAACCGGCGATGCAACAGCGCTTCCCCGGCCACGGCGACTGGAGCCGCGATGAACCGCTTGGACGGCTCGGACGTTGAGGTGATGAGACCTTTGGCGGCCAGATTGCCGAAGACCACATCCGCCTGCTCGCTTGAGAGGGCCAGCTGCTGGCACAGCTCGGCTGCACTCATCGCGCCCGCGCGGACGAGCAGGCGATATACCTGCTCTTCGGTCGGCGTAAGCCCGACTGCTTCCAACATCATGACCGCCTCCGCCCCGACGCGAGGTATTTATGTGATGTGGAAGCCGCCAAGAACCGGTCTCAACGCCCACAACCCCACAAATCGACAAAACCCCCGGATACCAGCGGACGCAAGCCCTGGAGTACTGGCTTTTTCATGCAACTGTCACAAATGTGCCAGCGGCAAGGCGGCACCATGAGCGCCGTTACGTGTGCTTACCCAGGAATAGCTAGCCAGTCTTTAGACATATGCGCAATAATTGGCCTCAGCAGTTTAGACATATGCCCAATAATCGGGCCTGGGGCGGCCTTTTTAGACTCCATATTACTGGGCCTTGGCGGCGTTTTTAGAATCCGATGATTGTGCTTCCGGGCTGGCGGTGGGCCACTTCCGCGACGGGCCGCTCAGCTCACCGGTCAGAGGGAGGACACCTGTGCGAATCTTCATCGCGGGCGCTACCGGCGTGATTGGCGTCCGGCTGGTTCCGTTGCTGGTTGCCGGCGGGCACATGGTCGCCGGGATGACACGTTCACCCGGCAAGGCCGGCCTGCTGCGCGGGCTTGGCGCCGAGCCGGTTGTCTGCGACGTCTTCGACCTTGACACGCTCACCCAGGCCCTGGCCGGGTTCGGTCCCGAGGTGGTCTTTCACCAGCTCACCGACCTGCCCGACGAGGCCGCCGACCTGGCGCACTTCAGTGACCGCAACGATCGGATGCGCGGTGAGGGCACCCGTAACCTGCTCGCCGCGGCGGCCACCGCCCGGGCAGACCGGGTCATCGCCCAGAGCATCGCCTGGGAGCTGCCCAGCGAGCACCGCCGCGCGGTCACCGCCACTCACGAGCGCGCGGTCCTCCAAGCAGGTGGCGTGGTGATCCGATACGGCCAGCTCTACGGGCCGGGCACCTTCTATCCCGCCGCCCCACCGGAACCGCCGCGTATCCATGTCGATGACGCTGCCCGGCGGACCCTGCCCGCGCTCGGGGTGCCGCCGGGGGTGACGATCGTCGCCGACGACCGGGCAGCTCAACCGGGCTCGCCGACAGGAAACCCGGGGTGACCGGCACCCCGGGTTCTGCTTGCCGAGCCTCTTTCAGCGGGCGGGCGGGATCGGGTGGTTGGACCGGATGAGGTCGTCGGGGTCGACGTTCGCCTTGATCCGGCGCAGCCGCTGGTAGGCCTGTTCGGTCCAGAACGGCGCTGCAGGGGTCTGGGTCTCGGCGAAGTTGAGGTACATCTGCCGCGCGGCCCAGGGCGCCAGCGCGCCTTTGACCGCCTCGATCTGCGCAGTGACCGGGGCCACCAGTTCCGGGACGGGAGTCATGCTGACCGCGAACAGCATGTAGTGCGCATCGAGGCAGGCCAGCGCGCCGTTGCCGGGACGGGGGCGAGCGAATTCGCCGCCGAGGTGCCGCATCTCGACCGACAGCAGCGGAAACGCCGCGCCCGGTCCGGCGGCCGCGGCGAAGGCGTCGATCGCCTCGCCGGGCAGCTGGTCGATCATCATCCCGTCGCCGGTCCCGGGCGCTGGCTGCTCGGGGTCCATGTGGAGATGGCTGAGCGCCGGCATCGGCACGGTGGTGATGGTGTCGTTGACCGGCGCAAGTGCGCGCAACGGGGCGAGCAGCGCGTCCGCCGCTGCCGGCTCCCCGGTGTGGTAGGCCTCCACGATCACGAACGACTTGCCACGGACTGGCTCGGGGATCTGCTGGATCGGCGGGAAGTTGAGGAGCCGGCCGATTGTGGTGAGCTCGTCCGGGACCTGTCCCCGGGTCAGCTCGCCCCAGGCGTGCAGCACCTCAGAGGCACGCTCGATCGGGTACCACAGGGCACCCGCGTACGCCTGGGTGTGGGGGAACAGCCGGAATTCGAGCGCGGTGACGATCCCGAAGCTGCCGCCGCCGCCACGCAACGCCCAGAACAGGTCGGGCTCATGCTCGGCGTCGGCGCGCACCAGGTGGCCGTCGGCGGTCACTACCTCGGCCGCGACCACGTTGTTGGCGGCCAGGCCGTACCTGCGGCCCAGGAAGCTCATCCCGCCGCCGAGCGTGTACCCCACCACGCCGACGTCTGGCGAGGAGCCGGCCAGTGCGGCGAGCCCGTGCTCGGCCGCGGCTTGCACGACGTCGAGCCAGACCACGCCCGCCTCGGCCCGGGCGGTCCGAGCCGCTGGGTCGACGCGGATGCCACGCATCCGGTCGGTGCGCAGCAGCACCGTGTCGGTCAGAGCCCCCAGCGGCCCGGCGTTATGACCGGTGCCCTGAGCGGCGATCCGCAGGCCGCGCTCGGCCGCGTAACCGACGGCGGCCGCCACCTCGGCGGCGGACTCGGGGAACACCACCGCGGCAGGCCGCTGGTCGATGGCCAGGTTCCACGCGCGCCGCGCGCCGTCGAAGCGCTGGTCGCTGGGGAGCACCACCTTGCCGTCCAGGCTGGAGTCCGGTTGACCGGCCCGGGAGAGGAGCGTTGAGGAGGTAGGCATGTCAGGTCCTTCCGATCGTGCTAGTCAGGCGCCCGCCTGAGCCGGTAGCGAAATGACGTCGCTGGGTACGGGCACCAGGCTCGGCGTAGCGGCTTGGCGTTCAGCAGGGTTCCGGCTTGGACGGGCCGCCCGGCCCGGGCCAAGTCGCGGCCAAGTCGCGGCCAAGCCGCCCCGGTGACTCTGGCCGGGTGGACACCACCGCAGGTTGCGAGCCGACCGCGCCGCCGTTGCTGGTGCGGCGTGCCGTCCTGGCCGGTGAGCGGGATGTCGCGGAGCTGCTGCGCGACGTTCCTGTCGGCCCCATAGAGGTGGCTGACCTGATGCGGCACCACCGGGTGCTCGTCCTCAGTGACCTCACGCTGCCGCTGGCGGCGCCGCCGCTCGCGGCCGCCGCCTTCCGCCTTCACCGGCCCGCTGGGACTGCGCAGTTGGTCGGCATGGGGGTTTCTGTGCACCTGCGTCGGCGAGGCCTAGGCCGCCGGCTGCTCACCGGAGCGCTAATGGGGCTGCGGGCGGAGGGCTTCGAGCGGGTGCAGGCTGGGGCCGCGCCTGGCCGGGCGGGCGCGTCGCTGCTGGCCTCGATCGGGTTCACCGTGGATCACGGCACGGCCCGGGTGGGCGGCCACACCCCCTTCGTGCTGCTGCTCTAGAGCGCGCCACTGGCGCCTGGCTGGGTCTGGTGGATAGCGGCTGACCAGTGCCTACAACCAGCGGGCATGTCAGACTTGGATGAGGGGGGCGATTGATGGCCGAGATGACCGGCGAGAGCCGCCTGCAGTTTGCTGTCCTGGGCTCCTTCCGGGTGAACCAGGACGGACGTGAACTCGACCTCGGCCCGAGGCTGCAGCGCGCGCTGCTGGCGATCCTGGTAGTGGAGGCCGGGCATGTCGTGCCGGTGGACCGGCTGCTCGACCTGCTGTGGCGGGAGGAGCCACCGGCCGCGGCCATCGCCTCGGTGCAGGCCTACGTCTCGCAGCTGCGGCGGGTGCTCGAACCCGGCCGTCCGGCCCGCGCGCCCGCCCGCGTACTGGTAACCCAGGACCCCGGGTATGTGCTGCGGGTCGCGGACGACCAGGTGGACGCGCTGCGGTTTCAGGCAGAGACCCGGCGGGCGCATAACGACCTGGTGGGCGGCCAGCCCGCCGCTGCGGCTGCTGGCCTGGAGGACGCGCTGGCGCTGTGGCGCGGTAATCCGCTGGCCGAGTTCGCCGGCGAGTCGTGGGCGGTGCCCACGGTGGCGCGGCTCACCGAGGCGCACGACCTTGCCACAGAAGACCGGATCGACGCCTGGCTGGCCCTGGGCAGGCACGCCCAGGCGGCGGCCGAACTGGAGGCGATGGTCGAGGCCCGCCCGCTGCGGGAGCGGCGCTGGGGGCAGCTGATCGTCGCGACCTACCGATGTGGCCGGCAGGCCGACGCGTTGCGCGCCTACCAGCGGTGCCGCATCGTGCTGGCCGACGAACTCGGCCTTGAGCCCGGGCCCGAGTTGCGGCGGCTGGAAGCTGCCGTCCTCGCCCAGGACCCGTCGCTCGATTGGCAGCATGACCCGGCCGCCGGTGCGGTGGCGGCTCCTGCCGCGCCTGTCCCCGCCGGGGCGCCACTCGCCGCTGTGCAGCTAGCCGGAGAACCATCCGCCCCCTCCCTGGTCGGCCGCGATGCCGAACTAGCCCATCTCCATCACGTGCTCCGGCAGGCCGCGTCCGGTCACGGCGGCGCGATGGTACTTGTCGGCGAGCCGGGCGCGGGCAAGACCACGCTGGCGGAGGCGGCAGCACGCTTCGCCGCGGCCATCGGTGCCACCATCGCGTGGGGCCGGTGCCTGGACGCCGCGTCGACACCCGCATTCTGGCCGTGGAGCCAGGTGCTGCGTGCGCTGCCGGACGGGGCACGGGTCCAGGCGGCTCGCCAGCGTCTCGACGGTGACATCGCCGGCGACTCGGACATCGCGGGCACCGGGGAGGACAGTGCCCGTCAGTTCCGGGCCTACGAGGCGGTGGCCGCCGCGCTCGGCGAGGCGGCGGCTACCGCTCCTGTGCTGGCGGTCGTCGATGATCTGCACGCCGCCGATGACGCGTCGCTTGCCTTGCTTCAGTTGCTGGCCGGCGACCTGCGCCGGATGCCCGTGCTCTTGCTGTTCACCGTGCGCGACACCGAGCCGTCCCGCCTGCTCGGCCAGGCCCTGGGAGAGCTGCTCCGCCACCCTGGCGCCGAGCGGGTTGCGGTCAGCTCCTTCGAATCGGCCGACGTCGCCGCGCTGGTCCAGCAGCTGACCGCAGAACCGCCGCACGCAGGCGTCGTCGCCGCGCTCATGGACCGGACCGGTGGCAACCCGTTCTACACCACCGAGCTCGTCCGGCTCATCAGCAGCGAGCACCGGCGACAGCCGCTGACCGCCGGTGATGTGCAGGCGCACGACGTGCCCAGTGGCATCTGTGACGTGCTGCTGCGCCGGGTCGGCCGGCTTCCGGAGGACACGCAGTCGCTGCTCATGGTCGCCGCGGTCGCGGGCCGGGAACTCCAGCCGGACCTGCTCGAACACGTGACCGGCATCGATGCGGAGCAGTTGCTGCTGGGCCTTGAGCCTGCGGTCGCCGCGGGCCTGGTCACCACGGCCGAGGGCGGCTGGGGTTTCCGGTTCCGGCATCCGCTCATCCACGAGAGCCTGTATGCGAGCGTCGGGCGCGTGGAACGGGCCCGGTTGCATGCCCGGATCGCGGCCGCGGTGGAGGACATCTCATCCGCCAGCGCTGCCGATGTCGTCCAGCTTGCCTATCACTACCTGTCCGCCGGCCCATTCGGTGACCCCGCGAAGGCCGTTACATATGCGCGTGAGGCCGGCGCCCGGGCCGTCCGGCAAGGCGCCTGGCAGGACGCGGCCCGTCACCTGGAGCAGGCGCTCGCCGCCATCTCCCCGGCGCTGGCGGACGCCGATGCCATCCGCTGCGATTTGCTGGTTGAGCTGGGCCGGGCGCGCCGGTCTGGCGGCAAGATCCGGGAAGCGCAGGCTGCGTTCCAGGAATCCATCAGCCTGGCGGACCAGATCGGCGACGAAGACCGCGTGCTCGCGGCGGCGGTCGCGTTCGGCGCCCCGCAGCTGTGGGGGCCCCGCGAGTGGGGCG
>Ga0306925_10006187_pt1 | contig 11088 bp, 5 predicted proteins | sample flu12Cox44000176_FD_203755 | JGI IMG/M metagenome (GOLD analysis project Ga0306925, IMG submission 203755) | Lab enrichment of tropical soil microbial communities from Luquillo Experimental Forest, Puerto Rico - flux8day.12C.oxic.44.000.176 (v2)... | ecosystem: Environmental > Terrestrial > Soil...
GAAGCGTAGCAGAGAAGGATCGCTTCGCTGACCTGTCATGCGCCTTTGGCCTCGCTGGGACTGGCCGCTCGGAGTAAATGATGGAGTACCGCGTGCAACCTTTGCTCAAGAGCATCGTCTGGGTAGGCCTGTTTATTGTCATGTACGCCTATCTCCTGTATCCCATCGCCGTGTGGTCGCTGGGCAGATTACGACGGCAGAGCCCGCGCGCCGGCGCCGCACCTCCGGCCGCGCCGGCGTTCACTGTGGTCCTTGCGGTCCAGGACGAGGGATCCCGGATAACGAGTCGTCTCGATGAGCTCGTCGCACTGATTGCAACCACCCGCGGTCCCGCAGAGGTGATCGTTGTCGCGAACGGCTGCCGGGACGACACCGCGGCGCTCGCTCGCGCTCATCCAAGCCCGCTGGTGCGCGTCATCGAGTTGACCGAGAACGCAGGCAAAGCACAGGCGCTCAACTGCGGATATGAAGCTGCCAAAGGAGACCTGCTGGTTTTCGCCGACGCACGCCAGCGTTGGGCTGCCGATTGCCTGCAGCGATTGCTGGAAAACTTTGCCAGCCCCGAGGTCGGTGCGGTAAGTGGTGAGTTGGTGATCGAATCGGCAGCCGGAGTGCTGGCCGGCGTGGGACTCTATTGGCGATACGAGAAGTGGTTGCGGCGTAATGAGGGGCGCCTGCACTCCACGGTCGGGGTGTCGGGATCGATCTGCGCGGTGCGACGGGTGCTGTTTCGGCCGATCCCGCGCGGCGTGCTGCTCGATGACCTCTATTGGCCGCTGCGGGTGGTGATGCAGGGCCGGCGTGTGGTGTACGACGAGCGTGCCCTGGCTTACGACCGCCTCCCAGACCGGCCGACGGATGAGCTTCGACGCAAGGTGCGCACCCTGAGCGGCAACTTTCAGCTCGCCGCGATGCTGCCGCAGGCGTTGCTCCCGTGGCGCAACCCGATCTGGGTGCAATTCGTCTCACACAAGATTCTGCGTCTCATCATTCCGTGGATACTGCTGGCGGTGTTCTGCGCGAGCGGTCTCGTGCACACACCCCTTTATCTCGCGGTTTTCCTGGCGCAGCTGCTCTTCTACGCTCTCGCGGCCAGCGCGCTCGCCGGTGGACCCGCCTCAGGATCGCGGCTGGGGACGGTGGCTGCGTCGTTCGTGGTACTGAATGTCGCCGCCTGGCTGGCTTTCTGGGTATGGATCTGCGGGCGTTCGGATGTCGCCTGGAAGAAAGTCGCTTATGACGCGCCGTTGCGTCTGGACTGAGGGCCGCCGCAAGTGCAGACCACGACCTATGTCGCGTGCGCTTCAACGGTGCTTCCTGGCGCCTTGCGTGTCGGCTATTGCATCGATTCGTTTGCCATCGGCGGAACCGAGCTGAATGCGGTACGCACGGTGGAAGCGCTCGATCGGCAACGCTTCCATGTGACCGTCTTTCATCTGCACGAGACCGGTCCGCTGCGTGCGCGTTACGAAGCCCTCGGGCTGCAGCTGCTGCACCTGCCGATCGGTCGGCTCTATTCACCGCGTACGGCGGCACAGGGTGTGCGCTTCCTGCGGCTGCTGCGGCGCGAAGGAATCGAAGTCGTTCACACGCACGATGTCTATAGCAACATCTTTGCCGCACCTTGGGCGCGGTTGGCCGGCTGTCGCGTCATTGCGAGTCGCCGCTGGCTGGATGCGGTCCCGCGACCGGGTCTCGTGGCACTCAATCGCTGGAGCTATCGTTACGCGCACCGAGTGGTCGTCAATAGCTCCACGGTCGCACGGTTGATGATTGACACGGAGCACGTACCGGCAACGCGCGTGTTCGAATTGCCGAATTTCCTGGAGGAGCGCGCCTTCCATCACGTCGCCGCCGAGCTGCGCAGCGCCAGGCGCCACGGCTGGGGCGTTCCGCAAGGCGCCTTCGTCATCGGCACGGTGGCGAATCTCACGCCGGTAAAGAATCATGCGATGGTGCTGCGCGCGCTGCAGCGGCTGGACGAGGATGTGCACCTGGTGTTGATCGGCGCCGGGCCGTCGCGGCGCGCGCTCGAGGACCTCGCCAGGGAGCTCCAGGTCGACGGACGTGTGCACTTCGCGGGGCAGCTGGTCGAGGCGGAGAACCTCCACCAGTTCTTCGATGTGAGCGTGCTCTGCTCCCGCAGCGAGGGGTTTCCAAATGCCGTGATCGAAGCACTGGCGGCAGGCTGTCCTGTGGTCGCGACAGCGGTGGGGGGCGTTCCCGAGGTCATAACCGACCGCCAGACGGGCCTGCTGGTCCCGGTCGACCAACCCCAGGCACTCGCTGCGAGCGTGCAGGAGCTACGCCGCGAGGCAGCGCTACGTAAGCGGCTGAGCGAGGCCGGACTGGCGCGCGCGCGCGGCAGGTACCATCAGACGTTGGTCATCGCGCGGCTCGAGGCGCTGTACCAGGATCTGGCGCGCGACACTGGCAAACGGCGCGCAGTACTCACGTGAACGTCGAAAGCGGGCGAATTCTGCCAGCAGGATTGCGCCGCCGTCGCCCGGCGACGCCGGATGCGCTGCCATGGTACGGGCTCGTGATCTTTACTTTCGTCTTCATCACCGCCCGTTTGCCCACGTTGTTCAGCGAGTTCGGGATCTATCTGGCGCTGCTCGGGCTGGCGGTGCGCCCGCGGAATCTTGGTTTCCCAACGCCGCTGCGATGGGCGGTGCTTTGCCTGCTGTGGGCAGTCGTCACGGCATTCTATGCAATTGTGCCCGGGACGGCATGGCCGGCGCTCCTCGAGTGGCTGAAGGCGCTCGTGATCTTCTTCGTAGTGGTGAATGTATTGCGCACGCCGCAGCAACTGCGTTTCTACATACTCCTGATCCTGTTCGCATTCGTGATCTATCCAGCGCGCGGCACACTGGTGAACTACCTCAGGGGCGAGACCCTGGCGGGGCGGGCGATCTGGAACGAGATGTACAGCAATCCCAACGACCTCGGGGGCATCACGCTGCTGATGCTCGGATCGGCGTTGGCGATCGCTACCGTCAAGACGCAGAGCGCGCGGGTTCGGCACGCGGCAGCTGCGCTGGTGCCCGTAACGCTTCTCATCATCCTGCTCACGCAATCGCGCGGGGTATTCATTGGTCTCCTCGTCGGATTCGGACCGCCCTTGCTGGCGCGCCTTCGGAAACGGCCCTCCGCCACCGCGCCGGTGTTGGTTGTCCTGGCCGTGATCGCAGTACTGGTTCCGGCGGCCTCCTGGCATCGGCTCGGGGGCATTGCCAACCTGAGAGAGACCATCGCCGGGACGCCTGGGCCGCGGCCCTCGACAGCGGGAGAACCATCTTTCAACACCCAACTGGCGGACGACTCGTCCCGCGACCGCTTCACCGGATTGGCGGAGAGCTCGGCCCGCGCTCGCTTCGAGATCCTCAAGACCGGCTTGAGCATCTTCGCGAGTAACCCCGTTCTGGGGGTCGGCATCGGCTGCTACCGCGAGGCGAATGCGCGCTATGCCCCACGGGCGGGGCTGCGGGATGCGCATAACACCTATGTCAATCTGGCCGCGGAGATGGGGTTGCCCGGCCTGCTGCTCTGGCTTGGTCTGGTCGGGTCGGTGCTGGCTCAGGTGCGACGTCGGCGCGCGCATCTCGTGGCGAATGACCGCATGATCCAGGTCTTTTGGATTGAGAGTGCGGTTATCGGATTCCTCGTCGCCGGTTTCTTCGCCAGTTACGCCCACCTGACGGTGTTCTATCTCTTCCTTGGAATCCTCTGGACAGGTTCCAATGTGTTGGGCCGCGAGGCGACCGAGCCCGCCGCGCCGCCCGCACGACGAACGCAGCGGACTCGCTGACATGTGTGGCATCGCCGGATTCGCAGGCATCGGACTGTCGGCAGAAGAGGCCACGGGTCGCCTCCGCGCGATGTGCGATGCCATCCAGCATCGGGGCCCTGACTCAGACGGCTATTTCGTTGGCGACGGCGTCGCCTTGGGCATGCGGCGCCTGAGCATCATCGACGTCGCCGGTGGCGACCAGCCGATCTCCAACGAGGACGGCACCATCACGGTCGTCTTCAACGGCGAGATCTACAATCACCATGAGTTGCGCCGGGAGCTCCTGGCCGCGGGACACCGTTTCGCCACGCGCAGCGACACCGAAGTGCTCGTGCACCTTTACGAGAGCCACGGCCCGGAGATGGTGCGCCACCTGCACGGGATGTTTGCCTTCTCGATCTGGGACTCGCGCCGGCAGCGTCTCTTTCTTGCGCGTGACCGCACCGGCATGAAGCCGCTCAGCTACGCTCTCCACGGTAACGGCATCATTTATTGCTCGGAGCTGCGTGCGCTGTACGCTTTCGATCGCTCCGCCCTGAGCATCGCGCCTGGCGCGGTCATGGAGTACCTCGCGTTCGGTTACGTACCCGACCCGATGAGCATCTTCGAAGGCGTGCGCAAGCTTCCCGCTGGTCATTTCCTGCTCTGGAGCCCCGGGCGCGACGTGCAGGTGAGCCGCTACTGGACTCCGCCACTGCCCGATCCGGCGCTGCGGGATGAAGGCGAACTGGTTGCAGAGCTTCGCCGCAAGCTCGAGGCAGCCGTCGTGTCGCATCTGGAGTCGGAGGTACCGCTGGGCGCCTTCCTCTCAGGAGGGACCGATTCCTCCGCGGTGGTGGCACTCATGTGCCGCCACGCGTCGGGGCGCGTCAAGACCTTCTCGATCGGCTTTGCGGAGGCAGCGTATGACGAATCGCAGGCCGCCCGGGCTGTGGCGAATGAGCTCGGAACCGAGCATACCGAGCTGATCGTGCGGCCGGATGTGGAGCAGATCTTCGAAAGCATCGCTGCCATGTTCGATGAGCCTTTTGCGGACCCCTCGGCAATCCCGACCTTCCTGGTGGCCCAACTCGCGCGGGGATCCGTCACCGTCGCGCTGTCGGGCGATGGCGGCGATGAACTGTTCGGCGGATATACCCGTTACGGGGACACGCTGAGGCGGGGCGGGGGAAAGGGCGGGGCGGGTTCGCGCCTGCTGGGAGCGCTGGGATTGATGTTGCCGCACGTGTTTCCGGGCCGTAATCGTCTGGTCGATCTCGGTCGCTCGCGACTTGGCCGATACGCATCGAGCGTGGTGCAACCGGTCCGGGTGGATGAGGGCGGCGTCGCGTCTGCCTGGCACCCCGCGGGACTACGCATCGTCGACGAACAGCTAAACGGCTTCGTGTCTGCCGACGAGGCCGAGGACTTTTCGGCCCTGATGATGCGCCTAGATACCCAAACCTATCTTCCAGGGGACATTCTCACCAAGGTCGACCGCACCAGCATGGCCGTTTCGCTCGAGGCGCGTGTGCCGCTCCTCGATTACGATCTGGTCGATTTTGCGTTGCGGATCCCGGGTGACTTGCGGGTGACGGCCGCAGAGAGCAAGCGGCTCTACAGGCGGGCGATCCGCGGCATCGTGCCCGATTTCGTATTGTCGGGTCCGAAGCGCGGCTTCGCTGTTCCTCTCGCCCAGTGGTTCAGAGGCTCTCTGCGGCACCACATTGAGGCTCTGCGCAGCCCGCCCGCGGCTATCGAGCAATACCTCAACGTTCGGGCGGTCGAGCGCCTGGTGACCGAGCACTCGATCGGGCGTCGCGATCACAGCGTGCTCCTCTGGCGGCTGATCGTTCTGAACTACTGGCTCGCCGCGTTTGCCGATGGGCGGCTCGGTCGTCCGCCCCTCGCGCCGTTAGCCGACACCATGGGAGCCCGCGCCGATTCGCGCCGCATGACAGGAGGCGCAAACAGGACGCCTCCGGTGGTATCGCACCTGTTCCTTCGTTCGCAGACTGCAGCATCGCGCCTGCGAGTCGGACTTCTCCTCGATGAAGGGTCCATTCCGGCCTACGCGTGTGGGGTCATCGAGGATCTTTGCCGCGCCGACTACGTAGACATCGCATTCGTCGGCCGGAGCCCCCCGGCTGCCGATCCCGAGTTGGACTCGCGGAAGGGTGGGACCGCGCTGCGCGCGTACACCGCGCTCATCGAGTCGCGCTACCAACTGTATCCCGATCCGCTCGAGCCGGTGCCCTGCGATCATCTCGTGGGCGGTGTGCCGCGGCTCACGAGCCCGTTCGAGCCTTCCGGGGACGGCACGAGGGCGCCGCTGGCTACGCTCGCGGCGGCAGCCGTGGACGTTATCCTGGACTTGGGCTCGCAGCCCGCGCGCGAGTTGGTAAGCCACGCCCGTCACGGCGTCTGGCGCTATCACTTTGGGGATCGGCAGCTGTATCCGCTGGGATCCGGCTTCCTGCGCGAGATTATCGATGGCATCCCGCTCACGGGAATCGAGCTGATCCGACTCGGTCGGACCCCGACCGATGACCTTACCCTGCTGCGAGCGTTGTTCCGCACCGTGCCGTTCCCGTCTCGTCAGGCGAACCGCTTCGGCCCGCTCTGGGGAACGCGTCACTTCGCAATTCAGGGACTGTGGACACTCCGACACTCATCTCTCGAAGCCGTCGCGAGCGCTCAGGCGCCAGGAGCGCCCGCTCCTTCCGGGAAGCGTGTTCCGACGATGACACAGTTCGGTCGATGGATGCTCGGCGAGATCGGCAGCCGCGCCTTTCCTGTCATTCGGCGCAGCGACCGTCCCTTACGGTGGCGCATCGCGATTCGGCGCACGCGTATCCCCCTGTACGAGGATGCGTCGCGGCGGTCCCTGCAGTCGTTTCGCTGGATCGAACCTGCCGCAGGCCGTCAGTGGGCGGACCCTGTGATCTGCCAACGTGACGGGGAAACCTGGATGTTCTTCGAAGAGCTGGTGGATCCCAGCCGGGTCGGGCACATCTGCTGCGGCCGCCTCACCACCGCGGGCGATCTGGTCGAGGTGAGATCGGTGCTGCAGCAACCCCACCACCTGTCCTTCCCCCAGATCATCGAGTCGGATGGCGCGGTTTTCATGTTGCCGGAGAGCGCGCAGGGCGGGGGAGTCGATCTCTACCGCGCGATTCGCTTTCCCGACACCTGGGTGTTCGAGAAGCGCCTGCTCGATTTCCGCTGCGTCGACTCATCGATATTTCAGGCCTCGGGGTCATGGTGGATGACAACCTCGCCGCAGGTCGTGCCCGGTCACACCCCGATTACCTGGCTGCTACGCGCCGAACGGCTCACCGGTCCGTGGACCTTTCAACCAGGAGGGGTGGTGGCGAGCGACGTGCGGGTGGCCCGAGGCGCCGGATCGGTTTTCGAAACGGCCGGGCGGCTCATCCGCCCGAGTCAGGACGGTAGCGTCTCTTACGGCCATGCCCTGATCCTCAATGAGATTCTCGCCCTGGCAGAGGCACCCTACCGGGAGCGAGCCATTTGCCGCGTGGAGTCCGGCTGGATGCCGCGGCTCAAAGGCGTCCACTCCTACAGCCGGGTGGGCGAGTGGGAGGCCATCGACGGCGGCTTTGCGCATTGAATGCCCGCGTGCAGCGCGGCGCATCTTTCATTTCACGACCACGTTGGTCGGCGGATTGATGATCGCATTCGTAGCCGGTGCGCCCTGTGCACCGATGTCCTTCCCGTCGCTGCCGGCATTCTTGTAGGGGCTGTCCGCAGCCAGGGTGTAATTGCCGCCCGCGTAGTTGGCGAAGCGCACTGCGGGTACCCCGGACGGGAAGAAATTCCCGGCAGGATAGGCGCCTGCCGGCCTGTCGACGAGGACGTTCTTGGAGAATGTCCAGTTGGTGAATTGGCCGTTGAGCGCCCGGGTGCCCTCCGGGCTGCCGTTACCGACGAAGCCGTAGGAGGTGGCTGTGGAAAGATTGTTGGTGAACACGAAATTGTTGGTCTTGATGGTCTTGGACGCCGCGATTCCGAGGACCGAGCAACAGGTAGCCGGGGGCAACGCGGTATTGATGATCGTATTGTGATCGATGGTGTAGTCGCTGCCACCGTTAATGAACTGAAACGCGCGGCCGTCGGCGCCGTTGAGTCCGGTGACACCCAGGACGTTGTTGCGGAGCAGGATCCTCTCGGCCGTGGGCGCGGCGGTAGTCGGGTAGTTGTCGTCAATTCCCAGCAGATTGACACCGCTGCCGACGTTGATCAGCACATTGTTGGTAAGCGCGATGTCGCTGTCGGTCGACCAGGGCGCGTTACCGCTCTGATTGCGCGGCGTGATCCCAATGGCGAAGCCGGCCTGTGCGGCCGCGGGGCTGTTCTCGAAAATATTGCCGGTCACGAGCACTCGCTTCGCCGCCTTGAACTCGAGAAGGTTCTTTATGGTGTACTTGGTTTTGAGAAGGGACAACGGTTTGAAGAAGTAGTTATCACGGATCTCGATGTCCGCGGGGACGAGCGCGGGCTGGCGGGAGTCCGCGCCGCCAAACATCACGTTCTCGCCCGCGCCGTCGAGGTAGTTGTTCCGAATCTGCAGTGGACCAGTCGTATTGTATGCCCACAGCGCCTGCGAGTCGGCGCCGACCTCATGTATCTCGCTGATGTACGAATCCACGACAGCGACGTAGGCGCCATCCATCTCGATGCCGCGCCGATCGTCGGCACCGGGCAGGCCGTGCACGTAGCAACGATCGAAGATGATGTGGCCCGGCAACGTCGCCGGTGAGGTGTCGGAGCCGCCAATCACAACCACCGCGTAAATCTTCGTTGACCCTGACACCGGCGCGAACTCGATACCTACGAAGCGAAAGTGGTGACTGTTGGCCACCGTGGTGATGGCATTCTGGCCGTTGGGCGTCAGAATCTTCGGCATATTTGCCGCGTTTGCGGGGCTTACGCGAGTGCCGGGCGGCGGCAGCTGCGACAGGTTGCTGGATACCACGTAGACCCAGCCGCTTCCCGCCGTTTTATTCGGCAGTTTGAACGGGCCGGTGAATGTGGCGCCGGCCTGAAGTACGATGATATCTCCGAGCTGCGCCTGGTCGAGCGCCGCCTGCAGATTGCCGCCGGCGCCGACAGCGAGGGTTTTTCCGCCCGGCGCGGCATAACTGGTGTCGAATGTTTTTGGCGCAGCGGGCAACGCCGCGGCCACCGCTCCCTGGTGGGCGATCGCGCTGGCTGTGAGCGCGGCGAGCACCCGTACGGCAAGTCTCGCGGGCCTGCGGGAAACGCTCGACATCGAACTCGGCATTCGAATCTCCAGTACGCTTCGTCTTGCGGATGCCGCCAGACGACGGTGGCACGGCTTGGAATCTTGCGCCGGCGGTGGGAGATTTTCCAAACTGGCGCTCGGCAGCTACGCTCAGGCCAGAGCCGCGCGCGAGTTTGCCAGGTGGCGGTGAATGCACGTCCCTGGCATCCGGTGCGGAGGCTTTGCGCGACATAATCCGTCGGTATTCGGGAGCTGTGAACCATGTGATCGTGCGCAGTGCAAGTCGAAAATGGGGGGCTCTCGTGTCCCGACTCCCGGGCATGTCCCTGGATGAGTTGCGCGTCAGAGCGCTGCAGGCGCTGCGCGTGCGCATGGAGCGCGTCTCGGACCGATTTACCTCCGGAGCCTCGAGCGAAGCTCGGCCGTCGGGCATGCAACTCGTCCCGGGTCGCAGCCTCGAGTTCCTGACAGCCGCCGGAAGCGATCCGGCACTGATCGCGCGGGCAGTCACGCGGCTCGATCCACAGGTTCGCGCATTCTTCAGCCGGCAGAGCGATGACGCCGAGCGAGGGCTGGTGGCGCTCATGGGGCATGAACCGCTGTGCGTCGGCAGCCCGCCTCGCTGGCACCGGGAAGCCCGGAGCGGCACCGAGGTGCCGCGACGCCACTGGAGCCGCATTGATCATCTGGACACCACGCTGGTCGGCGACCACAAGCTGCTGTGGGAGCTCAACCGCCATCAATATCTGCTCGCTCCGGCGTTCTGCTGGCTGCTCGATGGTGAGGCGCGGCGATTCGAGCTCGTACAGGCGCACCTGGAATCGTGGCTGGCAGACAATCCGCCGCGCCAGGGGGTTAACTGGGTGAGCAGCCTGGAGGTTGCGTTGCGTGCCATCACGTGGTGCTGGCTGCTGTGGATGCTGCGTGAGGCGCCGTGGAGACCGGATCTGAGGGTGCGGCTGTTGAGCTCGCTCGAGGCGCATGCGCGGCACGTGGAGCGTTACCTCTCGACCTATTTCAGTCCCAATACCCATCTCACGGGCGAGGCGCTCGGGCTCTTCTACGTCGGGACCGTACTGTCGGATTCCTCACACGCGCGCCGCTGGCGAGCCACAGGCGCGGCAATCCTGGAGGCTGCGATCGGGCGGCAGGTTTTTGCGGATGGGGTCTACTTCGAGCAGGCGAGCCAATATCAGCGGTATACAGCCGAGATCTATCTTCATTACCTGTTGCTTGCCAACGCCAGTGGCTTCCGTGTCTCTGGCACTGTGCGCGGCGCACTCGGCAAGCTCTTCGCGGTGCTGCGGAGTCTCGTTTCCGCCGCGGACCGGATGCCGCTGCTCGGGGACGACGACGGTGGATTGTTACTCCCCCTGGATCATCGCTCGCCTGACGATTTACGCGCGTTGCTGCTGGCCGGCGCCGTAGCACTCGAGCGACCCGACCTGGCACCCGCGCAGGCGTCTCCGAGCTTCGCGTATTGGCTCTGCGGTATCGAAAGGACGGAGCTTGTGCGCACGGCGCCCTGGCGCGTGCCGGACTGGCTCGATGTGTATTTTGCATGCGGCGGCCTCGCCATCCTTCGTGACGGATGGGACCGGAGCGCTGCCGTCGGCGTGATCGATGCCGGACCGCACGGCGCGCTGCGCAGCGGTCACAGCCACTCCGATGCGCTCGCGATGACCCTGAGCCTCGGCGCCAGGGAGCTGTTCATCGATCGTGGCACGCTCACGTACACCGGGCCGGAGCGGAACGAGTTCAGGGCCACCGAGTCGCACAACACGCTCGAGATTGACGACACGTCCTCGGTACTTCCGGGGGACGCCTTCCGGTGGCTGCCGGGAACTCCGCCGCGGGCGCGGGGCGTGGTTTGCTCCAATGCGCACTTCAGCAGCTTTTTCGGGCTGGCGATGGGTCATATGGTTGGCGGGCGGCCCTCTGCGCACTGCCGGGGGGTGCTGCACCGGCGCGGAGGACCCTGGGTGATTCATGATCGGGGAGTGCGTACCGCGGCTCGCGGTGGGGTGCTCCGCTGGCAACTTGCGCCGCA
>Ga0306925_10006188_pt1 | contig 11088 bp, 10 predicted proteins | sample flu12Cox44000176_FD_203755 | JGI IMG/M metagenome (GOLD analysis project Ga0306925, IMG submission 203755) | Lab enrichment of tropical soil microbial communities from Luquillo Experimental Forest, Puerto Rico - flux8day.12C.oxic.44.000.176 (v2)... | ecosystem: Environmental > Terrestrial >...
GACCGCGATCGACCACTCCGAGATCTACCTCGCCGCGGCAAAGGCCAAGAATGATGATCCGCGCATCGTTCTCGAGCAGGGCGACGGTTGCGCGCTGCGCTTCCCCGATGCGAGCTTCGACCGCGCCTTGTCGATGCTCGTATTGCCTTCCGTGCTTCCGCAGCCCGAGCTGATGGTGGCCGAGATGCGGCGGGTTACGCGCCGGGGTGGGGTGGTCGCCGCGGCGTTCTGGGATTCGCCCGGCGGAAACCCCGGCCAGCGTATGTTGTGGGACACCGCCGCCGCCCTCGACGCAGCTGCTGCCGAGGCACGCGACCGCACGATGGGCCGCCCAATCTATATGCCGGGCGCGCTGGCGCGCATGTGGGCCGAGGCCGGTCTCACCGAGATCGACCAGCGATCATTGATGATCCGCATAGATTTCGCCGACTTTGCCGATTACTGGCAGCCCTTTGCGAGCGGCGAGGGCGCGCTCGGCGCCTACGTTGCGGCTCTCGACAATGCCAGGCGCGACCGCCTCCAGCATCATCTACGATCGGCCTATCTAACCGGCCGCCCCGACGGCGACCGCTCGTTCGTCGCGGTCGCCCTATCTTGCCGCGGGGTGGTCCCTCGCCGCTGAGATTTGCAGCAGCCCGAGATATCGCGGCCGTTGGCTGGCGTTGTCCACCACATAATCCCTGCAATAGGCACGCGTAATATTGATGAGCCCCGTAATTCTTTATGGAAATTCTTACGAGCTTCCTGTATTTTAGCAGAAAGCTACCAGCGGGCGCCCACGGCATTGCACGCGACATAACCGCGTCTGCCATTCTATCAGACTTCCATATGGAAATTCTCGCATGAGACGATTTTGCAGCATCCATGCGCTTGCCTTCGCGATCGTGCTGGGCGGAGCTCTGCCGCTCGCTCAGGCAGCACCACCCGCGACGGATCAGCGTTTGGAGCTATTCCTGCACGCGCTTCGCGCGCAACCGCGCGGCGCCGCCGCCACTGCTGCGTCACCGATTTCCCAGGCGGAACTCGAACGGGTGCTGAGGATCCTCCCAGCGATGAGCGTCGGTCATGGAGGTGGCCCGCCGCTCATCGAGAGCTCGCAAAACGCCGCTACTGCCGCCCAGGATCCTTCGCTCTTCGGGTTCTGCTACGAGGCCTGCAGAACCGAGCGCGCTGTCGGCAGCTGCGGCACCTCGGCGCACGGATCGCCGGAACCACCCCAGAACATGTGCCGGGCCATCGAGTTCACGCCGGCGATAAGCGCCATCATCGGTCTGCCGCTCGGCGCCGGGGCAAGCCCGTTTGTCGACGACAATAAAGTTGCCGACGACACGCAGCAACCTGCCGGCTACACCTTCTTTGGCCAGTTCATCGACCACGACGTCACGCGAACGCAGACGGCATTGCTGGCGTTGGGCCAGCTTAACCTCAGCGCTCAGAGCGATGCCTCCGTTCGCTCCAAGCTGGCCGCGGCGGGAATTTCGATGGACCAGCTGACACAGGCAATCGCCAATGCCGCGGTGCCGGGCTCGGCGCTGAGTGTGAATACCGGCAAGCTCGACCTCGACAGCGTCTACGGCGTCACCAGCTTTGCGGCACTGACCGAGATCAATGCACCGTGGTTCGAGCAGCTATCCAATGGCGCCTATACTGGGCGTTTCGCGCAACGCCACGTGCTGGCGCCCGCGACCATCGGCCCGCCGATCGACGGTTTCGACTATGAGCGCGCCGCAGACGGGGCAGCGGAGATTCCCGACCCACGCAACAGCGAGCACAAGATCCTGTCGCAAATCCAGAACCTGTTTGAGCTCGCGCATAACAACTGCATGGATAGCGCATTGCGCCACGCCAAGACGCCGACCCAGCAGGAAATCGGCGCCGCCTTCGACGCCTGTCATAAGAAGGTGTTGTGGACATACGAAACGATCGTGGCCACCGACTTTCTGCCGCGCTTCTCGGCCGATGCGACATTGCGTCGGGTCGCGCCAAACACCCTGCACGCCTATGTCCGCGGCACGACGCCGACCTCGACCCTGCCGGCGCCTGACGGCATCCGGACCTCGCTTTACCGCTGCAAGCCGGGCACCGGGGACGACGCCAGGATCGAGATCCCGCACGAGTTCGCGGTGGCGGCGTTTCGGCTCGGCCATTCGCTCGTGCGCGACGATTACGTTCTTCACGACCTGGTGCTCGACAAGAACGGCAATATCCTGACGGGGCAGCCTCGCCCGATCTTTGCCGCGGCCACCGACCCGGAAACAATCGGGCTCGTCGGCGACAACGCGCTGGCGCCCGGCGATGTCATCGACTGGAGCTACTTTTTCGATATCAAAGGTGTGCGCGCTGGTGACGAGACCGCGCAAGCGGGGCGCCCTGTCGATACGTTGATCTCGGATCGACTGTTTGCATTGCCGGTCGCGGCCATTCCGCCCGGCCCCGATGCCAACGGCAAGGATAGCTCGACCGAGCGCAACCTGCCCCGCCGCAACCTGATGCGCGCCTCGGAACAGACGTCCCAGATTACCGGCTCGGTTGCCCTCGGAACCGGCGAGGAGGTCGAGGCCTATGCGCAGCAGCGCATCGCGGACCTGCACGACGCGACGGCAGAGGTGCAAAAGCTGCTCGGCGCGCGGCTGAAGAGCGGGGGCTTCGACCCAAACTCTTTGACCGGGCAAACCCCGCTCTGGTTGTTCATCCTCGCGGAGGCGGAAACCACCCAGGCAAGCCGGCGCTTGGGCGAGCTCGGCAGCCACATCATCGACGAGTTCCTGCTCGGTGCGCTGCGCTGCGACCAGGCTTCGGTCCTCTATGCGGCGGAGAAAGACCTGCAAGGTTGGAGTCCGACCAAGACGATCGCCAAGCAGCGCCGCTACTCCATGCCTGAGCTGATCAGCTATCTTCAAGCTGACGCCAAGGTCGACGGGCGGCCGATCAGCCTGTTCAGCCGCTAGCCGTGGCTCGCAATCCGATCCCGGCCATCGCGCTGCTGGGCGGGTGGCTCACGGTCGAATCGCCCATCGTGACGGGGCGACTTTTCTAACCCTCGGAGGCTCTGACAAAGCAGCGCACAACCGGATGCCCGTTGTAATGGCGCAGGCAGGCGACGCCGCGGCCCGTCGGGTTGTCGGCGCGCTGCAGGATCTTGTCGGGTGGTACCTGGATCCGCTCGCCCTCGGTGGCGATCCAATAGCGACCCTCGGCGTCCGTCTCGTAGTCGGTGAGTTGACAATCGCTTGCCGGTGAGCAGCATGAAACCGCTCCGCCCATCGCCCCTTCGGTACCGGGCTCCTTCAGGCTGCGAAACCAATCGGCAAACTCGGCATCGGGCGGATGCGCCACCGCGCCGGTACATAGCAACAACAATATGGCGACCACGCCCAATGGGCGCGCCATGCGACGCTGGCCGAGCTGGCGCAGCGTCGATGCCGGGCCTGGTGCAGGCATATCCATGCACCGGTCATGCCAGAAGACGGTTGCACACTCGTTAAATCCGCGATGTTCCCGAGCGACAGGTTGTTCCCGTCACGACGTTTCCAGAGCCGGGGTGCCGGGATCACGGCCGGACTCTGGCTTCGATGGAGCCGACGCGGGGGGTTCGACGTCGTGCTATGTTTTCGAGGATTGCCGCGCACCGCCCAACCTATGGAGCGCTCCGATGCCCACCGTTCGTCTCGCCGAGGGTGTTTGCCTCCACTGCGCCGTCGACGATTACCTGTGGCCATGGGAGGCGTCGACACCGGTGCTGATGATGCACGGTTTTGCCCGCAACGCGACGTTCTGGAACCGTTGGGTGCCGCCAATCGCCGAGAGTCGCCGCGTCTATCGTCCCGACCTGCTGGGCTGCGGCGCCTCCGATCCCCCCGGTGTGGGCTACCACTATACACAAGAGAAGATCGCAACCGAGATCCTCGCGGTATTCGCGGCGATGTCGCTCGAGCGGGTGCATTGGGTCGGCGAATCCTCGGGCGGCATCATCGGGCTGCTGCTTGCCGCTGCATATCCAGAGCGCATCGCGAGCCTCGTGCTGTGCAACACGCCGACGCGAATTTCCGACGACATCAAGGGCATTTACGCACTTGACCAAGAGAGCACGGGGGCGGCGATCCGGGCCTACGGAACCGGCGAATGGTGCCGCCGCACGCTCGGCTACCGGCTCGACACCGAGCATGCCTCCGAGCGGTTGCGCGAATGGTGCATTGCCGAGATGGGCAAGACCCGTCCCGACATCGCGGCGGCATTGCACGAGTGCTTTGAGGCGATCGATACAAAGCCGCTGCTCCCGGCGATCAAAGCTCCGGTGCTGCTGCTCAGCGGCGACAAGAGCCGGATAGCCTCGGAGCAGCAGCAAATTCTCGCCGCGAGCTTGCCGCGCGGCCGGCTCGAGCTGTTTGCCGGGTATGGCCATGGCGTCAATCTGCTGCAACCCGAACGCTGCGCCCGAACGGCCTTGGATTTCTGGCGCGCGGTCGAGGCGGGGCAGAAATGAAGCTAGGTGTCCTGCAGTTCTTCAGCTGGCCCGAGCGGCGGGTCGATCTGGCGACGGTCTACGCCCGCGCATTGGAGCGGATCGAGATCATGGACCGCACCGGATATGACGCGGTGTGGCTCGCCGAGCATCACTTCAGCAGCTTTAGCGTCTGTCCCTCGGTGCACATGGTCGGGACATTGGCGGCGGCGCGCACCAAACGGCTGCGCATCGGGACGGCGGTGTCGCTCGCGCCGTTTTACCATCCATTGCGGCTCGCCGAGGAGGTGGCGCTACTCGACGTGCTCTCCGGCGGACGGGTCAATTGGGGTGCGGGTCGCGGCTTTGCGCGGGTCGAGTTCACCGCTTTCGGCGTGCCGCCGGAGGAGAGCACGTCGCGGTTTCGCGAGACCGTCGAAATCGTGTTGCGGGCCTGGACCGAGGAGAAGCTCAACTTCGCCGGCCGACACTTCCATTTCGAGGATGTCGAGGTCTTGCCCAAGCCGGCGCAGCTGCCGCATCCGCCGGTGTGGGTGGCGGCAAGCTCCCAGGGGGCAATCGACTGGGCCGCCGGCCGCGGCTTCTCGATCCTGATGGACCCGCACTCGTCGGGCCCCGAGATCGGCGCCAAGCGCCGGCACTATGTGGAGAAACTGACGGCTGCCGGGTTCTCCGAGACCGGCCGCGACATCCCGATCGCCCGGCTGGTGGCAATCGCAGGCAGTGCCGGCAAGGCAAAGGATGTCGCCCGCAATGGCGCCGAATGGATCCTCAATTCCTATCTCGGCGCGCAGCACCGGCCAGTCATGCAGGGTAGCTTCACGCCGGCGGGAGTTGACCCGATCCGACGTTATCTTGACGAGGTGATCCTGCACGGCACACCCGACAAGGTCGGCGACGAGATCCTGCGACTGCGTGAGGAGATCGGTCTCGACTATCTTCTATGCGCGCCGCTCAGCCACCAATCCTTTATGCTGCTGACCGAGAAAGTGCTGCCTCGGCTGCCGTAAACGCAGCCGCATCCTCGCGGATCATTGCGGCCCCCTTCTCGCCGATCATGATCGAGGGGGCGTTAGTGTTGCCGGTCGTCACGGTCGGCATCACCGAGGCGTCGATGACCCGCAACCCCGCCAGCCCGCGCACGCGCAGCCGCGAGTCGACGACCGCCATCGGGTCTTCGCCCATGCGGCAGGTGCCGACCGGATGATGCAGGTTGGTGCCGGCTTCGCGCAGGAACCTGGTCAACGCATCCGCTGAGTGGATGCCGGCGCCCGGGCTCGTTTCCGCCGCGCTGTGCCGTGCCAGCGGCGGGGCGGCGAAGATCCGGCGGGCAATGCCGGTCCCGGCGAGCAGCGCCTGCACGTCGCTCGCCGCCGACAAGTAGTTTGGGCGAATGGCGGGGCGGGCGAGGGGGTCGGACGAGACCGCCATGATCGTCCCGCGGCTGTCCGGCCGGGCAAGGCACACGACCAGGGTCATGCCGGGATCGCGCTCGAGGCGGCCGATCCCGTTCGGGTCGTAGCTCCCCGGCGTGAACAGCAATTGCAGGTCCGGGCTCTCCAGCCCCTCGCGGCTGCGGCAGAACACCATCGCGGTGGTGACACCGAAGGTCAGCGCACCCCGCCCGGTCGCGGCATACCGGCCGATCTCGCCGACGAGCTTGAGGCCGCGCGACATCTGGTTGACCGAGACCTCGTCCTTGACCCGATGGGTGATGCGGGCCGCGAAATGGTCGGAGAGGTTGGCGCCGACCCCGGCCAGGTCGTGCGTCACCGCGACGCCGATCGATTGCAGATGGGCGGCGGGGCCGATGCCCGACACTTGCAGCAGGTGCGGCGAGTTGACGGTGCCGCCCGAGACCACGACCTCGCGCGCCGCCAATGCCCGGTTGTCCTGCCCGTTTTGCCGGAAGGCAACGCCGGTGCAGCGGTTGCCGTCCAACAATAGCCGCGTCGCGACCGCCTTGGTTACGACCCGCAGATTGGACCGCCGTCGCGCCTCGGCGAGAAAGGTACGCGCGGTCGAGCCGCGAAACCGGCCGTTGCGGGTCATCTGCGAATAGCCCACACCCTCCTGCACCGCGCCATTATAGTCGCGGGTCAGAGCGAAGCCGGCCTGCTGCGCCGCTTCGACAAAGCGATGGGTCAACGGCAGGATGGTTCGATAATCCTCGACCAATAGCGGGCCGCTCGTGCCGCGATATTGCACGTCGCCCGGTCCATAGCGCTCGGATTTCTTGAAATACGGCAGCACATCGGCGTAGCTCCAGCCGCGGCAGCCCATCTGCGCCCAGCCGTCATAGTCGGCCGGATTACCGCGGACGTAGAGCATGCCGTTGATCGAACTAGTGCCGCCCAATACTCGACCGCGCGGCCAATGCAATGATCGGTTGCTGATGCTTTCCTCGGGTTCGGCATAATAATTCCAGTTGACGAGCGGATTGGCCCGCAAATGCAGAGCGCCGGCGGGAATGTGGATCATCGGATGCCAGTCGGTCGGCCCGGCCTCGAGCAAGACGACGTGCGCGCCGTCCTCGCTCAGGCGATCGGCGACGACGCAGCCTGCCGATCCGGCGCCGACGACTACATAATCTGCGCGAAGGTCAGCCATCGGCCCCTCCCTCACCGCCATGTCATCGAGGCGTGTGGCGCTCGAGAAACTCCGAGACGCGGTCGATCGCGGCCGGCAAATGCTCGGGGCCCTTCCACCGGCGCAATGCCTCGACATTGGGTGCCAGCTCGATGATCTCCTCGCCGATCGCCGTCGGATGCGGCGGGTCGTCGCCGGGCATGACCAATAGCGGCGTCTTGCACTCGCGCACGAATTCGCGGCTGACACTGAAGACAAAATCGCCGCCGAACATGTTGTCACCAAAGTTTTTCAAGACGTGCTCCTCGACCTCGCGGTGCTGCTCGCGGATGCCCGTTGCCCAGGTCTGAACCAGGTTGGCGAAGACGTCGCGGTTGTCGGCGTGGCCGATCGGGTTCTGCAGCACGGCCGAGGTAACTCGGCTGGGCGCCAGCTCGCACAACGTCAGGCAGAACGAGGCGCCGATGCAGCCGCCCATGACGTGGAACCGGTCGAGCCCGAGATGGTTGGCGAGCGCCAGGTGATCGGATGCGTAGACATGCCAGTCGTCGCTCGCGAAAATCGGGGCATGCGAGCGGCCGGCGTTGCGCTGGTCCATCGCCACGACGCGGTATTTCTTCGCGAGCACGGCCATCGGATCCATCCACGCGGCCGGGGCCGCGGGGTTTGATGGGCTGTGCCGCCAGAAGGCGAGCTCCGAGCGCAGCCCGCCTGGCGCGAAGACCATCAGTGGAAAGCCGCTGCCGTGCACCTCGTAATAGATCTCGCCGTCCCGAATAGTGAGTGTCGCCATCCGCCCCTTCCCTCGCTTCGGTCCGCGGAGTGATAGAACCTTGAGGATACGCGACACAACGGGTGATTTGCCTTTATGGGAGACCACGGCTCAGATGGCGCAGAGGTTCCATCCGGTCATGGAACACGCGAGCGACGATCACCCCTTCGTGCCCCTCGGCGAGCTGCCCGCGAAGGTAGTAGAGAACATGCGAGGCCGCCCCACGACGGGGCGCCGCGAGCTCGATATGAAAGGACCGGACGCCGGTTGCGAGCTCATCCCGTTGACGAGAGCCGGGACGTTCCGGGTGCTCGGCGACCATTCCGATTGCCCGCGCGATCAGCTCGCTGTACCTCCGGCGCTGCAATCGTCCGAATTGCCTCCCGGTCTCTCGCAGGATGTCAACGATGTCTTGGGCCGCGGCCTCGGTTAGCTGATGGTCCAATGTCGCCTAGGAAGGTGCCTGATCATTCGCATCCAACTCTGCGAAGATCTCGCCAACCGTTCGTTTCGTCAAATGGCCGGAACGTGCCTGGTCGACGCCGATGCCCACCTCGCGGCGAAGAATCTGGATTTTCTCATCGTGGGCGGCCTTCTCCCGCCGCAGCAGCCGTAGCGCATCGCGCACGACTTCGCTCGCGCTTGCATACTCGCCCGAAGCGATTTCGCGTTCAACAAACGCGACGAATTCGTCCGACAGGCTTACGTTCATTGTTGCCATGAGCCGCCGCTCCTAATTCGCACAATCCTAATTTCCAACAGGGGTATGGCGGCTTGACAAAATTTGTCAATTGATCCTGTCGGAGCGGTTGTCTTCGAACCGTCAACCGGGCAAGCTTTGGCATCATGTGTGGAGGGAGGATGCAACGATGGCCATCAAACAGATGCTGACCGAAGAGATGCCGGCGAGCGCGCTGGTCGCCCGCGTGCTCGAAGAGGCCGGGATCGAGATGGTCTTTGGCATTTCCGGTGGTCATACCGGCCGCATCGTCTCTGGGCTCAGCAAATATCAGAATTCGATCCGCACCGTGCTGGTACGCGAGGAATCGCTGGGCGGGGTCATGGCCGAGATCTATGGCCGGCTGACGCGGCGGCCGGGTGTCCTGCTCGGACAGGGCCCTTGGGTGCTCGGCAATGGCCTGCTCGGCACGATCGAGGCCCATCTGTCGAGCTCGCCGATGTTGCTGCTGACCGATTTCAGCGACACACCACGCTTTACCTTGCATGCCCCCTACCAGCAGGCGACCGGCGATTGGGGAAGCTGGGACGCGCGGCGTGCCTTCAGCGGCGTCACCAAGCACGTCATGCAGGCGCACGACCCGATCGGCGCGGTGCAGGCGACACAGCTCGCGATCAAGCACGCGCTCGCCGGGCAACCCGGCCCCGTCGCCGTACTCTACGCTCACGATTCTCTGGCCGGGTCGGTGGCCCCCGATTCGCAGCCGACGCTCTATCCGACACGCCACTACCTGCCGCCGGTGCCGCCGCCCGCCGAGCCGGCGCGGGTCGAGGCCGCCGCGAACGCAATCCTTTCGGCGCAAAGACCGGTGCTGATTGCCGGCAATGGCGTGCGCATCGCGCAGGCTTACGACCAGCTGCGCCGTCTGGTCGAAACTTCCGGCCTGCCGGTCGCGACGACCGCAGCCGGCAAGGGCTGCTTTGCCGAAACCCACCCGCTGGCGCTCGGGGTGTTTGGCACTTTTGGCACCGAGGCGGGGAACGCCTGCATGGCCGAAGCCGATCTCGTGGTGGTGGTCGGCTCAAAGCTGTCGCCGAGCGACACGGCGTGGGAGAACCGCGCACTGCTCGACCCGGTGCGCCAGACTTTTGTGCAAATCGACATCGAGCCGCGCAACGCGTCGTGGAATTATCCGGCCGAGCATGTGCTGCTCGGCGATGCCGCGATGGTGCTCGATCAGCTGATCGAGGCGGTCGGGTCACCTGGGACAGCACGCCGGCAACAGGCCGAGCGGCGAGTCGCCGGCCATCGCGAACGGCATGGCTATTTCAACGACCGCGCCTACTTCGCTGACGATGTACCGATCCTGCCGCAGCGGGTCATCGGCGAATTGGCCCGCAACCTGCCGGAGGATGCGATCGTCACCTGCGATGCCGGCGAAAACCGGATCATGATGACGCATTTCTACCAGACCAAGAGTGCCGAGGGCTTTCTGCAGGCCGCGGGCTCGGGGCCGATGGGCTTTGGCATCCCGGCCGCCCTCGGCGCCAAGCTCGTGCACCCCGACCGACCGGTCGTCGCGGTTGTCGGCGATGGCGGCTTTGCGATGACGATGAACGGGCTGATGACCGCGGTCGAGCAGGACATCCCGATCATCACCGTCGTCTTCAACAACAACGCGCTCGGTTGGGTGTTGCACGGCTCCGGCCCGTTTGCCGCCGAGTTCAACGATTGGGACCATGCGGCGATCGCCCGCGCGATGGGGTGCCGCGGGGTTCGGGTCGAAGAGCCGTCGGCGCTAAAGCCGGCGTTGCAGGAGGCACTCGCCGCGCGTGAGCCGACCGTGATCGACGTCAGGACCTCGCTCAAGACCACCTTCGCGGACATCACCTCGCAACTGGCCAAGGATGCCTCGCCGCGTCGGCGATAGCAGGGCATGACGGAACTGATCGGTAGCGTCGACGCCGCACTCCGTCGGGCCGTCGAGACAAATGAGGTGCCGGGGGTTGTTGCGATGGCGGCAACCGACAACGGGATCATCTACGCGGGCGCATTCGGGAGGCGCGATCTCGCCCTCGACCCCGACATGACGCTCGATACGATGTTCCGGCTCGCATCGATGAGCAAGCCGGTGACCTCGGTCGCGGCAATGCAGCTCGTGAGCAAGGCAAGCGGAACCTGGGACAGCCAATCGGTAACATCATCCTCCACTCACCCTACCCGCAGTCCCTTTCGAGAGCCTTCGACCCCTGTAAAAGCGAGGAAACAGGGCGAATCATCGAGTTCACGCTGACATTCGACCCATAAATCCACGATAAAGCAGTTCGTATCAGATACTTAGGCGCCCGCTACAGATGCGGACGAGCAGGGGCGTATTTTTGCCGATCAGGGGGGCCGAATCGACCTATCAGGGTGCGAACAGGGTGGGAGTCTTTTGTGAGATTGATATTGCTACATAGAGAAATTGTGAAAATGCTTCTATATAAGTGGAAACTCCTCCGAGGACAAGAGATCAGAGACGGAGCGCCAATACGCGGCGATCGACACAAGCCGCCGCCCGCGGAGCGGCGAGGCGGCCGGGGCGGT
>Ga0306925_10006192_pt1 | contig 11085 bp, 8 predicted proteins | sample flu12Cox44000176_FD_203755 | JGI IMG/M metagenome (GOLD analysis project Ga0306925, IMG submission 203755) | Lab enrichment of tropical soil microbial communities from Luquillo Experimental Forest, Puerto Rico - flux8day.12C.oxic.44.000.176 (v2)... | ecosystem: Environmental > Terrestrial > Soil...
GCTCTACTGGCACTAGCGCGTTGGCGCTTTTACTTGCAACGACAGCAACGTCATGACGCCGACTTGCCACGATATGGGCTTCCACGACGTTCTAATATCCGAGTTTCTCAAGTGGCTGGCTCAGGCCGAACGCCGCCCGGGGAAGAGAGGGCGCTAGCGGTCGAAAGCTATATGGCGACGGTTACCCGGCTCGGGACTAGCGGTTGTCCCAGACAAGACCCAGCAGGGGCACGCGCGAGACCAATCCTCCGAGCCACGATCTCGGCTCCTCATGGGCGGTCGTCTTTGCCTCCGCGGGATCAGGGATCGCGCGTGGCGGCACTGGGTGATCGGCATCGGCCTGCAGGCGCGGCGCAACCGATGGCGCAGGAGCAGGCGTCGACGAAGGAGAAAGCGGCGGCGGAGCGGCGGCGGTCAAGGCAGGCGCCGGCACGGTTACTATCGGCTGGGCCGGCGGGAGCATAGGAGCGGCTTCAATCATCTTAGATCTTTCCGCGGCTGTCTCAGAGTTATGCGTCGCCATCGCCTGCCGTACTGCATCGAGCCACTGCGTGTCGGAAACGGTCTGCTCTCGCCGCGCCGCCATTGGCTGCTTGGTAGGTTGCTGTTGACGCGACTCGGCCTTGCGAACCGTTTCTATCGGCAGCGCTTCCGTCCGCTCAGCCTTTGTTTCGGTGACGACCGGTGCGGGCGCAGCGGGCGACTCCTTGTCCGTCGCCAGCAGCGCTTTGAACGCCTTGGTGGCATCTGGATCCACAGCACCACAGGTCTGTTCGAACGCCTCGACGTCGCGGCGTACCAGAGCACGGCGAGTGCTCGCATCGACATTCTTGTCGAGCATAGAAATGATTCCAGCGCGCAGGCTCTGGCACGTCGGCTCGGGTGAGAAGTTGGCGCGGTAAAGAGAGTAAGCGCTGCCAAGCGCGACGGGCACCGCCAGCAGCGCTCCAACCAATTGGAAGACGTTCACCCAGCAGGAAAGCCCCGAGCCGTGCCAAGCAGCATAAGCCGGCGGGGAGTCGGGGAGATCGCGTAGCGAGCCGTCAAATTTCGGTTCGCGCCTCGCCTCCAGCATCTTAAGGACCCCATGCACCAATCCGGGTTGCCAATCACGCCATCATCGCGGAAAAATTTGGCCGGGAATGCGGCGCAAAAAGGGAATTCCCTTCCGGCTTTCTTACCCTTGGACTTCAACTCAGGCGGCGCAAAAGCGAGACGAAGAAGCCGTCGGTATCAGTCGTGCGCGGCGTCATCAGGATGCCCTCACCCCAGAGCCTTGCCGCCTTGGTAAATGCTCGCGCGCGCTGGCCAAGCGCGGCAGCGATCGTAACCGGCGGTTCCGGCAGGAACTGCGGGTGGCGGGCGAGAAAGCCACGCACCTGCACGCGATTCTCTTCGTCCAGCACTGAGCAAGTCACATAAGCGATACGGCCCCCGATCTTAAGCAAAGGCACCGCGCGATCGAGGATCTCCGCCTGCTCCTTCAGCCTTTGCTCGACGGCACCGGGCCGCATGCGCCATTTCGCGTCCGGGTTGCGCCGCCAAGCGCCGGTGCCGGTGCACGGTGCATCGATCAAAACCAGGTCGATGCGGCCCACAAGATCGGCAATTTCGTCTCCGATCGACTGCGGCGTGCGCACTTGAACGTTGCGCGCGCCCGAGCGCTTGAGCCGGTCGTGGATGGGCGCCAGACGGCGCTTGTCTTCGTCGGTCGCGAAAATCTGGCCTTTGTTCTGCATCATCGCCGCCAAAACCAATGTCTTACCTCCCGCGCCGGCGCAAAGGTCGACCACCTGTTCGCCCGCTTTGGCGGCGGAGAACAGCGCCGACAATTGCGAGCCTTCGTCCTGCAATTCGATCATGCCCTTGAGGAACGCCGGCTCGGCGTGGATCGGCGGGCTCTTGGCGTCCGCGGCAAGACGGATGCGTAGGCCCCAAGGCGACCAGGGGCAAGGCTCCGGCTGCAGATCGCCTAGTAGCTCGGCGACCTTGTTGGGGTCGGCCTTGAGGGTGTTTACTCGCAGATCGACCGGCGCGCGTGACGCTAAGGCCGCGCCCTCTTCCGCGCGGTCCTCGCCAAAGACGCGCGTGAAATGTTTTTCCAGCCATTCGGGGTAATCCCCGGCGATGTGCGCGGGTGCTCCCGTGATCTCAGCGGCGTCAAGGCGTTGACGTTCGCTGTCACTCAACGTTTCCGGCGCGTAACGCGTGCCGTTAGCAAGTTTGGCAATCGCGTCCACATCGAGACCGCGCTCGCGTTTGAGCATGCCAAGCAGAATGGCGCGTGGCGTTTCGGCACCCATCACATAGGCGCTCGAGGCGCGCCGGCGTAGCGCGTCATAGACCAGACCGGCAATGGCGGCGCGGTCACTGGATCCGGCGAAGCGATGCGCCCGACCCCACGCCTTGAGAGCGTCAGCGACGGGCTGGCGCTCGCGCTCGATACTTGCGAAGACTTCGATAGCCGCGGCTAGCCGCGCTGCCGGCATCATGGCAGGCCGAGTAACATGCGTTCGATATGGATCAGCCACATCGTGACTGGCACCCGGAATCGTAATGCATATCGCAAAGGACTGGCAGTTCGAACTCGTTGGAAAAAGCGTGGGCCAATTGGCTGACGCGCTTCGGCCAGTTCGGCTCGCGCATGGCTATCTGCTCGGAACGGGACTCGCCGCGCCCGAGTGAGAACAAGCGTTGATGTATCATACCGAACACGAGATACCCGGAAAGGTCACGCTTCGCTGGGATAATTTGGGCTCTCGCGAGTGATCGTCACGTCGTGCACGTGGCTTTCGCGCAAACCCGCGCCTGAGATACGAACGAATTCCGCCTTTCGATGGAAACCATCAAGCGTCTTGGCGCCGACATAGCCCATGGCGGCGCGCAGGCCGCCCGACAATTGGTGCAACACATTCGCGACCGGCCCCTTGTAGCCGACCTGTCCCTCGACGCCTTCCGGCACCAACTTGAGCGCATCCTTGATGTCCTGTTGGAAATACCGGTCGGCGGAACCGCGTGCCATCGCGGCGACCGAGCCCATGCCGCGATAACTCTTGTAGGATCGTCCCTGATAGAGAAAGACCTCCCCTGGCGTCTCGTCGGTGCCCGCTAGCAACGAGCCGACCATGGCGCAGTCAGCGCCTGCGGCGAGCGCCTTGGCGAGGTCGCCGGAATATTTGATGCCGCCGTCGGCGATCACTGGTATATCGCTTGCTTTCGCCGCCCCGACCGCGTCCATGATGGCGGTGAGCTGCGGCACACCGACGCCAGCAACAATGCGTGTCGTACAGATCGAGCCTGGACCAATACCCACCTTGATGGAGTCGGCGCCCGAATCAATCAGCGCTCTCGCACCTTCGGAGGTCGCGACATTGCCGGCGACCACCTGCACGGCATTTGATAGGCGCTTGATGCGCGTGATGGCATCGAGGACGTGCCGCGAATGTCCGTGCGCGGTGTCGACGACCACCAGATCAACGCCGGCCGCGATCAAAGCCTCTGTGCGCGCGAAGCCTCGGTCGCCGACGGTGGTCGCGGCTGCGACGCGCAAGCGACCCTGCTCGTCCTTGCACGCATTCGGATTGGCCACCGCCTTTTCAATGTCCTTCACGGTGATCAGGCCGACGCAGCGATACTGATTGTCCACCACCAGCAATTTCTCGATGCGGTGCTGGTGAAGCAAGCGCTTGGCTTCGTCCTGGCTGACGCCCTCGCGCACGGTGACCAGCTTGTCCTTGGTCATCAGCTCAGCAACGCGCTGCTGCGGATTCGTAGCGAAGCGGACGTCGCGGTTGGTGAGGATGCCCACCAGCTTGCCGGCCTTGCCATTGCCGCCGCCTTCGACGACCGGAACGCCGGAAATATGGTTATCCTTCATCAGATCGAGCGCCTGCTGCAGCGTCGCCGTCGGTTCGATCGTGAGCGGGTTCACCACCATGCCGGATTCGAATTTCTTCACTTGGCGCACCTGGGCGGCCTGGGCCTCCGGCTCAAGATTGCGGTGGATAACGCCCATACCGCCTGCTTGCGCCATGGCAATCGCCATCTGCACCTCGGTGACCGTATCCATGGCGGAGGCGATAATCGGGATGTTAATCGGGATCGTCTTGGTGATACGGGAGCGGATATCGACGTCGCCAGGCAGCACTTCAGACAGGCCCGGCTTAATTAGCACGTCATCAAAGGTAAGTCCTTCCCGCGGACTTGCGTTACTTTTAGCGGCCATCGCCAACTCCGACTCACCCGAAAGGAGAACGAGACCGCTGCCGAAGACTTACGAATTGCCCTTGCGAGGAGGCCCCTCGCCCGACGTCACGGCCCGCTTTTGGGTTGGCGCTGGTCGTTAGCACGGGATGATACCGATTCCTAGACCATTATCGCTGCGTCACCATCGCAACACACCTCCTTGGATGGCCGCTATGGGTCCGTTAAGTTCACGCCGCGACACGAAATTCACTGGCATCTGGGACGAGCGCGACATTTTTGCGCGTCGGCCGTGAAGCCCATCGCCAGAAGATAGAGTTCGGCCGACTCTGATCGGCTCGCGGCCGGCTTCACGTGCTTCACAGTTGCAAAATCTCGTTTGAGTACGGCGAGGAGCGCGCCTTCTGTGCCGCCTTGCAGCACTTTGGCAAGGAAACTGCCACCGGGGGCCAATACCTCGCGGGCAAATTTGGCGGCTGCCTCGACCAGCCCGACAATTTTCAGATGATCGGTCTTGCGGTGGCCGGTGGCGTTGGCCGACATATCGGACAGCACGACATCGGCCGGACCGCCCAGCATGGCTTTCAGTTTGTCCGGGGCGGCGGGATCGAGAAAATCGATCTGCGCGAAATCGACGCCTATAACCGGCTTCATCGGCAACAGATCGATAGCAATAATGCGACCGAATGGACCGACGCGCTTAGCCGCCACTTGGCTCCAGCCGCCGGGCGCGGCACCGAGATCGACGGCGCGCGCGCCCCTTTTCAGGATATGAGCCCTGTCGTCGATCTCGATCAGCTTGAAGGCGGCACGCGAGCGGAAGCCCTCGCGCTTGGCGCGAGCAACGTAGGGATCGTTGAGCTGGCGCTCGAGCCATTTTCTGGACGATTGCGAGCGCCGCTTGCTGCTCTTCAGCGTGACTTTTCCGCGTGCCGTCAATGCTCGCCCCAGACGCCGTCCTCACGCATCATCTGCACGAGAATACCTTCGCGCAGGCCACGATCGGCGACACGCAGGCGCGGACAAGGGAAGGCGCGGCGGATCGCTTCCAGGATGGCGCAGCCGGCGAGTACTAGGTCGGCACGCTCCACGCCGATACAAGGACTGGCGACCCGGTCCTGGTAGTTCATCGAAAGCAGCCGTTCAATCACCGCGTTGATTTCGCGTTCGTCCATCCAGCAGCCGTCAACGCGTCTGCGGTCGTACCGCTTGAGATTGAGATGCACCCCAGCAATCGTCGTCACGGTGCCAGAGGTGCCGAGCATGTGAATGCCGCGCAACGCGGCGGCCGCGTGCTCATGCGCGAATGGCGCGATCAGCGCCGCGACTTCGCTAACCATCGCCTCGTAGATCGCCGGGGTCACCGACACGCCGCCGTGGCGCTCGGCGAGCGTCACCACGCCGAGCGGCAGCGAAACCCAGCCGCGGATCTGCGGCAGCGGGGGTCCGCCATTGCATTTTTGCGAGCGATCGAGCCACACCAATTCCGACGACCCGCCGCCGATATCGAACAGCAACGCGCCCTCGGCTTGAGGGTCGAGGAGCATCGTGCAGCCGGTTGCAGCCAGCGTTGCCTCGGTTTCGCGGTTTATCACTTCGAGCTCTAGGCCGACTTCCTCGGCAACGCGAGCCCGAAACTCCGCGCCGTTTTCCGCCGCGCGGCAGGCCTCCGTCGCGATCAATCGGGCGCGGCTCACGCCCTTGTTTTTCATCTTGTTGCGGCAAATCGTCAGCGCGGCGATGGCGCGTTCGATCGCCGCCTCGCTCAGCCGGCCCGAGGTGGAAACGCCTTCACCGAGTCGGATGATGCGAGAAAACGCATCCACGACGCGAAAACTTTCGCCCGCCGGCCGCGCCACTAGCAGGCGGCAATTATTGGTTCCGAGGTCGAGCGCCGCATAACTGGGGCCGCCGCGATCGCTGCCCAGGTCACTATCCAGACGTCCCAGCGACCGCCGACCCCATCGAGGCCCTTCCGGCGCCCGATTTAAGGCAGGGTCAAGGCCGGGGTTGTCCCTGGCCTCGCCGCTCATGTCCAAAACCTTCCTGCCGCCCCTCCACGCGCCCAGTTGCGGCAATGTTCCTATAGATCAAGAAAAGTCTAACAGCGCCCTCGCTTCACGCAACCCTCATGGGCGAAACCTATTCTTGTAGAAGCGGTGGAGCTGCTTTATCGAGATTCAGCGAAACCCACGCCCATTGAGCCGGTATGGATGACAGAAGCTTTGAAACGGCCCTGTCGCTGAACAAGTTCGGTGTCGGTCAGCCAATTCCTCGCAGCGAGGACCCAACGCTGGTGCGCGGCGCTGGTTGCTATGCCGACGACGTCATCCGGCCGGACCAAGTCTATGCGGTGATTGTGCGCAGCGTTGTTGCGCACGGTAATATCCGCCGCATCGACACGGGCGCCGCCAAGGCAATGCCAGGCGTGATTGCGGTCTATACGGCGGCGGATCTCGCGGGCTACGGTCCGCTCAAGTCGACCCTACCTCTCAAGAACCGCGACGGTTCGCCAATACGTTACGCGCCAAGGCCAGCGCTCTCCGGCGACAAGGTGCGCTACGTCGGCGACGCGGTCGCCTGCGTGATTGCAGAGACCGCATCGCAAGCGAAAGACGCTGCCGAGGCGGTCGTGCTCGACCTCGAACCGCTTCCCGCGGTGCTCACGCCAGCTGACGCGGTGAAGCACGGAGCTCCGCTGTTGTTCGACGCGGTGCCGAACAATATCGCACTTGATTATCACTATGGCGACACGGCGAAGGTGGCAGAGGCGTTCGCCAAGGCGAAACACGTCACGCGGCTAACCACTTCCAATCAGCGCATGGTCGTCAACGCCATGGAGCCGCGCGCGGCGATTGGGGAATACGACACCGTTTCCGGCAAGTGGACGCTTTATTCCACCAGCCAGGGCGTATTCGGCATGAAGACGTCGCTGATGGATATCCTCGGCGCGCCTGCCGACAAGGTGCGTGTGATTACCAGTCAAGTGGGCGGCTCCTTCGGCATGAAGGCCGCGGTCTATCCTGAATACGTTTGCATCCTACACGGCGCCCGGATGCTCGGGCGGCCGGTGAAATGGACCGACGAACGTTCTGGCAGCTTTCTGTCCGACCATCATGGCCGCGCTCAGGACATGACGATGGAGATGGCGTTCGACGAGAACGCGCACATTCTGGCGATCCGTTTGACCGGCTACGGCAACATGGGCGGCTATCTCGCCCAGTTTGCGCCGCTGCTGTCGACCGGTAATCAGGTGAAGAACATCGCCAGCGTTTACCGCACTCCGCTGATTGAAGTGGACGTCAAATGCGTATTCACCAATACGGTGTTCGTATCGGCTTATCGAGGCGCTGGACGACCGGAAGGAAATTATTACGTCGAGCGTACGCTCGATCTTGCGGCGACTGAACTCGGCATCGACCGCATCGAGCTACGCAGGCGCAACATGATCCGCAAGAGTGACCTGCCGTTCAAAGCCGCCTCGGACGTGACCTACGATGTCGGTGACTTTCAGGGAGTGCTCAAGCAGGCCTTGGAGATGGCCGACTACAAGGGATTGAAGAAACGCAAGCGCGAAAGCAAGAAGCGCGGGGTGCTGCGCGGCTTCGGCGTCGGTTGTTATCTCGAAGTCACCGCCGGCGGCGGCAAAGAGCTAGGCTCCGTTCATTTCGAGGAGGGCGATACGGTCACCGTCATCGCTGGCTCGATGGATTTCGGCACGGGTCATGCGACGACCTATGCGCAGATTGTGAGCGACAAGCTGGGCGTTCCGTTCGACCGTATCCGTCTCCTCGAAGGCGACAGTGACCGCATGAGCTACGGCGGTGGCAGCGGCGGCTCCCGTTCGGTGATGTTTACTGGCACTGCGCTGGTCGAGACGGCCGCCCTCGTTATTGAGAAGGGCAAGCAGGTCGCCTCACATGTTTTGGAAGCGTCGGTAAGCGACATCGACTTCAAGGCCGGACGCTTCGTGATTGCCGGCACAGACCGTTCGATCGGACTGCTCGAATTGGCCGCGCGGCTGCGCCGCGGGTTCAAACTACCCGAGGGCGTGCCGACTTCGCTCGACGTCGACCATGTCGGTAACGATCCTGTGCCCTTTGCTTTCCCCAACGGCTGTCACATCGCCGAGGTCGAAGTCGATCCACAGACAGGCGCGGCACAAGTCGTGAAATATTCCGCCGTGAACGATCTTGGCATCGTGATCAATCCGCTGGTGGTGGCGGGTCAAATCCAAGGCGGTGTGGTGCAAGGCCTCGGTCAGGCGCTTCTTGAGCAGGCGGTTTATGACGACGCCGGCCAGCTAGTGACCGGCTCGTTCATGGATTATGCCATGCCCCGCGCCCACAACGTACCGATGATTGAGGTGGCGAGCCACCCGGTGCCGACCAAGAGCAATCCGCTGGGCGTTAAGGGCTGCGGCGAAGCCGGAACCTCCGGTGGGCTCCCGGCCGTCGCCAACGCCGTGATCGACGCGCTGTCCGAATACGGCATCCTCCATCTGGAAATGCCGATGACGCCGTCGCGCATCTGGCGGGCCATCGAAGACGCCAAGCGCAAAGCCGGACAAGCATGAGCCAAGCGACGGACTTGCTCGGCATCAGCAATATGCCGTATGCGCGCGTTGTCGGCGTGGTCAGCGCTGCGCATTTCGTATCGCACTATTACATCCTGGTGCTGGCACCGCTGCTGCCGTTCGTGCGTGCGGATTACGGCGTGAGCTATACCGAAATCGGCGTTGCCTTCGCTGCTTTCAATATTGTGTCCGCCGCCCTGCAAACCCCGGCCGGGTTCTTGGCCGACTGGCTGGGCGCGCGGGTGCTATTGATCGGCGGATTGCTGCTCGGCGCATGCGCCTTCCTGGTTGTCGGTTTGGTCGAGTCCTTTTGGGTGATGGTAGCTATGTTCGCCCTCGCCGGCGTCGGCAATACTGTTTATCACCCTGCCGATTATGCGCTGCTTTCGCAGCACGTTCCTTCCGACCGAATTGGTCAGGCTTTTTCATTCCATACTTTCGCCGGCATGCTTGGATCTGCGGTGGCCCCGGTCACTCTGTTGATGATGCAAAGCGTGTGGGGATGGCGCGGCGCTTTCGTTGGTGCCGCCTTGCTCGGTTTGCTAGTTGCAGTGCTTCTGCTTGCTGTGCGCGAGAACGCCGAGAAAAAAGTAGCGCCACCGAAGCGACATGAGGGAGACGCCGCTGCGTCCGGGTGGCGGGTGCTGCTGTCGGCGCCGATCCTGCTCAATCTGATGTTCTTTGTGTTGCTCGCCATGATGAGCGGCGGCACCTACAATTATTCCGTGGTCGCACTCGGGGCGCTCTATGGTACGCCGTTAGCCACAGCTAATGCTGCGCTATCAGGCAATCTGCTGCTGTCGGCGATTGGAGTGCTGATTGGCGGCCTCTTAGTCGGCCGCACCAGCCGCCACGGCCTAGTCGCGACTCTCGGCCTTGCCAGCATCGCACTGTTCACCACCCTTATAGCGCAGATCGACCTCGGTGCCCTGGCACTGGTGGCGGTGATGTCGGCGGGCGGTTTCTGCTCGGGTGTGATCATGCCCTCGCGCGACATGATCGTGCGCGCGGTCACCCCGCCCGGTTCGTTCGGCAAGGTCTTCGGCTTTGTTACTACGGGATTCAACATCGGCGGCATTATCTCGCCGTTGGTTTTCGGCGCCATCATGGATCATGGCAGCCCGCGTCTGGTGTTTTTGCTGGTTGCGGTGTTCAGTCTGGCCGCGATTGCGACGGTAGTGACGCGGCCGCGGCGGTTGGCCTGATCCCCGCTGCCCTTTGACGGCGGACTTGTCAAAGTGCCCGAATTGCCCCATGTCAGGGCTCTCCGGCTTTAGCCATGGGCTTATCAAGTCCTAGGCATTGGGGAATAGTTCAACGGTAGAACATCGGACTCTGACTCCGAGAATCTAGGTTCGAATCCTAGTTCCCCAGCCAGTTGATCCGATTACCTTTTCTCCCTTTTTGCATTTGGACTCTCTCGACCATTTGGGAGCTCATTTGGACGATTCTGTTCTCTTTTCGAGCTTCCTGATCGCACTTTCCGCAAGTGCGGGATCACGATGCAAGTAGTGCGCATCGAGGATCGAGCGCACGTCACACAAACTGTGTCCCGTGATCGTAGCGATCTCTGCTTCCGTGCATTCGGCCAGCGCCAGGCGCGTCACTGCCGTTCCACGCAGATCGTTGAACGTCAGGCCCTCAATGCCGGCCTTGGCGCATGCCTTGCGCCACGAGGCGCGGAAGCCCGCTGCTGTCCACGGTTTACCATCCGCCGTTGTCAAAATAATCGTGCTGCGCTTCGTCGTTGCGTCCAGCGCCGCCTTGAGAGGCGAACCCACCGGCACAACCACCCGAGCGCCTGTCTTCGATTGGCGCAACCTAATTTGCGTTCCGTCGTAAGCAGACCATGGCAACCGCAATAGGTCGCCTTGCCGCTGTCCGGTCCACAATGCGAGCGTTAATGCAAGGTGCAAATGCGCTGGTGCAGATTTGAGGAAAGCCGTTTCCTGTTCTGCGCTCCAGACGCTCTCAGCGCGCGAACCGCGGTAAATGCGTCCCCCGCGCTCGCACGGATTGATGGTTATCTTGCCGCGATCCTTCGACCAGGACAGCACACGTGCAAGCACGGTCCATGCATAATCGGCTTGCCGTCGCCACTTGTTGGCGAGTCGGTCTCGCCATTCCAAAAAGATTGCGCGCGTGCGGCGATCTGTAAGGCCGCTTAGCGGAAAGTCTTAATATTCCGGTTCAATTTCCTGCCGAATTATTCGCACATAATCTGCGCGCGTGCGCTCCGCGAGTTGCCTGAAATCTTCGCTCGCCTGATATGCTTGCAACAGTGAAAGCAACCGGCCAGTCGGGTC
>Ga0306925_10006197_pt1 | contig 11081 bp, 6 predicted proteins | sample flu12Cox44000176_FD_203755 | JGI IMG/M metagenome (GOLD analysis project Ga0306925, IMG submission 203755) | Lab enrichment of tropical soil microbial communities from Luquillo Experimental Forest, Puerto Rico - flux8day.12C.oxic.44.000.176 (v2)... | ecosystem: Environmental > Terrestrial > Soil...
CCGCGGACGTCGCATCGAGGGCGCGTATACGATGCGCTTTCCATTTCCGGCGGACGAGGTGACGGAGGCGGCCAAGCTGGTTGAAACAGCGACCGCTCTAGCGGAGCCAGCCGAGGTGGAGCCTGAGGAAACGGTCGAGGAACTCGAAGCCCCTCGAGTCAAAGCTCCCGTCGATAGCATCGCGATTGGGCCAAGCGAAGTCGATGGTGCCGCGCAAGACGAAGAGGTGACGCACGACGCCGTCAATCTCGTTCTTGAGGCAGGGGAAACCTTGAAACCTGAACCGGAGCCCTTCGTCGATACCGTTGTTCGTCCGCGACCTAAGCGAAAAGTCATCGCATTTCCCAAACACTTGTCGGTTGCGCCGGAGCAGGTCTATCGCCTCGCCGATCCTGTGACTACGGAAGTCCCCCGCATTTTGGATGTACCAGAGGAACTGCAGGCGATTCCGACAACTCCGTTTCTGGATGGTTTGCAATTTGAGTCACCAAACCCAGCAGCCGAGACACCTGACCGCGAGCACGTGGAATTGCCGTTCCGTGCGGCTCGGCCCTCGCAACGTGTGCTGGCGGGAATGGTGGACCTTGCCGTCGTTGGCGTGAGCGTCGCGGTGTTTGCGGCTGTCGGGTACGAGACCCTGGCGAATCCGCCGCTCAACAAGTTGCTGATTCTTGCCCTGGTTGCTGCCGCCGTCGTCTTGTGGGGCGCATACGAATATCTGTTTGTCGTCCATACGGGAAAGACCTTAGGCATGATGGCAGCTCGCTTGAGGATCCGGACTCTCAAGGGAAAACCAACAACGCTGCGGCAACGGCGCAACCGGGTGTTGGGTTTGTATCTGTCTGCGCTCTCCCTCGGCATGGGCCTGTTGTGGACCTTCGTCGACGTCGATACGCTGTGCTGGCACGACCGCCTTAGCCGCACCTATTTGTCAGAACGGCAATAACTTGCCTTGTTACGCGTGTGTAGCTGACAATCAGTAGTACAAACGTGTAAATTTCAATCCTGTACACCGTCGGGCGGATCAGTCGCCCGCGACGGCCAGGAGCCCCAGCGAGCTACGGTCTCCTCCAGGACGTGCCAGTCCGTATGTCTGTGCAGATCAACAACCTGCAAAAGCCGGTCGTAAAAGTTTTCGTCGCCACCACGGTGACGCTGACCTTTATCTCGTTCTGGCGCGCAGCTGCCATCGTGTTAGCCGACCTGGCTTCGTCGGCGTATTACGTGGGCGGTGATGCTGAGAAGGTGATCGGCAAGAGCGCGCCGTGGTTTGTGCTGGCGGTCATGATCTTCAGCTACGCCGTGCGGGCTCTCTATATCGAGTCCAGCGCAATGTTCGTGCGCGGCGGCGTGTACCGCGTGGTCAAGCAGGCCCTGGGTGGCACACTGGCGAAACTCTCGGTATCGGCTCTGCTTTTTGACTACGTATTGACGGGTCCCATCAGTTCGGTCGCCGCCGGACAATATTTTGTCGGTTTTCTGACCGACACGCTGCACCACATCGGTCACGATGTTCATATCCCCGAGAACGCATTCAGCGCGGTCTTCGCGGTATGCGTGACGATTTACTTCTGGTGGAAGAACATCCAGGGCATCCACGAATCGAGCGAACGCGCGCTGCAGATCATGAAGATCACCACGGTGATGGTGGTGTTGTTAATTGTCTGGTGCTTCATCACGATTGCAAAGAACGGAGCCCAGCTTCCGCCGCTGCCTGCGCCTGCTGACATGCACCGCGATCGCGAGTCACTGGGATGGCTGCTCGGCACCTGGGCAGAGCGAATTCCGCTCATCATTCTGCTAGTCGGATTCGGCCATTCGGTGCTGGCCATGAGTGGCGAGGAATCGCTCGCTCAGGTCAACCGCGAAATCGAGCATCCCAAACTCAAGAACCTGGAGAAGACCGGGCTGGTGATTTTCCTCTACAGCCTGTTCTTCACCTCGCTCGTGTCGTTCTTCGCGGTGATGATCATTCCCGACCACGAACGGCATAACTACTTTGCCAACCTGATCGGCGGCTTGGCCATGCACGTTGTAGGTCCTTACACGCTGAAGCTCGCCTTTCAGGGATTCGTAGTGCTCGTGGGAGCCTTGATCCTGTCGGGTGCCGTGAACACAGCGATCGTCGGTGCGAATGGAGTGCTCAGCCGAATGGTCGAAGACGGCGTACTGACGACGTGGTTCAAAAAGCCGCAGAAGAAATACGGTACCAGCTATCGCGTCATCAACATGATCGCTGGCCTGCAGGCGCTGACGATCATCGCCAGCCGCGGCAATGTGTACCTGCTGGCCTCCCTCTACGCTTTCGGGGTGATCTGGAGCTTCTCCTTCATGTCGCTGGCGGTGCTGGTGCTGCGCTACAAGATGCCGGAGAAGCGCGAGTGGAAGGTCCCGGGAAACATTCAGATCGGTGGGGTGGAAATTCCGATCGGGTTAGGCATCATCTCCATCATCCTGTTCTCGACCGCATTCACGAACCTGTTCACGAAGCAGATGGCAACGATCGCAGGTGTGAGCTTCAGCATCGTGTTCTTCATCGTGCTTACGGTTTCCGAGCGTTCGGTGGCACAGCAACATGCCACGGGCGAGTCAGGACTGGAACAGTTCAACATTGCCGCCAATACCGAGCTCGATGCCAGCGTAGTCGAAGTGCGCCCGGGGAACATTCTGGTGGCCGTACGCGATCCGCACAATCTGTCTTACCTTCGCAATGTACTTTCGAAAGTTGACACCAGCAAGACGGATGTAGTGGTTATGACGGCGCGTATTTTCCGTCGCGAGCATACCTTTAGTGGGACGCTGGAAATGGAAACGAGTGAGGTTTTCGACAAGTATGAGCAAGAGCTATTCACCGCTGTGGTCAGCGTGGCCGAAAAAGAAGGCAAGCACGTCTCGCTGGTGGTGGTGCCTACAAATGATGTGTTTGAAGCCATTGTTGCGACGGCACAACGACTGAATTCCAGTGTGGTGGTTTGCGGCCAATCAAACCAGCTGACTGCCGACGAACAGGGCAAGCTAGCGGGCGATGCGTGGGAACGCCTGCCCGAGCCGCGTCCGCGGTTGACACTGGTGGTCGTTGGGCAAAATGGGGAAAGGCATGAATATCAACTGGGGCCGCACCGGCCCCGCGTCCGCAAAGAAGATGTTGATCTGCTGCACAGCCTATGGCGGGAAGCGACCGTCGATCCGAAGTTTCGCGAGTTGCACCATTATCATGTGCTCAACGTTGCCTTGCAGGAGATGGAGCGCCGCATGCACAACGGCGCCGAGCGCGAAGAGGTGATGGACGACCTCGAGAAAGAAATGTGCCGGCCGTGCGGACCTACGTTGCCCGACGAGGGATCGCAGTCACAGAACTGATGTGCGGTCAGACGCGACTACCACTCTCAGCTCTTGCTAACATCAAAGGGTGACCAGGAATTCGAAGGTACGCGTTCGTTTCGCGCCGTCTCCTACGGGGCAGTTGCACGTCGGCAACGCCCGCACCGCGCTCTACAACTGGCTATTCGCCCGCAAAACCAAGGGCACGATGATCCTGCGTATTGAAGACACCGACCTCGAGCGCAGCGAGGCCCGATACGAAGACCAACTGCTCGAGGATCTGAAATGGTTCGGCATTGAGTGGGATGAGGGTCCCGATGTTGGTGGCCCGTTTGCGCCTTATCGGCAGAGTGATCGTCTAGCAATCTATCAGGAACACGCCGAGCGCCTGGTGAAAGAGTGGAAGGCGTACCTCTGCTTCTGCACGCAGGAGGAGTTGGAGCGCGAACGCGACGCTGCCATCGCCGAACACCGTTCTCCGAGCTACTCAGGAAAATGCCGTCTGCTCGATCCTGCTGAAGCACAGCGACGTCGGGCGAGTGGCGAAGCGGCAGCGATCAGGCTAGCTATTCCTGAACATCCCATTCGCTTTCATGACATCGTGCGGGGCATGGTCGAGTTCCCGAACGAAGCGGTGAGCGACCCCGTCATCCTGCGCTCGAGCGGCGTACCTGTCTACAATTACGTGGTGGTCGTGGACGATGCCCTGATGGAGATCACGCACGTCATTCGCGGCGACGATCATCTGTCGAATACGCCGAAGCAGGTGGCGCTTTACGAAGCGTTGGGATGGCCAGTTCCGGAGTTCGCCCACCTCTCGACGATTGTCGGCAGCGACGGGGCGAGGCTGTCAAAGCGTCACGGCGCAACTTCCATTGCCAACTTTCGGGACATGGGTGTCTTGCCCGAGGCCCTGGCGAACTATCTGGCGCTGCTCGGTTGGGCACCGACAGGCGGCAACCGTGAAGTCTTTACCCCAGAAGAGCTGACAAAGGAGTTTACGCTGGAGCGGGTCACTCCGTCGGCTGCCATGTTCGACATGGAGAAGCTCTACTGGCTGAATCGGCACTACATCAAGAAGAGTCCGGCGGAGCGCATTGAGAAGCTGGCCGAGCCGTACTTCATTAAGGCGGGCCTGCTGCCGCAGAATCCCGATGAGCCCACGCGGGCATGGTTTCGAAAGGTCGTCGCGTTGCTGACGCCGTCAGTGAACAAACTCGATGAGCTGCCGGAGCGGGCCGGGCTGATCTTTCATGTCGATGCAGCGACAGCCCTGGCTTTGCCGGACAACGCCCAAGTGTTGGGCGGGTCAAAGACGAATGAGGTGCTCACTGCATTTAGCGAACTTGCTGAGGCCGATAAGTCACCGATGACTCCGGAGCGCTTCAAAACCATCATGGATGAGGTCAAGGCGAAGACGGAGACAAAGGGCAAAGACCTGTTTCATCCCGTGCGCATCGTGTTCACAGGCTCGCACTCGGGGCCGGAGTTCGACAAGCTCATTCCCATTCTCGAGGAAGGCTCGCAATTGCCCTTGCCCACGCATGTGATGAATACCCAGGAGCGGATTGCGGCGTTCAGGGTGGCGCAACAGATGCGACAGTAATCCTTGACCAGGATAAGATGAACTCATTGAGGCACGAATGGGCGCGATTGAAGATGTAAGAAAAAGTTTTTCAGGGATACAGTCGCAGCAGACCCGAAAGTGCTGGCCGTGAGGGTCGAAGAACTGGAGAAGCCGAGTTGGGCAGAGCGTCCAGGACCAGGGCGAAGGATATGGAGAGCGTTTTGAGGGGCTTGAGCGGACGCTAAATCAACAGCAAGTCATCCCTGGCCTGGTGGGGCGAGTGCTTCCTCGAAAACCGCGTGCGAGCCATTGCCGCCACTCTCGAAGAATCCAATTCCAGCCAGCCGGTCCGATCAACAATTCATTGGAAGCTGCTCCAGCGCCTTTTCTAATGCCGCCTGTGCCAGAATGCGGGTTGAATCGAGGGCAGGTAGAGGCGACGTCGTGTCGTCGATGATCAGCGGTATCTCGGTGCAGCCGAGGACGACGGCGTCGCAACCCGCACCCTTCATCCGGGCCATGACTCGTTGAAAGTACGCGCGCGCTTCAGGCCGGAAGATGCCGTTCACCAGCTCCTCGAAGATAATGCGATCGATCTCGGCTACTTCATCCGCCTTCGGTACTAGGTACTCGAATCCCGCAGCAGGGAGCTTTGTCTGATAGACCGTACCTTCCATGGTGTACTTTGTGCCGGTGACAGCCAGCTTGTGGAAGCCGCGCGCTTTCGCGACTGCAGCAACTTCATCAACGATATGCAGCCAGGGCAACGGCGACCGCGGCGCCACCAAATCGAACGCGTGATGGATCGTGTTGTCGGGACAGATCAGGAAGTTGGCACCGGCCTTCGCCAGCTTGCTGGCCGACGAAAGCATCAGATCAGCGACGCCCTGCCAGTCTCCCCGATAAACGCACTTCATGTACTCGCCCAGACAGTATGTGTGCATGCTGACCTCGGGATGCGTGTGGCGTCCCATGAGAGTTGGCGCCTCATCGCAGATGGTGCGATAGCAAAGCGCCGCGCCCTCGGCGCTGCAGGCGACGATTCCGATGTGCTTGGTCAAGCTGATTCCCTTCTCGACGTCGGATTAACACGAATCACACCGCTACTTACTCGATCTTCAATTGCCCTAATTCCGATCCGTGTCGTCCGCGTAAATTTTTGGTCGTTCTTCGTAAACTCTTGTGATGATCTCTCGTTTACGCGCCTCAGGCAAAAACGACGCACGAAATGAGTTCAGCGCCAGGTCGCGCAGCGCTTGATTGCTGAACCCGAGCGCTGCTTGAGCTATCTCATACTCGCGCAACAGACTGGTGCGGAACATCTCCGGGTCGTCGGTATTCAGAGTGAGCAAAACTCCCTCATCAAAGAGCTTGCGAGCGGTATGTTCTCTGGCCGAGGGGCAACATCCGGTCAATACGTTGCTGGAAATACAGGCTTCCACAGGGATCTGCCTCGCGGCGAGATAGGCGATGAGAGCCGGATCTTCAGCCGCACGCAGCCCGTGGCCAATGCGATCTGCTCTCAGCTCCCGCACTGCCGACCAGATCGATTCGGGCCCCCCTGTCTCACCGGCGTGTACGGTTGTGCGTAATCCTTCGCTCGCGGCGCGCGCATAGACATCGCGAAACAGTTCGGGCGCAGCGCGCCGTTCGTCGCCGCCGAGGCCGATGCCAACAATGTTGTCGCTGATTTTACCCAGGGCGAGCGTTTCATCGAGCACCCGCTCGGCAGCTTCGGAGCCAAAATGGCGGACGGCGTCAAAAATCCAGTAGAGCGACACACCAAAGTCGGTTTCGCCACGCCTTCGGCCCTGCTCCAGACCTTCGAACAGCGGTGCGAAGGCTCCGCCACGCCAGTGAATCACTCCGACCGAGACATAGACCTCCGCGTGCAGCACGTTCTGTTCGTGCAGCTTCTGCATCATCCTATAGGTGACGAGCTCATAGTCCTCAGCGGTTCGGAGGCGCTCGGTTACCGCCTTGAAGGCCAGCAGGAACCCGGTGAAATTGTTGTACTGATACAGCTCACGGGCTTCTTCCTCTGTGAAGACGCGGCCGCTGTCCGCAATGTTCGTGTAGCGATTGTTCGTGGTGGAGAGCAGAGTGGGGTGCCGACGACTCAGCTCGGCCAGCGTCGGCGGATCGACCGTGCCCTCAAGGTGTAAATGCAGCTCGGCCTTGGGCAGCGAGCGAATGAAATCAAGGGAAGAATTGCCAGGCACAGCAACCTACCGCCGCCGGCCTTCGGGACAGAATTCGCTGCGGTAGCGGCTGTAAAGCGTGTACACCGTCAGACCGATTATGAGCCACACAAAGAAACGAATCCACGTCAGGATCGGCAGCCCCGCCATCAGCAGAATGCAGAACAGCACACTCAACAAAGGAGCCGACAGGCCCAGTGGCGCGCGGAATCCGCGATGCCTTTCGGGCTGCTTGTAGCGCAAGATGATCACGCCCAACGAAACCAGCACGAACGCGAAAAGGGTTCCAATGTTCGACAGGTCGGCCAAGGTGCCAATATCGAGCAGCCCGCCGGGGATTGCTACGAGAAATCCCGCGATCCACGTTGCCGTCGACGGCGTGCGAAAGCGCGGATGCACCCGCCCGAACAGCTTCGGCAGCAGACCGTCGCGCGACATGGCAAACCACACTCGCGCCTGGCCAAGCTGAAAGACCAGCAGCGACGAGATCATGCCCATCATTGCGCCGAACAGCACCACCAGCCTCACCCAATGCAACGTTGCCGAGCCGGTGCTCCGCCCAAGCTGCTTCAGACTGTTGACGACCGGTGCGGCGTCGTCGATCAGTCGCTGCCACGGAACGATTCCTGTCAGCACGACCGCCACCGAGATATACAGCAGTGTGCAGACGACCAGCGTTGCGATGATGCCGATTGGCAGATCGCGTTGCGGGTTGCGCGCCTCTTCCGCCGCTGTCGAAACGGAATCGAAGCCGATATAGGTGAAGAAAATGATCGACCCACCGGTGAGAATGCCCGACCATCCCTGCGGTGCAAACGGATGGTAGTTCGACGGATGGATGTAATCGATGCCCGCGAACACGAATGCCAGAATGGCCGCGATCTTCAGCAGCACCATTACGTTGTTCGTCTCTGCCGACTCACGAATACCCCGCACCAGCACCGCCGTCAGGATCATCACCACGAGAAACGCGGGAATGTTGAAGCCGAAGTGCCAACCGGGTTCGTACAGCATGTTGCCTTTCAGGTCAGCCATTCCCGAGGGAAGATATGCGGGTGAAATCCAGCGCAGCGGCGGATGCCAGCCAAACCAGTCGAACATGTCGACCAGATGCGCTGCGAAACCCACGCTCACCGCCATATTGCTGACAGCGTATTCGAGGATCAGGTCCCAACCGATGATCCAGGCGATCAACTCGCCCATCGTCGCGTAGGTGTAGGTGTATGCACTGCCGGCTATGGGAATCATCGACGCCAGTTCCGCATAGCAAAGGGCGGTGAACGCGCACACGATGGCGACCAGCACCAGCGAAAGCGCCAGCGCCGGTCCTGCGCCCGGTCGCCCTAGCGTCGCGGCATGGTGCACGATGTAGTCAGCCAGCGGAGCGTTGAGGATGGACGAGGTGTCGAACTTCTGTCCGGCGATTGCTGTGCCGATGACGGTAAAGATTCCCGAGCCGATAACGGCGCCGATTCCCAATGCCGTCAGCGACCACGGGCCGAGCGTCTTCTTGAGTCGATGTTCCGGCTCCTCTGACTCGGAGATCAGCTTATCGATGGATTTGCACGCAAAGATTTGAGTTGCCAGAACGGCGCTCCCAGGATTAGAGGAATCGATGCCTCAGGATTGAAACAGAAACCCTGAGGGGCGGGCAAGTATGCCCCTACCCCTGCTACTCGTTCTTGTACACCACTCCGCCCTTCATCACGAACTTCACCCGCTCCAGCAAGGTGACGTCCTCGAGCGGATCGCCTTCTACCGCGATGATGTCGGCGTAGTGATTCGGTTCGATCACGCCGATCTTGTCCGACCAGCCGAGCAGGTCGGCGTCGTTTACCGTCGCAGCCTGTATGGCCTGTAGCGGCGTCAGTCCCAGCTTTACCATCACGGCGAACTCGTGCGCATTGAGGCCGTGCGGATAGACGGCCGCATCCGTGCCGAAGCCGACCTTCACCCCGCTGGCGAAGGCGTGCGCGACGTTCTTACGCGCTGCCGGCATGACCTCTTTGCCTTTGGCGAGCATCGACGGCGGAACATTCATTTTCGGCGCGTTCTCCAGAAACCAGTCGCTCAGATACAACGTCGGCACCAGGTAGGTGCCGTGCTGCTTCATGACAGCGATGGCTGCATCGTCAATGTAGGAGCCGTGTTCGATGGAATCGACCCCGGCTTCCGCGGCCCAGCGGATACCTTCGGCGCCATGGGCGTGGGCAGCCACCTTGCGGCCCAGGCGGTGCGCATCCGCAATGATGGCGCGCAACTCTTCCTGCGTGTACTGCGAGTGTTGCGGATTGTCGCCCAGCGAGAGCACTCCGCCGGTAGCGCATATCTTGATCACATCGGCACCGTACTTGATGAGCTCGCGCACCTTGTGTTGTACATTCTCCACGCCGTCGGCGACACCGACCTCGGTTGCGTGCCACTCATAGGGCAGCAAGTTGTCGTCGCAGTGTCCACCGGTAATGCTCAGCGCAGGACCGCTGGCGTCGATACGCGGGCCGGGTACATCGCCGGCATTGATCGCGTCGCGCAGAGCGATGTCGGAAAACTCTGTAGCGCCCACGTTGCGAATTGTGGTGAAACCGGCCAACAGCGTAATCCGTGCGTTCTTGGCGCCGATCAGCGCCTCGCGCGGGAGAGAAATCGCCAGCCGGTCATAGCCGAACTTGGGATCGAAGGTGATGTGTGTGTGGGCGTCGATCAATCCCGGCAGCACCGTCTTGCCCGACAGGTCAATAACCTTCGCGCTGGCGTCGCTCGTTCCCGTGTCCGCTCCGACGCTCACGATCTTGCCGTCTTCAATCACGATTGCTTGGCTGGTGAGGGTCTTGCCGGTCCGAACGTCCAGCAGGTGCCCGGCGCGAATGATGGTGCGAGTCGGAGCAGAAGCGGAAGCAGGCTGCTCGGCGAGTGCCGCTCGAACCGTCAAGGAGGCAATCAGAAGAAAGAAGAGAGATTTAATCAGCTTTAAGTTCATGGTCATCCCTTATGCGCAGATTTCGCCCGACGGCTTACTTCGGGGTAGGCGCGAGGTTGGTTTCAAAGTGATCTTCGATTCGATGAAACAGATCCGACCGTGCGGCCTTTCCCGCGATACCGTGGGTCTTGCGAGGATATAGCATTAGCTCGAATCGCTTTCCTGAGTTGATAAAGGCGTTCACCATCTGAATGGTGTTTTGCACGTGCACGTTGTCGTCGCTCGTGCCGTGTGCTTCGAGCAAACTGCCGTGCAAATCTCCGGCAAAGTTCACCGGCGAACTCTTGCGGTAGCCGTCTTCGTTGTCGCTGGGGAGTCCCATGTAGCGCTCGGTGTAGATCGAGTCGTAGTTGTGCCAGTCGGTGACGGGGGCGACTGCGATGCCAGCTTTGAACTGCTCGGTCTTCTCTAACGTGAATAGCGTGAAGTAGCCGCCGTAGCTCCAGCCCCAGAAGCCCACGCGCGAAGCGTCTAATTGCGGATACTCCTCGAACACCTGCTTCACTGCCGCCAACTGGTCATTCAGTTCGTTCTCGCCGAGGTTGTGTTTGATCGGCACGGCGAACGCTTTGCCACGATTCGCCATGCCCCGGTTGTCGATCTTCAGAACCGCAAAACCCTGCCGCGCAAGGATCTGGTCGAAGAGTGCGAGGTCGCCGCCCCAGGCATCGCGAACCGACTGCACTCCTGGTCCACCGTAGGGGTTCAGAATCAGCGGCGCCTTGCCATTAGCCATCATGGGTCCGCCGTCAGGAAGCAACAATGTTCCCAGCAAAGTCGTCGCGCCGTCGGCCGCCTTGAATTCTACTGGTTTCGGGGCCTTCAGATCGAAAGCTCGAAGGCTCCTCGATTGCCAGAACGGCTTGCAAGCTCCGTCTGTGGTGCACAGCGACATGCTCGGTGGCGTAGTCAACGCAGAGTGCGTGTCCACGTAGGCCTTGGTCTTTAGCGGGCCGAAGTTTGGTCCGTGAGTTCCGTTCTCATTGGAGATGCGCTGAAGGTTCTTGCTATCGAG
>Ga0306925_10006198_pt1 | contig 11079 bp, 9 predicted proteins | sample flu12Cox44000176_FD_203755 | JGI IMG/M metagenome (GOLD analysis project Ga0306925, IMG submission 203755) | Lab enrichment of tropical soil microbial communities from Luquillo Experimental Forest, Puerto Rico - flux8day.12C.oxic.44.000.176 (v2)... | ecosystem: Environmental > Terrestrial > Soil...
AAGTCGGGCCTCGCTGTCAGCACGTGATGGCGAAATCTTGTGTCAACGATCGCCGTCGGTCTTGGCGCAATTAAAGCCGGTGGTCGGTGCGCGCGAGCCAGGCTCGGGCCCATATAAATAATCATGGCGAAGTCTTCTGATGCACTAACCTCCGATCACGTGATGGCGATAGGGCAACTCGTAGTCGGGGTTTCGAAGATCGATTTATTGTTAACCGACTTGGCTAGTGTTCTCCTTGGAACTGGCATCATTTTAGCTATTGCTGCCATTCACGATAAGCCGATGGCGAACAAAATCGATACTGTCAAAACGCTCGCGAAGCTGCGTCGGTGGCCCACCGGCGACCCAGAGATCATTAACCTGCTCTCCGAAGCAAAGCGTGTGAACGACTACCGGAACACGATTGTTCACGGGCATTGGACCGTCGATAAAGAAGGGGAAGCCTATGTGGTCCGGTTCCAAACGCGCGGCAAATTTGAACGGCCCAAGAGGGCGATAACTGCTGAGGAAATTCTTCAAAAGGCTCGACAAGCCGATGACATCGCAAATCGGCTGGGTGCGCTTCGCGATAAGCTTACATCTCCGTAATCAGGAAGAGACCCCCTATTCTCGATCGCCGGAGGGTCGAGGGCGTAGATCGCGCCGCAGTCGATTTTTTTGTGGCGAAATGAAAATTTCCCAGCCGGTGCCCCAGGTCGAGGCCCGGCGCGGGTTTCCCTGTCCCTGGCATGGCGCCGCACGGCACCCGTTCTCAGTCCCAGCCGCCCTGGAAAGTGATCCTGACCCTCCAAACGAGATTACTTAAAAAGCCATCTGGCTCATAACACTAATGAATTCCCCAAGTTAGATCATAATCTGTCGCTTTACAAAAACGCGGGGTAGCATTTTCCGTGAAGCCTTTAGTTTTCATGCACGCACTCAAATAATTGTAATATGGGCTCCATTCACCGAGGTGTTCCGGCCGCCCACTTTTGTATGTCTGGAGCGCGCTAAATTTGCATTCGGTTAGCGACTTTTCTTGACCTTCGTCACAACCGGCCAAGAAAGCTGAGAGCGACAACACCAATAACAGTGGTTTTTTCATGCTGCTAGGGGACGTGACGGTCACTTGGCGCACATTCTATCAAGATGCGGACGGCGGCCTCGCGCGGGATCGATGACATCGCGGCCCTTTGGTCGATTTCCGATACGAACGTGTGCCGACCCTGTCGAACGGTTCGGCAACAGCGCCACAGATCCCCACGGCGGCCCGCTGACGCGAGTTTCCCGCACGACGAGAGAAAAGAACCATCGGGCCGCGACCTCGCGGAAGGTGCGGCGCGGTCGGCTGTAAGGTACAATTGCGAAGCAGAAGCTGCGGCGCTCAAGCTCGGGTGAAAAGAAATCAGTGTTCCGATTGTAGCTTCCGCTCAAGATCATCAAAGAATTTTGCGATGGTGCCCGACGGTCTATAGCAACGGGGGTCTGTCGAGCACCCTCCGCTTTCGTAGCCACGCGAGGCCATACAGGCAGCGAGAAACTCCCTATACTGGCTATAATGCGCCATATGATCGGGGTATATCTTCGTTCCTTCGACTTCACATCCAGCGAAGTTTTTTAGGGTTTCACCCTTACACGCAAAAAGAGAAAGCAACAATAAGGTCGCGGGCACGGCGGCGGCAATGGTGTGTTTCACGGCTACTTCTTGTGCATCAGCCAGCCCGCCGGGTACCGCCAGCATCAAGCGCCCGGCGCTGGTGCCGGTATCGGCCCACGGCTGGGCGAGGCTACGGCCTGTTAACAAAGGTTAACATCGTTTCAAAATCCCCGCGCGAAATACGATCCTGGTATATGCCATCACTGCCGGCGTATGCCACCCCCACGCCCGACCCCCACCCCCGGTCTCTGCGGCTTTCGATAAAGCGCGGCATGGTCGCAGGGCCAGATGGAAACCGCGGGCCTACTGCGTTCGACCCACTTCCCATACGGGTTAGGAAAGGTCTTCTATCAACCTCACCGCACTGCGTGTCAGAATGCCGTTTGGTGATCTGAGTTCTTCCATGCCCGTATAGTGGTTGGCATTTGGGATCGGGATCAATGAGCCGGGTTGATGAGATTGCGCCCGGTGGGCGTGATATTCCCGACTGTTGCGAACAAGGGCAGTCAGTTCGGCAGTTCCATAGGTAATCGCAAGGGGCTTGCTGACCCCCGGCAGACGAAGGGGGGAAAGGGTGGCAATCTCCTCATCTGTTAATTTGAGGCGTTCATTGAGATAGGTATCTCTGATAGGTCCGAGTTCAAAGATCCCTGAGATCGCTAGACCCGCCCGTACACTGGGATGGTCCAACAATAGCGCAGTGAGATGCCCGCCTGCTGACCAACCCGAGATAATCACAGGTCCCGCGATGCCATGTGCGCTGCCCTGCGCCGCAAGCCAGTCGAGTGCGCTGCGCACCTCGCCAACGATCTGCGTCAAGGTCGCAGCAGGAGCTAATGTGTAGCCAGGCAGTGCGGCCGACCAGCCTCGGGCGAGCACTCCCTCAGCAAAACAGGAAAAATGTTCGCGATTGCGCGATTGCCAGTAGCCTCCATGTATGAATACCAAGCACGGGGCAGTCGGATTTTCGGCGGGAAATAAGTCCCACTTGTTTCGCTCGCCCGGACCATAAGCCAAATCAAGGTACTTCGGTCGCTGCGAGCGAAACGTCGCCGATGCTGCAACCCAGCGATCGACAATTTGCACGCTATCACTGACGGCCGCTGAATTGTTGTAAGCAGCATCACGCCCGGCGTGGCTCAGCGTCCCCCAAGCCATATTGTGGGCGGTGGGCGTTTGACCATCAGCGAGATTAGGCACAATTACCGTCGCGGCAGACGCAGCTATGAATGCTCTGCGTTGAACGAGACCCATCCTTGACTCTCCCCAATGCGTTGCTGCCGATTGAATTAACCGGGACTTCGCCATTCCGTTGCCCGCTCTGGGTTATGGTATGCTGGTGTTCTGTGCCAGCGCAATGTGTAACCCGTCCTGCTGAAATTCACGTCCTCGGTCAACTGCCGCCAGCGCAGCTTCGGCTCGACGATGCTCTCCAACCGAGTTCGCTGCGGGCAGTAGGCCTCGACGCACCGCTCCGGGGTGGTCGCTTGGGCGAATTATTGACGGCTAACTCGGGCATTTTTGGCGGCTTTATGACGGTTTCTGAGATATTACTTTGCAAGAAGAGACCATTGCTGACGCCGTTCTGGACTTCGACTTAGATGACTAATGAGCCGCGCTTGTGGTGCGCGATGATTTACGTGGCGGACAGTCGCGACGTAGCCGGGGCCGTGCGGCGCAGCAAGCGCCTCCACTGGAAGCAGGCGGACGCACTCCGAGAAGTCGAGGGCTGGCTGACAGAAATGAGGCGCGACCCGGTTCGGTGGGAAATCGCCGATGACGAAACCCTTATAGGCCGCCTCCCTGGTTATTTCGCGGTGCTGTCGAGTTTTTTTCTCCCGAAAGAGCAGTGAGCCTTTAGATCGCGGACGACGCGGATCTCGACCCCGAACTCTACCTTCTGCCAATCGGGGTTCCAGCGGGCGTGCTCGGGGGCTGAAGCGGCCACCCAGCAATCGCGATGCTAGGGTCTCAGCGGGTTTCAGGGTACACTTGGTTAAGTGCACCTTGACCGCCGGGCGCGAAATGCCCCCTGTCCGCCGCCTCACCGCGATCCTTGCCGCCGACGTGGCGGGATACTCGCGTTTGATGGGCGTCGATGAGGAGGGCACTCACGAAAGGCTTCAAGCCCATCTCGGGGAGTTGGTCAACCCGAAGATCGCCGAGCACAGGGGCCGGATCGTAAAGAACACCGGCGACGGCTTCTTGGCAGAGTTTCCGAGCGTCGTGGATGCGGTTCGCTGTGCTGTCGAGGTCCAGCGGGGGATGGTCGATCGCAATAAGGAGACCCCACCCGAGAAACGGATCGAGTTCCGCATCGGCATCAACCTCGGCGATGTGATCGCGGAGGAAGACGACATCTTCGGCGACGGTGTGAATGTCGCGGCGCGGGTGGAGGCGCTGGCTGATCCGGGCGGGATCTGCGTCAGTCGGGTCGTGCGCGATCAGGTTCGGGACAGGGTCGATTACAACTTCGAGGATCTTGGCGAGCAGCAGGTCAAGAACATCGCGCGACCCGTGCGGGTTTACGCTTGGCGCCCTGATGGCGTAGACGACAGGCCAACGACGAGTGTACCAATCGCAGGGCCGATGCGTCGCCGCCGCAAGATCCTTGCGCCAATAGGGGCGGCGGTCGCGGCGGTGCTCGTGCTCTCATTCGCCACCTGGTGGTTCTGGCCGACAACGAGATCCTCTTCGGCTCCCCCCGCAGCGGTCGCGGCCGCCACCTCCATTGCGCATCCGCTTGTCGCACCGCGTTTGTCAATCGTTGTCCTGCCGTTTGCCAATCTCAGCGACGACCGGGAGCAGCAGTATTTCGCGGACGGCGTAACTGAAGACCTGACAACGGATCTCTCGCGGATAGCGCACATGTTCGTGATCTCGCGCAACAGCGCCTTTACCTACAAGGACAAGCCGATCAATGCGAAGCAGATCGGCCGGGAACTGGGCGTGCGCTATGTGCTGGAAGGAAGCGTCCAACGGTCGGGCAACCAACTCCGCATTAACGCGCAGCTTATCGACGCTGAGACCGATGCGCATCTGTGGGCCGAGCGCTTCGACCGCGACCTGGGCGATCTATTCGCTCTGCAGAACGAGGTCACGGGCCGGATCGGGCATTCGCTCAACTTTGAGCTGGTCACAGCGGAGGCTGCTCGCCCGATCGAAAACCCCGACATGCTCGACTACTTTTTCCGCGCAAGCGCCGCGTTTTACAAACCACCGACGCGCGAGAGCTACGTCGAGGTTGTTAGTTTGCTGGAGAAGGCATTGGCACTCGACCCGGGCTCTGGCGAGGCGCAGAACCGGTTGGCGTCCGTGCTCGCGGGTCGCCTGCTCAACAATATGACCGACACGCCGGCTGCTGATCTTGAGCGCGCGAAAGCGCTGAGCGAGCAAGCCTTGGTATCAGCGCCCGGAAGCGCGGGAGCGCATTACGCCAAGGGCCAGGTGCTGCGCGCACAGCGGCGATGCGCGGAGGCCATTCCCGAGTACGAGGCGGTGCTCGCATACAATCGCAACTCGGCGTACTCATACTTCAACATCGCTAACTGCAAGCTCTTCACCGGGTCGATCGAAGAGACGATCCCGCTCGTAGAGCGCGCCATCCGGCTCAGCCCTCGTGATCCCTTCGCGCTCGCCACTTGGTACCAAACCATCGGGTTAGTGCATCTGCTCCAGTCGCGCACCGACGAGGCTATCCTTTGGTCTGAAAAAGCGCGCAGCCACTCTCCTGCACTCTCAAACATTCGCGCAACGCTAGCCGCCGCCTATGCCATCAACGGCGAGATGGAACGCGCCGCCGGCGAGCTCGCTGAAGCCCGACGGCTGAGCCCCGACGATCGTTATTCGAGCATTGCCCGCTTGAAGGCCGCCCGGTATTTCGGGGCGCCAAAGGTCCGCGCCTTGTTCGAAGCCACTTATCTCGTCGGCCTGCGCAAGGCTGGGATGCCGGAGGAATGACCACGATCCGCCGGCTTGCCGCAATCATGGCCGCTGATGTCGCCGGGTATTCTCGACTGATCGGCTCTGACGAAGCCGGCACCCTCGGTCGGCTTAGGTCCATCCGCGCCGAGGTGATCGACCCGGCGATTGCGACCCACAACGGCCGGCTGGTGAAGACCACAGGCGACGGGTTCCTGGTCGAATATGGCAGTGTCGTGGACGCCCTGCGCAGCGCCATCGAGATCCAAGCAGGCATCGCCGAGCGGAACGGCCCGGTGCCGCAAGACCAGCGCATCGAGTTCCGAATGGGGCTCAACGTCGGCGACGTGGTGGTCGAGGACGGCGACATATTCGGGGATGGTGTGAACGTCGCCGCTCGGCTCGAAGGGCTGGCTGAGCCCGGTGGGATCTGTGTGTCTGCGCGCGTTCAGGAAGACGCCACGGGCAAACTCGACCTTCACTTCGAGGACATGGGCGAGCAGCAGCTAAAGAACATCGCGAGGCCGGTGCGGGTCTACCGGGTTCGGGACAGTGCCACCCCGCGGACGCAACCGCCGCCGCCATCGCCCCAACTATTGCCGCTCCCCGACAAGCCATCGATCGCCGTGCTGCCATTCGCCAATATGAGCGGCGATCCGGAGCAGGAGTATTTCGCCGACGGTATGGTCGAGGAGATTATCACCGCGCTCTCGCGCATTCGCTGGCTCTTTGTTATCGCCCGCAATTCGAGCTTCACCTACAAGGGTCGGGCAATCGACGTGAAGCAGATCGGGCGCGAGCTTGGCGTCCGCTACGTGCTCGAAGGCTCGGTGCGTAGGGGCGGAAACCGGGTGCGCATCACAGCGCAGCTCATTGACGCGACTACAGGAGCACATGTCTGGGCCGACCGCTTCGATGGTTCCATCGAAGATGTGTTCGAGCTTCAGGATAAGGTGGCATCAAGCGTCGCCGGCGTGATCGAGCCGGCATTGCAAGCCGCCGAGACCGCTCGCTCGGCTGCGCGACCAACCGACGATCTAACTGCTTACGACCTCTACCTGCGCTCGTACGCGATGCTCTGGGCGTCGGCCAGACAACTCCCCGAGGCGTTGCGCCTAGTGGAGCAAGCGACTGAACGCGATCAGCGCTACGGGCCTGCGCTCGCTTGGGCTGCGTTCTGCTGCTTTAGATTACTCCTTGATGGCCGCAGCGAAGATCCGGAAGCGGACCGACGGAAGGGAGCCGATTTCGCAAGGCGCGCCTTGGAGTTGGCCGGCGACGACCCAGGCGTCCTAGTGAATACGGCCCAAATGCTGGTCTTTTGCGGCGAAGATATCGAAACGATGACGGCGCGGGTTGACCGTGCCCTGGCGCTCAACCCGAGTTTCGCGCGTGGGTGGCACATCAGCGGTATCCTCAGGAATTGGGCAGGCCAGCCCGACGTTGCGATCAACCATGTCGAAGTCGCGCTGCGCCTCAGTCCTCGCGAACGTGTCGGTCCATCGCTCTTTCAGATCGGCTTCGCACATTTCCTCGCCCAGCGGTTCGATCAGGCCGTGGAAAAACTGCTCCTCGCAATGCAGGACGATCCGAACCTGCCGGGGACATATCGCTATCTCGCCGCCTCTTATGCGCATATGGGTCGGCTCGACGATGCCCGAGAGGTCGTAGCGCGGCTGCGGGTCATTACTCCTGTCGTAATGCCACCCCCCAACTACCTGCGCAACCCAGAGCACCGCGAGCTTTACCTGTCGGGCCTCCGCTTGGCGGCTGGCGAGGAGACATGACGGATAATCGAGTGTTGCGAGCGCGGTCTGGTGGTTATGACGTGTTGTTTCGCTGGAACTCACTGACGTGTATGCGCAGGGTTGCGGACGGCCGGAGGAGTGATGCCCGGCGATCTCGGCGCCTTTGACCGGCGGCGGGCGGCCTCGGATCTCGTTAACGATCTACAGCAATCCAGCGCGTGCGAGGTCGAAGAGATATCGGCGCACGCAGTGGCCCTGTCCCACCCCTCCCCCCATGCCACCCCCGGTCTCCACGGGTTTTGCGCTCGGCAGGGCGGGGCGCTGGGCCGGCGAGGGCGGGACAAGGTGGGGGGATCACCGCGGACACCGACACAATCATTTGTTAAGAACGATCTTTCTTGCTCCTCTCATGATTGCAGCAACCTTGCCGCATGACCCTGGTTCAAAGGCTGACCGGGATAGGCTGCCACAAGGTTCGATTTCGGGCTTTTGGCAGGCTCTCGCCACAACGCCTTGGAGCCTATTGGCAGAATGGCAGGAGACTGACAGTGGCAGTGATTGGATACGCTCGCACCAGCACATTCATCAAGACGCTGGGCTTGATGCACAGTTGCGCCAGCTGGAAGCGCTCGGCTGCGACAAGGTGTTCAGCGAGCAGGTTTTCTCAGTCGCCGATCTGGCGCGATTGAGCGCAGCACTCGAATACGTCCGAGAGGGCGACACGTTCGTTGTGACCAAGCTGGACAGGCTCGCTCGGTCGGTTGCCCACCTTGTTGAGATTGTCGGCGCATTGGAGGGCAAGGGCGTCGCACTGAAGATCCTCGATCTCGGGATGGACACCAACACGCCAACCGGGCGGCTCATGTTGACGGTGATCGGTGCCATCGCCCAGTTTGAGCGCGAAATCATGATCGAGCGGCAACGCGAGGGGATCGCCGCGGCCAGGGCCGAGGGCAAATACAGGGGCCGGGCGCCGACAGCCCGACGGAAGGCCGAGCAAATCCGGGAGCTCGCGGCTGAGGGCGTCGGCAAGGCTGAGATCGCGCGCCGGCTGGGGGTCGGGGAGCGGTCGGTATATCGGATGCTGTCGGGGCACATCTGAGTGACCGCCACACTCTTGGCTGAGGCCACCGCTTTGAGCAGCACGACCAATTCCTCGTTCGAATAGCGCCGGTTATTAATCGGCGTGCCCAGATAGCCCTGGTTCCCCAAGTCGACCGTGCCGATTTAGGAGCCGCCGAATTTCGTAATCATTGCCCCATTCCGCTGCAATCGCACTGCTTCGCACTCGCCAGCACATTAATGCGGGGAGCAAAGTTGATGATTGTCCACCGCACGTCGCCGCCTTAATTGACGGCCGGATGTTAGGGCCGAAGCCCTTCGCCCCCTGACCTAATTCTCGTCCCTGCCATGGCCGGCGACCACCGTCATCATGCCGACATCCGCGGCTTTCCTCCAGGGTCCTCGCCTGACCGGAGTGTTCCACGCGCGGTCGGGAATGGCGATCTTTGGGCAGGGAGCTGACCTTGTCGTGGCACGGGTCGAATGGCGGCCTCGCGCCGGTGGACTAAACCGCTCTCGCGGTAATTGGTGGCAGGGCATGGAGTAGCGGGAAGCGGGCATCCTGTCTTGAGATTGAGGGGCCTAGAACCTCATCCAAGACAGGAGCCCCCAATGACCGACAAGGCCATCAGTCCGTTACGCCGGCGACTGATCGAGGACATGGCGATCCGCCGGCTTGGCCCCAAAACTCAGCTCCACTATATCCGCCACGTCAAAAGGTTTGCCGATTTTCTGGACCGGTCTGCCGACAAGGCCACCGCCGAGGATGTCCATCGCTACCAGTTGTGGCTGGCGTCGATCGGGACGACGGTACCGACCGTCAACATCAGTGCCACTGCCCTGCGGTTCTTCTTCAAGGTCACACTAAAGCGCCGCGATCTTGCCGACGCGGTCGTCTCGACCCGCGAGCCTCGCCGCCTGCCTGTTGTTCTGAGCCCGGAAGAGGTCGGTCGGCTGCTCGCCTCGGCAAGAAACATCAAGCAACAAGGCGCTCTTGAGCCTGGCTTACGCCACCGGCCTGCGGTCATCGGAGGTCGTATCGCTCAAGCTCACCGATATCGACAGTGACCGAATGGTCATCCGGGTCGAGCAGGGCAAGGGCAGAAAGGACCGGTATGTCATTCTCTCGCCCAACTTTCTCGAGCTGTTGCGCGAGTGGTGGCGGGTGGCGCGCAAAAAGGGATGGATGTCTCACGGTCAGCCCTGGTTGTTTCCCGGCTACCGCGGGCAGCATACGAGTGCACGCCAGCTCCACCGCATCGTTTGCTTGGCCGCGGCACGCGCCGGCATTGCCAAGCGCGTCGGCGTTCATACACTGCGCCACAGCTTTGCCACGCATCTCCTGGAGCAGAAGACCGATATCCGGATTATCCAGGTTCTGCTCGGACACAAGAAGCTCGACACGACGGCGCTCTACACCCGCGTTGCCATCAGCGCGCTCGGCCAGGTGACAAGCCCGCTCGACTTGCTGTTAAAGATGCCCGGGTGACGCGCGGCCGTTGTCACGGCCGGCGGTCGAGGTGGCGGACATCTTCCGCCGCCGCGGGCCGGCTTGGCGTGCGTCTCATGCCGGCCATGTGAGCCTCGCCCAACTCAAGGTCATGTCGGCAATCGAGCGCTGCCGAACGGCGGCGCTGGGCGGGCATATCGAACGCTGCGAGCAGTGCGCCCACCTGCGCATCTCGTACAACTCCTGCCGCAACCGGCATTGCCCGAAGTGCCAGGCCGCCGCTGCCAAGCAGTGGCTGGCCGACCGCCAGGCCGAACTGCTGCCGGTGCCCTATTTCCATATCGTCTTCACCCTGCCGGGACCGATCGCCGACATCGCCTATCACAACAAGGCGGTCGTCTATGACCTGTTGCTCAAAACCGCCGCCGAGACCCTGATCACCATCGCGGCCGACCCCCAACACCTCGGCGCCCGCATCGGGCTTACTGCCGTGCTCCACACCTGGGGATCAGCACTGACCCACCATCCCCACGCCCATATCATCGTACCGGGCGGCGGCTTGTCGCCCGAGCCTGCCCCGGCGCAGGCCGGGGACCAGCACTGGATTACCTGCCGGCCCCGCTTCTTTCTCTCCGTCGAGGTGCTCTCACGTCTGTTCCGCCGTCTGTTCCTCGAACGGCTGACCGCGGCGTACCAGGCTGGGCGACTGGAGTTCTTCGCCGATCAGGCCAGCCTGGCCGAGCCGACACGCTTCAAAGCCTACGTTGCCGCACTGCGAAAGGTCGAATGGGTGGTCTATGCCAAGCGGCCCTTTGGCGGACCCGGCGCTGTGCTCGCCTACCTGTCCCGCTACACTCACCGGATCGCTATTGCCAACAGCCGGCTTGTCGCCTTCGACGGCGAGCGCGTGACGTTCAAATGGAAGGATTACCGAGCCAAGGGAGACGCTCGCTACAAGCTCATGACGCTCGACGCCGACGAGTTCATCCGCCGTTTCTTGATCCACGTCCTGCCCGACGGGTTCCACCGCATTCGGCACTACGGCCTCTTCGCCAATGGCGGGCGCGCCGAGAACATCGCGCGAGCGCGTCAACTGCTCAATGCACCGGCGCCACAGAATGCGCCCAGTGATGCTGACAACACTGGCGAGGGTGAGCCGCAGGCATTCTCGCACCCTTGTCCTTGCTGCGGCGGCCGGATGATCATCATTGAGATCTTCGAGCGCGGTTGCGCGCCGCGATACCGCCCGACGGTTCCAAATC
>Ga0306925_10006201_pt1 | contig 11078 bp, 21 predicted proteins | sample flu12Cox44000176_FD_203755 | JGI IMG/M metagenome (GOLD analysis project Ga0306925, IMG submission 203755) | Lab enrichment of tropical soil microbial communities from Luquillo Experimental Forest, Puerto Rico - flux8day.12C.oxic.44.000.176 (v2)... | ecosystem: Environmental > Terrestrial >...
ACCGCAAAGCGTGCCTCGACTCTGAGCAAAAGGCCCGAGAGCAGATCATCAAGGACCAAGCAACTTATTCGTCGGCCGACAAACGACGGTGCATGCGAACACGCGATTATCTCCCGAGCTATGTGGAATGGCTCACCTGCCTCGAGATGGAAAGGGATGTGAGAAAGATGCGGCAGGGAGAGCCACCTGCAACGGACACTGTGACGCTTCCAAGGGTACGGCCGGGACGCCAAGCTCGCGGGACCGAGCAGGGGGAGGTAACCCAGCGCCCAGTACGCCGCCGCGTCACCGCGCGGGGCAGCGGCGGTTCCTACGCCCCAGTACGTCTAAGCACACCATCGCTGGGGCTGCCCCAGCCATCGACGGGCGTTTACATTCCGCCGCCCATCAGCAACCCCAGTGGCCAGATCAACCAACTTAATCACTCTTTTCCACTAAACGGGGGCCTAGGGAATAATCCCACCAACCGCGACGCCTACATCCGCTACAACCTCACGAGGTAACGGACGCCGCCCGCTCCTCTGTGCGCCAGCGTCACGAACGGTGATCAGGGCTGCTGGTGCGCACAACTAGCAAAAGGAACGCATGCCTTATCCACAAACGGGCGCAGCGCCACTCGCCAATCCGGCATCGAATCATATACTAGCTGGCGTGAGCGCAAGAGACTTCCGTGGCACTCACTCAGCTAAGGGAACTCGGGGAGCAGGCTCTCGTCGCCGTAGCGGCGAGCCTCGCTCACGGCGGGCCCGTTCTTAGAGGCCAACTCATAGCGTCCCGGTTTTATGAAGCGGTGCGACGTGAACTGAAGCATTCCCCGATACAGGATACCAAGCGAGCCGCATTGATAGTAGCCAGCGACCGATGCGAGCGCATTGCAGCCGCGACTACCAATCCTAAATCCATGCTAGATGAACTCAGAAAAGCTATTGCTGTGCTGCAGGCTGGTGAACATCCACCGGTGCCGCCACCAAGGGCGAGGCCAGTACTGCGGCTGATCGAAGGCGGCCTTTCCAAAATCTAGCGCGATTTTTTCTTCTTCGGACGTTCGGATTGACTGCCGCGCGGCTTAACGGACTGCGCTTGTCGTTTCACTAACTCGCGGCTCGACTCCACGCTTCGGCGCAGTGCGTCCATCAGATTGATGACCTTCGCTGGCGCACGCTCTTTAGGTGCCTCAATCTTCTCACCAGCCTGCTTCTTCTTCAGCAGCTCTTTCATCGCATCCTCATACTGATCTTCGAACTTCTCAGGCTCGAAGTGCCCCGATTTGGTTTCGACGATGTGCGAGGCCAGCTCCAGCATGTCCTTCGGAATCTTTTCATCCGCGATATCCTCGAAATATTCGTCCTCCTTGCGGACCTCATACGGATATCGCAGCGTCATCCCGAGAAGACCTTTACCCCGCGGTTCGAGCGCGATGACATGCTCGCGAGAGGTGAAAACAACCCTCCCGAGCGCCACCATGCCTTCCTTGCGGATCGCCTCGCGAATGACTGCGAATGCCTGTTGACCTACTTCGCCATCGGGAACGAGGTAATAGGGGCTGTTTAGATAAAGCTCGTCGATTTCTTTCTTTGGCGAGCACGTCGAAGACTGAGCAGCTCTTCAATCGGGACTACCGTATCAGGTGCAACATAGGAGAGCGGCAGTGTGCGAAGCTTCAATTGCAGCCGTAGCGCTTGCATTGGGAATCGTTCCCCTCGTCCAGGAGGGCACCAACGCAATGGTTACCCTGCCGGCCGGTTTGCGGCCAGCCTTAACAATGCCAGTCTGTCGAAACGGTCGCACTACGTAAAAGTGTCACGGTGACCCGTCATGTCGCAGTCCGACATCGAGGTGTCAGCGTCAGAGCCCGGCACGTCGCGGTTCGGCATCGGGGCGTCACCAGAACTCGTCACGTCGCAGGCGGACATCGAGGCGTCATGGTCAGAACCAGGCACGTCGCATTTCGACATCGAGGCGTCGCACCCCGCAGGACCCATGTCGCAGTGGGCAGGCGCGGCGCTGTGGCCGTGAAATCCACCGCGCTCGTGAGGCCCGTCAGGCCGTGGGTCTCGCAACCCTACTACGGGGCCGTCTTTGACGGTGTCACCCTGGGCGCCGTCATCGCCGCCACCGCTGTGCCAACGTCACCGTCTATCGACCTGTGCTGGTATTGGTCGAATTCCTCCCAGACTCGCGGCTATTGGGATTTCTGCCAATAGTTCGAGCATGATTTGCCTTGATGCTCGCGCGCACTAGTCTGAAACTCGGTCCAGCCAACCAACGAAGTACCTCGCCATCAACCTTAAGACAGCGAAGGCGATGGGGCTCGAATTTCGCGCCGACGAGGTGATCGAATGATTTGAAGGAAGAGGGAGGTTCAAAATGAAACTTCCCCGCCGCAAATTCTTGCATCTGGCAGCGGGTGCCGCCGCGCTGCCAACCGCAACGCGTTTTGCGAGCGCGCTCGATTATCCGACCCGGCCGGTGCACTTGATCGAAGGCTTCGGCGCCGGCGGAGCAACCGACATCGTCGCGCGATTGACCGGGCAGGCGCTGTCGGAGCGACTTGGGCAGTCATTCGTGGTCGAGAACCGAGCCGGCGCCAGCAGCAATATCGCCACCGAGGCAGTCGTGCGGGCATCCCCAGACGGTTACACAGCGCGCCGATGCCGGCCCACCAGCTCGCCTCGTAGCCCGGCACGGTTTCGCTCAGAACCCGATCGATGAGAGCAGCGGGCCAAAATATACCTGCGCCTCGCCGGCGAGCAGAGGCCCGCGATCGGAAGGTGAGGCCGCCAAACTGAGCCTCGCCATGGCCGGTGAAATGTTCAAGATGATGGCCGGCGTCGATCTGTTTCATGTGCCTTATCGAGGGTATATCCGGGCCGGCAACCTGCGCGCCTTGGCGGTAACCACGACGACGCGCTCGCAAATCCTGCCGGACGTTCCTGTCCGATTCCGGCGGACGCTAAATTGATCTTGCCAGGATTGGCCTTGGCGTACGCTGCAGATCGTCGCCATTCAGTTCGATCAGGTCGAAGGCGTACAGGAACGTGCTGTCATCATGGCGGCGGTAGCGAATGAGATTGAACGAGGCAACGCCGTTGTCATCGCAGGCGACAGCCTCGCCATCGATAATGCAAGAGCGCGAGCGCAGGCGCGCCAACGTCTCGACGATCAGCGGGAAGCGATGGGTGAGGTCGTTGCCCGGACGGCTGTAGAGCCGCACGCGCGGACCGTCCTTGCGGGCAATGATACGGAAGCCGTCGTGCTTGATTTCGTGCAGCCATTGGCTGCCGGACGGCAGCTTATCGGTTTTGGTCGGGAGGCACGGCGCGATGAACCCGGCGGGGAGGGTACGCTGCAACATGTTGGAATAAATAAAGCCGCGCAATGTTTGTTGCAACTATAGCGGCCAGCCATGGGTCTAGTCAGTTGGTCATGAGAGGAGCGCGCATTATGTTTGATGAGTTTGACGGCCTGGACGCGACCGAAAAGGCTGGCATTGGGACCGCGCTGAATAGGTGTCGCGCCCTCGCGGCCAAAATTGCGAATGAACTCCGTAACAAGAGGCCCGAGCACTTCGTTAACAAGTTGTCACTGGCAGACGTTCACGCCTCCCTTGAGCACGCTGCCGATGTCCTCAGCACAGTGAAGGGCTCGCGGGCGCGGCGCCGTCAGCGGGATCGATAATTGAAAGCGATCTTCGTCTCCCCACGCTCTCGCGGGCGTGGTGCGGCCGTGCCGCCGGGTGATCCGGGAAAAGTCGCAATTTCGTGCTCAACATGATTCGCTGTCATTGAGTCCCCACTCATGACGGCACCAGCCTTTATCTAAACTTCCGAGTCCTGGCCGCCCTCCCCTTTGGGCGGCCTTTTTTCGCCCCAGCGCTCACGCTTGAGCGAATGAGTGCGGGTCATTTGCCCCAGTCCTCCTCCTCTTCCCGCTTCACGGCCGGTGCATCCGAGTTCTTCATTTTGAGCCAATCGGGCGAGCGACCGGAACGGTAGCCGGAGCCCTTGCGCTTCGAGACGATGCCTTCGAGGCCAAGCTTGCAGGCATGGGCGAAGACGGTCGGGCCGTTGCCCCCGAACCGGTGACCTAGTATTGCAACGCAAGCGTGCGGATTGTGGGACCGCTAGCCCTGTCATTGCCGCTCTCTGCTAAGTTCTGCAGCAAAATCTTGTGCGAGATCGAGCGAGCGACGAAATTGCACAACGCCCACGCGTCCAATTCCGGTGGTCGATTGAGGAACATCCGCATCGCAGGAGTGAGGCAATTCTAACGCTATGGTTTAAGCAAACGAAGATTGACGGCTTTTGAGCGGCCATCCCGCGCGGGACCGACTTCGTATGCGACCATTTGGCCTGCTTCCAGTATCTTCATGCCGGCGACCTCTACGTCGTGGACATGCACAAAAACGTCGGAGCTGCCGTCATCGGGCGCGATAAAGCCATATCCGCGATCTGTGTTGAAAAATTTGACCCGTCCACTTGGCATGTCCAATTAATCCGATCTCAACGCTCAGCACCCCCGCCGTCGGTACGACGGGGCCGGGGCTTCGCACAACGCGCAACCTCAGCGAGGCGCGTCATGCGAGATGGGCCAAATTTTCCTGTCCTTGTGGTACACCGCGTAGTTCCCGCCAAGCTGGCGACCCGCAAATCTGACGGCTTCGTCCTTAGTGGAAAACGCTCGCACCGGCTCGCTGCGCGCGCGCATGGCGCGCCCAGCTCTTGTGATTAGATGGACCTTGAACGGCGCCGGGTCAGGTTCGGGATGCTCGTTCATCTGCGGAGACGCCTCACCTTCTTGGACCGAGCAAACCTTAGCTCGTGAAAACGAATCGGGTTCCGACTGCAGAGCTGTCCCTCATCCGGCTAGCGAGCAGATAGCGAACAAGGGGTGATGCTCGTTACCCGATGATATTCCGGTCGAGGGCACGACTTGAGACGGCTTCGAGCGATGGGCATTCGAGATCGGCCGACCGCACCACGATCGCCATAACAGAACGGATATGCGGAGAGGCTCGTAAGTTCGATCCGCCGGGTCGAACCATCCAGGCCCAAGTAACGCGCGAAGCTCAAACTCCGCCGCGCGTTTCCCGCGCACGCTGCTATGGCCCTATGCCTGTCGTCGACCTTCCGCCCGAGGTGCGCCGGGCCACGCCCGGCCATTCACCGCCGCTGCCCGGTGTCCTTCATGACGCGCGCGCCCCCGCTTTTTAGGCGCTCACGGTTTGTGTTTCCAGTTGAGTGATGAGTGTAGCGAGACGCGGTGAGAGCGGCGCCGCGAGTGCATCTTCGTATTGGCGCTTGAGGCAGCGTCGAATCCAGTCATCCAGCTGAACTGCTGAGGCCACGAGGCGGCGCTGGGCTGTTGCGGCTCGCGCGTCCCGCTTCTGCTGGGCTGCTGAGGCCACGAGGCGGCGCTGGGCTGGTACGGCTCGCGCGAGCCGCAACAGCGCCGTCTCTTCTGGACCCATCATTACCCGCGGTGCCAAGCCGCCCATCGCCGCCATGACAAGGACCACGGCGATCCCGATCGCAAACATTTCGTACAACAACATCGGTTCGCCTCCCTCGTTAGCTGTGGGAACCAAACCTCTGGCTTATTTTCTAAATTTCCACTTCCAACGCGAGAACGACACCATCGCCCGCGACATGCCGCAAGCTCAAGCCAAATGGCTCCCTCTTCTCCCGAACTTTGAACACGCTAACCTTGTGTCGGGTTCCCAACACGCGCGAAAATCTTTTGGCGAGGGTGAGGTAGGGCTCGCGGCTAAGGGACCGTTTCATTGGCCCCAGCCAAGTTATTTCTAACTCTCGCCTCGTCTGCTGCGCCCAAGTTCCAGAGTCAGCAGACGAGGCGACAGCAGTCTGGTGACATTCTCAACCATTGCGCCATCCCGGCGATCTACGAGGTGCGCGAATTTGTCGAGGTGGGCGTGGAGAACCCGCTCCGCTTGTCCAAGGCCGGTGCACGTGCCCTTGGATTTGCCGGACTTGTTCCCGTCAGCGTCGTGCCTATAGTGAGCGACTAGACATCGGTGAAACGCTACATCGAAGGGCGGCTCGTCAAGGACGCGGCTCGTTGAGACGGTCTCGATTGGAAAGCCGCTCTGGAATCGAAATTTCGGACAACCCTCTCGGAATTCGAGACGGCGCAATCTGCCGATGAAATATGCGCGTATCCTGTCGATAGGGCTGGTTGCGACCGTGGCCTTTGCATGGAACGCGGCGGCCGCAGTCGAAAACGCGCGCGAGCTGGCAGCCTATTGTCAAAGCCTTGAGCGCGGCGCTAAGGGCGCGGGACGGCACATCTACATCCCACGCACGTGGGAGGTGCTGACCTGTTGGGGATATATGCGAGCGATGCAGGACCTCTCGGTGCTCGCCGATGAGGAGGAGCACCGGATTATGGGCGCTTGTCCGCCGGAGCAGACGACGACGCTGCAGCTCATTCAATCGTTCCTACGCTATGCGCGCGCGCATCGCACCGAACTCCAGGGCAATGCGGTAGTGGCGGTGTTTCGAGCACTGCGAGAAGCCTACCCTTGCCGTGCTGAGCACGGCTGAATCCCAGCGAGCATAAAGGTCCTTTATTGTTTCCATCAGAACAACGATGATTCGAAGTGTGAAGTAGCTCACACATCTCTCCCGATTCGCCCCTCTAAAAGCCCGGCAGACTTGGTACTAGGACGGGTACTGGTACCAGGGTACTGGAAGCCATGAGGGGAACAGATGGCACCGAAACCAGCTAGGTTGGCATTTGCCGTCGGGGTGGCGTTGACCATCCTAGCGGCCATGACGTGGGCGATGGCTGAGCCGAGCCCGTCAATGTATCCGATCTACCAGCCTCACCTTCCGCTTTTGTACTAGGGGCACCGACATGCGCGAGCGTGTGCTCCTATTCTGTCTGTTGGGTCTGGTGCTCACAGTCACGATGATACTGGTGATTGCACCAGGGGCCGTGACTTGGGCGCTGGCCCTCATCGACTGAGCTGCCGGACCCCCCCGCTTCCGGGGCGACTTTTCTTGGAACCAATCACCGCGATCCGAATTGCTTCGGTGCGGAAGACGGGAATCCTTCCGCTAATCATGACCTAGATCACCTCGCCCCGCCCCTTCCAGGAGACGGGGCTTTTCTTGGACGACGGGCCGGAATTGACCTGCGGTCTGGGCTGATAGCGTTGTGGCGGGGCTAAGGGCCGCCCCGTGGTGTGCCGAGCGGCTCTCAAAGAAAGGCCCCGCGTCGGGGGCGGGGCTCAAGGTGTACAGAGTGAGACAATTGAAGGCTCCTGTCTCACCTTCACCCCCAACACCAAAGCGCTGCATTCGGATCCAATGGCGAGGCGAGGCCGCGCGTCATTCGCCAAAACGAGAGCCCCGCCTAACAGGAGAAGGGCGGGGCTCAGAAGAACCCTCATAGGGAAATCTTCAGGAAGGAGGGTTCTCGGCAAAGTATCTTAGACCCATTGGCTTACACGGACCTGACAGCACAGCCATTCTGCCCCCCCTCGCTTTTGTGGAGCGACAGCGCGACAGTCGCGGGCCTGGACAGCGAATTCGGTTGTGCAACCCCTAGTGCTTCGGCCCATCCGCCAACTCGGCGTCGATGGACGGTTACGGGGCCGGGGCCATGTCTTTTTTCTGCGGGCTTTTCTGCGGGCCCTTGGCGTCGATGCTCGACGGTGGCTCTGTTGGATTCTCAACCCGCCGCGACGATCCTTCAAACTGAGAGTTCTCGTCGATCGACAACGTCCGATGAAAAATGTCACCTTCGACCGCACCACCGTTCTGCAGCTTGACGCGGACGGCACGGATAGTGCCCTTGACGCGGCCGCAGACTGTAACGCCCTGCGCAATGATGTTGCCCTCGACCTGTGCGCCCTCGCTGATCAGGAGATCCGAGGCGCGCAACTCGCCTTCGATTCGGCCCAAGACCTGCGCTGGACCATTGCATTCGATCTTGCCGACGATCGACATGTCGGAGCCAATGCAAGAGGCCGTTCCCGCTTTTGTCGTGGGCTCTGACCTCGCCCAAGCCTGGTCATGCGGCACCACCCTGCCCGTGATCTCAGCCGCACTTACAGATGCGTTTCTATCCTTCTCGGGCGCGCCGCTCTTCGTGCTGATCAACATGTCCACCTCCTGTTTCCGCCGGTCATGAGGGTGCAATGCGCGAATCGGACCGATTCTTAGACGCTGCACCAACGCTACCATCTCTTGAGCGCCGCGACCCTCAATAACAGTCGAAATAGGAATTTTGTTCACCGGAAAGATCATGGCCGCATCGAGGCGGGTATTATTCATCAGACATAATACTTCGCGCATCTTCAGAGCCGCCCTACCACCGTCGGTCGCTTGTTGCGCGCACCAGGTTCAAAGGTGCTGGGGGCTGTCGGGCAATGGCTTCAACAAACAAATCTTTGGCGCAAATGAAGGCGGTCTCTCGTCGTCTGCACGCGCGTAGCTGACAAAGACGGTGCCGCCGTAGTTGGGAACGGCCGATCCTGCAATGTCACTCATGATTTAGCTCCCGGAACACTGATGCCAGCAGCTCTGTTGAACCTCTTAGAGCCCACTGCGGACGCCGTGATGTCGATGACCTGCACGGCTTCTTTGCAGCGCGCGCGGGATTGGCGCTGCCGACTTACTCTCAGGATCCAGGGGGGCTGCCAACGTCGTGATTGCTGCGACGGTCACCGCCATCGCGAGAGCCATCCCGGAGATAGATGCAAGCCTATCTGGTTTCGGGGCCAATTCTTCCTCCCGTGCCAGATGCAGGTCGCCCTAGTCCAACATGGAGGGGAACCGGGGTAGAGTCTGTGACCCCCGTCACACTTCGGTCGAATAGAACCAAGGTCCCAAAAACCAGAAATAGTTATGTTCTTTCAGTCGCTTGGCAATGATATCCTCGGCGCGTCGGAGTTCCAAGAGCGTCACTTCGAGACCGAGCGTCCTTGCAAGGCGCTCAACTTCGGTCAACCGTCGGTGGCACGGTGAGGCCGAGCATTCTCGCGGTCTGGTTATTGATGACCAGTTCGAACGTGTTCGACTGCAGCACCGGCAGCTCCGCAGGCTTCGCGCCCTTGAGGATGCGGCCGGTATAGACGCCAACCTGACGATACGCATCCGCAATGCTAACGCCGAGGGGAAGTGATGAAACGGATTTGCCTGACGTTGCTGGCGATTCTCGCCCTCGCGGTACCGAGCACCCAGGCCGGCGCACAGTCTTGGCCAACAAGGCCAATCCGTGCAATTGTGCCGTATACGGCAGGCAGCGGCACCGACGTCACTGCGCGCGTGATCCTCAACCAGCTCTCCAGTGAGCTTGGTCAGTCGATCGTCGTCGAAAATCGCGTCGGCGCCGAAGGGACGATCGGCACCGCGGCCGCCGCCAAGTCGGACCCCGACGGCTACACGATACTCGTCCAGTCGTCGGCGCTCACCATCGCCCCGTCAATCTACCAGAACCTCACCTATGATACGGCACGCGATCTTACTGCTGTCGCGCTGCTCGGCGTTTCGCCCAACGTGCTGATTATTTCATCAGCGAGAGGTATCAGGACCATTCACGAACTTGTTTACGCCGCCAAGGCTAAACCGGGATCACTCACGTTCGCGTCGGCGGGGGTTGGGACCAACACGCACCTGAGTGCAGAACGGTTCCGTTTGCGTGCAGGTTTCGAAGTCGTTCACGTCCCCTTCAAAGGCGGCTCGGAAGCAATAACCGAAGTGATGACCGGACGGGTCGACTTTGCTTTTTTGCCGATCGGCATTGTCCTGTCACATATTCGCGAGGGCAAGCTCACCGCGCTTGCAGTAAACGGCTCAAAACGCGCCTCGGCTCTGCCGGACGTCCCCACGACGCTCGAAGCCGGCTTTACCGACTCCGATTACCCCATCTGGTGGGCGACATTTGTTCCCGCGAAGACGCCCCGTGACATCGTCGATAAGCTTTACCGCGAGACGTTGAAGGCCATGGAAGCGCCAAACGTGCAGGAGAAGCTGGCAACGATGGGTGTAGACCCGCTGGTTTTGACTCCGGCGGAACTCGATGCGCATATCAAAAAAGAACTCAGCACGAACGCGGCTTTGGTCAAGGCGACTGGCGTGAAGGCAAATTGACGCAACGTAAACCGTCGGCCAGCCGGACTGCGACGTGACTGTCTGCTTGTGGCACACCGCGTCATTTCGCTGCGGTGCCAACGTTTGGACGCTCTTGGAGGTGAAGCGGACATGCGACGGTCGGGCACGTATCGATCCGACGTGAATGACCCGCAACCGACATAGGACAGACCGAAATCCCGCAGCGCGGCAAGTCTCCTGCGGTACCGAAGTGTGCTATCTTTCGGTCGAAGCACGGGAGGCATCGGGCCGTGAAACGCCGCGAATTCATCACGCTTCTTAGCGGCGCGGCGGCGTGGCCGCTCACGGCGCACGCGCAGCAGACTGGTAGGGTTTGGCGCGTAGCCGTGATCGGGGCGGTGTCGCCACTCCCGGCGATGCTTAGCGCCTTTCGCGAAGCGCTCCAGCAGCGCGGCTGGACCGAAGGGAAGAACCTGTCCATTGACGTACGCTGGCCGAAGGGCTCGTTCGCACAAGAACCCGGCCTCATCTCCGAGGTTTTGCACAGCAACGTCGATGTCATTGTTGCTTGGGCGACGCCCTCCGCTCTCGCTGCCCGACGCGCGACTTCGACAATTCCAATCGTCTTCCTGGGCATCTCAGACCCGGTCGGGTCTGGACTCGCGGCGAGTCTTGCACATCCCGGCGGCAACGCCACGGGCAGCAGCAACGTCGCGCCCGATCTTAGCGCCAAGCTGCTGGGAACGTTTGCGCAGTTGGTTCCGGGCATGAGCAGCGTCGGCGTGGTGGTCAATCCCGCCAATCCAGGCGCGGTCGCTCAAATGGATGGAACGCAGCAAGCGGTGCACGCTCTAGGCTTGCAGTCGCAAGTGGTCAATGCAGGTACGCTGGAAGAATACGAGCGCGCATTCGCGCGTCTCAAGATCGAGGGCGTCAACGGCGTGTTACTGCTCGCCGATCCTTCCAACGATGCGTACGCAGGCAAAATTGCCGAGCTTG
>Ga0306925_10006202_pt1 | contig 11078 bp, 8 predicted proteins | sample flu12Cox44000176_FD_203755 | JGI IMG/M metagenome (GOLD analysis project Ga0306925, IMG submission 203755) | Lab enrichment of tropical soil microbial communities from Luquillo Experimental Forest, Puerto Rico - flux8day.12C.oxic.44.000.176 (v2)... | ecosystem: Environmental > Terrestrial > Soil...
CGCAGATGTCCTGGTACTCCTGGCGCGCGCTCGCCTCGCCCCAGAACGCGTACCACACCGACACCTTGCGGGGGCTGGCGATATCCGCGTCGAGGTAGAGATTGACCAGCAGCCGCAGCGCCTCCACCGGCGTGTCCTTCAGGCGCCGCACCGGGGCGAGCACCCGTTCGCCGAACTCCGCCGCCAGGTACTCGAGCGATGCCACGAGCATCGCGGCCTTGGAATCGAAATAGAAGCGCACGATGCCGGGGGAGAGGTCAGCGAGCGCCACGACCTTCTCCACCGTGGTGTTCGAAGGACCGTAGATGTGGAGCGCGGAAATGCAGGCGTCGATCAGGCGCTGCCGCTGGCGCTGGCGAATGCGCGAGCCACCGCCCGGCGGCTCGCTCAGCGCTACTCGCTCACCCGCTGCCTGACTCACTCCATCTCCTTGCGGCGCCCGCGTGCCGGGGCCGCTGTACGGCGCGCAAGTTTATCCCGCACAATACTCCGCAGGCACTGTCCGCGCTTTAACTCATGAGACGAACCTGGCGTCCGGGCCGCTGGCTGATCATTCTGCCGCCGCTGCTGTTCCTGCTCGTATTCTTCCTGATCCCGTTCGCCTTCGCCTTCAAGATCAGTTTCGCCGAGGCCGCCCCGCGGGTGCCGCCGTTCACGGACGTCATCTCCTTCACCGCCGATCATCACCTGCGCATCGCCATCAGCCTCGGCAACTACCGCTACCTGCTGACCGATGAGGTCTACGGAATCGCCTACCTGTACTCGCTGCGCACTGCCTTCTTCTCCACGCTGATCTGCCTGCTGCTCGGCTATCCGATGGCCTACGCCATCGCGCGCGCACCGCGGTCGGCGCAGGGGCTGCTGCTGCTCATCATCATGCTGCCGTTCTGGACCTCGTTCCTGCTGCGCGTCTACGCGCTCGAAGGCATCATCCGGGATACCGGCTTTCTCAACACCGTGCTGCTGCACTTAGGTCTCATCAGCCAGCCGCTGCACATCATGCGGACCAGCCTCGCGGTGTATCTCGGCATCATCTACTCGTACCTGCCCTTCATGGTGCTGCCGCTGTTCGCCACACTCGAGAAGCTCGACCCGACGCTGCTCGAGGCGGCCGCCGACCTCGGCAGCACGCCATGGCGAGCCTTCATGGACATCACGCTGCCGCTGTCGATCCCCGGGATGATCGCCGGGTCGCTGCTGGTGTTCATTCCGGCGGTCGGGGAGTTCGTGATCCCCTCGCTCCTCGGCGGACCGAACCAGCTGATGATCGGGCGCGTGCTGTGGGATGAGTTCTTCGGCAACCACGATTGGCCGGTGGCGGCGGCGGTCGCGATCGCATTTCTGCTGCTGCTGGTCGGGCCAATCGCGATCTATCAGTACTACAACGTGCGGCAGCTCGAGGCCTGAGGGCCGCCATGGAACGACGCGCCTCGGTTGGCCTGCTGTCGGTGTTGTTCTTCGGCATCGCGATGCTGTACGTGCCGATCCTGGTTCTGATCGGCTACTCCTTCAACGCCTCGCCGCTCGTGAACGTGTGGGGCGGCTTCTCGACGGCCTGGTACCGTCAGCTGCTGCACAACCGCCAGCTGCTCGAGGCCGCGCTGCTGTCGCTCGAGGTGGCGGTCGCCGCCTCCACCGGCGCGATCGTCCTCGGCACGCTGGCGGCCATCTCGCTGGTGCGCTTCGCGCGCTTCCCCGGGCGGTTGCTGCTCACGGGTATGGTCAATGCGCCGCTCGTGATGCCCGAGATCATCACCGGCATCACGCAGCTGCTGCTGTTCGTCTCGATGGTGCAGCTCATGGGTTGGCCGCACCGCGGCCTGACCACCATCGTGCTGTCGCACGTCACCTTCTGCACCGCCTACGTCACCATCACCGTGCAGTCGCGCCTGCAGAGCGCCGACCGCTCGCTGGAGGAAGCCGCCCAGGACCTCGGCGCGACCCCGGCGCGCGCCTTCCTCGAGGTCACGCTGCCGATCATCGCCCCGGCGATCATCGCCAGCTGGTTGTTGTGCTTCACGCTCTCGCTCGATGACCTGGTGATCTCGAGCTTCGTCGCCGGCCCCGGAGCCAGCACCCTGCCGATGGTGATCTATTCCAAGGTGAAGCTCGGGGTGAGTCCCGACATCAATGCGCTCGCCAGCCTCATCGTCTGCGGAGTCGCGGTATGCATCATCGCCTCGCGCCTGCTCATGATGCGGAGCGAACGGCGCCGTGCCCTCGAAGCCGTGGAGGCACGGCCGCCCGGGCCCTGAGCTGACACCCGGGGCCCCCACTCCCACCCGGGGTGGCTCTCATAGACCGGTTTTGATGCGTGTCCAGGTACGCGTGCGCAGGCGTTCGAGCGCGGGTCCGGCCTCGACGGCGTGATAGAGCCGCGCCTCCACCTGCGGCGGCGGATATACCGCGGGATCGGCCCGGATCTGCGGATCGACATACGGGTCCGCCGCCGCGTTGTCGTTGGCGTAATGAATGTAGTTGGTGACGGCCGCGATCACCCGGGGCTGGAGCATGTACTCGAGGAACTTGTGAGCGGCCAGCGGATGCGGGGCATCGGCGGGAATGAGCCAGGCGTCGTAGGAGCCGCTGGCGCCCTCCTTCGGCACCGTGAAGGCCAGGTGCACGTCGAGACCTGCGGATTTGGCGCGCGCACGCGAGGTCGCGTAGTCCGCCGACCACGACATGGCAATGCAGAACTCACCGTTGGCGAGCCCGTTCATGTACTCGGTGGAGTCGAAGGCCCGGATGTAGGGACGCACCGCGAGCAGCAGTTTCTCAGCCTGCTGGTAATCCTCGGCTCGCCTGGTGTTCGGGTCCAGGTGCAGGTAGTTGAGTGCCAGCATCAGCACGTCCTCGGCCGAATCGAGGAAGGTTACCCCGCAATCGGCGAAGCGCCGGATGATCTCGGGCTTGAAGATCATGTCGAGACTGTCGACCGGCGCATCCGGCATCCGGGCACGGATCATGTCGACGTTCCAGGCAAAGCCGTTGACATGCTGCAGGTAGGGGACGGCGTGGCGGTTGCCGGGGTCCGCCTGCGCTTCGATGGCGAGAATGTGAGGGTCGAGGTTGTTCCAGCTCGGCAGCAGTGCCCGGTCGAGCGGGCGGTAGATGCCAGCCTTGATCTGGCGGCTGAAGTAGTCGGTTGAGGTGGTGACGACATCGTAGCCGGCATCGCCCGCCATCATCTTGGCTTCGAGCGTCTCATCCGCATCGTAGGTGTCGTAGATCACCTTGATGCCGGTCCGGGCCTCGAAGTCGGCGAGGGTGTCCTTGCCGATGTAGTCCGCCCAGTTGTAGATGCGCAGCTCTTTTTCTTCCGCGGCCGGGGTGTTGCCGGAGCCGGTGCCGCAGGCGCTCACGACCGCGGCGGCCGCCGCTACGGCGAGCGCCGCTGCGGCTGTCCGCATGATTAACTGAAGGACTCGCGTGGTGAGCATGGGAGAATGGTAGCGCGTCCGACCGCGGGGCCGAAGTTGTCCGCTCGCGCTGCAGCCTGAAGCTGCCCCCACTCACTTCGGCTGGAACTCAGGGTCTCCGAACTGCCACATTGCGAATGCCATTTCGTCGGCCCAGAGCTTGCGCGTCTGTTCGCGCTGCGAGCCGACCCCGTGTCCGGCGTCGTAATCGACGTCCAGCAGAATCGGCTTGCCGCTCGTGCTCGCCGCCTGCAGGCGCGCCGCCATCTTGGCAATGATCCACGGATCAACGCGCGGATCGTTGGCGCCGGTGTGAAGCAGCACCGCCGGGTAGGCCGTGCCGTCGCGGACGTGCGCGTAGGCACTCATCGCGTACAGGCCATGAAAACCCTCCTCGGTCTTCACCGAGCCAAACTCGCCGGTGTTCGGCGGTCCGTTTGGGGTGAGCTCGAAGCGCAGCGTATCCGTCACCCCGACCAGATCGATGACGGCTCCGAAGAGATCGGGCCGCCAGGTGAGTGCGCCGCCGATCAGAATGCCGCCAGCGCTGGTGCCCTGGCCGGCGAGGTACCTGGGCGTCGTATAGTGCCCGGCCACAAGGTACTCGGCACAGGCGATGAAGTCGAAGACGGTGTTGAGCTTGGTGAGCTTCTCTCCGGCTCGGTGCCAGTCCTCGCCGTACTCGCCGCCGCCACGCACGTGCGCTACGGCGATGACACCGCCGCGCTCGATCCAGCTGAGAAACAGGGGTGAGAAGTAGGGGTCGTAGGAGGAGCCATAGGCGCCGTAGCCGAACAGCAGCGTCGGCAGCGTCCCATTCCGCGCGGCGCTCTTCTGGTGCACGATCGATAGTGGAACCCTCGTGCCGTCATAAGATGCAGCGAATACTTCTTCGGCTGTGAGCGATGACGTGTCGAGTGGTGGTGCGGGCACAAGGTCGGTGACGGAAGTGGCGTCGTTTGTGGGGTCGTAGCGGTAGATCCGCCCGGGCTCGACCCAGCCGGTCAGGTCGATGAGCGCGCCGGGCTGGCGCGAGTCCGCTGCCGCGATCGTTGCAGTGCCCTTGAATGGCGTAGGGATTTCGTGCTGCTGCGTGCCGTCTGAGGAAGCTCGCAGCACCCGGGTCGCCGCGCCGTCGCGGGCGCTCAAGTACACCCCGTCACTTGCGAGCGCGAAGCCCGTGAGCACCGCGCGGCCCTCCGGGACTAAGACGCTCGCGTGCGCCAGGTCCGGGTTGGCAAGCGCGAGTCGCGCGAGCTTGAAGCGCGGTGCGCCCCTGGAGGTGAGGAAATAGAGGTATTCGCCCTGTGTCTGGAACTGAGTCAACGCATCGTCGACCTGCGCGACCTTGTGCCACGGGGTAGCGGCTCCTTTGATGCTGTCGAGGCGCGCGACATAGAGGGTTGAGGGGTTCTGGTCCATGTTCTGGTTCGCGACCGCAAGCGCGTAGGGGGAGTCAGGTGCGGTCAGGACATAGGTCCCCTGGCCCTCGGGAACTTCGAGGTTGGTTGCTACACCCCGCCCGAACACCGCCGGGTCCGCATCACCGCTCGGATTCGCGCCGAGAGCGTGAAGGTAAGTCCGACCGTTGTAGAGCTTCTCCGCCGGCTTCATGTCCGGGGTCGGCTGGTTGTAGCGCAGATAAAAAAAGCCGCTGTTATCGGGCAGCCAGGCGACGACGCTCGAGCTGGTGCGGTCGATCGCCTCCTCGAAGGCACGCTTGCCGGCAACGTCGAGCACGTGTACGACGCTTTCCTCCGAGCCGCCGAGGGACACGCCATAGGCGAGGAGTTGTCCATCCCAGGAGGGTGAATAAAAGTCGAGCGCAGCGTGCGCCTTTGCCGTGCCGAGCTTCTCGGGGTCGAGGAGCAGATGTTCAGCACCCTTGAGCCCGTCGCGATAGTAGAGCTTGGCGATTTGATCCTCGGGCCGGCGCTTCTGGTAGAAGTAGCGCGCGCCGCGCTGCTGAACGTCGAACACCACCACCAGGGTCTTGTCGATCGCGGTGACGCGCTCGAGCAGGGTCCGGCGACCGGGGAGGCTGTCGAGGACCGCGCGCGCGTACTCTGCCTGGCCCTTCATCCAGGCCTGCACCTGCGGGTTCTTGAGGTCCTCGAAGTACCGATAATTGTCGGTCACCGAAGTGCCGTAGTAATCATCTGCAACGGGGACCACCGGAGCCACGGGCGGCGGCGGCGGCGCAGCCACGGCGAGGGATGCGGTGAACGTGAGGGCTGCAGTCAGGTAGCGGCAACTCAAATGCATGGATCTTCCCTTTTGATGGATCTTCCCTTTGAGAGTGCCGGGAGGCTGTCCCGACCGGGAATGTTGTGGGGGTGATTATGCGCGCCTTTCCCGCCTGTGACCAAGAGGTCGGCAGCGCAACTCAGCCAGTGCATGCCACTGCGCCGCGGAGCATGAAGACCCATGACAGCCGTCGCCATTGGCCGCTATCTGGAATGCTGCGCCCCCGAATCGACCGGCCGGTTATGGCGGATGGGAGCGTCCGCCATGAATGGTGCAACGATAGGGATCGATCTGGGTCAATGCTCACGGCAAGGTCGGCCATCGGGTTGGAACCAAAAACCGCTGCGTTATGGAGCGACCGAGGATATGCGTGCTTACGTCTGCACGACTACAAGGACGCCTTAAGCGACGAGGCCAAGGCGATCCAACTTGATACAAAGCTGGCTCGGGCCTATTTTCTCCGTGGCGCCGCCTTCGGAGCGCTTGGCGACTCGCACAGTTCTGTCAGCGATATTGTGACTGCATTGCGCCTCGATCCTTCGCTGGAACGTTACGTGACGTTCAAGGGCGAGGACGCTTCGATTACGCTGCCGCCTTGACAAGCCGAGTACTCGTGGCTTCACCGTCGTATCACGAGTCACGACCGGACGGCTGTCAGTACTACAGCCCGCTGTGACAGAGGCAGGCGCTCAGGACGCAGGCTTCGGCGGCGGCACGTGTGCCTTCAGCTCCGTGGTGCAGTCCGCCGAGAATTTGTTCTGGCCGAGGTTGTCCTTGACGCAACTGCGCATCGTTTCTCCGTGATTACTTCCGCACAGCTTGCGAACCTCCGACCTGCAGGATTCGGATAGGGGATGCCCGGACGATGAAGACGGAGCGGGTTGCGACTCGCTCGCAGCCGGAGTCTGGGCCTGAGCGTATCCAGCGAGCGCGAAAGAAGCGGCTAACGCGAGGGATAAGAGTCTCATGGGTGCTACCCCTGATTGATGGATGCCGTACGCGAACCGTCGCTGTAATAACAGCGCTGTGCACGCATCGTAACGCTGCGTGCGGGTACGGTACATCGATAGCCTGAGCTTCAGACAGATTGGTATAAAAGCGGTGGCGCGAGCTGTGCCCACGGATCGACGCACAGGAAGACACAGCTGCCGATTCAGTTTCCCGCTTGAGCCTTACAGCTTCACCGATGTGAGGGCCACCTCGCTCATCCGGTGCCTCGTCCTCACGAACTCAGCTTCACCATGATGTGACGCGCCACGGTGTAATCCTCCAGCGCGTACACCGACAGGTCCTTGCCGTAACCCGAGCGCTTGAAGCCCCCGTGCGGCATCTCGCTCGTGGTCGCGAAGTGGGTGTTGATCCAGGTGGCGCCGTACTGCAGCCGTGCCGCCACCTGCATGGCGCGCGACACATCGCGCGTCCACACCGAGGAAGCGAGCCCGTACTCGCTGTCGTTGGCCCAGCGGATCGCCTCCTCGGTATCGCTGAAGGGTGTCACCGATACCACCGGTCCGAACACCTCGCGCTGCACGATTTCATCGTCCTGGCGCGCCCCGGCGATCACAGTCGGCTCGTAAAAGAAGCCACCGCCCGTGCGCGGCCGGCCACCGGTCGTGACCTCGGTGTGCGCGGCCGCGGCGGCGCGCGACACCATGGCGGCAACGCGCTCGCGCTGGGTCTGGGAGATGAGCGGACCCATCTCGACGCCCTCCTCCTGCTGCGCGCCGACCCGGATGCTGCTCACGGCGCTCGTGAGGTCCGCGACCAGGCGCTCGTAGATGCGCCGGCCCGCGTACAGGCGGCAGGCCGCGGTGCAGTCCTGCCCGGCGTTGTAGAAGCCGAAGACCCGCACGCCCGCGACCACCGCCTCGAGGTCGGCGTCGTCGAACACGATGACCGGCGCCTTGCCACCGAGCTCGAGGTGCGTGCGCTTCAGGTTCCCCGCGGCGGCCGCGAGCACCTTCTGCCCGGTCGCCACCGAGCCCGTGAGCGACACCATGCGCACGCGCTCGTGGCTGACGAGCGCGGTACCGACCGGCTCGCCGCGGCCGCAGACGACGTTGATCACTCCCGGGGGCAGGAGCTCTGCGAGCCGTGCCGCGAGCTTCAGCGTGGTGAGCGGGGTCATCTCGGAGGGCTTGAGAACCAGCGTGTTGCCGGCGGCAATGGCGGGCGCGATCTTCCAGGCCGCCATCATCAGGGGGTAGTTCCACGGCGCAATCGAGCCGACCACCCCCACCGGGTCGCGACGGATGAGGCTCGTGTGCCCCGGCAGGTACTCCGCGGCGGCGAGCCCCGAGGGACTGCGGCAAACGCCGGCGAAGAAGCGGAACACATCCGCGATGGCGGGCATCTCGTCGTTGCGCGCGGCGGCGAGCGGCTTGCCGGTGTTGCGCGATTCGAGTGCGGCGTAACCGTCGGCGTCGGCCTCGATCTCTTCGGCAATGCGGGTCAGCGCCAGCGCCCGCTCCCGGGGCGGAGTGCGCGCCCAGCCATCGAAGGCCTTTTCCGCAGCGGCCACCGCCGCCTGCACCTGCTCCACCGAGGCCCCCTGGACGCTCGCGATCTGGGCACCGGTTGCGGCATCGAGCACCACATCCGCCGCACCCTCGCCGGCCACCAGCCCGCCGCCGATCAACAACCGTGTGTTCATTGCCAGTCTCCTGCGGTCAGTCGTGCCGCGAAGCGGCGCGCGCGTGAGGTTCGTGCGTCGCTTGCCGGGCACGGGCCGCACTTATATTATTATAGCCATAATATTAAACTACGGTGCGCGCTACTGCGACGAGGAACGCCATGAACTCCGACGTCATCATTACCTGCGCCATCACCGGCGATGACACCAAGGTTACCAAGAGTCCGCACTGCCCGATAACACCCGAGCAGATCGCGGCTTCCGCGGTCGAGGCGGCGCGCGCCGGTGCCGCCATCGTGCACATCCACGTGCGCGACCCCGAGACGGGCGCCTTCAGCATGGCGACGCGCCACTATCGCGAGGTCGTCAGGCGCGTGCGCGAAAGTAAAGTCGATGTGCTGGTCAATCTGACCTGCGGCATGGGCGGCTACATCTGCATAGGGCAGGAGGGGCTGAAGGACACGCCGGCCCCGGGCACCGACTTCGTCACCCAGAGAGAGCGCATGCGTCACGTGATCGAGCTGTGCGAAGAGGGGCTGTACCGCCCGGAGATCGCCACGCTCGACTGCGGCACCCTCAATTTCGGCGACGGCAACCGCGCCTACATCTCGACCCCCGATTACTGCCGCGAGGGCGCCGGCATCCTGCGCGAGCTCGGCGTGAAGGTGGAGCTCGAGGTGTTCGACACCGGGAACCTCTGGTTCGTGAAGCAGATGATCAAGGAAGGGCTGATCCCGGGCCCGGCAATGATCCAGCTTTGCACCGGGATACCTTACGGCGTGCCGGCCGATGTCGGCCACCTGCTCGCCATGGTGAATTACCTGCCGGCGGATTGTATCTGGACCTCCTTCGCCGTGAGCCGCATGCAGATGCCGTGGGTGGCGCAGTCGATTCTGCTCGGAGGCAACGTGCGCGTCGGTCTCGAGGACAACCTGTACCTCTCGAAGGGGGTTTACGCGAGCAACGCGCAGCTCGTCGAGAAGGCACGCACCATCATCGAGGCGATGGGGGCGCGCGTCCTCACTGCGGCACAGACGCGCGAGCGGCTGAAGCTCTCCTGAACGTGGCGGGGATTCCGATCTACGAGACCGCGATCCTGCCGGAATGGATCGACTACAACGGGCACCTGCGCGATGCCTACTACGGTCTCATCGTGAGCCTCGCGACCGACGCGCTGATGGACCGCGTCGGGCTCGACGCCGCTTACCGCGCCCGCACCGGCTGCACGCTCTATACCCTCGAGATGCACCTGCATTACCTGCACGAGGTGCACCGCTCCGATACCGTCAGGGTGTCGGTGCGCCTCGAAGGCGCCGACCACAAGCGCATCCACGCCACCTTCGAGATGCGACGCAGCGGTGATCCCGCCCTCGCAGCCAGTGCCGAAGTCATGCTGCTGCACGTGCAGCAGGCCAGTGACAAGGTCGCGGCCGCGCCCTTCCCGCCGCCGGTGAGCGCAGCGCTCGCCGGGCTGCAGGCCTCGAGCGCCACGCTGCCCGCCGAGGGCCCGGTCTCGCGGCGCATGGGCTTGCGTCCGCCGGCTCCTTCATGAGTGTCCCCGGGTTACAACGTCTGCTCGCGCCCCGCAGCCTCGCCCTGATCGGCGGCGAGTGGGCGGACGCCGCACTGGCCGCGACGCGCGTGATCGGTTACACGGGCGAGGTCTGGCGCATTCATCCGACGCGTCCCTCCTCCGCATCGCAACATTATTTCCGCTCCGTCGATGAGCTGCCCGCGGGGCCCGATGCTGCGTTCGTCGCCGCCCCGGCCCACCAGGTGCCGGCGATCGCCGCGGGGCTCGCGCGGCGCGGCGCCGGCGGCTTCGTGTGCTTCGCGGCCGGCTTCTCCGAGACCGCCACCCCGGAGGGGCAGCGCCTCACGGACGAGCTCGTTGCGAGCGCCGGCGAGCTGCCCTTCTTCGGCCCCAATTGCTACGGATTCGTCAACTTCTTCGACGGCGCGGCGCTTTGGCCCGACCAGCTGGTCGGACGGCGGCGCGAGCGCGGCGTCGCGCTCATCTGCCAGAGCGGCACCATCGCGCTCGATCTGCTCTACAACGATCGCTCGCTCCCGATCGGCTGCGCGCTCAGCGTCGGTAACCAGACGCGCCTGGCGGCCGAGGAGCTCATCGAGCACCTGTGCGCCGATGAGCGCGTGACCGCCATCGGGTTGTACCTGGAGGGCATGCGGGACGCGGCGCACTTCACCCGCGCCGTGGCCCGCGCCCGCGCTGCGGGCAAACCGATCGCGCTGGTCAAGACCGGCCGCACGGCGGCATCGACCGCGGCGGCACGCACGCACACCGGCGCACTCGCCGGCGGCGATGCCGCCTTCGACGCCTTCTGCACCCAGGCGGGGGTGGCACGCTGCGAGTCGCTCGCAACCCTGTGCGAGACGTTGAAGATCTTTCACTGCGGCGGACCGCTCGCCGGCCGGCGCATTCTCGCGATGGGCGCCTCCGGCGGCGATACCGCCATGGCCGCGGACGCCGCACGGAATCTCGGGCTCGAGTTTCCGCCCATTCCGCCCGCCACTGCTCTGACTCTGCAGCAGATCCTCTCCGAGCGCGTGCACATCTCCAACCCGTTCGATTTCCACTCGCACGTCTGGTTCGACTATCCGCGCCAGCGCGAGATGTTCGACGTGGTACTCCGGGCCGGGTACGACGCCGTCGGCTTCCTGCTCGACTGCCCGCCCGCGGGCAAGGACGACTCGAGCTACGTGCGCGTGATCGAGCAATTTGCCGCGGCCCTGCCGGGTACGGCGACGCGCGCGGCGCT
>Ga0306925_10006205_pt1 | contig 11075 bp, 13 predicted proteins | sample flu12Cox44000176_FD_203755 | JGI IMG/M metagenome (GOLD analysis project Ga0306925, IMG submission 203755) | Lab enrichment of tropical soil microbial communities from Luquillo Experimental Forest, Puerto Rico - flux8day.12C.oxic.44.000.176 (v2)... | ecosystem: Environmental > Terrestrial >...
CGAAAGGCTCCTCGCCAACACGGTGATCGAGAACTACCGGATCGAGGTGACCGGATGAAATCCGCCGTCGTCGTCTTTCCCGGCATCAATCGCGAGCGCGACATGGCGCGCACGTTGAAGCTCATCTCCGGCCGGGCGCCGGCGATGGCGTGGCATGCGGAGCGCGAACTGCCGGCCGGCACCGATCTCGTCGTCATCCCGGGCGGCTTCTCCTACGGCGATTATCTGCGCTGCGGCGCGATAGCCGCCCGCGCGCCGATCATGGACGCGGTGCGCGCCTTCGCGCAGAAAGGCGGGCTCGTGCTCGCGGTCTGCAATGGCTTTCAGATCGTCTGCGAGGCGGGGCTGCTGCCCGGCGTGCTGATGCGCAACGCCCAGCTTCGCTTCATTTGCCGCGACGTCTATCTGCGGGTCGAGCGCTCGGATACGCCGTTCACCCGCGGCTATAACGCCGGCCAGGTGATCCGCGTGCCGGTCGCCCACGGCGAAGGCAATTACATCGCCGACGGCGAGACCATCGCGCGGCTGGAAGGCGAGGGCAGGGTGATGTTCCGCTATGCCTCGCCCGACGGCATCGTCGATCCAAACTGGAACCACAACGGCGCCATGAACGCCATCGCCGGCATCATCAACGAGCGCGGCAACGTGCTCGGCATGATGCCGCATCCAGAAAACCACGTCGAAGCCGCCATCGGTCGCACCGACGGCCGCGGCCTGTTCGCCGGCCTGGTGGATCACTTCAAACTGGCGGCGTGAGTTTTCGCAGCACCGCCGTTTTAGGGCGAAGATGCAATACGGCGCCATCATCCTGCTGCTTCAGGTCGTCTGCGTCGTGCATGCGGCGAAGACCGGACGCTTTTGGCCGTGGGGCTATGTGGTGATCTTCCTACCCGGCTTCGGCGCGCTCGCCTATGTGCTGATCGAGCTGCTGCCGGAGTGGTTCGGCAGCGTGCAGGGCCAGAAGACGCGCAGCCGCGTCGTCTCGACGCTCGATCCGGGCAAGCGCTACCGAGCGCTCACCGACCAGCTGCAGGTCGCCGACACCATCGCGACCCGCACTGATCTGGCCGAAGAGTGCGCCGAAGCCCGCGTCCGCTACGGCGCTATGCTCGACAAGGCCGGCCGCAAGGCCGAGGCCAAGACCGTGCTGACCGAGACGTTGGCTGGGCTCAAGCGCGCCCCCAAATATGTGCGCCGGGCGCAGGCCGAATGGATCGCGCTCGCCGAAAGGACGCTCAAGGGCTAGACGGCTAAGGCGGCGGCGAATTAGGCGTGGATGGCTGGCCGAAACCGGCCCGGCAAGGGTGAAATCGGCTGCGCTGCACGCTACATGAACCGCGTGATCCGCAACGAGCCTCCCATCACGCCCGAACTGGTTGCCGAGCACGGCCTGAAGCCGGACGAATACGAGCGCCTGGTCCAGCTGATCGGCCGGGTGCCGAGCTTCACCGAGCTCGGCATTTTCTCGGCCATGTGGAACGAGCACTGCTCGTACAAATCCTCGAAAATCCACCTGCGTACGCTGCCGACCAAGGCGCCGTGGGTGATCCAGGGGCCGGGCGAGAATGCCGGCGTCATCGACATCGGCGATGGGCTTGCGGTCGTGTTCAAGATGGAGAGCCACAATCACCCGAGCTACATCGAGCCCTACCAGGGCGCGGCGACCGGGGTCGGCGGCATTCTGCGCGACGTCTTCACCATGGGCGCGCGGCCGATCGCCTGCCTGAATGCGCTGTCGTTCGGCGATCCGAAGCATGCGAAGACGCGCTCGCTCGTCGCCGGCGTCGTTGCCGGCATCGGCGGCTACGGCAATTCCTTCGGTGTGCCGACGGTTGGCGGCGAGGTGCGCTTTCATCGCCGCTACGACGGCAACTGCCTGGTCAACGCCATGGCGGTCGGCCTCGCCGACACCGACAAGATATTCTATTCGGCAGCGTCCGGCGTCGGCATGCCGATCGTGTATCTCGGCTCGAAGACCGGCCGCGACGGCATTCACGGCGCCAGCATGGCGTCGGCCGAATTCGGCGCCGACGCCGAGGAGAAGCGCCCGACCGTGCAGGTCGGCGACCCGTTCTCGGAAAAGCTTCTGCTCGAAGCCTGCCTCGAAATCATGGCCAAGGGCTGCGTCATCGCTATCCAGGACATGGGTGCGGCGGGGCTCACCTGCTCCGCGGTCGAGATGGGCGCCAAAGGCGATCTCGGCGTGCTGCTTGATCTCGACGCCGTGCCGTGCCGCGAAACCGGCATGAGCGCCTACGAGATGATGCTGTCGGAGAGCCAGGAGCGCATGCTCATGGTGCTCAAGCCCGAGAAGAAGAAAGAGGCTGAGGCGATCTTCCGCAAATGGGGCCTCGACTTCGCCATCGTCGGCGAAACGACTCCGACCAGGCGCTTCGTCGTCCGCCATGGCGGCGCCGTGATGGCCGACCTGCCGATCAAGGAATTAGGCGACGAAGCACCGGTTTATGACCGGACGTTCGTCGAAACTCCCAAGCAGAAAGTCGTCGCCGCCGCCGACATCGTGCCGCCGATGTCCATTGCCGATTCGCTGGAGAAACTGATCGGCGCGCCGGATTTGTGCTCGCGGCGCTGGGTGTGGGAGCAATATGACCACGTCATTCTTGGTAACACCGTGCAGCGGCCGGGCGGCGATGCCGCGGTGGTGCGCATCAACAACGGGCCGCGGGGATTGGCGCTGACGGCGGACGTGACGCCGCGCTATTGCGAGGCCGATCCGTTCGAGGGCGGCAAGCAGGCAGTCGCCGAGGCTTGGCGCAATCTTTGTGCGGTCGGCGCGCAGCCGCGCGCGCTCACCGACAACCTCAATTTCGGCAATCCGGAGCGGCCGGAGATTATGGGTCAGCTGGTCGGCTGCATCCGCGGCATTGGCGAAGCCGCGCGCGCTCTCGACTTCCCGATCGTGTCGGGCAACGTCTCGCTCTACAACGAAAACAATGGCCGGGCGATCCTGCCGACGCCGACCATCGGCGGCGTCGGCGTTCTCGACGACTTTCAGAAATCGATGACGCTTGCGTTCAAGGACGAAGGCGAGGCGGTGCTGCTGGTCGGGACTGCGACCGGCTGGCTCGGCCAATCGCTTTATCTCCGCGACATCTGCGGCCGCGAAGACGGCGCGCCGCCGCCGGTCGATCTCGCCGCCGAGAAGCGCAACGGCGATTCTATTCGCGGCCTGATCCGCGATGGTCTGGCGATGGCGGTACACGATGTGTCGGACGGCGGGCTTTTGGTGGCCCTCGCCGAAATGGCGATGGCGTCGGGCGTCGGTGCCGTATTGGAAGGGCTGTCAACGATTCCCGCTCACGCCTTCTGGTTTGGCGAGGAGCAGGGCCGTTACGTGATCACCGCGAAGGATGCGGATGTCATCGCGCAGCGCGCCAAGGCGGCCGGCGTGCCAGTCACGCGGCTCGGCGCGACCGGGGGCAAGGTTTTGGCGTTCGGCGACGAGCGGCCGATTGCGGTCGCGCAGCTGAAACAACGCTTCGAGAACTGGCTGCCGGCCTACATGGCCGGCGCCGCCTCTTAGGTTTTCAGCGTCCCGCGGCCGCGCGCAGCGCCCCGGCGCACTGCGGCGACAGGCTCGCGGCATTCTCCGCAAGGCAAGTGAGCACACGGCCGCCGCCGAACGGAACACCTGCGCACACCGTCGCCACTTCGGCACGGCAAATCTGCACGATCGCGAGCGCCTCGCGAGGCCGCACCTGCTGGATTGGCCCGATCGGCGCCGCCGCGGGAGCCGCAGCCGCTGGCGCTTCGGCTGCTGGCGCGGCAGCGCCGCCGCCAATGGCCGCGACGGCCGACTTGCAGGCGCCCGACAACGTGCCCGCATTGCGCTGCAGGCACTGCAACGCCGCGGCGCCGCCCGGCTGGACGCCCGCGCAACGGGCCATGAAATCGGACCGGCAGGCGGCGCGGATTGCGGCCTTTTGCTGCTCGGTTGGTTGCGCCGGCGTCGCCGCGGCCGGTGACGGCGCGCTCGCGCGCGGCGGCTCGGCGGGCCTTTTCGCCGGCTCCGCGCGCCGCGCTGGCTCGGCGGGCGGGGCGGGTGGCGCCGATGCGGCGGCAGGTGGCGCCGCCGCGGCGGGCACTGTGGCGACCGGGAGCGATTGCACCGCCGCCTGACATCCCAGCGAAAGATCGGCCGCGTTCGCCTTGAGGCACAAGAGGATTTCCGGATTGTTAGGCGTGATCCAGGAACAGTGCGCGACGAGATCGTTCAGCGTGCAGGCCTTCTGCACGGTCTTGAGCTGCTCATCCGCGCCGGCTGCCGGTGCCGCAGCGGGCTCGGGCGCGGCGGCAGGGGCTGGCACGCTCCCCGCCGGCGGGGCCGGCGCCGCGGGCTGCGGCGTCTCGGCGGGTTTCGGCCGGGCGGCGTCCACCGCCGTCTTGCACGCCGCCGACAACTTGGCGTCGTTGCGGATGAGGCATTCGAACGCTTCCTTGCCGCCGGGCTCAATGCCCGCGCAATGGGCGATGAAATCGGAGCGGCAGGAGTCGCGAATAGCGTCGCGCTCGGCTTGCGTGGGCTGCTGCGCCGCCGCGTGATCGAGCGTCAAGGCGACAAGCAAGGCCTGCCAGCAGCGAAAATCCGCGCATGTAAGACCTCACCGTCATGTCGTGGTTCACCGCCGAGGATGCACGGCACGCCGGCGCGCGTTCAGCAGGGACGGCTGATGCCCGGTCACGTACTTGCGATGCGCCCTTGCGATGCGCCGTCGATCTGCTAAGCCACGAAAAGCGCTTCGGCGGCAAAGCGTGATGCTGTTAGGGAACGGTAGCCATGGCCATGGCCGCGAACGATATCGAGCGCCTGATCCGAGCGCGCATTCCCGACGCCGAGGTAACGATCCGCGACCTCGCCGGCGACGGCGACCATTATGCCGCAACCGTGATCGCCGAATCGTTCCGCGGCAAATCCCGCGTCCAGCAGCACCAGATCGTCTACGAGGCGCTCAAGGGCGAGATGGGCGGCAAGCTGCACGCGCTGGCGCTGCAGACCGGCACACCGGAGCGCTAAGGCCTCGCCGACAGCGTTCCTTGGCACGCTTCGCGCGAGGAAATGCATGCCTCAGGGCGGGGCGGCTGCGGCCGTTTATTCTCCTGAGCCACCATGGGCTTTGCAGGAGTTTTGCGCTACATATATGAAGAGTTGAACGAGCTTCAGAGTCGGCGCGGGCGAGGGGCGTTGTCCGCGGCGCCAATAGGGAAAACCGCGATGTCAATCGAGCAATTCATCGACAATGAGCTAAAGGGCACCGACGTGGTGCTGTTCATGAAGGGCACGCCGCAATTTCCGATGTGCGGCTTCTCCGGCCAGGTGGTGCAGATCCTCGACTACCTGGGTGTGCCATATAAGGGTCTTAACGTGCTCGAGAACGACGACCTGCGCGACGGCATCAAGAGCTATTCCAACTGGCCGACAATTCCGCAGCTCTACGTCAAGGGCGAGTTCGTCGGCGGCTGCGACATCGTGCGCGAGATGTTCCAGGCCGGCGAGCTGCAATCGCTGCTCAAGGACAAGGGCATTCCGGTCAAGGAAGCGGCGCGAGCCTAAAGCGTCGCCGGACAATCTCCGCGGCTAGCGCACGCGCTTGGCGAGCAGGATCACTAGCGCCAGCACGATCGCCAATCCGACTAGGCTTTGGGTCGGAACGGCGTTGGCGAATTTCAGCACGTTGTCGGCGACGCCGGAGACGAACACGCCGGAATTGTCGCCAAGGATCAAATAAATCAGCATGACGGCGAGCACCGTCAGAAAGCCGATTTCGACGACCGCCCAGAGATACAGTTTGGCCTTGTTCAGATAATCCAGCATCGCACGCCTCACAGAGTCGAATTCCGTTTGCGCGGAATCCGATTCCAGTTTCGATCATGTGCGACCGCTGGGCGGGTGCTTAGCTCGCCGCCCAGCGCGCTCTGAAAGTTCAGCGTATCGCGTTTAAGCCTGTGCGGGCGCTTAAGCGACGCGGCGTCCCGAGAACAGCCAGAGGATGATGCCGAGCGTGATCAAGCCGACGAGGCCGGCATCGCCTAGCGATTTTACGAGGGCCATGATGTTGCCCGTGACATTGCCGAAGAACGGCAATTGGGCGCCGACCAGCAGCGCGGCGACGATCGCGAGCGCCAGCAACATCAGTCCGATTTCCGTCAGCGATCCGATCCAACCTTTAATCCGTTGCAACGCTTCCATGTGCGTTCTCCCCAGTTGATTTCTTTGCAAGCCCCACCCGAACGCTACAAACGCAACAGCGACTGCGACAAATTGCGGCAGCAAGCTAGTGGAGCGGGGTGGATTCGACAAGGCAAGCGGCCGCAATCGCCCAATGATTGTGCGCGTTGCTGTTTTTTTACGGCAGTCATGCGGACTTACCGCACCGCCACCAAACTCACCGCCTGGGGATAAGTCGTCGTGCTGCGCCGCAGCGTCAGCGCGAGTAATACTCGACGACGAGGTGCGGCTCCATCATCACCGGGTAGGGCACGTCGCCCGGCGCCGGGATGCGGCTCATCTTGGCCGTCATCTTGGAGTGGTCGACCTCGATGTAGTCTGGCACGTCGCGCTCGGCGAGGCCGGTCGACTCGAGCACGAGCGCAAGCTGCCGCGACTTCTCCTTGACCTCGACCAGATCGCCGACCTTGACGCGGAAGCTCGATACGGTGACGCGCCGACCGTTGACGGTGATATGGCCGTGGCTAATGAACTGCCGCGCGGCAAAGACCGTCGGCACGAACTTCGCGCGGTAGACCACGGTGTCGAGGCGCCGCTCCAGCAGCCCGATCATGTGGGCGCCGGTATCGCCCTTGAGCCGCCGGGCCTCGTCGTAGATGCCGCGGAAGTGCCGCTCCGACATGTTGGCGTAGTAGCCCTTGAGCTTCTGCTTGGCGCGCAGCTGCACGCCGTAGTCCGACAGCTTGCCCTTGCGGCGCTGGCCGTGCTGGCCGGGGCCGTATTCGCGCTTGTTGATCGGAGATTTCGGCCGCCCCCAGATGTTCTGGCCCATGCGGCGGTCGATCTTGTACTTCGCCTCGTGGCGCTTGGTCATTCGCGTCCTCGCTTTTGCTAATGGCTGAGGATCGCGCCCTCCTCTATCCTGCCCCTTAGGGGCGGAACCGACAGGCTTTATCGCCAAAGCGCTGGCGCAAACCGCGGGTCGCGAAACACTACGCGGGCCGTTTCGGCCCGCGTAGTGCGCGGTTTCTAGGGGGAAAGCCCGGCAGTGTCAAACTGGCTGCGGTTAGCCGGCAGCGCTCGGGGCGAGTTCTTCGCCGGAATGTATACCGAAGCGGGTCAGCGCCTCCGGCGGCATACGCCCGGAGGTAAAGATGGCGTGCGCCGTTCCGCCGCCGGTGGCGGCCGGCGCCGAGCCAAGCAGATCGGTAACCCGCCGGGCGATGGCCGGCGCTGGGTCGACGTAATTCACAGGCCAGGGCCCGAGCGCGCGCAGGCGGTCGAGCAGCAGCGGATAGTGGGTGCAGGCCAGGACCACCGTGTCGGTGCGCCGGCCGTCGTCGACGAAGCACGGCGCCAGCTCCGCAACAATCGCAGCGTCGGCGACCGGCGCGCCAGCGAGCTCCGCCTCGGCATAGGCGGCGAGATGCTTCGAGCCGACCAGCGTGATCTTGCAGTCGCCGGCATAGTCGCGAATGAGCGCGCGGGTGTATTCGCGGGCGACCGTTGCCTCGGTGCCGAACACCGATACCCGCCGCGTCACCGAGGCCGCGCAGGCGGGCTTGATCGCCGGCACCGTGCCTACAAACGGCACCGAGAATGTCTTGCGCAGGTCGGGCAGTACGATGGTGGACGCGGTATTGCAGGGAATGACGATGAGATCGGGGCGGTGCGCGTCGATCAGTTCGCCCATCAGCTTGACGAGGCGAGCGACCAAGACACTCTCGTCGAGCCCGCCATAGGGAAAGCTGGCGTCATCGGCGACATAGACGTAATCGGCATGCGGGCGCGTGGCGAGAACCTCACGAAACACCGTGAGGCCGCCGAGGCCGGAATCCAGCATCAAAATCCGTTCCCGCACCGCCATGGCGTGGACATATGCCATGAGCCGCTTGCGGCCCGCAATTACAATCAACCGCTTGCGGCTCGCACAATCAACCGCTTGCGGAGAATGGCGTTGATCAGCATGGAAAAGCCGATGACCTCGCGCCCGGCACGTATTTGACCATGCGCTCGAAATAATTGTCGCCGGCAACGGTGCTCGCGAGCTGCACGCCGGCGAGATCGGACTGCAGCACGCTCTTCAGACCCGCGATCTGCAGATCGAGGTCGTGGATTACGGGTTTGCGTACCAGTCGGCCCATGACGGTCTCCTCAAAAGGTGTCGGAAGCTACGTCAGGGCGGTGAGTCGATTCTCAGATCCGGCCGAACACGCGGCGGAAGATCGTGTCGACGTGCTGGAAGTGAAAATCGAGGTCGAAGTTCCGGGCGAGTTCCTCCTCGCTCAAGTGCTTGCGGACGTCCTTGTCGGCCTTGAGGAGTTTCAGAAAGTCGCCGCCGCCCTGCCAGACTTTCATGGCGCTCTTCTGCACCAGGCGGTAGGCGTCCTCGCGCGCCACGCCCTTTTGCGTGAGGGCGAGCAGGACGCGCTGCGAATGAATGAGGCCGCCCAGCCGATCGAGGTTTTGCCGTATGTTCTCCGGATAGACGATCAGCTTGTTGATCACGCCGGCCAGCCGCGCAAGCGCGAAATCGAGCGTCACCGTGGCGTCCGGCCCGATCATGCGCTCGACCGAGGAATGCGAGATGTCGCGCTCGTGCCAGAGCGTGACGTCCTCGAGCGCCGGCGTCACATAGGCGCGCACCATGCGGGCGAGCCCGACCAGGTTTTCCGACAGCACCGGATTGCGCTTGTGCGGCATGGCCGAGGAGCCTTTCTGGCCTTCGGAGAAATACTCCTCGGCTTCCAAAACCTCGGTTCGCTGCAAGTGACGGATCTCGGTCGCGAGCCGTTCGACCGATGCGGCGACGACGCCGAGCGTCGCGAAATACATTGCGTGGCGGTCGCGCGGAATGATCTGGGTTGAGATTGGCTCGACCTTGAGCCCCATCTTCTTCGCGACATGCGCTTCGACCCGCGGATCGATCTGCGCAAAGGTGCCGACGGCGCCCGATATCGCGCAGGTCGCGACCTCGGCGCGCGCGGCGGCAAGCCGTGCCTTGGCGCGGTCGAACTCGGCATAAGCGACCGCGAGCTTGAGTCCGAACGTGGTCGGCTCGGCGTGGATGCCGTGGGAGCGGCCGATGGTCGGCGTCAATTTGTATTCGAAGGCGCGGCGTTTGAGCGCCTTGAGCAGCACCTCGACGTCGGCGAGGAGCAGGTCGGCGGCGCGCACGAGCTGCACGTTGAGGCAGGTATCGAGCACGTCGGACGACGTCATGCCCTGATGCACGAACCGCGCCTCGGGGCCGACGATTTCTGCGAGATGGGTAAGGAAGGCGATGACGTCGTGCTTGGTGACGCGCTCTATCTCGTCGATACGCTCGACGTCGAACTGCGCCGCCTTGCCCTTAGCCCAGATTTTCTTGGCCGCCGCCTTCGGGATCATGCCGAGCTCGGCCATGGCGTCGGCGGCATGGGCCTCGATCTCGAACCAGATGCGAAAGCGCGTCTGCGGCGACCAGATCGCCGCCATTTGCTCCCGTGTATAGCGCGCGATGGTCACGCTGCTTCACCGCGGGCGAGCGCCGCGGCGTTGCGAATCGCCGCGATGTTGGTGCGGTAGGTCGAGGGCGTGCGATCCTTGAACACCGCGGAGCCGGCGACCAGTGCGTTGGCGCCGGCTCGCGCCGCCTCGGGCGCGACTTGCGGTGTGATGCCGCCATCGATTTCGATATCGATCGGGCGCATGCCCGCCATGGCGCGCAGGTTGCGCACTTTGTTCAACGCGTCCGGGATGAACTTCTGGCCGCCGAAGCCCGGATTGACCGACATGACGAGGACGAGATCGACCAGGTCGATGACGTGCTCGACCGCGCTCTCCGGCGTGCCCGGATTGAGGGTAACGCCGACCTTCTTGCCCAAAGCGCGGATCGCCTGCAGCGAGCGGTGGATGTGCGGGCCGGCCTCGACATGAACGGTGATGATGTCGGAACCGGCCTTGGCGAAGGCTTCCAGATAAGGGTCGCACGGCGCGATCATCAGGTGCACATCGAGCGGCTTCTTGGTGTGCGGCCGGATCGCTTTGACGATGTCCGGCCCGATTGAGATGTTCGGCACGAAATGGCCGTCCATGACGTCGACATGGATCCAGTCGGCGCCGGCGGCATCGACCGCGCGCACCTCTTCGCTGAGCTTGGCGAAGTCGGCGGCGAGGATCGACGGCGCGACAATGAGCGGGCGGTGCACTGAAATCTCCGCTATGCAGCGTTCGCGTAACACGCCGTCTTGTAACGGGCAACTTGCCACGGGCAACGCTGGACTTGAGGCGGCCGCCGCCCTACCTGTTTGCGCGCAGGAGGTCTCAGGTGGCGCGCGTCGATACCATCGTTCTCGGAGCCGGCATGGTCGGCACATCGGTCGCCGTGCATCTGGCCAAGCGCGGCGTCGCCGTCGCATTGGTCGACCGCGGCGGGCCGGGCGAGGGCACCTCGTACGGCAACACCGGGATCATCGAAGGCAACACCATTTTCCCGGCGGCGTTCCCGTCGAGCCTCGCCGCGCTTTTGCGGGTGGCGCTCAAGCGCGCGCCGGAAGCGAATTATCACCTGTCGTTTCTGCCGGCGGTGGCGCCGTGGCTCTGGGCATTCCGCGCCGCCTCGCAGCCGGACCGCCTGGTCGAGACCGCGCATCTGGTCCGGCCGTTGATGGCGCGCGCGGTCGCCGAGCACGAGGCGCTCGCCGCCGAGGCCGATGCCGGGAAATATTTCCGCCGCACTGGCTGGCTAAAGCTTTATCGCTCCGACGCGTCGTTTGCCGCGCAGGCGCGCGAGCTCGAGCTTGCGGCGCAGTTCAACATCGCCAATGTGCCGCTCGATGTCGAAGCAGCCCTGGCGCTCGAGCCGTCGCTAAAGCCCGTATTCCGCCACGCCGTGCATTGGACCGGC
>Ga0306925_10006207_pt1 | contig 11075 bp, 10 predicted proteins | sample flu12Cox44000176_FD_203755 | JGI IMG/M metagenome (GOLD analysis project Ga0306925, IMG submission 203755) | Lab enrichment of tropical soil microbial communities from Luquillo Experimental Forest, Puerto Rico - flux8day.12C.oxic.44.000.176 (v2)... | ecosystem: Environmental > Terrestrial >...
CCAGCAGCTTGGTTTTGTTTGGCAATTTCACTATCTGCTTCCCGAGTTCACCGCGGTGGAGAACGTGGCCCTTCCGTTATTAATGAGGGGTACGGGCCGAAAAGAGGCAGACCGGCAAGGCCTGCACTGGTTGCGGGAAGTGGGGTTGGCGGACCGTGCTAGTCATCGGTCCGGTGAATTGTCTGGAGGAGAGCAGCAACGGGTAGCGCTGGCCCGTGCGCTGGTAACCAGGCCAAGGGTCCTCATGGCTGACGAGCCAACCGGGGACCTGGATAACCGGACAGCGGACGCGGTATTTGATTTGATTGCGAGATTACATCGGGATTACAGGCTCACCTCCCTTATCGTTACCCACAACCATGCCTTCGCCCGGCGCTGTGACCGGGTATTGCATCTGGAACGGGGGAAGGTGGTGGAGGTGTCGCCGCAATCGCTTTCTGCGTAAATGCAACGCGCAGGAGCCGTGCGGGTTTGAAGTAGTTGAGATCCGGCAATGAGGATCTTATGATTCGGTCTTATGTTTTACGAGGCCGAAGGCCAAACTCGATGCGGTCACAAGAGGCTTCGCAGAGTCTGCCGATGTAGAGCAGGTAAGGTGGGCGGAGCCTGGGAGGTCCAATGTTCGAACGGTACACGGAAAAGGCTCGGCGGGTCATTTTCTTTGCGCGGTACGAAGCCAGCCAGTTCGGTTCGCCGTACATAGAGACGGAGCACCTGCTGCTGGGCCTGTTGCGCGAGGATAAGGCGCTTACCAACCGGTTTTTGCGATCCCACGCTTCGGTGGAGTCTATCCGCAAGCAGATCGAGGCTCACACCACCATTCGGGAAAAAGTATCGACCTCCGTGGACCTGCCTCTGAGCAATGAGTGCAAGCGCGTACTGGCCTACGCGGCGGAGGAAGCCGAGAGGCTCTCGCACAAGCACATTGGGACCGAGCACCTGCTGCTGGGACTGCTGCGCGAGGAGAAGTGCTTCGCGGCGGAAATTCTCCACGAGCGCGGGCTGCGGCTGTCGACCATCCGGGAAGAGTTATCGCGTACCTCGCAGGAGAAGGCCCAGCCCTCGCAACGCAATCGTGAGTCTTCCCTGTTGTCGGAGTTTTCCCGCGACCTGACGCAGGCTGCGATGGACAGCCAACTCGACCCGCTGGTGGGCCGCGACGGCGAACTGGAGCGCGTGGTCCAGATTCTGTGCCGCCGTACCAAGAACAATCCCGTACTGATCGGCGAGCCGGGGGTTGGCAAAACGGCGATCGTCGAAGGCCTGGCGCAGCGCATCGCGGATGGAGAGGTACCGTCATTCCTGGCGGACAAGCGCATCCTGGCGCTGGACCTGTCGTTGATCGTGGCCGGCACCAAGTACCGCGGCCAGTTTGAAGAGCGCCTGAAGACCATCATGAAGGAACTGATGGAGAACCAGAACTCCATCATCTTTATCGACGAGTTGCATACCCTGGTCGGCGCCGGCTCGGCGGAGGGTTCCCTTGATGCCGCCAACATCCTGAAGCCCGCCCTATCGCGGGGCGAGATCCAGTGTATCGGCGCCACCACGCCGGCAGAGTTCCGCAAGTCGATCGAAAAGGACCGTTCCCTGGAAAGACGTTTCCAGGCGGTGAAGGTACCACCCCCGACCGAGGCGGACGCGGTAAAGATTCTGTTCGGCATCAAGGAGCGGTACGAAAAGTTTCACGCCGTTACCTATACCGACGAATCGATCACCATGTCGGTGTCGCACTCGAATCGCTACCTGCCCGACCGCTTCCTGCCTGACAAGGCCATCGATCTCATCGATGAAGCCGGGGCACGCGTGAAGCTGCGGCAGACTTCGCTGCCGGAGGACATTACCGAGGTACAGAAGCGAATAAAGTTCATCGTGCATCGCATGGAAAACGCCATCGCGAACCATGAGTTCGAGAAGGCACGCTTTTACTCGGATGAGGAGCGCAAGGAGCGCGACAACCTGCGCGCCTTGCGCGAGAAGTACCACCTTGACGAGTCCTCCACCGGGGTGGTGGGGCGCGAAGACATCGAGGACGTGGTCTCGCGCTGGACGGGCGTGCCTATCGCCTCAATCAAGGAAGAAGAAAGCCAGAAGCTGCTGCGCATTGAGGAAGAGTTACACAAGCGGGTCATCTCCCAGGACCGCTCGATTACCGCACTGGCCAGGGCAATTCGCCGCTCGCGCGCCGGCCTGAAGAGCCCCAACCGACCGATCGGCTCGTTCCTTTTCCTGGGTCCGACCGGCGTCGGCAAGACAGAAGTGGCGCGCACCCTGGCGCAGTTCATGTTCGGCAGCGAGAAGTCGCTGGTCCGCTTCGATATGTCCGAATTCATGGAGAAGCATTCCGTCTCCAAGCTCATCGGTTCTCCTCCGGGATATGTAGGTTACGAGGAGGGTGGCCAGCTGACGGAGCGGGTCAAACGGGCGCCGTACTCAGTGGTATTGCTGGATGAGGTCGAGAAGGCGCATCCCGACCTGTTTAACATCCTGCTGCAGGTGTTCGAAGACGGCCAGCTTACGGACGGGCTGGGCAACACGGTGGACTTCAAGAACACAATCATCATCATGACGTCCAATATCGGCGCACGCCACCTGCAGAAACGTACCGGGTTAGGCTTCCAGTCCGAGGCCGAGGATATGGTTTCGAGCAAAGTAGAGGAGATGGTGCGGAACGAGGTCAAGCGAACCTTCAACCCCGAGTTCCTGAACCGCCTGGACGAGATCATCATCTTCAACGCGCTCAGCGAGGCTGACCTGATCCAGATCGTCGAGTTGATGGTGAACCAGCTCAATCAGAACCTGGCGCAGCGCGCCATCACGGTGACAGTGACTGAGGAAGCAAGGAAGTGGATCCTCAACAAGACCGTCACCGACCGCAGCTACGGTGCGCGGCCCCTGCGCCGTGCCCTGCAAAAGTACATCGAGGACCCTCTGTCCGAGGCGCTGATCCAGGGAACCTTCGAACAGCGTCCGGCATTCATCGAGGTATACCTCGAGAACGACCAGCTTTTCTACCGGCCGGTGGGCGAGGAGAAGGTCGAGGGCGTTCTGCTCTACAGCAACTAACGGGAACTACCCCCCAGGGGAGCGGCGACGCTTCCCTGTGAGTTTTTCATTTGTTGTCTTGAGGCACCGGGTCGGACAATCCTCGAGCGGCTCGGTTATCATCAGTATCGGTTATCATCAGTACAAGGATGGCCCTGCTGATATATTCGGCTCCCTGGTGTCCTGACTGCCGCACCGCCAGGCGCTTCCTCGAGAAGCACAACATTCCCTTTCAGGAAATCAACATCGAGGCCACGCCGGGAGCAGCCGACGAAGTGGTGCGCCGCACCGGCAAGCGCGCCATCCCGCAGTTTGTGATTAATGGCAAGTGGGTCCAGCCCTATCGACCGGGCGAAGGGTTTCTTTACGAAGAGATGAGCGAGCTGCTGGGGGTAGTGGACGAGGGCTGAGGGTCCTTCTCTGCCGGCTAAACGGGGGATGGGTTTTTCCGGCGGGAAAGAAACTTCAAGCGCAGCGGCAGCACCCGTTCCCGACGCCGCTCGGCGTCGAGATTGTGGGTCCTGGCCTTCAATAAATCGTCGAGCGAAACCATTCCCGCCAACCTCCGCGATCCATCGTTCTCCACCACTGGAAAGCGGGTGAAGCCGGTCTCCGCCATGCGATAAACCGTGACCCGCAAGGGTTCATCCGGGTAGGCGACCTCGGGATCGCGCTTCACCACCTCAGCCAGCCGCCTTCCATTCTGCTCCTGCACCAATTCGCGAAGCTGGTGACGAGGAACCACGCCCACCAGTTTCTTGTCGGCATCCACCACGGGATACAGGCTCTGCCGGCGGGGGCTATGGGCATCATGCAGCGACTCCGCCAGATCGGCAATAGTCGCGTCTGCCGGCAGAGCGACGATGTCCGGGCGCATGACTTCACGGACAAACAGGATCTCCAACGGATCAACTGCGTATTCACGGCTGAGGTGGTAACCGCGGCGGGCAACCTTCTCCGTCAGGATCGAGCGGCGCAAGCTAAGCACGGTAAAGGCGTGCGCAATTACCGATGCCAGCAGCAGCGGCAGGATGACGTTCACGTCATGTGTCAGCTCGACCGCAAATACCACACCGGTGAAGGGCGACCGCATGGTGCCGCCAAGAATGGCTCCCATGGCGACCAGCGGCCAGAACCCCAGGCCTTCGTTGGGCAGAAAGCCGCTCATCAGTCCACCGAGCGCGCCGCCCATCATCAGCAGCGGAGCCAGCACGCCGCCGGATGTTCCCGAACCCAGGGAAACCGCCCAGATGATCGACTTCACCAGCAGGATGCCGGCAATGGTTTTGAGCACGACACCGCCCTGTAAAAGCGCCCCGATCATGTCATAACCGACGCCGAGCGCTTGCGGGAAGACGAGGCCGCCCAGGCCGACCACGAAACCCCCGATAATTGGCCACCACATCCAGTGAATCGGCAGCTTCTGGAAAGCGTCCTCGGCAGCGTAGACAGCCAGGGTGAGCAGGGCCGAGAGCGCACCCGCCAGCAGGCCCACCAGGACGCAGCCCAATAGCCCCTGCGGTCCAATGAAGACGGCGTGGGGGGGAGTGGGGAACAATGGTCCCATTCCGATGATGTAGCGGCGAGTCGCGGCCGCGGCCACGCTGGCCACGGCCACGGGTATCAGGCTTCGTGGCTTCCACTCAAAAAGCAGCAGCTCTACCGACAGAAGGACGGCCGCCAGTGGCGATGCAAACGTGGCCGACATTCCCGCGGCGGCGCCGGCAACCAGCAGCGTCCGTCGCTCCAAGCTGGTGAGATGAAAGAACTGCGCAATCATCGACCCGAATGCGCCGCCGGTCATGATGATCGGACCTTCGGCGCCGAACGGGCCTCCCGACCCGATGGAGATGGCGGACGACAGCGGTTTCAGTATGGCGACCCGCGGCTCGACCTTTCCACCCTTGAGCAGGATGGCCTCGATGGCTTCGGGGATGCCGTGCCCACGGATGCGCTCGGATCCATAGCGCGCCATGATACCAATGATCAGGCCGCCAATCATGGGAACGAAAACCACAAGCCAGCCGAGGTGGTTGCCGGCGGGGGAAACCAGCGCCGTGCTCACCCGTTGAAAGAAGAACAAATTGGTGAACAGGCCGATAAGCCGCAGCAATGCCAGGGCGACAAATGCACTAAAGATTGCAATCACGGTTGCCAGCAGGGTGATGGGAACCACCCGCCAGGTAGTGGTGAAATCGCCCAGGCGCTGGGAGCGGTCCCCCGGCCTCCGCGGTTCGAACCACTCTTGGACTGTCTGGCGTAAATTCATAGGTTGCTCGCTCACTGCCTCGGTCCCGAGGCCAGCCCGGGCCGCACCAGGCCGGGCCTTGACCTCGCTGCTCGATCCGGCTTCTTTGCTTCGCGGACGCGGCGCAAGCTCGAAACCAATGCCGGCGCCGCGCGCCGCAATTCTTCGCGGTGAATCACCGTGAGGGTGCGCAGCAGGCGGCTGCCTCGGGGTGTCAGCCGGACATGGACCTCGCGACGGTCGGTCTCGCCCGGCACGCGAACCAGCAGCCCCTTGGCCTCCATGCGCCCCACCAGTTCCACCGCGCTATGATGGCGAATGTGCAGCCTTTCCGCCAGGTCCCCGATGCGCACCTTGTGACCCGCCGGCATGCCCTGCACGGCGAGCAGCAGCTGGTGCTGCTGGGGCTCCACTCCGGCGGCGCCGGCGGCGTTTTCGCTGAACGCCAGGAAGCGCCGGATCTGGTAGCGAAACTCGGCCAAGGCGCGGTAATCGGCTGCCGTCAAACCATTCTCTTGGCGCAAGGATGATAACCTCAAATAGTATCGTCTTACGATATATATCAATCTGTCAAGTGGCGGATGCCCTTTGTCCGTGCGATAAAAATGCATCTTAATACGATATACTTGCATCGCTGTGGATAGAGATCAGACCTAGAGACCTAAAGAGGAGGGGAATCATGGCGGAGGCACCATTACACATGCAAGCGATTGTCCGGGAGAGGCGGACCCGTCATCGCGCCGATTGGGGCGCGGTATGGGGAGGGGTTTTTACCTTCGCAGCCCTCTGGATCGTTTTCGAATGCCTGGCACTGGCGATATTCGGGATCACCCACCTGGGAGTGGGCTTGGCTGTCTGGACCATTGTCCTCACCATCATTGCCATGTACGTCGCCGGGCTTGAAACCGCGCGACTGGCCGGGGTCACAACCCAGGGCGATGGCATGGCTTATGGCCTGATGATGTTTGGGCTCGCGGTCGTAAGCACCACTGTACTGATGGTTCTGTCCAACGCCGGGTTGAACGGCGCCAGCGCGCGCGACTTTCTGGCCACCGGCATCTCATCGGGAATGGCATGGAGCGCGTTCCTAGCGCTCTTCCTGGGCGGACTGGCGGCTATGGGAGGAGCCTCGACCGGAAGCGCACAAAAGAGTGCGATCTTGAAGCCGGCAGTTCCCGTCCGGCCGGCGGCTTAGAGTATTTCCCCACCAGGCCGAGTTCTCCGTTGCCAAGCAGCCGGGCATGGAACCCCGGCGGGATGGGTACTTATCCGATGTCAACCGGGCGCCTGCCCCGCAGCGATGGAGGTTGGTGATGAGTCGCACTGCTTGCTTGCTGGTTCTCCCTGCCCAACTTCTCCTGGCCACCGTTCTATTGGCCCAGGGCACCACTTCGCAGGCCACGGCCACCTGCAACTTCGACGCCAACAATCAAGTGGTGGTCGAGTATCAACGCTTCAGCGTTATTCCAACAAGCCGGTGCTGGGCCACGAAATCCCATACGGCAGGGTGTGGACTCCCGGCGGCAAACCGATGACCCTGTTCACGAATTCGCCAATCGCCGTCGCCGGCCACGACATCCCCGCCGGCGCCTATACGCTATTCGTAATTCCGTCGCAGAAAGAGTGGGCGCTGGTCATCTCCAAGAGCACCGACACCAGTGGCCGCTACGATGAGAAGGACGACTTTCTACGGGTTGCGATGGACTTCGGCCAACTGGACCGGGCTGAAGACCAGTTCAGTATTTTCTTTGCCCATGTCGCCCCCGGCCAGTGCAGCATGCGTCTGGATCTGGAGAAGGCGCGCGCCTGGGTGATTTTCGAGAAAAGGTAGAGCTGCGGCAGCACCCGCCAGATCCGGCACTCGCGGATCCGGGCGGTCTCTTCCACCATTTAGAATGGAAATTTCCTTCGCCGGCAGAATTGCGATCGGTAAGGAGATTGCCATTGATCAGCCGTTATACCCGCCCTGAAATGGGTCACATCTGGAGCGAGCAGAACAAGTTTCATACCTGGCTCGAGGTCGAGCTGGCGGCTACGGAGACTCTCGCCGAAGCCGGATTGGTTCCCAAATCGGCGGCCGTCGCCATACGTGAAAAAGGCGGCTTCGATCTCCACCGCATCCACGAGATCGAAGCCGCGGTGAAGCACGATGTCATCGCGTTCACCACGGCGGTGGCGGAAAAAGTGGGCCCCGAGTCGCGCTGGTTGCACTACGGCCTCACCTCGAACGACGTAGTTGACACGGCGCAAGCGTTGCTGGTTGCGCAAGCGTCGGCCATCATCCGCGAAGACCTGTGGAAGCTGCGCGACGTGCTCAAGCGCCGCGCCTGGGAATTCAAGGATACGCCCATGATCGGGCGCACCCACGGAGTGCATGCCGAGCCCATCACGTTTGGCCTGAAGCTGGCCAACTGGTATTCCGAGGTGTTGCGTAACATCGATCGTTTCGAGCTGGCGGCCGAGCAGATGAGGGTGGGCAAGCTGTCGGGCGCCGTCGGCAACGGCGCACACCTTGATCCCGAGTATGAGGAAAGGATTTGCCAGCGCCTGCGCCTGAACGTCGCGGCGGTATCCTCGCAGGTTATCCAACGCGACCGCCATGCATTCTACGTTGCCACCCTGGCCGTTATCGCATCCACCCTGGACAACATCGCAACCGAGATTCGCCACTTGCAGCGGACCGAGGTGCGCGAGGCGGAAGAGTATTTCAGCGAGAAGCAGAAGGGCTCGTCGGCGATGCCCCACAAGCGGAATCCCGTAACCTGCGAGCAGATCAGCGGGCTGGCACGGGTGGTGCGGGGCAATTCGCAGGCCGCCCTGGAAAATGTTGCGCTGTGGCATGAGCGCGACATCTCGCACTCGTCGGTCGAGCGTATCATCCTGCCGGACTCAACCATCCTGCTGGATTACCTGCTGAACAAAACAACCACCCTGATTGCAACCTTGATGGTCTATCCGCAGCGAATGATGAAAAACCTGGAGTCGACCGGCGGCCTGGTGTTCAGCGGGCAATTGCTGCTCGACCTGGTCGAATCGGGTATGCAGCGCGAGGATGCCTACCGGTTGGTGCAGGCCAACGCGATGAAGGCATGGAAGGAGGACCTCAACTTCCACGACCTCGTCATGAACAACAAGGAGATCACCTCCAGGGTAAAACCCGGCACGCTGGAGCACGCATTTGACTTAAAGCGACCGTTGCGCAACATCGACAAGATCTTCCACCGGGTCTTCGGCGAGACCAGTGGAGATTGGGAAATATAGGAACCGATGGCGTAACCCATGCGGGCGTGGCTTTGCGGGCACCTCCTTACGTGCGCTTTGCTGCCCGCGTTCGCTGGGTTGGTTCAAGCGGGCGATCCCTCCTCCAAGCCGGATGCATGATGCACGGCCTTTCTTCGCGCCCCGCCCCGGACTCACGGCAGCCGGTTAATGATCGAGGCCACGTAGCCCGCGCCGAAACCGTTATCAATGTTCACGACCGATACGTTGGAAGCGCAGGAGTTCAGCATTCCCAGCAGGGCACTCAGCCCGCGGAAGGACGCGCCATAGCCAACACTGGTGGGAACCGCAATCACCGGGACACCTACCAGGCCTCCCACCACGCTGGGCAGAGCGCCCTCCATGCCGGCACAGACAATCACCACGCGCGCCCCGGTGAGCGCGTCGCGCTGGGCGAGCAGGCGATGGATGCCGGCGACTCCCACGTCATAAACGTGTTGCACCTCGTTGCCCATCACCTCGGCGGTGACCACGGCCTCTTCCGCGACCGGGATGTCGCTGGTTCCCGCCGAGACTACGACGATCTTGCCTTTGCCGCGTATGACCGGGTCCTGGGTCAGGGTGATGGCTGCCGGGAGCGGGTGGAATTCGGCCTTGCGGAACCTGCGCTTCACGGCACGAAACTGCTCCCCGTTCGCGCGCGTGGCCAGTACGTTGTTTCCGTGCTTGGCCAGCCGGGCAAAGATCGCCGTCAGATTGCCGGGCGACTTCCCCGGTCCAAAAATAACCTCGGCCATGCCAACGCGCAGTGCGCGGTGATGGTCCACATTGGCAAACCCCATGTCCTCGAAGGGCAGGTGCTTCAAACGCTGCATCGCCTCGTCGGGCGACAGTTCACCTTTGCGAACCCGCTCGAAGAGCCTCCTGATGGCTTCGGATTTCATCGTGACCAGGCTGGTGAGTACCGCACAGCGAGAGTACCACCTAAGAGTAGCCTGCGGTAGGCTGGGCGATGCTCGCAGACAGCCCGGTGTTACGATGGAAAACCGACATGAGCCCGGCGCAGAGATCGGCACGGACACTGACGGTTGCCGTGACCGGCGCCAGCGGCTCGATCTTCGTCAAGTACCTGCTGGACGCGCTCGATCGCGACCACCGCGTCGGACGGGTCAACCTCATCTTCTCTGACAGCGGGTTGCGGGTAATGGCCGAAGAACTCGGTATCAGCGGCCGCAGCGAGCTTGCCAGCCGGCTGCTGGGCCGCGAGTCGGCGAAGATCGAGCCCCAGAACAACGCCGACATTGGCGCCAACGTGGCCAGCGGATCGTATCCCACCGACGCCATGATCGTACTGCCCTGCAGCATGGGTACGCTGGCGCGGATCGCCAACGGTATGGCCGATCACCTGATCGAGCGCGCGGCGGATGTCTGCCTCAAGCAGCAGTGGCCCCTCATCCTGTGTGTGCGCGAGACGCCGTTCAACCGCATTCACCTGCGGAACATGAGCCTTGCCACAGAAGCGGGTGCCACCATCTTTCCCATCATTCCGGCATTCTATTTTCTGCCCAGCACGACCGAGGCTATCGCTCGCGAGTACGTAAATCGCGTGTTGGCCCATATTGGCCTGCCCCAGCCCGATGCCTATCACTGGAAGCTGGACGAGGCTGAGTAAGGGTGCAGCATCCAAGGACTGCGGTGACCGGCCATCCGAGCTTTCCTGGCTGCGACGATGGGGCAAGTCCCCGGCTATAATCGGCGGCAAACCGGCTTTACATGCAGTGCCTGAACATCTCCATCTCCGCAGCGAGATCAAGCGCCTGGCCCTCGAGGCCGGGTTCGACTTGGCGGGCATTGCCAGCGCCGCCGACAGCAACGAACACGAGTTTTTCCCGCAGTGGATTGCCAACGGCCATGGCGGAGAGATGAGCTACCTTGGAGCCCGCAACCAGGAGGGAAACTTCAAGAGAGCCTCCCTGGCCAATGCAGCGCCCTGGGCACGCTCGGTCCTGGTCTGCGCGCTGAACTACAACAGCGACCAGCCGTATTCGACCCACGCAGGCACGACCACCCAGGGATGGATCTCCCGCTACGCCTTCGCCGAGCGTGACTATCACCAGGTGATTCTTGCCAAGCTGCGACAGATTGAGGCCGGATTTGTCAGCGTCTGCGAGCAAGCCGGCATGGGTACCCCGCGCGCCTGGTGCTACGTCGATACCGGCCCGGTGATTGAGCGGATCTTCGCCAAGTACGCCGGCATCGGCTGGATCGGCAAGAACACCTGCATCCTCAATGAAGATTTCGGATCCTGGTTATTCCTCGGCATCATGCTGACATCGGTCGCAATCGTGCCCGACATCCCGCCTGCCGATCGTTGCGGTTCGTGCACCAGGTGTATCGAAGCCTGCCCGACCAACGCCTTTCCCGCCCCTTACCAGCTGGATGCAAGCAAGTGCATCTCTTACCTCACCACCGAGAAGCGCGGATCGATCCCCCGCGGCCTTCGTAAAGGAATCGGCCGACAGGTATTTGGCTGCGACATATGCCAGGACGTTTGTCCCTGGAA
>Ga0306925_10006208_pt1 | contig 11075 bp, 8 predicted proteins | sample flu12Cox44000176_FD_203755 | JGI IMG/M metagenome (GOLD analysis project Ga0306925, IMG submission 203755) | Lab enrichment of tropical soil microbial communities from Luquillo Experimental Forest, Puerto Rico - flux8day.12C.oxic.44.000.176 (v2)... | ecosystem: Environmental > Terrestrial > Soil...
GCTGATCAGGCCAGTCGCAGAGAAGAACTTCATGACACCCGAGCAGATCGCGAACCTCGACGCCGAGTCTCACGAGGCCACCTCCGCGGCGAGTGTCGCGGCGGCCAGCCCCGGCCCGCCCACACCCGGCTGGCTCGTTGCCGCAGCGTGGCTTGCAGTCGGCATTCCGATCGCGTGGGGCGTGTGGATGACGCTGCAGAAGGCCTTCATACTGTTTACCCGATGACCGGGGTCCGCTGAGCAAGGCCGCCGTCACGGCGAGCGACAAGGCACCGTGACACCGGGCTGGGCCTGAAAGCGACATCGGCCTCGGTCTCGCGAGGTCACGCATGCCACGCATCCTCGAGCCGGGTGAGATTGAGTCTTCCGCCGACCGGTCGATTCCACGCGTTCGACTGCCCGAGCGATCTGGCCCGTTCGGCGCGCGGGCGCGACGGCTGAGGCAGCTCGCGGCGCCCGGCGCAATCGGCGAGGCGATCGGCGATTACCTGCATCTGATGGCCGCGGTCGCCGAGGCTCAGGCGACAGCCCTCGCCTCGCTCGACCCGAAGCTCCCGAGCGCACAAGAGCTCGAGCGCTCGCGCACCCATCGCATGCCGCCCATTCAGGCGGGCGCCTGGCCGCGTGAGCCTGCATGGCGCGTGCTCGCCGCGCAGCTCAGCGAGCAGGTCGCCGCCGCTGCCGACCTTCCCGACAGCGCCCGGCAGGAGCTCTCCCAGGTGCGCAACCTGCCACCGGAGTGGTTCGAAGCCCAGGCAGATGCCCTCCTCGCTGGCCGCCACGAGGAGATCGAGATGGCTGCGGCGCCCTTCGTCATGGCGGCTCTGCAGACCTGGTGGGTGGCCCTCGCGAGCCGGCTCACCGAAGAGGTGGTGCCGGCGCTCGAAGTGCCCGGGGTATGTCCTGCCTGCGGCACGTTGCCGGTAACGAGCATCGTCCGCGTGGACAACGACAAGCGCTCCCAAGGCTACCGTTATCTGCACTGCGCGTTGTGCGCTACCGAATGGCACCTCCTCCGGGCCACCTGCAGTCATTGCCTGAGCACCGAAGGCATTGCCCAGAACTCCATCGAGGGCGGCCCGGAGGCCATCCGCGCCGAGTCCTGCGAGCGCTGTCACACCTACCGCAAGATTCTCTTCCAGGAGAAGGACGTGTCCGTCGAGCCGGTGGCTGACGATCTCGCCAGCCTTGCGCTTGATGTGCTGATGGGCGAAGCGGGCTACCACCGCGGCAGCAGCAACCCGCTGCTATGGCAGTAGCCCGGAGCGGGCGTCGGCTCGAACCTCGCCGCCCGGACCTACGCTATGCACGTCGAGCCCTAGAGCCGCACCTTCTCAGAGACGGCCGGTTGTTGCAGTTCCACCGGCCACACCTGACGGATGTGGCCGTACAGAAACGCCGTGGTGAGCCCAAAGAGCAGCATCCCATCGAGAGCTTCGAGCGCTCCCATCAGGCGCCAGTGGGGTGCGAGCATGAGGTCGGTATGTCCGTAGCTGGTGATGGCATTCAATGAGTACAGGAGCGCCATGCGTCCATCCGGCAGCGCCCCGAGCGTACGGAAGGCAGCCGCCCACAGCGTAGCCTGGAATGCGAGCAACAAGATGGCGAGCAGCGCCGCGAGGCCCATGACCGACACAAACACCGGGAAAAAAGTCCGCTGGTCCCGGATGCGGGTCATCAGGGGCACCAGGCGTACGTTGATGAGTGCGAGGCCGACCACCTGGAGGATGAGCGTGAGCACGATCAGGGGGAGCGCCCAGGCCCAGTTGCTACTCCAGCTCAATGCGTCGGACATGGCGAGTTCCCCCGATGCTTTGTGGCGGTGCGGGCGGCAGCACGCGGTTGAGACCGCGCTGCGGGTGCTATGACGCGGTCCCGATTGCACGCTGAGCCTACATCTGTTTTTGACCTGCTGCTGGATCTCGATGAGTGCCGCGAATGGCACCTGCCGACCCGAAACGGTCCTTCGGTCTTCGCAATACCGGCCGCTGAAAGGTTGAAGAGCGGTCGATCGCACGGCTGAATTGCCTCCCGAGGTTCCCGCAGTGCATTCTCACCGGGCGCATGACGCCAGAGGATGCCGATGGCGGGAGAGTCGCCAAACCGGGTGACGGCGGGGCCAGTGTTCGTGAGCTACGCCTCGCAGGATGCCGAGGCGGCGGCACGCATTTGTGATGCTGCGCGAGCAGCGGGTATCGAGGTTTGGTTCGACCGGAGCGAGCTGCGGGGTGGAGACGTCTGGGACCAGACTATCCGCAGGCAAATCAAGACCTGCGTGCTCTTCGTCCCGGTCATCTCCCAAAATACCCACGAGCGAGCCGAGGGGTACTTTCGCCTCGAGTGGAAACTCGCGGTGGATCGCTGCCATCTGATGGCCCCGGACAAAGCATTCCTGGTGCCAGTCGTCATCGACGACACGCAAGACGATGACGAGAGGGTACCTGAGAAGTTTCGGGACGTGCAGTGGACGCGGTTGCCGGCTGGGCAGGCGTCGCCCGATTTCATCACACGTCTTCTGCAGCTACTCTCGCCGGAGTCGAATCACTCACCCACGATTGTCCCGGGACGCGTATCGGAGAAATCGATCGCGGTGCTGCCGTTTAGCAACCTGAGCCTGGAGAAGGAGAGTGAGTACTTCAGTGATGGACTTGCCGAGGAGATCCTCAACGCACTGAGCCAGGTCGAGGAGTTGAGTGTCGCCGCGCGCAGCTCTTCCTTCTCGTTCAAGGGAAAACCCACGGACGCCGCCGAGATCGCGCGACGGCTGCACGTCGCCCATGTGCTCGAGGGCAGCGTGCGCCGTGCGGGCGAGAGGCTGCGCATCACCGTGCAACTCGTCGATGCACGCAATGGTTTCCAGCTCTGGTCCGAGCGCTACGACCGGAATATGCAGGACATCTTCGAGGTCCAGGACGAGATCGCACGCGCGATCGCCGAGCGGCTGCGCGTGACGTTCGCGACAGGCATCCGTCGTGACACGAAAAACCTCGAGGCCTACGAACTCTACTTGCGCGGCCGTCATTACTGGCACGAGCGGTCGCCCGCGACCCTGCGCATGGCAGTGCAATACTTCGAACAGTGCATCGCCATCGATCCTCGCTACGCGCTCGCCTACGCGGGTCTCGCCGACTGCTACGGCATCCTGAACTTCTACGGCTGGCTGCCGGACTCCGTGGCGCAGCCGAAGGCCTACGAGGCGATGACGCGGGCCGTCGCTCTCGGGTCTTCTCTGTGGGAATGCAACTTCTCGCAGGGGTTCTACCGGTTCTACTTTGATCGGGCGTGGCGCGACGCTGAGGCGCACTTCCGCAAGGCGATCGCGCTCAACCCCCGCTCGTCGCTGGCGTGCACCTACTACGCGCTTTGGCTCTCGAATGCCGGCCGCGAGCAGGAAGCAATCGAGTTCTTCACGCGCGCCCGCGGCCTTGATCCGCTGGCGCCGCTCGTACACGGCCTGACTGGAGCCGGTTTGTGCGTGCTGGGACGGTTTGACTCAGCGGAGCGTGCCGCCCTACACGCCCTGGAGCTGCAGCCGGCCTACATGCTCGCGTCATTTTGGTTCGGGATCGCCTGCTACGGACAGCGCAGGTATTCCGACGGCGTGCAGGCGCTTGAGGGGGTAGTGGCGCTTTCTCGCGCGCCGATATTCGTCGGTGTACTCGGCCTCGGCTACGGTTTTGAGGGAAGGACCGCGGATGCGCGCAGCCTGCTGCGCGAGCTCGAGGACCGCGCCAGCCGCGGCGAGCACGTTCCAATCTGGGCGCCGCTAGCTATTCATGTCGGTCTTGCTGATATCACGGCGATCCGCCAGGGATTGCGCGCCGTGGCGACCCAACCGGCACAGCACTACACCGTGCGCGCCGTCCTCGGTTGCTTCCTCAGAGAGCTGCGGCGAAGCGATCCGGAGATCGATCGTGCGCATCTCGAGTTCTTCGGCTGGTAGCGTCCGCTCGGTGCTCAGATCGATCGTGACAGCCCCTCGAATGCGCAGCCGCGGGCTTGACTGTAACGGAGTGCAAGCCCCGCTGCATGCTTTGACGGAGGCGCCCGGCCAGCGAACAATGGCATCGTAGTCGTTGGCTGAACCGACAACAACAAGCCCGCCGGGAGCAAGTCATGGAAGTGATCCGTATTCGCGGCTTCCTGCGGAGCGTACTAATTGGCATTTTCGGTACGTGCCTTGTGTGCACTTCCGCCGTGCACGCAGACGGCAGCGGTTGGTACACCGCGCCGCAGGTGGCGCAGGGTCGCTGGGAGTTCTCACAGAAGTGCGCCGTCTGTCATGGTGCGCAGCTGCAGGGTGGCGGTGCGCCCGCGCTGAAGGGAAGCGCTTTTACGCAGCGCTGGGACGGCAAGAAACTATCCGATCTCTACGGCTTCATTCACGCGGACATGCCTCTCGGTCTCGGTGCGTCGCTGCCGAGTCAGGAGTACGCCGACATCGTCGCATTCCTGCTCGCGCAGAGTGGGCTGCCCGCGGGCACGGACAAGTTCACGCCCTATTCGCCGATGGATCGAGTGCTCGAACTGAGCACAGCCGCGGCCGCGGGAGGTACGGTTGCGGCCGCGCCCCCGGGGCAGATAACCATCGGCGCCCTCTTCGGGAAGCTCGCGCAACCGACGACGAGCGCACCGACGCAAGAGGAGCTGGACGCGGCGGATGCGGCGACCGACAACTGGCTCATGTACAACAAGGGCTACCGCGGTGAGCGCTACTCGACGCTCGCTGAAATCAACACCCACAATGCCGCGAGCCTGAGGCCGGCATGCATGTATCAGCTCGGGGAGCTTGGCACGTTCGAGACCGGCCCGGTGATGTATGACGGTGTCGTCTATGCCACGACGCATCTCGGCACCTACGCCATAGACGCCACCAACTGCCGCAGAGTCTGGGCGCACGCCCACGTGGCTCAGGGGCCGGAGATGAATGCCACCAACAAGGGCGTGGCACTGGCCGGTGGCCGCGTCATCCGTGGTAGCCAGGATGGTTTTCTCTACGCGCTGGATGCCAAGACGGGTAAGCCGCTGTGGGTTCGGCAGGTGGCCGACTGGAGTCTGGGCGAGGGGATTGGCGCGGCCCCGATCATCTGGAACGACCTCGTCTATGTCGCCAAGGCGGGCGGCGACTGGGGTATCCGCGGGCGGATGATGGCGTTTAAGGTCGCCGATGGCTCGCTCGCCTGGACTTTCGATCTCATTCCGCAACCCGGAGATCCGGGCGCCGAAACCTGGAAAAATCCCGAATCGATGCAGCACGGCGGCGGAGCCGCCTGGGTCACCTACGCGCTCGATCGCGACACCGGCACGCTTTTCGTGCCGGTCGGCAACCCCGGTCCAGATTACGCCAAGGACCTGCGCCCCGGGACAAACCTGTTCACCATCGCGACCGTGGCGATCGATGCCAACACCGGCAAGCTCAAGTGGTGGTATCAGTTGCGGCCCAATGATGATCACGACTGGGACGCGACGGTCGTCTCGCTGTTCGATGCGGATGGTAGGAAGCTGGTCGCGACGGCCGGCAAGGAGGGAATTCTGCACGTGATCACCCGCGAGGACGGCAAGCTCGTCTTCAAGCTGCCGATGACCACCGTGCTCAACCACGACGCTCCGATCACCAGAGAGGGCGTACGTGTTTGTCCGGTGGCCGGTGTGCAGTGGAACGGCGCAGCCCACAGCCCGGTCACCGGCCTGCTCTACGTCAACGCGATCGATTGGTGCACGCTGTTCAAGAAGGGAAGCGATCCCAAGTGGGTGGCCACCATTCCCTACACCGGACTTGCCAACGGCTGGGGCAGCAATGATCCGACCAGCAAATGGGCCGGCTGGACCAATGCCGTTGATCCCAGGAGCGGAAAGATCGCATGGCGTGTGAAATGGCCGACCCCCATGTATGCGGCGATCACGCCGACGGCCGGCGATGTTTTGTTTACGGGTGATCTCAACGGCGACTTCCTCGTACTCGACGCACGCAACGGCAAGAAGCTCTATAGCTTCAACACCGGCGGCCCGATGGCGGGCGGCGTGATCACTTACGCGGTCAAGGGCAAGCAATACGTCGCCGTGGCTTCAGGGCACAGCGGCGGCTCGATCCCGCTGAACGGCAGTGCCACCATGGTGATCTTCGCTCTGTAGCCCCGCGCTCACATGCGCAAATGGCTGCCCGGGACGCTGATCTTCGGCATTTGCGCTGCGGTGCGTGCTGACGAGCTGGGCTCGGATCGCTTTCTGCTCGGGGATTGGGGCGGCTTGCGCACGCGGCTGCACGAGCGTGGGGTTGATTTCCAGCTGAATTACTTCTCCGAGCCGGCCTACAACGTTTCCGGGGGAGACAAGCGGCTGCTGCGCTACGCCGATCAGTTCACCGCCGACGCGAGCTTCGATCTCGATAGGCTATTCAGCTGGCGGCGGGCGATATTCAAAATCACTCTCACCTATCGCAACGGCAACAGTCTGAGTGCGGACGCGAATCTGCACACCTTGCTGGACGTACAGGAGGTTTTTGGACGGGGTAACATCCTCCGCCTCACGGAGCTTTCCTACGAGCAGGTGATCTTCGACGGTCTCTTCAACATGAAGCTCGGGCGGCTGGGTGTCGGCGGCAGCTTCTTCAACTGGTCGTGTCAGTTCATGAACCTGAGCTTTTGCGGCGAGCTGCCCGGCAACATTGTCTCCACCTGGTACAACTGGCCGGTGAGTCAGTGGGGCGCGCGATTGCGCCTGAGACTCAATGAGGACATGAGAGTCGAAGCCGGAATCTACCAGATCAATCCGCGCAACCTCGAGGACGGCACGACGCTCAGTTTCTCCGGTGGCATCGGTGAGATGATTCCGGTGGAATTCGCTTGGTCGCCCCGATTCGGCAGCGCGGAGCTTCCCGGCACGTATCGCATCGGCGGGTGGTATGACACCTCGAGCCAGCCGGATGTATTCCTCGCCGCCAACGGTGAGCCACTGGTACTCAACCCCGGTGTGCCCGCGCTGATGCGAGATGGCGAGAGCGGTGTCTACCTCAACGCCCAACAGCAGCTCACCGGGGCAGGCGCCAATTCCCGCGGGTTGAGCGTCTTCTTCAACTGGGTCGAAGCTGATCACAATACCGCAACCATCACGGAGCTGATCAGCCTGGGCATGTTCTACGCCGGCCCGTTCGGCGCGCGCCATCAGGACACGCTCGGCCTCGCCGTCGGACGCACGCGGGTGAATCCGCGTGTTGCCGAAGGTCAGCGATTATTAAATAGCACCGGCACCAGCGCGCTGGTACCCGTGCAGGACGCCGAGTACCCAGTCGAGCTCTTCTACAACATCCACTTCACGCCCTGGCTCTCCGTCGCGCCGCTGCTGCAATACGTCATTCACCCGGGTGGCACGAATGTCTATCCGGACGTGGTGGTCGTGGGGGCCAACATCGCCGTCACGCTCTGAGCGGTGGCGAGTGCACGCGGCGGACCATCACCTTTGGATCCCTTGGCTTCGCTGGCAGCGCTGCGCTGCAGCGAACGGCGGCGGGTTCCGTGCCGCGGGCGCGAACATCCGCTCCGCGGAAATCCAAGTGGTCAAGGAAAATGACCGCTCCTGGTCGATAGCGGACTAAGCGTAACGCCGGACGATCTGATTTCCGCTGGGCTCGAAACGCGTGGCAACGCGATTCTTCCGCGCTGGCCGCGCCGCGAAGTGATACGTCGTTGTAGATGGAGCGGGCTAACGGGTTCGAACCGTCGACCTGTACCTTGGCAAGGTACCGCTCTACCAACTGAGCTAAGCCCGCTTCCTTTAGGAGCGCGAATTCTATGTACACCCCTTTGGAAGTCAAGGCGAGCCTGTCGCAACTGCAATCTAGAAATCACCAGATATTAGATCAGTAAGTCAATGTAATATATAAATTAAAATTTTGATAGATCAGCGCTTGAGTTCCGGCCACGCCGTGCGCAGATAGAGGAGCATCGAGAGCAGTGTGGCAGCGGCAGCAATGACTGTGAGCACCACACCGACCCGGTAGGTCGGCATCCCGAGCAGCGGCCAGCGAAAGAGCATCATCGAGAGCCCTACGATCTGCAGGATCGTCTTGTACTTGCCGAGCTGCGAGACCGCTACCTTGCGCCGCGCGCCGATCTCCGCCATCCATTCGCGCAGCGCCGAGATGGTGATCTCGCGGCCGATGATGATGATCGCGGTCAGCACGATGAGCGCGCGCGGATCCTTGCTCACGAGCAGCACCAGCGCGACGGCAACGATCAGCTTGTCGGCCACCGGGTCGAGAAAGGCGCCGAGGCGCGAGATCTGGCCCAGCCGCCGCGCGAAGTACCCATCGAGCGAATCGGTGATGCCGGCGGCGGCGAACAGCAGTCCCGCGGCCGGATCCGCCCAGGGGTAGGGCATGTAGAAGAGCAATATGATCAGCGGGATCGCCGCGATGCGCGTCCAGGTCAGCGTGTTGGGAAGATTCCATGGCATGGGCGGCGCCTACGAGCCCGGGTGCAGGTGATCATAAAGAGTTCGCGCCAACGCCGCGCCGATTCCGCTCACTTGAGTGAGGTCCGCCACCCCGGCACGCATCACACCCTGGAGCCCGCCGAAGTGCTTGAGCAGCGCGCGCCGCTTGGCGGGCCCGAGTCCCGGTACCACTTCCAGCACCGACTCGTTGTAGCGCCGGGCACGCTTGCGGCGATGCCCGCTGATGGCGAAGCGATGCGCCTCGTCGCGGATGCGCTGAATGAGCCGTGAGGCAGGGCCGTGCGGCACCGGAGTGATCGGTGACTGCGCGCCGTAAACGAACAGCCGCTCCTGCCCCGCGCGGCGGTCGGGTCCCTTGGCAACCCCGACCAGTGCCAGCTCGGCAAAGCCGAGCGCACCGAGCACCTCGTGCACCTCGCTGATCTGTCCCAGACCGCCATCGATCAGCAGCACGTCCGGCGCGGGCACCTCCCCCTCCGCCACCCGCCGGTAGCGGCGCTCGAGCGCCTGCCGCAGCGCCGCGTAGTCATCACCCGGCGTGACCCCGCGGATGTTGAAGCGGCGGTACTCCTTCTTCAGCGGCCCCTCGGGGCCGAACACGACGCAGGACGCCACCGTGCCCTCGCCGCCCGTATGACTGATGTCGAAGCACTCGAGCCTCTGTGGCGGCTCCGGCAGGTCGAGCTCATGCGCCAGATCGGTGAGCATCTCGTCCATGCCGGCGCGGCGCGCAAACCGCATGCGCAGCGCCTGTGCGGCATTCTCGCGCGTGAGCTCGACCCAGCGTGCGCCAATTCCGCGGGCGGGACAGCGTACGTCGACGCTGCGCCCGAGCCGCTCGCGCAGCGCCTCGGCGAGTGCCGGGACCTCCTCCACGCGGCCGCCGAGCAGTACCTCGCCGGGCGCATCGGCATTGGCGTAGTACTGCATGACGAACGATGTCAGTGCCTCGTGCGGCTCGGCGAGCACGGCGCGCGGAAAGAAACTGCTGGTGCCGAGATTGCGACCACCGCGCACGAGCATCACGCTCACCGCGTACTCCCCGGCCTCGCCTGCAATCGCAAACACATCGGCATCGCGCGCGCCCTCGGCCATCACGACCTGCTGGGCCTGGATACGCTTGAGCGCGGCGAGCTGGTCGCGGATCTCGGCAGCGCGCTCGAACTCCAGCCGCGCACCGGCCTCCTCCATGCGCGCCTGCAGCTCCGCGTTGACCTCATCGCTGCGCCCCTCGAGCACTTTCACCGCCGCGGCGATGTCCTGCGCGTAAGCCTCGCGGGTGATCAGCCCCACGCACGGCGCGGAGCAACGCCCGATCTGGTGCTGCAGGCAGGGGCGGCTGCGGTTGGCAAAGAAACTGTCCCGGCAGTTGCGGATACGGAACAGCTTCTGCAGCTGATTGAGGGTGTCGCGCACGGCCCCGGCATTGGGAAAAGGTCCGAAATAACGCCCCGGAGCGGCGCGCGAGCCGCGGTAGAACTCCAGGCGCGAGTAGTCGTGCTCGATATACAGGTGGATGTACGGAAAGCTCTTGTCGTCGCGCAGCACCACGTTGAAGCGCGGCTTGTGCGCCTTGATGAGGTTGTATTCGAGCAGCAGTGCCTCGGTCTCGGAGTTGGTGACCGTTACCTCGATAGCACTGATCTGCCCGACGAGTGCCTGCACCTTGGGGTCGACGTTGCGCGGGCCAAAGTAGGTGGCCACGCGGTCCCTTAGACTGCGCGCCTTGCCGACGTACAGCAGCTCCTGCCCGGCGCCGTACATGCGGTACACGCCGGGGCGGCGCGGCAGCGATGCGATGTATTCCTTGTGGTCGAACATGTGGTCAGTCCGCCGCGGGACGCGCTGCGCGGCTGACCGGAAGCGCCGCACGCTCGCAGGCGCGCGCCACCACCGCCTGGAACATCGGCGCGGTGAGACGCCGCGTGGCGGTGTTGTAGCGGCTGCAATGATATGAATCGATGAGCCACCGTGTCCCATCGAGCTCGTGCTCGCGGCCATGGCCGAACGGATAGGCCGAGCGGCGCAGACCGAGCGCCAGCATCACGCCTTCGTGTGCCACACGCCCGAGCGCCAGATAGACCCGTGCCGAGCGTAACTGCTGCAGCTCGGCAGCGAGATAGGCGTTGCAGCCGCGCACTTCGGCCGGCAGAGGCTTGTTCCCGGGCGGAACGCACTTCACGGCGTTGACGATGCGCACGTTGATGAGCCGCAGTCCATCGTCCGCCGCTTGTGAATGCGCGCGGCTCGCGAGGCCGGCGTCATACAGGGTCTGATAGAGCAACAGCCCGGCGTGATCGCCGGTAAAAGGACGCCCGGTGCGATTCGCGCCATGCAGTCCGGGGGCGAGTCCCACGATCACGATGCGCGGCCGCGCCGCGCCGAACGAGGGCACCGGCCGCGCCCAGTAGCCAGGGTGGCGCTCGCGGGTGCTTGCGAGGAACGCGGCGAGCCGTGGGCAGCGGGTGCAGTCCGGGTCGTAGGCCGCGGTGTCTGGGGGTGCGGTGCGCAGTTACTCACCCATGTGGCGGATGACGGCGCTCGCGAAGCCCGAGGTGCTCATGAGCGTCGCTCCGGGAATGAGCCGCTGCAGGTCCTCCTCCACGTTGCGGCGCGCCGCGAGC
>Ga0306925_10006209_pt1 | contig 11074 bp, 8 predicted proteins | sample flu12Cox44000176_FD_203755 | JGI IMG/M metagenome (GOLD analysis project Ga0306925, IMG submission 203755) | Lab enrichment of tropical soil microbial communities from Luquillo Experimental Forest, Puerto Rico - flux8day.12C.oxic.44.000.176 (v2)... | ecosystem: Environmental > Terrestrial > Soil...
TCGTCAAGCGGCGTACCCAGCATCTCCGGGATCATGTCGTGGGCGAGAAAGGCCGAGGGTGTGGTGATCGGGCAAGTATAATAGGTCGAAGTGAACAGATCCGCCGCCTCCTCGTCGCAGATCCGTTGCAGCATCTCGGCGTCGGCCCCGGTCGCCGCATAGCTGAAAGCCGGCACTGAGCGATAACGCAATCCCGGAATGCGCGGCGCAGTGCCGGCGCGGTCGAGCACGGTGACGTTGCGGCCAAAGCCACTCTCCGCCCATTCCGAAAAGAGCGAGCGCCAGACGCGGCCGATGCCGGAGTTGAGCAATTGGAAGAACACGCCGTCGACGACGATACGGGGCCCGATCGTCGGCGGCGCTGGCTTCGCCGGCGTGGTCTCCCCGCCGAAGCGACGGAAAGTCCAGAAGCCCCGAGCGTCCCGCTGGGCGAGAGGCACCACGCCGCGGGCCTCCGCCCGCTCGACCATCGTCTCATCCCGGACCCAACCGAAATAGTCCCCAAGCCGCGCAGAGACTCCGTCGAAGCGTTGCAGCGCCCGCCAGCTCTCAACCGCGCCGCGGTAGCCGTAATAGCTTTCCTTGAAACGTACCTGGTCCTCCGTAACATACGCGAAATGCTGAAAAGCGACACCGTGCCGTTCCATCTCGTCGTGCAGGAAGGGCTTGGCGCGGCCGAGGTCCTTCTCAGCGCCGGTGGCGTCTCGCAAGATCAGCGTGGGCGGTTCGTGTGTGGCCCAATGGGCGCCAGGCCGGAAGCGCCAAGTGCGCAGCCATTCGTGTCGCGGGTCTTGCGCATACCCGTAGCGGGTTGAGATAATCAGGTGCTCGCCGACAAAGTAGTCGCACCAGTAGAACGCCGCGGTTCGGTCGGGTTGGGCCCGGAACAGCTCGCGGACCCGTTCGATTGCTGCCGCTGTCCACAGCTCGTCAGCATCGACCTGCCACAGCAGGCAATCCTCCGGCAGATGTTCCAAGGGTGCGCTGACCATCTCCCACTTGCCGTCCCAAAAGGTGTCGAGCGGCTTGCGGTAGAGGGTGACCCGTTCCGGAAATTGCTCCGCCAGCCCATCGAGATACTCGCTCGTCCCGTCGTTGCTGCGGCTGCGGTTATGAATCTCCGGCGCGATACGGCCGCCGGTAGCCCTGCTCCAGGCGGTGTCGTGCACCAGTGACGCCACGCCTTCGACAATGTGCCAGTGCCATTCGCCGTACAGCTGGCGGAAGACGTCAATGTGATAGCGGATGAACGGCTCGCCGTTCAGCACGATTGTGAAAAAATGGATTGGCAACGCCGTGTCGGGATTCCGGACTGGATCTGCCAAGAGTGACCTCGTACACTTAGAAGTTCTGGGCAGTCATGTTAGGCGCGGTTGCGGCGCGCTTGGGCGTAATCGGCTAGCCAAGGCGGGAAGCGCGCCAAGGCTGTCGCGACGAGACGCCGGCCGAGCGGGACCGAAGCCGCCCGTCCCCCGGTCAACTCCTTGAGGCGCCGCTCGGCTTTCTGCAGTTCAATGCGATAATACAGCAGATTGCGCTGGTATTCGGCAATCCGGGCCAAATGCCACTCCTCCGCACGATAGACCAGAAAGGCGTTCTGGATTGCATAAACCTCGGCTCGAGAGCGGGCGAGGTCGTTCGAGAGGCCGTCCATGAAATAGGATGCGACCACTCGGTCGAAATACCCAACGCGAGATTCCGGTGAGCCCAGCACCCGCAGAAACCAGTCGTAATCGGCTGCCACCTTGTAGCGCAGGTCGAACGGCCCAAGCCGGTCGAAAATGTCGCGCCGGGCAAAGCTCGCCTGATGCGGCAGGCAGCCGCAGATTAGGAATTTCAGCGCGTCACGGGGTGGCGGCGCTCGGAATACGCTTTCGCTGCCTTCCGCCGAGCGCACGGCGATGTTGCCGTAGGCGAAGTCGAATTCAGGATGAGCCACGAGAAAGCGCGCCACGTCGCGCATCACGTCACGGTCGTAAAGATAGTCGTCGGAGCCGAGGAACAGGAGGTAGTTGCCAGTGGCGCGCGCGATTCCCTTGTTCATGGCATGATAGAGCCCATCATCGGGCTCGCTCACGAATTGCGCGATATGGGCACGATGGCGCTCCACGATCGCTCGTGTCCCGTCAGTAGAGGCGCCGTCGATGATGATATACTCGCATGCTGGATAGGTCTGGGAAGCGACGCTCTGGATGCACTTCTCCAGATAGGCGGCGGCGTTCCGGGTGACCGTGATGATCGAAATTCGTACGGTCAACGCGGCTCTCGGCACTTTGATTGGTGGGGGAGCCGGTTTGTAGCACAGGCACCTCGCAGATTCCAACCGCATGGGATCTGGCGGCGACCGGCGAAACTCGTGGGCGACTTACGCTGGTAGCGCCGCTCACCGACGCGCTTATCTTCCTGCCGCCGATCTTTTATCCTCTCCCGGCGCTTCCGAGCTAGACGGCCCGATCGCACAGCTCGACGATCGGATAGCACGGCGCTATTCTTCGGAATGCCCGCCAGCCGCGAGATCCGACTCTGCTCGGCGTCCCGATGCAGTCCATCCCGTGACGGCCGACAGCCCTATCGTGGAGGGCCCGGCAGCAAGGTCGTGTCGTGCGCGATACAGCAGCCTGCGCTCGGTCAGGCTGCTTTCGACAACTGCTGCGGCTCCGCCCGAAAGTTTTGCCGTTGCAGCTGCTCGATTCGGAGGTTTTCGAGGTCATGGCCCAGATCTCGGTCGCATCCCATTGTACAACCCCGCGGCGGAGGTGCGGTCGACGATAGCCAGCTTGCTCGCGCAGTCCTACTGGTTGTCGACGACGCATCGACCGATGATCTCCAAGGCGTGGTCGCATCCTTCGTTGATCCGCGCGTCCTGCTCGCTATGCAATGCAGCAGAGGGCCGTCGGCCAACTGCGCAGCCCTACAATCTATGTTGTCCTGCGCAGCACGATGTCTGCTCCGAGCTGACCTCCCATTGGCACAAATGAAAAGTGCACTTCGCTCGCAAAGCGCGCGAACATGGTAATCAAATCGGCCGCCGGATAGACGTTCATCTCGATCAGTTCTTTGGCACCGTGCTGAATACGGTCCGCGTCAGGGACTTCCGGCACAACGTTACTGGCGCCCGCCACCAGAATGAAAAGGAACGCAACACCGCCGATCTTTAGGGCGTTAAGCAAAGACTCAAGAATAAGCATCCCGCGCGAAGGTCGGATGTGTTGAAACGTGATCGACGTAACGATCAAATCGGCCTCTATACCCGTCAGCGCTCCTGTTGAAAAAATCGGAATGACATTCCGTAGTCCGGCTTCGGCGCAGTTCTCGAGACACATCCTAAGCATGTCGGCCGAGATGTCTATAGCATAGACGCGGCCGGACCGCCTCGCCAGCGGTCGCGTCAAGCGTCCGACACCGCAGCCGAAGTCGATTGCGACGGCCGGCGACGAGAGACCGGGAGCCAGAGCTGATGCGCGCGCGAAAGCGTTCGCGACAAAGTCCTCACCGGTTTGGAAGAACTTATCTCGCGTGGCAGGGGTTAGCTCGTTCGCGAACTCATCCATCGACAGGACAGACCAATATGGGGCTGTCTGCGACAACCTTCGCCAGACTGCGTCGCTGACGAAATCAACGTCTGCTGATTCTGACATTAGAATATGGCTCCCGACTTTGTATGAAAGCGCTCGTCAGACGGGTTCGGACTGGGCGCATGTTGCGTCAGACAGCTGCTTTGGTGTCCGGAAAGGCCCACACTTCTTCTGCTGGCAACGCCAGGTAGTCGACTTGTTTAGCGTTATGCCTGTGGAGCATCCGGATCTCGTAACCCCGCTGTCGTAGCAGCGCCTTGACGTCTTCGAATGTAATGCTGAAGGCGCTACTAAGGACTCTCTCCCACTCGAATACGAGCCAAGGTCGGCAGCGCGCAATGGTATCTACAGCGCCGGTCAGAACAGCGCCATCGCCGCCCTGAGTATCAACCTTTATAAAAGCGATGTCGGTTTGTGCGAGGGAGTCAAGAGAAATCGCGTTAGCTTCATTTAATCCGGTACCATCGTGAACAAACGTGTAGGCACCCAGGTTCGTCCCCAATCGCGGAGCAAACCGCCCGTCCTCGTCCAAGGGCAGTGGAATATCTTGCAACTCGTCAGGCGCCAATGACATTCGGCCAACCGACGCCGAGACTGCTTCCGGCCGAACCTCAACCTTATCAAAAAGACCGTTCAATAGGACATTTGTGCGAAGCAGAGATACATTGAACGAATTCGGCTCGAAACTGATAATCTTATCAAAGATACGGGCAAGGCTGATAGTGATCAAGCCGAAATGCGCACCAACATCGATAGCCGTCAGCTTATTTGGTGCACCCGTCCGGGCGCGCACGACGGACGCGGCTTGCGCTCCCACTCGCATGATATGTGGGTCCCACTCACCCGTACGGCGGACCGTCTCTGAGATCAGTTCCCCAGCCTTAAGCAGCACAATATTCTCGCCGAAGGTCGTAAGAAACAGGCCATTCGCAAGACGCGACCCACGGAAATCCGCCTCATCGATCCGGGCAGTCGACTGCTCTAGACTACTAAGCCGATTCGCTAGTTCGCTGTTCTCTGTCTCCAGGCGAACCAGCAGCGGTCCAGTTTCCTGTTGCAATTTCCCAGACAGGCCGGCGTACCCCGTCTCGATCCCTGCCAGGCGCTGGTCAGTCGACTGCTCTAGACTACTAAGCCGATTCGCTAGTTCGCTGTTCTCTGTCTCTAGGCGAACCAGCCGCGGTCCAGTTTCCTGTTGCAATTTCCCAGACAGGCCGGCGTACCCCGTCTCGATCCCTGCAAGGCGCGGGCGTAATTCCTCACTCAACTTTTTCGCCGAGGCCACAGCCGTTTCGCTACGTTCTTCTAGCCAAGCTTGACGGTTCACAACGGCCAGCAGCTCCGAGCCCATTCGCTTGTGCGCACGCGCTAAGTCCTCGTGCGCACCTACTAAGTCCTCGTGCGAAGGCACTAAGTCCTTGTGCGCACGCACTAAGTCCTCGTGCGCACGCACTAAGTCCTCGACTCCCTTGTGCAGCTGGTGCAGTTCTGCGAGGCTAGTTTCTAGATCGTGCAGCTCCGCCTTCGTCTCCATCACGCCGCGCAAAGTGTGAAAGTGGAATGGCCGGATAAAGGGCCAGAGCACACGCCGGACTAATAGAACCGGCAAGGCGAGCCGTTTGGGACGGAAGCCAGAATTAATTAGTTCAGCTTCTGCCGGCGTCACATTGGGCCCGGCTGTCGCGGTCAAGCCATTATCCACTTGGAGGTGCCCTCCAAACCTCGGTCAGCACTGCGAGCGCAGCCTCCATCTGTCGTGGATCCCGGCTCGGTGGCAGAGCCGCTTCCTGCAACGTTGCCTCAATGCAGGTAAGTGCATTTGAAAACCGAAAGTGACGCGTTGCAGTCATATAGGCGCGCTGTCGCATTAGCATCCGTTGTTCAGGTCGCATGTTGATCATCTGCCACATCGCTTGCTTTAGGCATTCCAGGTCGCGCTCAATCTTTATGCAGTCCACATTGTCGAGGAACCATTCCGCAGCGCCGACGCCGTAGGACACTATCGGTGCGCACCCAGCGATAGCGGCCTCTGCAACAACGAATCCGAAAGGCTCGCGATGCCAGCTCGGGAACAGCAGCGCATCATAGTCAGCGAGTTTGGGCATTAGTTCGCTCTTTTCAGGGGCTCCCTTGTATTGTAGGTGATGCTGTAGACGCAAAGCAGTGGTGCGTTGAAGCATAAGATGGACATCACCGGCCCCATACAGGTCGACACTGAAATCGAGGTGGCGTGCGTCCAATAAGGCCCGACAGGCATCAAGAAGCAGGTCCACACCCTTGTGCTCCGCAATTCTAGATGCAAATACGAAACGCACTGGTCCCTCACGCAACACCGGCTCGGCAACTGCGCGGTCATCGCACCAGCCCGGGACGATCTGCGCGTGCGACGCCGTCAATCCGAGTGCCGCCTCAATCTCCCGGCGCAAGCCTTGTGACACGAAGATAAAGCGTGTCATCTCGGGCCAATAGGTGGTACCGAACGCTTTCTCAAACTCGGCCTTCCAATTCGGGATGTGACACAGCGTGGAGAAGGTGTGGTCCATCAAGTATACCACGGGCCGTATCCCGCTCGCGACGAGCAGTTGCAGTATGGAGGGAGCACCAAGTCCTGCGAGGTTGAAGCACAGCACCGCATCGGGCTTCGTGGTCACAAGGCGCCCCGCGATCTCGCGTAGATTACGCGGTACAACACAACCGTAAAGTCCGACCCGCTCTCTGTGCTCGGCAGGCGACCGGCTCGGCTCCCCGCAATCCAACGTGCGCCAGACCTGAGGCGTGCCACTATTACGAGATGACATGTCATCGACAAAGTAGTCCGATGTCAGAACATCTACCTGATGACCGCGGCTGGTGAGACCACAAGCGACTTCGAACGCGCCGAGCTCATAACCGCCCATGAAACCGGGTGGGAAGATATTGGACAGCATTAGGATGCGCATCTCAGTCCAGTTCCATCATATCAAGAAGCCCACGGCCCACGGCCGCAAGACCGAACTGTTGTTCGACAGCGGCGTGCATGGTTTGCTCGTCGACCATCGGCGCTTTACCGGACCCGACCTCGGCCAGCATTTCTGCTAATTCGGCCTCGTCACGGAACACACGGCAACCTGGCACTACACCAAGCTCCGGAAGAGAGGCCGCATCGCTGACGATCGTCTGTGCGCCGCAAGCGAGCGCCTCCAATGGCGCCAAGCCCAGTAGCTCAGGTTTGGGCACATAGTTTCCCAAATAGTCGACATGGGTAGATGCATGCACAAAGGTACCAGTACGCTTTAGAAGCTCGCGAACACCACTGTCCTCCAGGTCATCTTCGAATGTGAGGTCCTTGCCCACTGAGTATTCACGTAAAAAGGCTAGGTACTTGGAATCGTAATGCTGACCGACGATAATCAGCGACATGCCCGGCGGCAGCGCACGTATGATACGTTCGTACCCTTTATGCGGAAGGACTCGGCCGACCGAAGCCACCAACGTGAAATCACGAGGCGAACCAGGGCTAGGCGGCCGGTGCAACTTTGTATCAACCGGGCCAGGTATAATGCGCACCGGAACCTGAAAGCCCGCAAAAGCCTTCGCCGCAAAGGCACTTTGCGCATGAATACCGTCATAGACGGCGATCGTCGCCGGATTGAATTTCAAGATCAGCGCCTCACCCGCACCCGAGTCCAAGCCATACACCTTCTTTCCGAGGAGTCGCGCGTGGGCAGCAACGAACATACCGACGGAAGTGAGGCATTGATGGACGTAGACTATATCAGCAGGTCGAAGTCTGGCCACAACTTCATCAGCGTTGAGACTGTGTACGTCCCAGGCTCGGCCGACGATCGACTGGTAACGATCTTTTCCATCGCCGATCGGTTCGCGCCCATCGAGCGCCAGGAGCGTGCTGGTTAGTGACACTCCTCGGTCTGCGGCGGCTTCTCGTAGCGCCTCGTCTATGTAATGCGCGATACGCTCGCCGCCGCCTACAACGCCGCCATATTTCGCATATGATGTAGTCGTGACCTGGACGATATGAGGTTCTCTTCCTTCGACTTCCATTCTGATGTGGCCCGGCGCAAAGATTTTCACGACGTTCGCTTGTTGTGGCGTTAACCTCGCCTTACCTGCGTCGTCAAGGAGCGTAGTTTTGTCCAATACCGCCTCACATTCCCCCCGATCCCCGCTCAGTCCCTAATCCCTACGACGATAAAGAGGCCGTGGCAAACAGATCGAGCCAGAAGAAAATATTTAACTTGGGACTGTAGAATTAAATTCCTCAAGTCCTTCGGGTGCCCACTTATACAATGGGTCACGACGCCTCACAGCTCGGGCAGTTATTGTGTGCCGCTGATTAATGTTGTGTCCCCAGCGAGCAAACTCGCGGGTGATCTCGAAGAACGAACACTTAATCCATTGCCTCAGGCAGTCGGGTGTAGGCACCCACCAATTCGAGGTGTCGCCGCCAAAAATTTCCTCGTAATAGAAATTAGCGAAGCAACCGTCCTGCTCAAGAATAGCGCCTTCTATTATGATTTCGCCGCCATCTCTCATGACGCGGCGCAGAGCTGTGAGTGCACGAAGCGGGTCCTTCAAATGGTAGTAGACGCCGGTGAATATTACGATATCGAAATTGTAGATGCCGAGGTTTTCGACGTCATAGACTGACAAATTGGGGAAATAAATCGCTTTCGACCGCCTAGCGGCACGGGCGATGTGAAAGGTTGGCTGGCCGGTGAAATCTCGTTGGCTCACTATGTCGGTAGCATAGACCTCGGCCGCACCCCGTTCTTCAGCGTGGAAGCTAAACATGCCGTCCCAACAGCCAATATCGAGCACCTTCTTTCCCTCAAGATCTAGGCTGTCAAGCGCAGTCCATATCTCGGGATTGCTTGTGCCCCAAGCGCCGTGTGTCTGTACTCCACCTCCAAGATCAATACTATGAACCCAATCGTGACGGCTCGCCTCTGCGAGAAGCTGCTCTCTCGTATGATCCGTGTACATCGGCCGCGCAGGCTCAAGTCGTGGCCTATTCGGGGATTGGGAAAGAACTCGGGATCTTCTTCCAAGCACCATTTCCTCCTTCGAAGACGCGTGGATGGCTCCAAGAAAATGCCTAGCTAGTCGCTAGTCGACATAACCGCTCTTTTTCGGCTCTTCCGCCGGCAGGACCTTCTTCTAAGCCATTGAAAAAAGTTGGCTGGGGCGGGAGGATTCGAACCTCCGTATCGCGGAATCAAAATCCGCTGCCTTACCACTTGGCTACGCCCCAACCGCCTTGGCAGGTTAACCGGAAGGCCCCCCTGCCGGCAACAAGACCGCCGGCGAAACCCTCTCCATATTTGCATCAAGATCGAAGCCTATCATGCGCGCGAGGATCGGAGCGTCCCGGATATCCTCCGGTCAGGTCAAGGGAGCGTAGCGCGCAGCCTCGGGTCGGCGCGCCGTCGTGGCCGGAAAAAAAGAGTCCAGCCGTGTGATGGCGGTCGGTTGCCATTTCCCGGTTATTTCCCGGTTACGGGCGATTTTCCCGGATTTGGCAGGCGGAAATTCCCGGTTCCGGGCGCCGGCGATGCGCGGCTTCGGCTGTTCTAAGCAATTGATCCGGTAGTGTTATTCGCAGAGAGACCCAGCGATTTTCGTGCCTGCCTGCATTTTTCTACGGGAATTTTCCCGGTTTAACCGGGAATTCGAGAGCCTGTCCAGCGACGACCTCTCGCCTGACCAGACCACCGGCTGCGCACCACCATTGCGGCTCGGCCGCGGCGACTGCGGCGCGCGCTTCGTGCGCCACATCCCGGTCGGAGAACAGCGCGAAGCAGGTGGCACCGCTGCCGCTCATCCGCGCGAGCAAGGCGCCGGGGAGCCCGGCGAGCCGGCCCAGAACCGCGCCGATTTCGGGCACGAGACCGATCGCGGCATCGGTCAGGTCGTTGCGACGGGCCATCAGCGCGCGCGCTAGACCGGCGGCATCGCTCGGCATCGGCGCGAATCGCCCAGCCTCATAGAAAGGACCGGTCCGAGCAGCGAAGACCGCGGCAGTCGGCAGCTCCTTGCGTGGGTTGGCCAGTAATATTCCAGTTTCCGGCAGGTCCGGGGCGGGCTCGATCCGCTCGCCGATGCCACCGACCCAGGCGGCGCGTCCGTAGAGGCAGGCGGGGAGGTCGGCGCCCAACCGCGCGCCGAGGCCGGCTAGCGCCTCTTCGTCGATCGACAGCTGCCACAGCGCCGCGAGCAGCCGCAGCACCGCTGCGGCATCGCTCGACCCACCGCCGATACCGGCCGCGACCGGCAGGTTCTTCTCCAAAAAGAGTGCGGCGCCCCGGTCCGTCCCGGTGTGTTCGGCGAGCAGGCGAGCGGCGCGCAGCACGACATTGTCCTGCCCAGAATTGACAAGACCGGCCGCCTGCGGCCCGGTGATCTCGAGCGACAATGTCGTGGCAGGCTCGGCGGTCATGCGATCGCCGATATCGGCGAAGGCGATCAAGCTGTCGAGCAGGTGATAGCCGTCGGGCCGCCGTCCGATCAGATGCAGGTAGAGGTTGACCTTTGCCGGAGCAAAGGCCGTGAGCGCCATCGCCGGGTCAGCCGCCGCCGGCCCGAGTGGGGGACACGAGACCCCGGTCGAGCTTGGCTTCGATCGGCTTGATCTCGTCCGCCTCCGGTCCGAATTGCAAGGCTCGCCGCCATTGAAAGCGTGCCTCGCTCGGACGCCCGCTTTGCCAATAAGCGTCACCGAGATGGTCGTTGATCGTCGGATCTTCGGGCACCAGCTCGATCGCTTTCTCAAGATATTCCACGGCGCTCGAGTAATCGCCGAGCCGGTAATGCGCCCAGCCCAGGCTGTCGACGATGTATCCGTCCTCGGGGCGCAGCTCTACCGCTTTCTCGATCATCTTCAGGCCGCGCTCCAGGTTCTCGCCTCGGTCGATCCAGGAATAGCCGAGATAGTTGAGGACCAGCGGCTGCTCGGGCTTGAGCTCGAGCGCGTGCAGGAGGTCGACCTCGGACGGCTTCCACTGACCCGAGCGTTCGAGCGCGATGCCGCGGCTGTAGTACAGCGACCAGCGCTCCGGCATGCCGCTCGCCTGGAGTCGCCGGATCGCCTCGTCATAGGCATCAACCGCCTCGTTGAAGCGCTTCTTGGCGCGCAGCAAATCGCCTAGCTGCATATCGGCGCCGGCCCGCGTCGGCGCTTCGGACGACATTTCTTTCAACTGGGCGATGGCTTCTTCGGTGCGGTCGAGCATTTCGAGATTGGCGGCGACACGCAATCGCGCTGACCATGAATAGGGCGAGCTCGGCGGGAATTCGGCGAGGATAGCAAGGCTTTTCTCCGGTTTGTTCTGCGCGCTCAGCACGTCGGAGAGGAGCAGCCGAGCGAGTGAGAGATGTGGGCGCAATTGGAGGGCGCAGCGAGCGTAGAGGAGCGCCAAATCGATTGTCTCGGGCTGGTTGACGACGCTCGCCAGATCAAAGAGTGCCTCGGCAAGGCCTTCCTCGGCGGTACCGATTAGGGG
>Ga0306925_10006211_pt1 | contig 11072 bp, 10 predicted proteins | sample flu12Cox44000176_FD_203755 | JGI IMG/M metagenome (GOLD analysis project Ga0306925, IMG submission 203755) | Lab enrichment of tropical soil microbial communities from Luquillo Experimental Forest, Puerto Rico - flux8day.12C.oxic.44.000.176 (v2)... | ecosystem: Environmental > Terrestrial >...
CGATAGAAACGATTGCGAGAAGCGTTGTAGAGATATTCCCAGGGGACATGATTGAGCTCGGGCGCGTCGGCGATGCGCAAACGAAGACGCAGACCGGTGGCACCTAGTGCCTCGGCTTCATCCAGGCTCGCTCGCCAGCAATCCCGGACATCGCCGCGAAAGACGGCCTCGCAAAGACGCCCGCCCAGGGTTCTTACCACTTCCATCTCGGGCGAGCCGATGCGTCGGGTGCCTCGTCCGCGGCCGTCCGACGCGCAACACGAAATTCTCCAGCTCCAGCGCTGAGAAGGGCAACGTAAAGTCGGCGGTCGCCTCGCCCGCCGGCGACGATAGAACCTGTGCCCGATATCCGCCCTCTGCTCGCCTGATAAGCAGATCGAAATCGAGGTAGGAAACTGCATCAGGCATGATCTGATGCCTCGCGCGGATGAGGCAGACTACGTCCCCGGTTTGCTACTCCAAACCATCTTGATGCGGAACCGCGCTTCGGTTCTTGCCGATGCGATAAAGGCGCCGGCTTGCCGAGAGAACTTCACGCCGAATTCGACCTCGACGTCGTCAGCCATGTCTACAAATCCAGGAAAATTGCGCGCAACGGCGAGCGCTGCTGGTCGGACCGCTTCGATCGCGGTCTGGAACTTGGCGCCTACCGTTTGGATGATCTCGCCCGGATGAAGCCCTCGCGTGACCGCACCCTTTACGTCGTCGTCACCTTCGATAACGACGTGGCCACCCTCGTCCAGAGGATAGGAAATTAGCGCGCTCACAGGACAACCCCCGAAGTTGCTTGACCCATTAACTTTACCCCTCATCTGATACGCTTGCAATTTTGAAGGGGCCGGTTGAGATCTCCCAAAGATCGATTATTTCTCACTTTTTTGGATGCGAGTGTGAAGTAGCTGACTCCGGATTATTCGGATTAGTGCGAAGCCGCTGGTAGAAGCATCGGGACCAAACGTCTCGCTGCATCCGGCCTCGTCTCCGCTGATCGGACAATCTTTTCCTGGTGATGGAGCCACATGTTGATCCGCTGCTCAGGGGGTCGAGGACTTGGTCCTCGACGGCAGCCTCAAGCTTGGCTTTCGCACTCACTACCCGCAGATCGAGACCAAGCTGCCGTGCGCGGCGCCAATATGGACGAGATCCATCAAAAGCTCGCGCCGGTCGAGGCGGAAGTCCGCAAGCCTCTCGGCAATTTTCATCCTCGGCGAGGACGACCAGACATTAGAAGGCGTCGTGCTAGCGGAGCTGACGGCACGCGGAGGTTGGCTGGCTGGGGTCGAGACCTTTGCCGTCGGCCAGATCGCCGCCCGCATTGCCCATCTGCCTGGTGCCGAGAAGGTGTTCCGCCGCGGTCTGGTTGCCCGCGAGACCCCGCCGAGCTGGCTGCGACCCTCGGCCTCGACGGAGGTCTTAGTATCAGGCGAGATGAGCCGCGAGACAGCCGAAAAGGCGGCACAAGCCATACGCCGAGAAACCGCTGCCTCTCACGCGCTGGCGGTGCTGATCGAGGTCGGTGACGGGCCTGACCGTATCGAGTTTGGCGGCAGCATCCACCTCGCGATTGCCGGGCCTGAGGAGGTGGAGTCGCGCCGTTCGCGCATCTATGGCGGCCGCGACTGGGTAAGGCTGGGTCCGGTCGAGCTCGGCCTCGATTGCCTGCGCCGCTACCTGCAGGGCCTGCCGGTCACCGAGCGCACCGATTTTGAACGGGTGTGATCGACAGCTGCTAGTTGGAGGCCGCCGGATGAGCGCACGAAACATGAGTACCGTGACGGTATCTCTGCCGCAGCAGCCGGTGGCCGAACTCGACCGCGTGCGCGAACGCGAGCACCGCGCGCGCTCCGAAATCTTGCGCGACGCGCTTCGCCGATACATCACCGTAGCGGAGCGCGACCGAATGATCCCCGTCGAGGACGCGCGACCGGAGGAAATCGAAGCGATGCGTCGCGCCGACGAAGAATACGCGCGCCGCGAATGCGTGCGCCTTGAAGACCTCCAGCGTGAACTGGGAGTTAAGCCTCGCTAGCGCAGCGCAGCGCGCGTTGCGCGCAATGCCCCAGAGGGATCGGGAGCGAATAATCCGAGCGCTCGACAACATGAAGACCGATCCGCTGGCAGGCGATCACCGCGCTGCGCGGAGAGTACGGAGGCTCTACCGGCGCCGCGTCGGTTCGTGGCGCATTATTTTCTCGCTGAAAACGGATCAGCACGTCGTGCTCGTCGGCGACATCGTGCGCCGGACTTCAAGAACGTACTGAAGACGTACGAACGAGCCCCCGTGGAGTTCCAGCCGCAGCGTGTATTCGGGGGGCCGAAGATTTGCCGCCGGGTCGTGGGTCACCGCGTCGGCCGCGAACCAGCCAGCCTGGGCTAGGCATTGCCTGAAACCTGGACGGTCTCGATCCTCGACAATTATCGGCACTGCCTGCGGTTTCACTCGAAATCGGCAGGGCTCGGCTCTTTTCACGCCCGGCGTGCCGCGCGCGTGGCGCCGCATGCTCGAGGAGCAGACCATCCCGCGCCTCTTGGCGCGCGGCGGGGTGCCCTCGGCGATCCATCTGAAGCGGTTTCACTCCTGCGGGCTCGGCGCGGCGCATGTCGATCAGTTGTGTTCCGCCGCGGTCGCCGCCCGCGCATCTATGGCGGTCGCGACGGATGCAAGTCGGTGCGGTCGAGTCGGCTGCCTGCGCCGCTACCTGCAGGGTCTGCCGGTCACCGAGCGCACCGATTTCGAACGAGTGTGATCGAGGTGGACGTGGCGAAGGGGAGGCCGATCGGGCCCTGCCGCCCCGGGACCTGTCTGCGTTGAACCGCAAGCGACCGGCCAAGACACGGCGGCTCTGACTAATCGTCGGCAGCCGCGGGCATCGGCTGGCGGCGCGGACCGCGGACCAACAGCAACAACGGCAGGGAAGCGAGGATGACCCCTAGCATCAGAGCAAAATCGTCGTTATAGGCGATCATCGCCGCTTGTCGCGTGACCTCGTGATTGAGCGCGGCGATCCCGGAAGGGTCGGTCAGACTGAACGGTGCCGTCAGGTACGGTGCCTGGGCCAGCGGGTTGTCCGGGCGCAGGTGCTCGACCAAAGTGGAGTGAACGATCTGCGTATTCTGGGTGAGCTGGGTTTCGAGGATGGCGATGCCGATGCTGCCGCCGAGCATGCGCGTCAAGGCGCGGATCGCGGTTCCCTGGGTAAGGATGTGGTGCGGCAGGCCCGACAGGGCGAGAAGATTGAGCGGCACAAAGGTGCAGCCGAGCCCGAAGCCCTGGGCGAACCCGGCGAACAGGATCGGTCCGGTACCCATATACAGCGAAAACCCGGTCATCTGCCACAGCGAGGCCCCGGTCAGCAGGAATCCAACCAGGATGAACAGACGATTGTCGATCCGGTTGATCATGCGGGCGACAAGAAACATCGCCAGCATCGTGCCGAACCCGCGCGGCGCCATCATCCATCCGGCGTCGAACACCGGGTAGTTCATCAGCACCTGCATCATCGACGGCATCAGCGCCAGGGTGCCGCTGAGGATCATGCCGACCCCGAACATCAGTAAGCTGCCGCCGACAAAATTCGGGCTCTTCAGTAATTCGCGATTTAGGAAAGAGCGGTCGCCGGTTGTCATGGTGTGGACGATGAACAGATAGAAGCACAATGCCGCGATCGTCGCCTCGATCCAGATTTCGGTTGAGTGAAACCAGTCCTTGAGCTGGCCGCGGTCAAGCATCAACTGTAACGAGCCGACCGCGATGCTCAGCGTCGTGAAGCCGAACATATCGAACTGCTCGCGCCGCATGGTACGGGTCTGGCGGATGAAAGCGAGGACGCCGAGCGCGCACAATGCTCCGACCGGCAGGTTGATGTAGAAGCACCATCGCCAGCCGAGATTCTCGGTCAACCATCCGCCGAGGGTCGGGCCGACGATCGGTCCCATCATCGCGCCGGTGCTGAAGATCGCCATCGCGTAGCCGTGGCGCTCGCGCGGATAGATCGTAAACAGGGTCGCCTGGCCGAGCGGCACCAGCCCTGCGCTGCATACGCCTTGCAGGACCCGGAAGAGTACGAGCTGCGTGAGACTCGTCGCGGCGCCGCACAACGCGGAGGCGAGGGTGAACCCGATGACCGAGGCCAAGAAGATGTATTTGACGCCGAAGTGGCCAGCGAGCCATCCGGTCAACGGCATCATGATCGCCGAGGCGACGATGTAGGACGTCAGTACCCACGAGATCTGGTCCTGCGCGGCCGACATGCTGCCCTGGATGTGGGGCAGGCAGACATTGACGATTGTCGTGTCGAGCCCCTGCATGACGCACGCGCAGATAACTGTCGCGGTGGTCGCGGCCCGGTTGGGAACCGGAGGGGCGCTTTCGCCCCTCACGGCTGGCACCTTCGCAGTGATCGCTGCCCAGCGCCGTCTCGGGGAGCCGGGTGACCCGCCTCGCGCAACAACAGCGGCAATGAAACCAGGGCTGGGATTATCATCACCTCGAAAATCATTTTATACAGGTAATCATTGCCGCTTGTCGCGTGACCATCCGGAGCATCGCTCGCAATGACGAGAAAAGCTCTGTCATTGCGAGTTCTGCACTGGCCGGTCTGGCCGACCCGCCCTGGATGAAACCACGTGCAACCCGCTGTCCCGGCGAAGGCCGGGACCCATCGACCCGCTGCTGGTGCGGCCGACGGGTGGGCCCCGGCCTTCGCCGGGCAGCGTTTGATGTTGCCCTATTTCCCATCCGTCTTGTTTCTTGCTAGGGGCGGAGCGACGAGGCAATCTCGAAGTGAGGCTGGACGGGGAAATCATCGGTTTGGTTCAAACTACGCCATGTTAGATTAGCATTTCTTGCTTGAAAACTTTCAAGCGATATGCGATAATTCACATCAGCCTCGGTAGCGCTTGACCTCGTTTGATGGATCGCCGCCCCGGGCGAGCAGTCGGGACCCGCTGTTCTTTTGTTCGCCGCACCGCCAGCACTCCAGGATTTCTGCGGGGGAGAGGATGTTCCTCGCTGTAAATTTCCTGCAAAAACAGCAAAAACAGCGCCGGGGCGGCGCGCTGCTCGCGATTACGAGCCCGTCGTTACGCTGATTGACGATGTTAATCTTGCGGAAAACCGGGCGAACAAGCGAGAGCGCCAAGCGCGGTTGCGCGCCAGTTGGAACGGACGCTATAGGTCGACGATGGTCTGCGACGTCGTCCTCGTCCACACCTCGGATCTGCATGTCGACGAGGATCGCCGTGGCGGCGACGGGACGGCGGGGTTGCGCTCGGTGCTCGTGACCGCCCGGGCGGTGCGCGCCGACATCGTTCTCTTGGCCGGCGACACCTTCGAGAATAATCAGCTCGGTGGGACCATTCTCGATCGCGCGGGAAGGCTGCTTGCCGAGGCACGCATGCCGGTCGTGATCCTTCCCGGAAACCACGACCCTGCGCTTGCGGACTCGGTCTTTGTCCGCGGCCGGTTTGGGGCGATCCCGAATGTGAGCATCCTCGGGGTAACCCACGACGAAGCCGTGCCGTTCCCGTCGTTCGATGTCGAAATCTGGGGGCACGCGCATCGCGACTATTTCAGCATGTCCCCATTACGCGGCCCGCGGCAGCGCTCGACCCGCTGGCAGGTGGCAATGGCGCACGGGCATTACGAACTGCCCGAAACCCGTGCCAACCCATTGCGGCCGTCCTGGGTCTTTAGCGACGAGGAGATCGCTGCCACGGGCGCCGACTATGTCGCACTCGGCCATTGGGACCGGCCGATGCGGGTCGGCAACGGCGTCGTTCCGGCCTATTATTCGGGCTCGCCGGAACTTGCCGGAACGGTCAATCTGGTCCGGCTGACCGCTGCCGGGGACGTCGTCGTCACCCGCAAGACGCTGTCGTGGTTGTCTTGACCAGCGTCGCGATCTCAGCAGGCGCGTAGCCGACTTCGGCCAGCAGCTCGCCGGTATGCTCACCGAGTGCCGCGACGAACGGCCGGGGTGCAGCCTTTGCGGCGGTCATATGGAACGGCGGGTTGAGCGCAAGGAACGTGCCGCCGGCGTCCTGCACCTCCGTGAACGAATGCCGGTGGGCAATTTGCGGATCGGCCATTGCTTCCCTGACGGTACGATAGGGCGAAGACGGCACGCCGTGCCGATCGAAAACCGCTTGGACCTCGGAGGTGGTCAGCTCGGTTGACCAGCGCTCGAGCTCGTCGATCAATTCTCCCCAATTCGCGCGCCGGTTCGTGTATTCGGCAAACCGCAGGTCTGTCAGCCAGTGGGGATGGCCGGAGGCGGCCGCCAGGTTCTGAAACGTCCGCTCGCTGGCGATCGACAGGTTGATGTAGCCGTCCTTGGTGGCGACGGGACCAAAGACCGGCCGGCCGGGCGGCGTCACCGCAAACTGTGCGGCCTGGATTTCGCTCAGGGTCAAGGTGAGCATGCTTTCGAGCATCGACACGTCGATCATCTGGCCTTCGCCGGTCACTCGTCGCTGATAGAGTGCTGTCACGATCGCGCCGAAGGCATAGGTGCCGGTCAGCACGTCGGCGATGTAAATGCCGCAATAGTCGGGCCGCCGGGCTTCGCCCTGATAGGCCATGTGCGCCAGATCATAGCCCGAAGCGGCGTGGATCACCGGCGCGTAGGCCGGCAGCTCGGCCGAGGGACCGGTCTGGCCGTAGCCCGAGATCGCGCAGTAGACGAGATCGGGCTTGATCGGCTTGAGCGCGTCGTAATCGAGCCCGAAGCGCCGCATGACACCAGGCCGAAAGTTCTCGACCACGACGTCGGCGGTGGCAACGAGCCGCCGGACCGCCGCGACCGCGGCAGGCGATTTGAGATCGAGGGCGATGCTCTTCTTGCCGGCGTTGAGCTGGCCGAAGCTGGTGCTGGCGCCGCTGCGCAGGGGCGGCCGCGTGCGCATCATGTCGCCGTCGGGCGCCTCGATCTTGATCACCTCGGCGCCGAGATCGGCCAACAGGCGCGTGCTGTGTGGGCCGGCGATCGTCGTGGTGAAATCGAGCACGCGAAGGCGATCCAAGGCGCTTGTCATCATCTGTCTCCACCGGCTGAGCCGACCGAGCAGGGTCGGGACCGCGCGAGGAATGTCAAGCCGCGATCCAGCGGACCGAGGGTCGATTTTGGTCGCTGTGTCGTGGACCCGACCGCTGCCCGATCCAGCGATGGAGCCGTTCTTCCACGCCGCCCAACTTCCGTTGTTATTCGATTGTTAGGGCGCCTTCTATTCGTTGATCGCCCGAAAAATTCCGTTGATCCGCCAAGTAACGAATTTGACATGCAAGTGTTTGAAAGAACCCTCTTTTTGGCGCCGATAGTCGTCCCTTATCAAGCCAAAAGCGCGATTTTCGCTGTATTTGGGGGCCGACGGGGTGGCGATCGAGGGCAGCGGGAGATGCGGCTTGCAATTCATCCCCTTCGGTGCCAAGAGAGCCGCCAGCATCTCAAGGGAGGGTCCATCATGGCGTTTCGTAACATCCAGGCGGGAATGGCGACCTATCGCGGGCACGGCGGTGACCGCGGCGATGCGTATTACGCGCACCCGACCAATACCGGGCCGCATCCCGGTGTCGTCGTGATCCATCACATGCCGGGTTGGGATGAGTGGACCTGCGAGGTCGCCCGCAAACTCGCCCATCACGGCTATGCCGCAATCGCGCCGAGCCTCTATTTCAGGGTCGGCGACGGAGCGGACGAAGCGGTAGTCGCCAAGGTCCGCGAGAGCGGCGGCATTCCGGACGAGCAGATGCTCGGCGACGTGACCGGTGCGATCGATTTCCTGCGCTCGCAGCCCCACGCCAGCCAGAAGGTCGGTGTGATCGGCTTCTGCTCCGGCGGCAGGCAAGCTTATCTCGCCGCCTCCAAACTCTCTCATCTGATCCAGGGTGCAGTCGATTGCTGGGGTGGCAATGTCGTCGTCGACGACAAGTCGCGGTTGACCAAGGCCCAGCCGGTGGCGCCGGTCGATCTGACCGAAGGGATCAATTGCCCGCTCCTGGGCCTCTTCGGCAACGACGACCCGAACCCCACGGCCGACCAGGTCAACCGCACCGAGGCTGAACTAAAGCGGCTCGGCAAGAACTACGAGTTTCATCGCTACGACGGCGCCGGCCACGCGTTCTTTGCGCATTATCGTCCGAATTACCGCCCCGAGCAGGCGGTCGACGGCTGGCACAAGGTCTTTGCCTTCTTGCACAAGCATCTCGGCGCCCCTGCCCGCTGAGCCTCGCACCGCCTGGTTTAACGCCAACTTGGCCGGCCGATGATCGACGCGGCGATCGTCGGTCTCGGCCGGTGGGGCCGGACCCTCGTCGAGGCGGTTCAGGGCCAGAGCGATAGGCTGCGCTTCACCCGCGCGGTCAGCCGCAACCCCGATCGGCTCAGGGACTTTGCGGGTCGGCACCGGCTTGCGCTGGTCGGCGAGCTCGATGCGGTGCTCGCCGATCGCACCATCGACGCGGTCGTCGTGGCGACGCCGCACTCGCTGCATTGCGAACAGATCATCGCTGCCGCAAATGCGGGAAAAGCGGTCTTCAGTGAGAAGCCGCTGACCCTGACGAAGGCCGAGGCGGGGCGCGCGATCGAAACCTGCGGCAAGGCCGGCGTGGTGCTGGGGATCGGCACCGACAAACGCTTCTTTCCGTCGCTGCGCGAGCTCCTGCGGCTAGCCAAAGGCGGTGAGCTCGGCAGGATCCTGCACCTCGAGGCGCATTTCAGCAACGAGGTCGCCGGGACGTTTTCCGAATGGCGCTATTCGCCCGAGGAGTCGCCGGCCGGGGGGATGACCGGGACCGGCATCCACATGCTCGACGCTCTCGTCGCTCTCGCCGGTCCGGTTCGCCGGGTGCAGGCGTTGCTGCTGTCGCGCAAAACGCCACCCGATCCGCTCGACAGCCTCTCGGCGCTGCTCGAATTCGCTAGTGGAGTCAGCGGTACCCTGGCGATGGTGCGCTCGACGCCGGCTTATTTCCGGCTTCACGCCTTTGCCCGCAATGCCTCGGCCGAGGTGCTCGGACGGACCGATTTGGTGCTGCGACGCAGCGGCGCGGAGCCGCAGCGCCTGAGCTTTCCGCCGGTCGACTCGGTCCGGGCCAACCTCGAAGCCTTTGCCGACGCAGTGGCCGGTGTCTCACCCTATCCGATCCCGACCAGCGAGATGCTCGACACGATCGCCGCCTTTGAAGCGATCGCCGAGGCGGCAAGATCCAACGGCCGGCTCCGGGAAGTCTGAAGCCGCGCTCGGGCTTGGCGGGCGCGCCAGGATTGGCCACATTAGGCTAAGGATTGCATCAGGGAGCGCCGATGGAGAGCGAAACGGCCAGGCCGGCGGGGGGCCGCGACTTTATCCGCGACATTATCGATGCCGAGATCGCGGCCGGACGCAACACCGAGGTGGTGACCCGCTTTCCCCCTGAACCCAACGGCTACCTTCACATCGGGCACGCCAAGGCGATCTGGATCAATTTCGGCATAGCGCAGGAATATGGCGGCCGCTGTCATTTGCGCTTCGACGACACCAACCCGACCAAGGAAGAGCAGGAGTATATCGACGCGATCAAGCGCGACGTGCATTGGCTCGGTTTCGACTGGGGCCGGCACCTCTACTACGCTTCCGACTATTTCGACCGGCTCTACGATTGGGCCGAGCACCTGATCCGCGCCGGTAACGCGTATGTCGACGATCTTCCCGCTGAGGAGATGCGGGTCTTGCGCGGGAGCTTGACCGAGCCCGGATGCAACAGCCCTTATCGCGAGAGGAGTGTCGCCGAGAACCTCGATCTCTTCCGTCGCATGCGGGCCGGTGAGTTCCCGAATGGGGCGCGAGTCCTCCGCGCCAAAATCGACATGGCATCCGGCAACATGAACCTGCGTGACCCGGTGCTCTATCGCATCCTGCATACCGCTCACCCGCGCACCGGTACCAGATGGTGCATCTACCCGACCTATGACTTTGCCCACGGCCAGTCGGACGCGATTGAGGGGGTTACCCATTCGCTGTGCTCGCTCGAGTTCGAAGATCACCGGCCGCTTTATGACTGGCTGATCGACAACCTGCCGGTGCCCTCGCGGCCCCGGCAATACGAGTTCTCGCGCCTCAACCTAAGCCATACGGTGCTGTCGAAGCGGGTGCTGACCCAGCTCGTGCAGAACGGACATGTCGCGGGGTGGGACGATCCGCGGATGCCGACATTGGCCGGGCTGCGCCGCCGCGGCGTCCCGCCGGCCGCGATCCGAGAATTTGTCCGACGGGTCGGGGTGCAGGCTCGAGCAAACAGCATCGTCGAGATCGGGATGCTGGAGCATGTGATCCGCGAGTCGTTGAACAAGATCGCACCGCGCCGGATGGCGGTGTTGCGTCCGCTGAAGCTCCGCATCGACAACTATCCCGGCGGCCCTGGCGAGGAGCTCTTCGCGGTCAACAACCCGGAGGACGCTGCGGCCGGTACGCGGCGCATCCAGTTCGGGCGTGAGCTTTATATCGAGCGCGACGACTTCATGGAGTACCCGCCCAAAGAGTTCTATCGCCTCGCCCCCGGGCGCGAGGTTCGCTTGCGCTATGCTTACTTCCTCACTTGCCGCGAGGTGGTGAAGAACGCCGCGGGCGAGGTGGTGGAGCTGATTTGCACTTACGATCCTGCGACGCGTGGCGGCAACGCGCCCGACGGGCGCAAGGTCCAGGCGACGCTGCATTGGGTCGCCGCAGCGCACGCGATACCGGCCGAGATCCGCCTTTATAACTCCCTCTTCAATCGCGCCGAACCGGATACCGGCAGCGATTTCATCGCCGAGCTGAACCCGATGTCGCTCGAAACGCTGACCGAAAGCCGAGTCGAGCCCGCACTCAGCGCAGCGGCACCAGGCGAGCCGGTGCAGTTCGAAAGGCAGGGCTATTTTTGCCTCGACCCGCTTAGCGCGCCGGACCGCCTTATATTCAACCGCACCGTCGGGCTGCGCGACAGTTGGACCAAGGCGCGCGCGATCGGCGCTCAAGGTGTCAAGAAGATATAAGAAAAATTCAATCATAGGCGGTACCGTCGATTGAACGAGGTGACGGCCGAACGCGAAAATGTG
>Ga0306925_10006213_pt1 | contig 11072 bp, 9 predicted proteins | sample flu12Cox44000176_FD_203755 | JGI IMG/M metagenome (GOLD analysis project Ga0306925, IMG submission 203755) | Lab enrichment of tropical soil microbial communities from Luquillo Experimental Forest, Puerto Rico - flux8day.12C.oxic.44.000.176 (v2)... | ecosystem: Environmental > Terrestrial > Soil...
ATGACATGTGCGTGATGGAGAAGAGGTCGTAGCGCATCTTCTCCGTGACTTGCTCGACGAGAAGGAGGCTCATCACTTGTTCCGGCGCCGCTGATTGAGCAGCTGTCCAACGCGCGTCACCGCCCGTCCCACGCGGCTGGCGCCGCGTCCGTTAGTCGAGGGCGACGCCGTGGCAGCGGGGCGGCCGTGGTAGCCGTAATAACCGAAGTAGCTCGAGGGTGGCTGGTCGTCCCCGTTGAAAACGATGCCAAGCATCTTGTCAGGCTCCACCACGCTGAGCGCCTCGCCGACGAGCCGACGGGGCGTCCAATGAGCGGCCACCACGAGCAGGAAGCCGTCCACCCAATGGGCGATGATCCGGCAGTCCTGAACGGAACAGAGCGGTGGCGCGTCCACCACGACGTAGTCGTAGTCGTGGCGAGCTTCTTCGAAGAACTCACCGACGCGTGGCGACTTGAGCACCTCGTACGGACTCGCCGGAATATGTCCGGACCGAACTACCGAGAGATTGAAAGGCGGCCGCGGCCGGGCCACGCGGTTCAGGTTGAGACCCGGGTCGAGGATGAGCTCGACCAACCCCGGGCCATCGAGGCTGCCGAGCGCGAGCAATGCGCCCACGGCAGGACGGCGAAGATCAGCGTCCACGATGAGAACCCGCGCGTCGTGCGCCTGAGCCAGCGCGCCGGCCAGATTGATCGCAGTGATGCTCTTGCCGTCCCCCACGCCGGGGCTCGAAACGGCTACGACGCGGAGGTCTCGAGATCTCTGGAGCTGCTCGATGGTATGACGGAGCGCGCGATACTGCTCAGCTTCGAAGGTAGCCGGGGCGACCAAGCTGACCAGATGATCGTCCACTGCATCGGCGGAGTCGGCGGCGAGCCCTGCAGGATTTGTCTGCTCGACCTGGGCAGATTCGGGCTCAGGGGAGGAGGGCTGAACCGACGCTACCCGCTCGGGGGCGCTCTGCGGCTCCCGTGTCCGATCTCGGTCCGCCTGCTCGAGCGCCTTGAAGAACTTGCTCATTGCCCGAGGAAGCCGCTCGCGGCGTGCGCGAGTCCGGACAGGGTGGCCGTGGAAAGATCGATGACCTGCCGCAGTGCACCCCAGTGAGCGATCGTCAGGGCTGCCCCACCACCCAGCAACACGACACCGGCGGCCCGCGAGCCCCAGCGACCCAGCGTCCGTCGCCAGAAGGAAGGCCGACGTCGTCTCGTCCGTGGTCGCCGCTCACCCTCCTCGAGGTACTGGACGGCTTCGTCGACGATCTTGCGGTCGATGTGCCGGATTTGGTCGGCGTAGCCGATGAGCAGGCAATGGTCGCAGAGCGTATTGATGAGACGAGGGATGCCTCCGGAGTACTCGGCGATGCGAGTGATCGCCGCGTCGGAGAAGAGCCCGAGGTCCGTCGCCCCCGCGATGCGAAGTCGCAAGCGGACATAGTCCCGCGTTTCTTGCGCGGCCAGAGGCAGAATCCGGCAGCGCAGACCGATGCGCTGCTTGAGCTGACGCAACTCCGGACGATCCAGCTTGTCCAAAAGCTCGGGCTGCCCGACGAGAAGAATCTGCAGCAGCTTCTCTCTATCGGTCTCGAAGTTCGAGAGGAGCCGGATCTGCTCGAGGGCCTCGAGACTCAGGTTCTGGCTCTCGTCGAGGGCGAGCACGGTGTTCTGCCCGGCCCGGCGCCGCTCGAGCAGGAAGTTGTTCAGGGCGATGAGCCGCTGGACGTGCGTCTCACCGGCCTTGGCCACGCCGAGGTCCTCGAGCACGTACTCGAGAAGCCCCTCGAAAGGCAGCGTCGTGTCGAAGACGAAGGCCGAGGCGCAGTTGTCCTCCAGGCGGCTGAGAAGCGTGCGGAGGAGGGTTGTCTTGCCAGTGCCGATCTCGCCGGTGAGCAGGATGAAGCCCTTGTGCTCCTGGACGCCGTAGAGCAACTGGGCGAGGGCTTCGCGATGCCCGGGGGAGGGATAGAGAAAGCGCGGATCGGGGGTGGGATTGAAGGGCTTTTGCTGAAGTCCAAAGAACGCGAGATTGAGGGACATGCGCGCCTCAGCTCCCACTCCCCGGAATCAGCTGGACCAGCTGTTCGTTCCCGTGGGCAAGGAGGAAGGAGCCCCCCGCGATCACGATCAGTCCGAGTACGACGCCCGCCGCGGCCAGGCGAAACCGACGCTGTCCGCGCTGACGGTCGGCGTCGGTCACAATCTTGGGCACCCTCACCAGCACGGGAACGATCGTGAACTGACGCAACTCATCGGTCGAGTGGAAAGAGGTATCGAGCATCTCGGCGAGCATCAGTGCCCCTCCGGCAAGACCGAGCGAGAGGACGAGACTCATGGCGAGAAGCTTCAACCGGTTGGGGGCCGCCGGGAGGCCGGAAGGAACGGCCGGGTCCAGGATCCGGAATTGCTCGCCTTTCTGGCGCTGTTCCATGCTTTCGGCGAGCTGCGCGGCCTCGAGCCGTTTGCTGAGCGAGGCGTAGAGCTCCCTCGTTGTATCGTAGTCTCGGGAAACTTCCAGGTACTCCTGTTCGCGCTTGGGCGTGTTCTCGAGACGCTGCTGATAGGAGGCGATGTCCGCGCGCAGACGCTGCTCCTCTATCTTCAACACTCTCAGGTCGGACTCGGCACCGCCGAGCATCTCGCGTAGGCGAAGCACATAGGGGCTCGCCGGGAGACCGGTCATGTCTGTCTTGCCCGCCCCCTTCGGCTTCGGCTCGGCGGGCTCCTGTTCGGTGGCAGCGATCTCGGCTTTGAGCCGGATGACTGATGGGTGCTGCTCCGTGTAACGAGACCGCGCCGCCGCCAGCTCCTGCTGGAGCCGAGCGAGCCGCGCTCCGCGGGGCTCAGCCAACCCGGACTGGGGCGAGGCAGCGGCCTCGGCGAGCAGCCCGGTGATCGAGTCGCGCCGCTCGATCACGCGGGTCTGGTTGTCGCTGTTCAGCCTGAGCTGCTGGTTGAGGTTGTCCATCATCGCGAGATTCGTTCCCATCTGCTGGGGAAGCTCTCCGAGATGGCGTCGCCGGAAGTCGCTCACGCGGGACTCGAGCTCATCGAGACGCTTGCGGGTCCCGGTGAGCTGCACTTTGAGGAATTCTGCCGTGCCCGTGGCCTGGCGCTCGCGCACCTTCAAGTTTTCCTCGATGTAGAAGGAGGCGAGGGTGTTGGTGACCTGCGCCACGGTCTGCGGATCCGGTCCTCGGTAGGAAAGCGTGAACGCCGTGGTGGCGCTGCGGTATCCCTCCCGCCCCGGAGTAACTTTCAATTCCAGCCTGATGTCCCTGCGCATGCGGTCGACGAGCTCCTCGATCTGTACATGCTTGCGCAGAGCAGGATAGAGTCCGAAGCGGTTGACGAGGGACTCCAGCCGAGCGCGGCTCAGGATCTCCTCGTTGATGGTGTGTAGTCGAGTCTCCAGCTCGCTCGTCACCGTGGCGGGGACGAAGGCCTCCGGCACCTGCTGCCCCTCGACGAGCACGAGCGCCGTGGAGCGATAGAAGGGGGGAAGAGAAAAGATTATGGTCACCGCGGCCACGAATGGGATCACGAAGACCAAGATGGCGAGCCACTTCCGCCGCCCCCACGCTGCGCGCAGGCGTTCGATGGCCACGCCCTTCTGCGGGGGCGCGTCTTCCTCCGCCATGCGCCGAAAGTCGTCTCTCATCTCAGGTTCGACGATCTCTCGTCCTGGACGAGAGCGGCGTCCTTGATCTTATACAGCAGGGCTCGGTAGCTGATGCCGAGCAGTTTGGCGGCGCGGATCCGGTTCCAGTGGGTCTGCTCGAGCGCCTCGAGAATCGCTTGACGCTCGGCGGCCAAGGCAGCCTTGCGAGAGATGTCCTTGAGCGATATGCGGGCCTTGACCGGGGGAGGTCGAAAATCACCTTCGCTCTTGCCGTTGGTCGTCTCCCCCGGCCACGGGGCCCGGGCAAGATGGGAATCGCCCAAGACGATCATCCGCTTGATGATGTTCTCGAGCTCCCGGACATTGCCGGGATAGCGGTAACGCATCAGGCGGTGAAGGGCCTCCGCGGGTAGGGTGAAGCTCTCGTGCTGCAAGAGCTTCGCATAGCGATCCACGAAGTACTGAGCGAGGAGGGGAATCTCCTCGGAGCGCTCGCGCAGCGCGGGAACGGCGATCTGGACCACGTTCAGCCGATAGTAGAGGTCGTCGCGGAAGCGGCCCGCGGCGACCGCCTGCTCGAGGTTCTGATTGGTGGCGGCGAGGACCCGCACGTCGACCTTGATCGTGGATCGTCCGCCGACCCGGGAGAACTGGCCGTCCTGAAGCACGTGCAAAAGCTTACCCTGCAGGGCGGGATGGAGATCTCCGATCTCGTCGAGGAAGATGGTGCCGTGATCCGCCGATTCGAACTTGCCGATCTTGAGCTGGTGAGCTCCGGTGAAAGCCCCGCGCTCGTGACCGAAAAGCTCGCTTTCCAGAAGCTCTCTCGGGACGGCGGCGCAGTTTACCTTGATGAAGGGGCCGGACTTGCGCACGCCGAACTGGTGGATGGCCCGGGCGACGAGGTCCTTGCCGGTGCCGGTTTCACCGCAAATGAGGACGGTGATGTCTGCCCGCGCCGCCTGGCGAATAATTTCTCGTATCTCCAGCATCCGAGGACTTGTCCAGAGGGCAAGCTCGTCCCCCAGCCTGCGACTGGCGTCGTCCTGCGTTTCAGCCCCGGTCGCACGAGCCGGGCGAGCAATAGCCGTCTTGATTAATTGCTTCAGACGATCAGAAGTCAGAGGCCGCTTGAGGACGTCATGAGACCCGAGAACGTCCGGCTCGGGTACGCGCGTAGGCCCGCCCGCATCGGCAATGATGATCACGTGGCCGGGATCCCCGCCTTCCGCCTTCAGACGTTCGATGTGGCCAGCTCCAATTGCATCAAGGTCTATGAAGCTCAACAGGAACCCATGCTGCGAGAGCGTCGCCCAAGACTCGTGAGCCGAGCCGACGACGACAGGCTCGAAGCCAAGGCTGGTCACCACGCTCGATAGATGATGCTGTTCAGCCTGGTCGGGATTCGCGATCAGGACGCGACGCGGGGAGGGCAGTTCAGTTGCCAAGGGGGGTTCTCTTGCCCATGTCGAGCTCCTATCCCGTGAAAAAGGGTCCGGACAGCCTCGCTTCACAGTGAAACGATTTGCACGGTTACCAGACTGCCAGTCGCTTCCAGGAGGCAAGGGACGTGCCTCCGGGCGGCAATATCAACGTCGCAAAACTGTAGTCATTTTCGTCTTTTTTGTTAATCGGAGCCCGATTTTGGATAACTAGATAGCTAGCCGTTGCCGCGGAGCGTTCAGAAAATAGGCTTCCTCTTTCATGCAGACAATTTCAGTATTTCGCGTGTACTGAGAAAAAATGTTCAGCTAGCTGAAGCCGATCTCCCTGTCGGACTCCTTTCCAAAGTAGTGTGACAAAGACCGAGAACCGACTGAGCGGCTTGAGGGATCGCGGAAAAATCTGAGTATTCCAAAGGTTGTCGCCAGTCACCCCGATGAACTCGATGAGGATCATTCGCGCTTGACAGATGGCAACTCGCTGACTATTGTTGGGCACTGGAGCCGAAATTCGGTCGAAACGCCGAATGTTCGGCACTCGCATTTTCGAATCCTAACCTTGGTGAGATCATGAGCGACACGGCGGATGTCTGAGGCTCCCCTTCCAAAAAGTCAGGCTCCAGAAGCTCTCTCAGAATTGATTGGAGAGAGCACGGACGTCTCCGACCTTCGTGCGCAGGTCAGACATCTCTTGGGCCGCCAAGGATCCGACCGTCCATTGCCGACAATCCTTCTCCAAGGAGAAACTGGCACCGGCAAAGGATTGCTGGCCCGAACTCTCCATCAGGCGAGCATCCGCGCGACTCGGCCGTTCGTCGATGTCGATTGTGCGGCCATCCCGGAAACCCTGCTCGAATCGGAACTCTTCGGCGTGGAGCGCGGGGCGTTTACGGATGCCAGAAAGACCCGACCCGGACTCTTCCAAGTAGCGACCGGCGGCACGATCTTCCTCGACGAAGTGGGGTTGCTTCCCCGGTCCCTGCAGGCCAAGCTGCTGAAAGTCGTGGAAGAGCGAGGTGTGCGACGTCTAGGTAGCACGCGCATCGATGTGGTGGATGTCTGGCTCCTCACCGCTACCAACATCGACCTGGCCGCCGCCGTACGCGACGGAACCTTTCGCGAGGACCTCTACCATCGCCTCTCTGCGGTAACCCTGGTGCTTCCGCCGCTCAGAACCCGCAACGGCGACATCCAACTCCTCGCCGAGCACTTCCTGGCCAAAGCATGCGCGGAATTTCAGCTTCCGGCCAAGAGACTGGCTCCCGAAGCCTTGGCCGCAATGTCCGCCTATCGGTGGCCGGGCAATGTACGGGAGCTGAGGAACAGGCTAGAGCGTGTCGTTCTCCTGTCCGGTGAGGCCTCAGAAATCCCCGTAGATCTGCTCGCTTTGCCCGACGTCGAGGTTCGAAAGCAGACGACCTCTCCCCGCAAGCGGCCACATTTCCGGTCTCTGGTAGAAGATTTCGAGAGGAAAAGGTTGACGGAAGCGCTTGGGGAGTCAGGCGGGAACATCACACTGGCGGCCAGCCGCCTCGGGCTTCCCCGCAACACGCTTCGCTATCGTCTGGCGAAGCTGGGAGTCGGGGGACCTCAAGGACACGCAGCGGTGAACGGGGCCGAGGCCGAGCCCGCGGCCAAGAGCACATCGAGCCCGCAAACCCGCTTGCTCGAGAAGCCCACGACCCCGGATCCCGCGGGCGACGGACCACGTCGACTGATTGCCTTCCTGGGCGTCGGCGTACCCGAGGGGCGCGACGACGAACCTTCCACGCGTGAGCAAATCCTCAACACCATCGTGAGAAAAGTACAAAACCTCGGGGGGCGTATCGAAGGCATCCGGGGCAGCACCCTCGTGTCGACTTTCGGTGTCTATCCTTGCCGGGACGCCATCGATCGAGCCGCGAGAGCCGCCGTCGCGCTCTCCCTCGCTTCGGAGGGTCGAGAGGACTCCCCTGGCAGCTTCGTTCGATTCGCCGTTCACGCCTTCAAAGCCTCGGTGCGACAAACGAATCACTCCTTCGCCCTGGACGACGCGCTACGGCGGCAGGAAGAGGCCGTGCTGAGCGCCGTGCTGAGCGCGAGCAAACCCGGAACAGTGATCGTCAGTCAGGCGGCGGCTCGATTCCTCAGAGGCCGGGTCCAACTCAAGACCTTCGCGGCCGGAGGCGATGTTGAATCTGCGTTCCAGCTCGAGACCACTCAACGGGCGCCGGACCGGCTCGGAAGGGTTTCGTCAATTCCCTTCGTAGGCCGGCGCCAGGAGCTAGACCTCCTCGAAGGTATCTTTGAACGGGTGCGAGCCGGTCGCGGCCAGGTCGTGGGTGTCGTCGGCGAGTCTGGCATGGGCAAGTCGAGACTGGTTCAAGAATTTGTCCACCGGCTCACCGGCAGTCAGCAAACCCATCGTTGGTTCCGGGTCGTGCCCTACGGACCGCGGCTGGCGGACCTGACAATCGCCGAAGTGCTGAGGCAGGCCTGGCAGATCGCGCATGACGATAGCACCGAGACTATCGTGATGAAGGTGCGGTCCGGTCTCGATCGCCTCGGCATGAGTGCCGAACTTTGGGCTCCCCCGATCCTGACCGTCTTCGGGATACGGGGTCAGCGAGGGATCGACGGCGCCAGTCCCGAGGAACTCAAGAAGCGCTTGTTCGATACCCTCCGGCGCGTCGCCCTCGAGATGAGCAAGCAGGAGCCCCTCGTGATCGAAGTGGCAGATCTGAACTTGTTCGGCAGAACCTCCCTCGAGTTCGTGTCGTATTTCGTGGAGGACCTCCCCGGCAGCCGGATTCTCCTCTTGACGACTTATGGGCCTCAGTATCGGCCACCCTGGGTCGCAAAATCGTACGTGACCCAGATGGCTCTTCCCCCGCTTGGGCGCGAGGAGAGCCTCGCTCTTCTCCACTCCGTCCTCGTCCCCGGAGAAGGAGCGGCTCGCTTCGTCGAGCCGATCCTCGAAAGAGCAGAGGGCAATCCATTCTTCCTGGAAGAATTCGCGCGAAATGTGTCAGCACATGATGCCAGGATCGAGCTGCCCGTGCCCCCATCGGTGCGGGCCCTGGTCGAGGCGCGCATGGACCACCTCGAGGACAAGGCCCGAGATATCTTGTATCAGGCAGCGGCCATTGGCCGCCGCATGCCGGCGGAGCGGCTCAAGCAAATCTGCGAAGAGCCTGCCTTGAGCGACTCGATTGCCGCGTGGAAACGACGGGAGCTCATTCACGAAGACATCGAGGACGGTGAGAAGGTCTATGTCTTCAGGGACGCTCTGGTCTGGGAGGTCGCACGTCACGCAGAGGTGGGGAGACCTCTGGGTCCGTTCTGAGCCGCGCGCTGGCCGCCTCCATCGCCCACTTGCGATGGGTGAGGCATGCTTCGAGACTGATCCATCCAGATCCACGCCGATCGGGTGTCACGGCCGATTCCACCACTTCTCCTCTTCGGGGACCGTATACTCCAGAGGCTTCTGAGGGGGTTCGGGCGATCGCCGAGGGCGCGGGTTGATCTTGGTCGGAGGCGGAGGAGTCTTTATAGGCTCCGAAGGCGCGATGCCGGCCCCGGCCACAGGAGCCGGTTCGGAGGGCTTGGCCTGCGAGGGCGTTTCTGACCTGAACCCGCCCCGATCGCGCAAAGCCTCTATCAGGAGTGCGTTTTCCCGCATCAGCCCCTCCTGGGCGCTCACTCCGTAGAACGCAAGGGCGATGCTGGTGACAAGGAAGCATGCGGCAAGCATCCAGCCGGCCGCGAAGAGGAAACGGCTCCGGTACGAGCATCCGTTCAGGACGCATTGCCGGTGCATTGGGCGTACGGACGGGTCGGCGACCGGGAGGGGAAAGTCCGGCTCGTCGGGTGCAACTTCGTGGACGGGCGCCGGTCGCGAGGCGAAGAGTTTCATTATGTGTGTGGTAGGCAGTCCTGCCTCCCGCATGGAAGGCGCAAGCAGCGGACAGCCGTCGTCGAAGGAGCAATCGGTGTGCCAGAGAAGCATCGAGAATCCTCGAGCTTCGCGCGAGGCACGGAGGGAAAAAAGTTGCCCTCTCAGTAAAAATGTCCTGGCCGGTTGTTTCTAAGTTTCGGAAAGCGCCAGCGACTCATTCTCCTTGGCGTGCGCCGGAGCTCAAAGCGCTCGCCCCCGCGCGGACTCCCGCGCTCGAATCCCGGCACCGAAGCGCCTCGAACACGAGCCCGGACATGCGACCGTGCCACTGGGCGGGGTTGTCCTTGACGTACTTGTCCACGATGGCCACGAGCTGACTGGGAGGACGGGGCGTCCGGACGATGCACTCCTCGAAGCTCACCAGCATTTTCTCGCTCGCCGTGCGCTTCTCGGCGGGGACGAGTGAGCGCACGGCCGCCCCGAAGTCCACGAGGTTGTCGACGACCCCCGTGACGTAGGAGGTGCGGGCGGCCGTGGGCAGGGCGCGCCACTCGTTGCCGGTCATGGCGGAGGCGGGGGACGGCCACCCGGAGAGACCCAGGAGAAGGAGGAAAAGCCAGCCGTGCTTGGACAGCAGTATCCGGGCGCAGTCGATCATGAAACCTCCGTCGAAGTGATGAGAGAGAGCGAGAGCGTGAAGCAGCGCTGCCCTAGGGTGTGAGCGCCGCGCGCGTAATGCTCGTCGTGTCCTTGTTGTGCCACTCCGAGGCGCGGAAGGCGTCGTTGATCTGCTCGAGCGGATACTTGTGGGACACGATGCGCGGCCAGGGCCACCGGTCCTTCGTGCGCACGAGGAAGTCGAGGGCGCGGGGGATGACCCAGGGATCGTACTGGATCACCCCCACGATCTTCTTCGAGCCCCACACGAGGAGCGAGGGCTCGAAATCGAATGAAGCGCCGCGGCTGATGGTACCGATCTCGAGATAGGTTCCGCCCGAGCGCAGCATCTCGAGGCCCTCGGGAATGACGGCGGGAAAGCCCACGAGGTCGCAGGCCACGTCGGCCCCCGCGCCACCCGTCCACTCGCGAACGAGCTTCACGCGCTCCTTGCGATCGGGCACATCCTTGATGTTCAAGATGTGATCGGCGCCGAAGGCGCGGGCCAGCTCGAGGCGCCCGGGAATCTGGTCAACCACGATCACCGTCTGCGCGCCCATGTCCTTGGCCACGGCGGCGGCCTGGATGCCGAGGCCGCCCGCGCCCTGCAGGACCACGCGATCACCGAAGCGCACGCCGGCCACGTGAAGGCCGTAGATGACTTGGGAGAGCGCGCGATTGACGCCGGCCACCGCCTCGTCGGCGAGCTGATCGGGCACTTTGAAGATCGCGCCGCCCGGACGGAGGTAGTAGTGGTCCGCGAAGGCGCCGTGGAGATGCGGAAAGGCGGAAGGGCCGAGGGGCCGCTCGATCTTGTGCGGGCAGGCCGCGGGCTCCTTGTGCAGGCAGGCGTGGCAACGGCCGCACGGATAGAAGTAGGTGTAGGCAACGCGGTCGCCTTCCTTGAGGGGACGGCCGAGTGAGTCTGTACTGACCTTCGAGCCGAGCCGAGCCGGGCCACCCGCCCCGTCATCTCGTGACCGAAGATCCATCCGTCCTCGGGCAGCCGCAGGGGCGCGTCGCCACGCCAGAAGTGCAGGTCGGAGCCACACACGTTGGCGTGGGTGACGCGGATGAGGACGCTCTCCGGCTGCATCTCCGGCATGGGTACGTCGCGGATCTCGAAGGGCTTTCCGGGTCCGAGGAAGACGGCCGCTTTCGCTGTGGTGGGCATCTATCGTGGTCTCCTTACGCGCGAGCTATCCGTGCCATTCCGCGGTCCCCCCTCACGTCGACCCTGTTTCCCTCCGGGAACGAGGAAAATGGAAGGGTGGGCCGTGCGGGCCGCCGCCAACCCTCGCCCATACCCTCTCCCCATTGGGGGCGAGGGGACCGCGAGACCCCTGGGTGTGCACAAGGCAAGTTAGGCCGTGGGCTCCTTGCCCAACTCGAAGGCGTCGTGCAGCGAGCGCACCGCGAGCTCCGCGTACTTGTCCTCGATGACGCAGGAGACGGCGATCTCCGAGGTGGAGATC
>Ga0306925_10006219_pt1 | contig 11065 bp, 9 predicted proteins | sample flu12Cox44000176_FD_203755 | JGI IMG/M metagenome (GOLD analysis project Ga0306925, IMG submission 203755) | Lab enrichment of tropical soil microbial communities from Luquillo Experimental Forest, Puerto Rico - flux8day.12C.oxic.44.000.176 (v2)... | ecosystem: Environmental > Terrestrial > Soil...
CGAGTGCACTGCATCCGAAGGCGAGCTGAGGTAGGCGTGGCGGGCGCCATCCGCATCGATCGTGACGTTAGAAGAAGGTGGAATCTGATGTTGATTGTCCGGTTCAGGCCCGAAGGTTATGGTGTGACACCTCGGCGAGAGCAGAACCGGCCTATTCCTTTTTAAGGATATCGTCAGCCCAGCTCATAGCGGCCATAGCGCGGGGGAAACCAACGGTGGTGAGAGTAAGCACGATCACGTGACGAATCTCATCGTCCGAAAGCCCTGCATCCTTGGCCTGGCGAACCGCGGAATGGACGGCACCCTCGGATTGGGCGGCGGCAGCGACAGCGATTTTGACGAGGCGGCGTGTGCGGTCGTCGAGTGGACCGGCGCTATGGCATTGGTCCCCGAGTTCCTGGAACGCCCGCCAGACATCTTTGTAACTTGCCGCGAAGGACTGGGTGTTCTTGGGAAGCGGTCGTTTTTTCATTGGTGGATTACCTCGGGAGAGATGGTATCGCCGAGGCAACTAGATTGGTAGTTTTTGAGCGTCGCGGATTTGCGCTTTCAAGACCTGGCGAATGAAGTGGCATGCCTGGCGCACCTCGGGCAGCGCCAGAAAACAGTGCACCTCTTTACCCTTTTTTTGCGTGGCCACGACTCCTGCGGCTTTCAGTGTGGCCAGCTGCACGGACACGTTGGCGAGCGGTATCCCAAGTTCTTTTTGAAGGCCTGAGACGGTGTGGGGGCGCTTTCCGAGAAGATCGAGGATGTGCAGACGAGTTGGATTCGCCAGCGCCTTGCAGATTCGTACCTGGCGCTCGTAGAGTGCCTCTTCGCCGTTCACGGAGAGTCCTGCGGTGGGGCTTTGCTTTGAAAATTTCGACCGTGCCATTGGATTAACCTGATCGGACGGCAGCTTTGCTGCAGGACGCCGAAACCCGTACGGAACGATTTGGCGCCGCGCTGTACTTTTCAGTGTAGCAGGTTGGTTCGTTGCCATGAAATACTCCACCTCAAGATCCTGGACGTCCGCCTCCTTAGTGAAAGGCGCTCATTTGTCCCGCAAATACGAAGATGTACCGCACCAACACTCCTCCCATTAGGATGAAGCCTGCTGCAACAATCGCCCAAGCGCGGCTGAAGTGAATTTTGCCAAAAGTCCCAACGTTGGGCTCATCAAAGCCGGAATTAGCGGTTAAAGGGCTCTCCTGCACAGAGCCGAGGTTCGAAGCTAACTGGACATGCATAGAGAGCAATGGCAAAACTTCGCGAAATTCGACGATCCACGGAACAACCAGACCCAACCCCAGAAAGAAGACCCAGAATGGAATTGTAAATGGCCCGCCGAGAATGAGCTTGAGCGATTCGCGGACCGCCAGGACTGACAGCTCTCCGTGCAGCAGGTAAGGAACGACGATGAAAAATTCCAGCGTGAGAAACCCGATATCGAGGAGATACAGCGCCCGAAACTGCGCCATCTCGCACTCTCGTTTGTAGCTGGCGAGAAAGACCAGCAACAAGGCGCAGCCCGAGGATAGCGCCGAGAACAGGAAAAGCTGCGCGACAAGATTGGTGTTCCAAAAAGGCCGCGACTGCACGGCGCCCAGCAACACGCCCGTATAAATCGCCACGCCAACACTCAGCGGTAGACCCGCAAGGGACAGGGGACGGCGCCACCCCGAAACATCGCGATTCAGCACAACAAGAAACTGTAGGCAGCGTGGCAACCAGCTGAAGAAAGCGTTGCGTTGTTCCATCGTGGTCCAGCCATACGCTGCGAGTAGAGACACCCCGATGAACACGGTGAGAAGCCAGGAGCCGATGGACATGGGGCTTTCCCAATGGAAGTGTAGGAACAGTTTGTAGAAGCGATACCAATTCCCGAGGTCGAAGACGAGAAGAGCGGAACCTAGCATGACGGGCCAGGGAGCCAGGAGGGCGCCGTAGCGGGCGATTTCGCGTTCTGCGGAATTGTCGGCGCGGCGAAAGAGTTCAACGAGCGAGGAAACAAAGTACAGGCCTGCCGAAAGACCGCCGAGGAAGAGGTAACTGACGATCAGGTATTGCCATTCAATGGTCTTCATCGTGCGGCCTCACAACAGGTAATAGATCTGCGGGCCGGTTCCCGCTTCCTGCTTTTTCACGCGGAACTGGCGGTTTGCCAGAAGCAGACTGATGTCGCTCGACAGGTCATTAATGTCGCCGAACACGCGAACCTTAGAAGGGCAGGTTTCGACGCAAGCGGGCAGCTCGCCGCGATCGATGCGATGTGTACAAAGATCACACTTTTCGACGACGCCGAGGTCTTCACGGAAGAAGCGGGCGTCGTAGGGGCATGCGATCATGCAGTAACGACAGCCGATACAGTCGGCCGAATGGATGGCCACGACACCATCCGGGCGTTGATACGAAGCACCCGTCGGACAAACACGGACACAGGCGGGATCTTCACAGTGCTGGCACTGCTCGGGTTCGGTGACTTCGAGCAAGCGAGGCCAATCACCCTTGAGTTCCTGGTTGAGCCAGTTGCGGCTTTTGCCGAGAGGGACTGAGTTTTCCGCACGGCAGGCGACCACGCAGGCTTTGCAGTCAATACATTTGCGAGAGTCGATCACCAGGGCCTGGCGCTTCGATTTAGTGACAGTAAACATGTGCAACCTCAGACCCTTCGGACCTTGACCATGGTTTCGTGCATGGCGGCACCACCAGACACCTTGTCCCAGGCGGTTTCGAGAATTTCTGCATCGGAACCGCCGGAGGTTGCAAGACGCTGCCAGGAGGAACGTTTGCCAAATCCGTGCTGCAGAAAGACACAATCCGGTCGGATTTTCGGAGTGACCGTAGCTTTCAGTTTGATCACCCCAACGCTGCTTGCGACTTCCACAGTATCGCCGCTACTAATGCCCAGCGTGTGAGCGGGCTTGGGATGAAGCCATAGCGTGTTTTCCGGGGAGAAAGAATTCAGCCACGGATAGTTCGTGTTGTTGGCGTGGGTGTAAAACGCGTGGCGGCCAAGGACGACCCGGAATTGGCCATCGGGAATCTTGCTGGGCGCGTGGTAGACGGGGAGCGGATCGTACCCGGCATCCTTGAGGCGCTCGGAATAGAGATCGATCTTTCCAGACTTGGTGATGAAGCGATGATCGTGAGTCAACGTCATTCCGTACTTTGGAAACTCCGGAGGCGAGTAGACGCCATGCTTCTTCAAATATTCGAGCGGCAGTTCCATCGGCAATGTCTTGGCTTGTTCGGCAACCCACTTTTCCATGGTGTAGTCGAAATAGTCGGAAAGACCCAGACGCTTGGCGAGGCCTTGCACGATTTCCAGGCAAGGTTTGGTGTCGTGAAGTGGCTTGACCACAGGTTGGCGCAGAAGGACAACGGGACGAATGCCAGCTTGCATCTCGATGGGGTCGAGCCGTTCAAGATAGGTGGATTCGGGAAGAATCACGTCGGCATACCAGGCGGTGTCGCTCATCTGCACGTCGATGACGGCAACAAAGTCCATTTGGCGCAGCATCTGCAGGGTTTTTTCCTGCTCGGGAATTCCGTTGACGGGATCCTGCTTGTAAACCATCCAAGCTTTGATGGGATATGGTTTGCCAGCAAGAACGTTTTCGCGCAGCTTGAGGTAGACGCCGTCGTTTTTGGCGGCGAGAGGGAAATTCTTATCGAGTTCGTCGACCCGGGAAGCTTTCGGATCGTCCCACGGAAGATAGAGAAGCTCGCCGAGTTCGATTTTCGCGGCAGGAACCATACCTCCTAGGCGGTCCCAACTGCCGACTATGGCGTTAAGAATGGCTTGCGCGCGGCGCATTGCGAAATCGTCGGTGGACCAGGAAGAACGGCGCCCAGCGTAGTAAATGGCACGCGGCGCGGCGTCAGCAAATTCCCGGGCAATGTGCTGAATATCTTTTGCAGGAATTTGCGTTTCTTCGGCAGCCCAGTCGGGCGAATACTGCTTGACGTGCTCGGCGAGTTGCTCGAAGCCGTAGCAGTAAGTGGAGACAAAGTCTTTGTTATAGCGGTTCTCGGAAATGATGACGTTGAGCATCGCCAGAATGAAGGCAGCGTCCGTACCGGGACGAATGGGGAACCACTCGTCAGCTTTGGAAGCTGTTTTTGTAAAGCGCGGGTCAAGATAGACGAGCTTAGCTTTGCGTGCGGTTGTGGCATCGACAAGAGCCATGGTGTCAGGAGTTATGAACGATTCCAGCCGATTCGCACCGGACATGATGATGTACCGTGCGTTCTGCACGTCGAAGCCGGGAACGGTGCCGTAGGTCAGTGAATAGGCCAAGTTCACGGAAGCCAGACAGAGTGTTGGGTGACGGACGGTGTTTGGCGAGCCGAACGCCTGGCTGAGATTGCGGAAAAACTCCTCCTGAAAGCCTTCGCTGGAAGACCACAACGTGCCTTCCGGGCCATACTTGTCCTTGACCGCAGCGAGTTTTTGCGCGGTGTAGTCGAGCGCCTCGTCCCAGCTGACGGACTTCCACCTGCCCTCGCCGCGTTCTCCCGTGCGGATCATCGGACGCTTGATCCGGGCGGGATCGTGGAGCTGCTGGATGCCAGCGTTGCCGCGAGCGCAAAGCATGCCACGCGATTTGGGATTCAGTGGGTTGGGATTCAGTTTCTTGACGACACCCTTTTCCACGACGGCGATCAGTGAACATTTGTTGAGGCACATGTCGCAGGTGGAGGCAATCTCGACCCGATCGGGTGCAGCGTTTTTGCCCGCAGCATTGCCCTGTGGCGATTTGCACGATTCCAGTTCGACAATGGAAGCGCCCACCGCTCCTGTCGCCGCGAGTTTGAGGAAACCACGCCGATTCATAATCGCCTCTGACTCCGCGTATGGCGGAGATAAAATTACTTGCCGCAGGTTTCAGGTTGCGGCGAATCAACGGCATGGTTGTAGAGAAACGTCAGAGCGTCGGTTAGCTGCTCAGGCGTCATGTATTTCGTGAGCGGTTCTGTGCCTTTCATGTGCTTGCCTTTGGCGAAGTAGGATTCCCACTGGGCCTGCGTCTTGACGAGCGGAGTGACTTCGCCGCCCTTTTCACCTTTGACGTGGCAGGGCTTGCAGGTCTGCTTGAAATAGAACTTGCCTTTTGCCTCGTTGCCCTTCTGGCCCGCTGAGCGCGCCGCGAGAGGAATGAGCAAGAACGATGCAATGAGGACCAGCAACGCCGCTGGAAGAAGCTCCCGAAGTTTGTGAAATGTCTTGCGAACCATAATCACGTTCTCCTTAAAGTCAATCCGTTGCAGCTTACCCTTGGAGTGGTACGGCCAGGAGCCGGCGGGTGAGCAGCTCCCGGCCGCGAGTTATTAGAAGCGAGCGGTAATGCCCAGAGTGAACATCCAAGCGCTGTCGTAAGTCGGGAAGCCCAGGATCGGGGTGGTGTTGAGTTTCTTGGGCGCGCCAAGGTGCCAACCCGAGCCGGAGTAGAGGTAGTCGTAATTGATGAAGGCAGCTTTGAAAATGAAACGGTCACTGATGCGGTGCGTCAAGTACGTTTCATATACGTTGCCGCGCGTGCTGGTCTTCGGCGAGATGATGTCGTCCTGAGACTGCGCGAAGTTGAACCAATACTTGCTGCCGTAGTTGTACTCGAAGCCGACCTTAGTGCGTTCGTCGTTGGCGAAGCGGTAGCGGATGCCGGCGAGGAGCATATAGCCGGTGCGGTCAGGGCAAGAGGCGTCGTAGGGATCGCACATGAGCCCCCCGAACGGGCTGGTCAGGCCGTTGCTATGCGTGAAGGAGAAGTTCGTGCTGCCATACAGGTCGAACGAGCCCACGCGTCGCGTAACGTTCATACCGAAGAGGTCGATGCTGCCAAGATTGGCGGAAGGCTGGTAACGCATGACGACCGGTGGCGTGGCTTCGCCGGTGATGGGGTTGTACGGCATAACCACCGACCCGGTGAAACCGTCGGTCACATTGAAGGCATGGGCGTAAGTCGCCTGAACCAGGCTTTTCTCCGTAGTCCACAAGTCCAAGTTCGCGCCGATCAGTTGCGTGTCCTTCAACCGGTCCTGCGGCTGGAGCAACAGGTTGCCATTGCCGAAGCCGGAGGTGTAGCCGATGCCATAGCAGAGCCGCCACACCATGTTGTCGGTCCAGTGGTAGCCGATTGTGACTCCGTCGAACTGGAAATCGATGAGCGAACCGGAGGGCGTACCGCCGCGAAGCTCGTCGTTGCGATAGTTCATGGGGGGACCATCGGTGGAAGGACGACGGCCGATCGAGAGGTAGAACTTTGAGTCGGCAATATGATTCCAACTGAAATACGCGCGATCCACGCGAATGATATCGGAATTAGGAACGCCGGTCGTGGTGCCGTCGATGTTGAAAGTATTGGGCTGTCCGTTGAAGACCTGTACACCAGTGGAATCGCCAAAAGCCTTATACATGCTCAGACGGGCGGTGTAGGAAATGTTGTCAGCAACGCGTCCGGTGAAATTCAATCGTAACCGGTTGGTGAGGAGATCAGCGGTATTAGCCTGATAGCCGGGAACGTACGTGGCCGGCATGAGCAAACCGAAGAGCTGCTGCTGCATTTGCGGCGGGAAAGCGCCCATGGCCTGTTTGATCTGTGCGAAGGTGAGATTGTTGGTGAAATTGAGATAGTCTGCGTAGTGGGCGTTCACCGTGTTGTTGATCTGAGCGACGCTGGTCGGCATGCCGATATAAGGCATGGAGAACATGGTGTGGACAACGAGGTTCTGCAAGGCCATTCCGTCGTAGTGTGCAGGAACGTGTCCGACAATGGTGTGGGCTTCGAACCGGTAATCACCCGAAAAATTGAGGCGGTCGAGGGAGTTCTTGACCTCGGTCTTTGAGACCCGGGAATCGAGTTCGTCGACTTTCGTCTGCAGATCCTTGTTGGTAGATTCGGCTTGCAGCTGTTCCTGCCGCTGTTTTTCCTGGGCTTCGAGACGCTTTTCAAGAGCCGCGAGCGTTTGTTTCAGTTGCTGGATTTCCTGCCGCATGGCTGCGGAGTCATCCGCGGCAGCGGGGGCAGGCGTGGGTGCAGGTGTAGCTGGGGCTTGCGACCTGACGCCGGTTGCCGCCACCAAGAGGCTGAATATCAAGAAGAGAGCTTTCGTCATGAGACCTCCCTCAATCAAAACCACTTTCGAGGGCCGAGGGCTCCGAGCGCGGGCCCTTTTGACAACGAGTCTGGGCGGAAATAGGCAGCCTTGCAGTGGCGGGCGACAGTGCCTCGCGTGACCTGCGTCACTACAGATATATAGTTATATACATTTATAACTATAAGAGCGTGCTTGTGGCTCAGAATTGTCCCTGAAGATCGACAAGCCGCCTGCGGTTTCGCGACGTACACCGGTTTCTCGCTCAATGCGTCGTAAGGACCACCCGAGCTTCCCCAGTGCGATGACTTGTTGTTTCTTTTCTTCGTTCAAGACATTGCTCATACCGAGGGAGCACACAAGTGCTCCCGTCGGAGTCAATGTCCCGGGCTTTTATCATTGGCCGGTTTTGAGGTGACCCTCATTGGCCGGATTTGGGTGACCCCCGAGGGCGATTCGAAGCCTCCCCTTCGCTCCGCAGTTCTGCAACGTCATATGACACTATGAGTTTCGGAAAGCAAAAGGCAAGAACTCGTTTTTCAGAAACCGTTGAGCGAAAACAAATTGGCTCCACGGTCAGGAACTTGAAGCTGACCAACCCTTCGGTTTTGAACCGAGTGCTCTACCCAAACATCAACTGGTTGACAATGAAGAAGTTCGTTCCAATGAAAGTCTCGAAGAGTAAATCATTATGCAGCGCTAAGAATGCCTTCTGATCAATACAACGCGTTGAGGATAAAGAGGTTGGCTCCCCCGGGCTAGATTCGAACTAGCAACCCTTCGGTTAACAGCCGAACCACCAACAGCATTAGGCCTCCCGGCCCCCAGCCTAACTTCTTAGCGCGCCAACTGGTCTCCGTCGAATGAAAGCAAGGAGTGCTTGACAAGCCCTTAATAGATGTATATACACATAGTATGGAAATAGAAGCTCACGGAAAAGCCGCCCCCGCGCTTTTTGACCTACCGTGCGCGTGTCAGAGCCTGCGGCGCGCCACTCGCGTTGTAACCCGGATCTATGACCAGGAGCTGGCGAAGGCGGGAATCGAGATTACGCAGTTCGGCCTGCTTACGGCGCTTGGTTTGATGCGAGAAGCGAATCAAAAGAGCCTGAGCGCTGGCTTTGCCATGGACAGTACGACGCTGACCCGCACGCTCGGGCTGATGCTCAGGCAGGGCTGGGTGCGCGTACGGCGCGGAAAGGACAGGCGCGAGCGTCTGTTCAGCCTGACAGGAGCAGGGAAGCGGCAACTGGTGCAGGCTCAACCCTATTGGGAGTCCGCCGAACAAAGACTGCGTCGAAAACTGGGAGATGCGGGCTGGAAAAGCATGAAGGAAGCGGTATCGCGGGTGACTGAAGCAGCCGCGCAGGTATGATTTTTCTTGTGACCAAATAGATGTATATACATCCAAGTGAGGGAGACTGCGAAGCCTCGCACTCCGTAGAGATCAGCTTTTTGAAAGGAGGGTTTATGAAAGTCTTCTTTTATTTATCGGCTGCCCTGGTGTTGTCCGGAATCTTGCTTCTCGGCTTGCGGGAAAGATCCGCCGGATCGGTTGCCGGGAAAACCTCCGTTTCCGGTTCACCTCGTCCGGAACTCGAGTATTTCAAGGCCATCAACAGTGTGGGGCCGCCGCATGACCCACAAACCCTGTTTCTCCTGATGGCGCAATATTCGAATGCCAACCTCCAGGGCGAGGGCGCAGAGTTCCTTTCGGCTCGGCTAAAGGAATTCGGGCCGCGTCTCACAGACACGCAAAAAGCGCTGTATCTGAGCGCCATCGGTCTGTTGCGTGCTCAGAACGCCCATTCGGTGCCGCTGTTACGGCGAGTGGGTTACGTGAAAGAGACGATCGCCATACTGGATCAAGCCAAACAGCTTTCCGGCGGGCAAATCTTTGTTGTGAACTGGATTGCCGGCGTCGTCCACGCGCAGCTCCCTGGCTTCTTCCATCAAGACAAACCAGCGCAAAACGAACTTGCCTGGTGCATAGAACACGCTGATAAGGCGCCGGATGCTGGATGGTTGCGGGAAGCTTACTACAACCTTGGAAAACTCGCGCACGCCGGAGGAGAACAAGCCAAAGCGCAAGAGTACTTGCGGCGAAGCGGGTACAAAGACTTCAACAGCCCGGTTACGCTGATCGGCCCTTTCTCGGAGGATGTCGCGTCAGGCCACACGTTCGTATCTAGGCGCATTGCCGAGGTTGTCCCGGGGCGCGTGTACGTGCTCTCCGGGTTCGAGTTCACGGAATACTATTTCGTCGTCTCGGACGATGGGCGGGAATTGATTGGCATAGACGCGGGAACGCGGCCGGACTCCGCGAAGGCCGCTTATGAAGCGCTGCGGGCGTATGCCCCGGGATTGCCGCCACTGACCACCATTTTTATTACACACTCTCACTGGGACCATATTGGTGGCCACGCCTACTTCCGAAGCGTAAATCCGCGTCTGCGTTTTTATGCCAGGAGCAACTATCAGGAAGAAATTGCGCTCGATCTCGCTGCACCCGGCAAATTTGCGAAATACTTCTTCGGGGAGCGCTTCAGCCTTGACGACGTGCGCAGCTTCAAACCCGATGTCACGATCGATCGTCAGACGGAAGTGAAAATCGGCGGAACGCGCGTCGAGCTGATCCCTGTGCAGGGAGGCGAAACCCGCGACGGTATGTTCATTCATCTCCCGAACCTGAGTGTGATGTTCGTGGGCGATTTCATCATGCCTTATCTCGGTGCGCCCTTTTCGCAAGAAGGCGATTTACAGGGACTGCTTGATGCGATCGACGTTGTGGTGCAGAGGAATCCAAAGCACTTGCTGCACGGCCACGAACCGCTAACGCGGAATTTCAGCTCCCCAGCCATCCTGACACAACTCAAGCAGGACCTTGGCTGGCTGCGTGGGCAGGTTTTGGCGGCGATTCGCCACGGAGACGCACGTGCGTCGATTCAGCAGGCAAATTTGATTCCTCCAGATCTCCTCCATGGCAATCCTGACGTGTACTTGCCCTATTTTATTATGCGCGAGCACGTGATCGATCGCCTTTACGACCAGAACGTCGGGTATTGGCAGGCGGACCTCACCGGCCTCGACCATCTAAGCCATGCGGACCGCGCAGAACTCCTGGCTGATTATTTGGGCGTGTCCGAAAAGCAGCTCACCACGGCAGTAGAGCGCCTTGTCGCCGACGGCAAATACGAGCTTGCAGCTTCGCTCCTCGAATCCTCGGGAGACAGGTTCAAGAATAGCGAGTCTGTGGCTAAGGCCAAACGGCTCGTCTATCTCAAGCTGATGGAGAAAAACCAAAACACCGACCCGTTCAAATTCATTCTGTACTCGGCGAAGATCGAGGAGCAGACTCCGCAGATGTCCAGCGGCAACTGACGCGCGAAGAACTGCCCATCTGCCGATTGTTGGAATTGGTAGACAGGCAAAGCCTTCTCTTCGATTCGCGGGCGGATGACGAGCAAACCTGAAGTAATCAGGATTAGGTAAGAGTAGCCGACGATCCGGACAGGAGTCGCGCATTCCGATAATCGGAAGTTTCGGCTACCGTAGGTATGTCCAGCCAGCACAATTCGTAGTTATAAGGGGACCTTTCGTGGGCGATCGATGTAACGATTCTGATCAAGAGCAAGTACATGCGGTGCCTAGCCGGCGTGACGCTCTGATAGCCGGGGCGGCCCTGGTCGCAGCACCTTTCTTGGGACGAGTGACTTCCATCGTGCAGGCGGCTCAGGGCGCGAATACGGTGCTGCGTGTCGGCAGTCCCGCGCATGCGCAGGCGGAGAAGGTTCAGGGCACGGCGACGGAATGGTTGAACTATGCTGGGGACAAGGCCAGTTCGAAATATTCGCCTCTTACGCAGATAAGGGGGGACAATTTCACTCGCCTGAGGACCGCGTGGACATGGCGCTCCGCTGAGGAAGAGGTCGCGAAAGCGAATCATCTGAAAACTTGGGTGTGGGAATCTACTCCGCTCATGGTTG
>Ga0306925_10006223_pt1 | contig 11063 bp, 7 predicted proteins | sample flu12Cox44000176_FD_203755 | JGI IMG/M metagenome (GOLD analysis project Ga0306925, IMG submission 203755) | Lab enrichment of tropical soil microbial communities from Luquillo Experimental Forest, Puerto Rico - flux8day.12C.oxic.44.000.176 (v2)... | ecosystem: Environmental > Terrestrial > Soil...
CAGCCAATATGTAATTGCGTGCTTTAAACATTGGGACTCCTCCGAGCCACCCAGCGTAGTAATCGGCATCTGATGCAAGTGCCGGCGTCGGAGAAGTGATGGCGACGACCTCTCCTGGAAATTGATGCAGCAAAATCACGGAAGTAATTGTTCGGATAAAAAAGACTGCACATTATTCCAGAAGTCTAAACAGAGTTAGACAAGTTGAGCAACGGACTACCGCCTGCGAGGGTTAATGCAGGGATGACGCGTTCCAGACGTTCACGACTGACGCTCCGCCTATGCGCGAGGGTGGCGGCATGCCCCAGCACATCATCGCTATCTCGGTGCTCGTTTGCGTGGTGCGGTCCACGGGAGCCGGGTAATCAGGAAACACGCCCGGCATCGCGTGTGGTTAACAGCTACGTCGGCAACCTAAGCCGTGCATAACGGTCGGATTTATAGGCTCCGGTTGCTATCTCGACGATCTTGCGCGCGGCGGCATCGGGATCGGCGAAGGGACGAGCTCGATGAACTTCATGCTGCAACCCTACACGCGACATAAATGTCAGTTCAGAGATAGGCCAGGCGAACATCGCCGCGCGGGCGCTCATCGAGGTTCGCGACCTGGTTCGTGTCCCGGTCCTACTTTTGCACGTCGAAGAATTGCGCGAGCCACTGGTAGTCGATCGGCTGGCGCGCCCGCAGGTTTTCGCGCGTGAACGGCGGGCGAGCGACGTGGTCTCACAGGTAGAGGCTCGCGGTGACCGCAAAGTACTCTTGCACGTTCTTCAACACATAGGCGTCGCTATAGAACCGGTTGTCCACGGCACGATGGTAGAAGGTGAGAATATCGGAATTCCGAGGTGACAGACCTGGACAAGGTGTTCGATGTGTCCGGCCTCTATACCTACACCGTGACCTGGGCGCTGCGGAAGGGCTGCTAGCAGCCGTTCATCTCATAAGTTGCGCAAACAAGTCGTCGAACCGATAGGAATAACCGAAGCCTACGATGTAGCTCGGAGCGTTGTGGTTGAGCCCGAGGGCGATGTGGAAGTCGACCTGTTGGGTTCGAGTCGGATGATAAACCGCGCCTGAATTGACAAGCAGGCTCGGGCCGGCGCCTTCGGGATAGTCGCCGACATATTCGCTAAACACGCTCAATCTCCCGGTCAGCTTCTTCTCCAGCACGAAGGTCGTCTCGGTGATGCGCTTGGCCGTGAAATCGGAGGGGCGGAAAAACTCGGTGAACATGCCGCTTACGCCCCAGCCATCGTCGAGTTCCCATGACCATGGAAACTGCAGATAGGGCTGCAGGCCGCGTCCGGCGATTGCGACTGCGCCGGTCGGCAGTGCCACACCAAATGAAACGGAGAGGTCCACCTTCCCCGGTACTGGACTGATCTGCCATTTGAGAGCGGGCGAGACGTTGGTAAGGCCTGAGTTCGTTGGCCCCTCCAGCCTCCCGACATAGCTTGGCAGATCGAGCAGTATTTCCAGACAGGGCGCGACGCCCAACCGCCAGCGACTGTTAGTGCCGTCGATACTGCGACCGTCGTCGCGGATGCTGAAATTCACGCCGTTCTCGTTCTGAAGGCTGCCTGTCGGCACCACGAGGCTGGAGTTTGTGACATCGGGCCGATCGGTTGTGATCTCGTCCTTGGCGGTGGGGCAGCTCTCTGCGCGGGCTTCGATCGCCGCAAGGATCATGAACGCCGACGGTAACCAAATTTTGAGATGAAATCGGCTCACGGCAATCGGAATCGAAATTGTTGAGGGGACGATTTTGTCGCCGTCTAGAGATGATCGGGGCGATCGGTTGAATATTCCTCAAGCGGGCAGGGTTGGGAACCATGCGGTGCCATCATTTATATGTTTTTCGTTCAGAGCCTGTTCAGCCGAATTTGGCCAAATCTGCTCGGCGTCATCGCGTGGGCAGCCTTGCGGGGCAGGTGGATTGAGCGGGCGGATTTCAATGATCGCCGCAGCAGACATGGCGGACGGTAGCCGTCGGCGGCTCGCGACGGGTTCTGTGCTTGCATTGGCCTCGGCCATCATCGCAGCCGTTCCGGCAAAGGCTAGCGACTTCAATCCGCAAGACCTGGCGCTGATTGATCGCCTGACCTGGGGCGTCAGCGTTAGCAGCGCGGAACATTTGCGAGCAGTCGGCCTTGAGCGCTGGTTGGAGGAGCAACTGCATCCGCCGGCCAACGTGGCATTGCCCAATGCGGCCAAGGCGCAGATCGAGGCCATGCCGGACGTTAACAAATTTCCGTTCGATATTGCAGTCTCATTCGAGGCGCAGGCCAAAAGCGCCAATCAGGTTGCCGACCCCGATCAAAAGCGGGCCGCGCAACAGGTCTATCAGCAGGCCATGAACGATCGCGCCCGGCAGGCGGCCGCGCGGACCATTTTGCACGCGCTCTATGCCCCGGACCAGTTGCGCGAGCGTATGAGCTGGTTCAGGTTCAACTACTTCAACGTCAATCAGTCCAAGTCGAACATTCGAATCTTTGTCGGCGATTATGAGGACCGCGCGATCCGTCCTTTCGCGCTCGGCAAGTTCGGCGACCTTCTCTCGGCGACGCTACATCACCCGGCAATGCTGCGTTATCTCGACAATGCTGACAACGCGGTCGGTCATATCAACGAGAACTATGCGCGCGAGATTATGGAGCTGCACACCATGGGGGTCGGCTCCGGCTACTCACAGGCGGATGTCGAGGCTCTGGCCAAGATACTGACGGGTCTTGGCATCGATGTGAGGGCGGAGGACCCGAAATTGAAACCCGAGCTGCAATCGCAGCTGGTGCGCGAGGGGGCCTTCGAGTTCAACCCGGCGCGCCACGATTACAGCGACAAGCAATTTCTCGGGCACACCATCAAGGGGCGCGGGCTTGCTGAGGTCGACGAGGCGCTCGACATCCTCGTCCATCATCCCGCAACCGCCACCCATCTGTCGCGGCAGATCGCGACCTATTTTGCGTCCGACAACCCGCCGGACGCGCTGGTTCGGAAGATGGCGCAGACATTTGCGAGCTCGAACGGCGACATCGCCGCCGTGCTCTCGACCATGGTTCACGCGGTGGAGTTTTCTGCTTCGCTTAAACCGGGCACGCGGTTCAAGGATCCCGTGCAGTACGTGCTGTCGGCGGTTCGTCTGGCCTACGACAACAAGGTGATTCTCAATACAACGCCGATCCAGGGTTGGCTCAATCGCATGGGCGAGGGGCTGTTCAATCATGAAACGCCGGACGGCTACCCCATGACGTCGGCATCGTGGAATGGTCCAGGGCAGATGTTGGTGCGTTTCGAGGTTGCGCGCGCCATCGGCTCCTCCTCCGCGGGCCTGTTCAAGCCGGATGGGCCGAACGCGGTGGATCAGCCCGCATTCCCGCTGATCCAGAACGCGCTGTATTTCAATGGGCTGAAGCGGACGCTCGGACCGTCGACGCTTGCGGCGCTGGACAAGGCAATATCGCCGCAGGACTGGAACACGCTGTATCTGTCGTCACCCGAGTTCATGCACTGATCGGCGTAAAGGACTGCATCATGATGAATCGACGTGATCTGATCAAAGCCTTGGCCGCGACGGCGCCATTTATCGCGGGCCGTGTCTGGGCCGCACCGGCGACCGATGCGAGATTGCTGGTCGTATTCCTGCGCGGCGCCTACGACGCCACCAACGTTGTCGTGCCGGTTTCGAGCGAGTTCTACTACACCTCGCGGCCTTCGCTTGCGATTGCCCGGCCCGACATTGGCAATCCGAATTCGGCTCTGTCGCTCAGCGCAGAGTGGGGGCTGCATCCAGCCTTGAAGGACAGCATTTTCCCGCTCTTTGCAAAACGGGAGGTTGCCTTTATCCCCTTTGCTGGTAGCAGCGATGATGTGACCCGCAGCCACTTCGAAACCCAGGACACGATCGAACTCGGCCAGTCTGTCGGCGGCTCGCGCGACTATCGCTCCGGCTTCATGAGCCGGCTCGCTGCCGAGCTCACGCGGGTCAAGCCGATTTCGTTCACCGATCAATTGCCGCTGATCTTCCGCGGCAAATCGCAGATCCCGAACAACAGCATCAACAATGTCGGCAAGGTCGGTATCGACGACCGCCAGGCGCAGCTGATCAAGGACATGTATGGGCAAAGCGGTCTTGGCGCCTCCGTTGCAGAGGGTTTCAAGGTCCGCGACGATGTCTATCGCTCGATCTCGCAGGAAATGACTGCGGCCAATCGCGGCGCGGTGTCGCCGCGCGGCTTTGAGCTATCGGTGCGTCGCATCGGGCGGCTGATGCGCGAAGAGTTCAACCTGGGCTTTGTCGATGTCGGCGGCTGGGACACGCATGTCAATCAGGGCGCAGCCAATGGCTATCTGGCGGATCGGTTGGGCGAACTCGGCCGGGCGCTGGCCGGATTTTCCGAGGAGGTCGGGCAAGCGGGATGGCGCGATACGGTGGTGGTCGTGATCTCCGAGTTCGGCCGTACCTTCCGCGAGAACGGCGATCACGGCACCGACCACGGACATGGCAGCGTCTATTGGGTGATGGGCGGCGGGATCAATGGTGGCAGAATTTTGGGCGAACAGGTCAAGGTCGAACAGCCGCACCTGTTCCAGAACCGCGACTATCCGGTGTTGACTGACTATCGGGCGATGTTTGCGGGTCTGTTCCAGCATATGTATGGGCTTGATGCGGCAAGCGTTCAGCGCATTTTCCCCGGCGTCCATCCCGCGGAGCTGGGGATCGTCTAGCCTCATTTCGGCACATCCCGGGGACGCGCGCGGCAGGCCATGATGTTTTTACGCGAACGTCCCGAAAATGCACCGAGCGCAAATTTTTTTGGCCACAATCGGGACCGACGATTGGGCGGTGAAAACTCTGGCTGTCATTTCGATCCTGGCGCTGCTCACGATCACCGGCGCGGTTTTTACCGATCAGCTTTTGACCAGCGATCGGGAGACCGCTCAACGGGCAAACTGATCAAAATCGTTAATCAAGTCTATCGTTAATCAAGTCTTAAGGCTCATGAGCGTGCCGGCCGTCTTTGTGGCATCTATGACCGCGTCGCAGATTACGGCGGCGCTCAGTCCGCGCTAAGCTGCAACCGACCTCATTGCCTCGCCTGCCGTGACGGCGGGCGCATTGTGGCAAGTCCGTCGGCGTCGGTTGCGGCAATGGTGGTGCGGATCATCAGCCGCGGTTCGTGCGACGGCCAGGGCCGTCCGCGGTGCATGGTGGCACGGTTGTCCCACATCACGATGTCGCCTTGGCGCCACTTGTGCAGGTAACTGCTGCCAGGCGCCGTCGCTGCCGCTGTCAGCTCTTCGATCAGCCGCGTTCCTGCCGCTTGGTCCATGCCTTCGACCGCATAGGCGTGGGAGGCGATGTAAAGTGCCCCGCGGCCATGTTTTGGATTGCGCCACACCATGCGCCAGCATTGCGGCGGCAGCGCCGCGCGCTCCTCCGCGCTTGCGAGGTCGGAAGCGATCTTGCCGCGCGAATGCGCGTAGTCGTGCCATGCGAATGAATTTTCCAATTGCCGCTGCAGTTTCGTATCGAGCCGCGCGAATGCGAGACGGGTCGAAACATATTCGGTTTCGCCGCCATAATTTGGAATAATGCGCGCCGATAGGATTGAGGTCAGAGCCGGCACGCGCTTGAACGAGGAATCGGTGTGCCAAAGCTGGTTGGCCTTGCTGCGCATCTGCAGGCGATGGTCGGCCGGAACGACCTTGCCGTCAGGACCGATCGTGCTCAGGATCACAAAGTGCGTTCCGGTCCCCTGGGAGCCGACCTTGGTCACTTCGGGCGGCCCGAAGCGGCGTGAGAATTCGAGCTGAAGCTCGTCGGTCACCTTCTGGCCGCGCAGGATCAGGACGGAATGCTCCTCAAACGCTTCGCGTGTCGCCGCATACGCGGCATCGTCGGATGCGACGTCTGCGAGCGTTACGCCGCGCAGTTCGGCGGCGAATCCGGGGCCCAACGGGACAATGTCCATCGGCAATTCCTCGCGTCTTTGTTGACCAAAGTTTAGGGCAAGGTGGCTGGAGCGGCAATCGCGGCGACGGGTCGCGACCATCTTTGACGAATGGGCCTAGACTTCGCGCCTCAACTGGTCGATGAGACGGTATGCGATCGCGGCGCAAGTTTCTCAATACGGCAGCAGGGACGGCGATTGCCGCGCTCGGCTCGTGGCCGGTGCGCGCCATCGCCGAGGGAGCCAAGCCTGCCCCTGCCCCGGCGAAGGTAATGAACGTGCTCAGCGCATATATGAGCGCTGCGCGCTCGCGCGCCCTGCCGGACCACGTCACCGAACAGGCGAAGTATCATCTGCTCGACACCATCGCTGCGATGATATCAGGGTCGGAACTGCCGCCTGGCCAGGCCGCGCAGCGCTATATCCTCGAGCACAGCGGTAGCGGCGCGACCACCGTGGTGAGCTCGACGTTGACGGCGCCGCCGATCGATGCTGCACTTGCGAACGGCATGATGGCTCATGCCGACGAGACTGACGACTCGCACAGCGAGTCGCGATCGCATCCTGGCTGTGCGGTCGTGCCGGCGGCGCTTGCGGCCGGCGAGGTTTATGGCATCGACGGCACCGGTCTGTTGCGCGCCGTCACGCTCGGCTATGACGTCGGCCCGCGCGTGGTGATGGCGATGGGCGGCGCCGGCTTCAGCTATACGTCTAGCCTCTCGACCCACAGCATCGCCGGAACGTTCGGCGCCGCTGCGGCAGCTGCATGTGCGGCCGGGCTCGACGCGCGGCAGATGCGCTGGGTGCTCGACTACACGGCGCAACAATCCTCGGGGATCGTCGCCTGGCGACGCGACACCGACCACATTGAGAAGGCCTTCGTGTTTGCTGCCATGCCGGCTCGCAACGGAGTGACGGCGGCGTTGCTCGTAAAATCGGGCTGGAACGGCGTTGATGATGTGCTCTCGGGCCCGGACAATTTCTTCGCCGCCTATGCGTCCGGGGCGCAGCCCGACAAGCTGATCGAGGAGCTTGGCGAGCGCTACGAGATTACGCGGACCGACATCAAGAAATGGACCGTCGGCTCGCCGATCCAGGGGCCGTTGGACGCGATCGAGGCGATCCGCGAGATGAAGGCGTTCGAGGCCGATCAGGTGAAGAAAGTCACGGTGCGGCTGGCGCCGTCGGTTGCGGCCGTGGTGGACAACCGCGACATCCCCGACATCTGCCTGCAGCACATGGTTGCGGTGATGTTGATGGACAAGACCGTCTCATTTCATGCCGCCCATGACAAGGCGCGCATGCAGGATACGGCGACGCTGGAGCAGCGCGCCAAGGTCATTTTGACGCGCGACGAGGAACTGGCGAAGCTGCTGCCGGTGCGCGAAACCGTAGTCGAGATTGAGTTCAACGACGGATCCAAGCTGTCCGAGCGGGTTTCGGCCGTGCGCGGCACGCCGGGCAACCCGATGGGGCGCAACGAGGTGATCGACAAGGTGCGCGAGCTGATTGCGCCGGTATTGGGGCGCGATCCCACGACGCGCCTGATCGAGGTGGTTTTCGATATCGACAAGCTGACCGAGGTTCGCAGTCTGCGCCGCCTGCTGCAACGCAGCTGATCCCTAATAGGCCGGGTCGTACATCTGTGACTGAATGAATGCGATGGTGTCGTTTGGCGGCGGTCCCTTTGCGAGGCCGCGCTGATAGGCCACGTCGGCGACGGCCGCGCCGATTTGCGCCGAGACTTCGCGGATTCGCGGGAGTGACGGATAGAGGCTGCCCTGCTTGAGGTCAGCCTCGCTCACGGAATTGGCGAGCGTATGCGCCGCCGCCATGAACATCTCGTCGGTGACGAGCCGGCTGCCGCTCGCGATCACGCCGAGGCCGACCCCGGGGAAGATGTAGGAGTTGTTGCCCTGACGCGGCACAAAGGTCTTGTCGTTCAGATTGACCGGGTCGAACGGGCTGCCGCAGGCGAATAGCGCCCGGCCGGCGGTATACCGATAAGCGTCTTGTGCCGAGCATTCGGCCTTCGAGGTCGGGTTGGACAGCGCGAACACGATTGGCCGTGCGTTGAGCCGCGCCATGGTCCGCAAGACTCCGGGCGTGAAGGCGCCACCGACCGCGGCGACGCCGATGATGACCGTCGGCTTGAGTGTCTCAATCGCGGCCAGGAAATCGCTGATCTGCTGCTGCTCATGAGCATATCTGAGCTTGTGACCACTGAGGCCTGATCGTCCTTTCACCACCAGGCCGCGGGAATCCACCAGCCAGTTGCGGTGCAGCGCATCCCTCTCTGACAGGCCCTCGGCCATCATGGCCGAAACCACGAGATCGGCGATGCCGGTTGCGGCTTCGCCCGCGCCGAGGAACAGCAACCTTTGCTCCTTGAGCTTGCCGCCGTTCACGCGCAGCGCCGAGAACAAGCCAGCCAGCGCGACCGCTGCCGTGCCCTGGATGTCGTCATTGAACACGCAGGCGTCGTCGCGGTACTTGTGGAGCAAACGGAAGGCGGAATGATTGGCGAAATCCTCGAACTGGATCAGGACGCCCGGGAAGGCCGCGCGCGCCGCGCTGACGAACTCGTCGACAAACCCATCATAGGCCGCGCCCGTGATGCGCTTCTGACGAAGGCCGATGTAGTAGGGATCTGCGAGAAATTCCTCGTTGTTGGTGCCGACATCGAGCATCACCGGCAGGCACTGCTCCGGGTGAATGCCGGCACAGGCCGAATAGAGTGAGAGCTTGCCGACTGGGATCCCCATGCCATGGGCGCCGAGGTCGCCAAGGCCAAGGATGCGCTCGCCATCGGTCACGACGATAAGCTTGGTTCGATAGGGCCAGTTGTCGAGGATCTCGGCGATGTGACCGCGATCGTTGGCTGAGATGAATAGCCCACGCGGCCGCTGGAAGATCAGCCCGTATCGCTGGCAGGCGAGTCCGACCGTCGGCGTGTAGATCAAAGGCTGGATCTCGTCGATGTGGTCGCAAACCACGCGAAAGAACAGCGCCTCGTTGCGATCATGCAGCGAGTTCAGCGCGACGTATTTTTCGAGGTCGCCGGGCAGGCTGCGAAGGTTGATCAGCACGCGCTCGGCTTGCCCCTGCATCGACATGACGGCGGCTGGCAGCAGACCACGCAAACCCAGCGTGTCGCGCTCTTGTTCGCTGAAAGCGATTCCTTTGTTGAGCAGCGGATCTCGCAGCAGTGCAAGGCCGCGTGGCGAATAGGTGGGTATCGAGCGGGCGCTCATCCGGTCGGGTCTGGTCAAAGCATTCCCCCAATTCACGATCTTTGTGTTCTGGTCGTGTATGCCGAATTGGATTTCGGCCTCGGCAACATACCACACAAAGCTGATGCCGCAGCGCACCAATGACGAGCCGCTTGAAGGGGAGCCATGCGCCGACGCCGCGGAGGGGACAGCGGCACAATCCCCTTGTGTCGAGCAAGAGAAACGGTGCTGGCGTAGCGTGCTACTCTTGAGGTGTCGCGCCGTCAATCACCCACCCGCCTGCCTTGGCTTGATGATGGCCAATAGCGTAAACGATTGCCGGGCAGATATGCGAACCGGACAGGCGTTCCTTGGATGCGGTGAGCTGCTGCGATTGCGCTCGCGCAGGGGACAGATATCGGTGCGCCGTCGATCAGTGGACGCTAACGAAGGCTCCCCAGGCTGCCGCGATACCAGCGCCTACCAGGACGTAGTGCGGATTGTCGCAAAACGACGAGCCATAGCGGCACATCTCAACCCCGAGCGATCCGATCTCGTGATTGCCCGCGGCGTAGAACAGTCCGGACAGAACCACCAATCCGGCGGCGACGAAATACATCATCGATCCCCTCGCTTTTCATTCGTCGATTCCGCAACGGTTGACGCATCGCGCAACTGGGACGGATACCGACATCATCGCAAACAACACGCTAGCCGCACGCCGCAGGATCGGCAGCCGGCCGTTGCGTTCAGTCGCCAATAACGCGAAATTGGTTTCGATTTGGCGAATATCATTGGCTACATTTTCCTAAAGGTTTGGATGGTCGGCCGAAGCGTTCAAGGATTTCTTTCCTATTGGGCAAATGCGGGGACCTACAAACAGCCGGACCTGGATTGGCGTTCGGCGGCCAGTGCTGCCCGATGGCCTGGTCGTCGCGATTGGGGGGCTTTTGAGATCGGATCAGCGGAGCTTGTTCAAAACGTTCTCATCAGTGTAGGCGAAACATTCGGCGAACATCGTTGGGGGTGATCTTGCCGTGCTCGGTGGTGCCGCCTCCGCCAAGGATGCGCTCTTGCGCTGGGGAGAACGAGCAGCTCATTGGCTGACCCCATGAGGTGGAGATTGTTATTCGGCCACCTGGCCTGCTTTGCGGATCATTTGCGTTGGGAGGGGCGAGGGCCCTTGTGATCTTGCAGCAACAGCCACTAAAGTCCGTGCGATCGAGGCAATAAACGGGGACCGCCTTACATGACTGCCAAGATGCCGCTGCCAGATCGCACACCTCGCGCAGAGGGCGCGCCGACTGCTCTTGACGGTTTGCGCGTGATCGATTTCACGCGCATTGTCGCGGGTCCGGCATGTACGCAAACGCTAGCGGACTTCGGCGCGGAGGTTATCAAGATCGAGAATCCCGAAGGGGGCGACGACACGCGGGCCTATGAGCACGCCGAGATTGGGGGAGAGAGCGCCGCCTATTTGAGCTTGAACCGCAACAAGCGCGGCATCGTACTGGATTTGACGGTAGCGGAGGCGCGCGAGGTGGCGCGCGCATTGATTGCGCGAGCCGACGTGGTCGTCGAGAATTTTTCCGCCACCGTGATGGAGAAGTTCGGCCTCGACTACCCGTCGGTGGTGTCGAGCAATCCGCGGCTCGTGTACTGCTCTATTTCGGCTTACGGGCGCAAGGGACCCTTCGCTTCGCGACCGGGCTTCGATCCGATCACGCAGGCTGAAAGCGGATTCATGTCGCTGAACGGCTTTCCGGACGGGCCAGCGGTCCGGACCGGGCCACCGATTGTCGATATGGCGACGGGCATGTCGGCCTGCAATGCTATTCTGATGGCTTTGCTCGCGCGCGAGCGGCTAGGGCGGGGCCAACATGTGGAGGTCGCACTGTTT